>Ga0102589_1000487_pt1 | contig 81103 bp, 58 predicted proteins | sample AraplaMF_Col_mLB_FD_76858 | JGI IMG/M metagenome (GOLD analysis project Ga0102589, IMG submission 76858) | Arabidopsis root microbial communities from the University of North Carolina, USA - plate scrape MF_Col_mLB | ecosystem: Host-associated > Plants > Roots > Endosphere | place: USA...
TGCGCGCCGAAGGCAAGATCCCCGCGACGTTCACCAACCTGCTGCTGGGTATCACGAAGGCATCGCTGTCGACGGACTCGTTCATCTCGGCCGCTTCGTTCCAGGAAACGACGCGCGTGCTGACCGAGGCCGCGATCATGGGCAAGCGCGACGAACTGCGCGGCCTGAAGGAAAACGTCATCGTCGGCCGCCTGATTCCCGCGGGCACCGGCATGGCGTACCACCAGGCACGCAAGGTCAAGGACGCCATGGACGAGGCCGAGCGCCGCGCCATCGCCGAATCGGAAGCTGCCGAGCTGGCAGGTTCCGGCGAAGCCGAGGCGGCTGCCAGCACGACGGAAGCCAGCGAAGGCGCTGCGACCGAATAACTGGTTAGCATCACCGGCCATGACCGGTACATCACGCCCCCCGACCGCCCCCGGTTGGGGGGCGTTTTTCTTTGTGTTCCCATGAGGTGTAGTCGTCGATGAGTCTGTTGCCCGAATCGATGGCCGGCTGGATCGTGATCGCGATCCTGCTGTTCTGGTTTGTCGGTGCCTACAACCGGCTGGTGCGCCTGCGCGCGGCCGTGCTGCAGGCTTACGGCCAGCTCGATGCGGCGCTGGGTAAGCAGCTGGACTTCGTGCAGGCCAGCATCGCGGCGGGGCCGCAGCCCGAGGCTGCGCCCACGGGCGAGCTGCTGTCCTCGGTCGCGCCGCTGCAGGCGGCAACCGCGCAGCTCGCCACCCTGCTGGGAGCGACCCGGCTGCGTCCGCTCGACGTCGGCGGCATGGCCGCGCTGGCCACCGCGCTGCAGGTCTGGATCGGCGCCTGGCAGCGCCAGCATCCCGACCAGGTGACGGTGTTCGATGCCGACGGCACGCTGTCGCGGCCCGTGCCGCTGCAGCCCGGCACCACGACAGCCGCGTTTTCCGTGACTGGCGCCCCCGAGCCGATCGGCTGGCCGGAGCCCTCCGCGGCGGCCGAGATCGCGCGCAGCCAGTTCAACCAGGCGGTGGCGCAGTACAACGCCGCGATCGCGCAGTTTCCGGCGGTGCTGGTGGCATGGGCCGTGCGTCTGCGTCCGGCCGCGCCGCTGCTCTGAAGAGAGCCTGCGGCGCGCTTCGACCTGCGTATCTCTCCGTTTCTTCTTCTTTCCATGCGTGAAGTCCGGCTTTTGGCCGGCCCGTTACCATCGCCCCCAACTTGTCAGAACTACCTTCCGATCCTTCCCGCAGCGGCCGTGGCGATGCGCCGCCGCTGCAACAACCTCCGCTCTGGCGCCAGCTGCAGCTGACTGCGGCGGCGCTGGCGTCGATCCGGGCCGGCACCTCGGGTTCGGTGGCCTTCGAGGCCGTCGAGCCCGCGCTGCGGCCCGGCGTGCAGGCGCTCGGCTTCCAGGTGCTGCGCTGGCTCGGCCGCGCCGAAGCCCTGCGCCGGCACTTGGCCAAGCGCACGCCGCCGCCCCTGCCCGATGCACTGCTGTGCACCGCGCTGGCGCTTGCCTGGGACGCCGCGCACGCGCCCTACGAGCCTTTCACGCTGGTCGACCAGGCCGTCGAGGCCGCCAAGCGCAACCCGGCCACGCGGGCCCAGGCCAGTTTCATCAACGCCTGCCTGCGGCGCTTCCTGCGGGAGCGCGACGAGCTCGTGGCTGCCACCGACACCGAACCCGTCGCGCAATGGAACCATCCGCGCTGGTGGATCGAGCGCCTGAAGCGCGACCATCCGCGCGAGTGGCAGCGCGTGCTGGCCGCCGACAACGCGCAGGCGCCGATGACGCTGCGGGTCAATGCGCTGAAGACGACGGCCGCCTCTTATCTCGCCGAGCTGGAGGCCGTCGGCCTGGACGCCACGCGCGTGGGGCCCAGCGGCCTGCAGCTCGCGCGTGCCCGCCCCGTGCAGCAACTGCCCGGTTTTGCCGATGGCGCCTGTTCGGTGCAGGACGCCGCCGCACAGATGGCCGCGCCGCTGCTACTCGAAGGCCTGCTGCCAACGGCGAAGTCCGGCGAGACGGCCACGCCGCTGCGCGTGCTCGACGCCTGCGCCGCCCCCGGCGGCAAGACCGCCCATCTGCTCGAAATGGCGGGCCCCGGCGCCATCGACGTCACCGCGCTGGAAGTCGATGCCGCGCGCAGCCGCCGCATCGACGAAACCCTGGCCCGCCTCGGGCTCCAGGCCAAGGTGCTCGTCGCCGATGCGGCTCGGCCGGACCAGTGGTGGGACGGCACGCCCTTCGACGCCATCCTGCTCGACGCGCCGTGCACCGCCTCGGGCATCGTGCGGCGCCATCCCGACGTGCGCTGGCTGCGCCGCGAAAGCGACACCGCCCAGCTCGCCGCCCAGCAGGCCGCGCTCCTGGCGGCCCTGTGGCCGCTCGTGCGGCCCGGCGGGCGGCTTCTCTACTGCACTTGCTCCGTGTTCCGCGAAGAGGGTTCGCAACAAATTGATGCGTTTCTTGTACACAACACCAACGCACGATTGCTGCCGTCGCCGGGCCATTTGCTGCCCCAAAGCGGATCGAATGCCCGCGGCGTCCCGGACAATGCCTCTGGTGACCACGACGGCTTCTTCTACGCCCTGCTTGAAAAGCGTCCGCGTTGAGCGACGGCGCGGGCTGCTCCTGTCGCTGCCCGTCCTGCTCTGGATCTGGGCGATGTGGATGGCCTTCCTGCCGGCTCCAGTGGCCGCGCAGGGCCGCAACGGGGCGTCGATCACGCAGATGCGCCTGGAGCAGTCCGACGACGGCATCTACTTCAGCGCCGCGGTGCAGTTCGAGCTGCCGTCGCTGGTCGAGGAGGTGCTCGACAAGGGCATCGCCATCTATTTCGTGGCCGAGGCCGAGCTCTTCCAGGAGCGCTGGTACTGGACCGACCGCAAGGTCGCGCAGGTCACGCGCCACATGCGGCTGGCCTACCAGCCGCTCACGCGGCGCTGGCGGCTCAACGTGTCGGCGGCGCCGATGACCGGTGCGGCCGGCCTGGGCATCTCGCTGAACCAGAACTTCGACACCCTGGCCGACGCGCTCGACGCCATCAAGCGCGTCGGCCGCCTGCACATGGGCGACGTGGCCGAGATCGGCGACGACCCGCAGCACCAGGTCACCTTCCGGTTCAGGCTCGACACCTCGCAGCTGCCGCGCCCCTTCCAGATCGGCGTGGTCGGCCAGGCCGACTGGAACATCGCCGTCGAGCGCACCGCGCGGCTCACGGTGGAGAAGCAGAAGTGAGCACTGCGGCGCGCAGCGGCACGCCGGCCTCGCAGGCCGCGAGCCGCGCGCGGGCCCGGCGCTGGGCCATCGGCGTCGGCGCCGCGCTGGTCACGGCCATCGGCCTGGTACTGATGTTCTTGCTGGCACAGGCCACCAACAACCGCGCGCTGTACGAGCGCTACTACGTGCGCCTGTTCGGCATCAACGTCGTGGTGGCGGTGCTGCTGGTGCTGGTGATCGGCTGGGTGGCCTTTCGCCTGCTGCGGCGACTGCGGCAGGGCAAGTTCGGCAGCCGGCTGCTCATCAAGCTCGCGGCGATCTTCGCGCTGGTGGGGGTGGTGCCGGGGGCGCTGGTCTACGTGGTGTCATACCAGTTCGTCGCGCGCTCCATCGAGAGCTGGTTCGACGTCAAGGTGGAAGGCGCGCTCGACGCCGGCCTGAACCTCGGGCGCGCCACGCTCGATTCGCTGTCCGACGACCTCGCCGTGAAGACGCGCAGCGCCAGCGCGCAGCTGGCGCAGGTGCCCGACGCCAGCGCGGGCCTGGCGCTCGAGCGCATCCGCGACCAGCTCGAAGCCAGCGACGTCATTCTCTGGACCGGCAGCGGCCAGCTGGTGGCCAGCGCCGGAACCTCGCGGTTCCAGCTCAACCCCGAGCGTCCGACGTCGCAGCAGTTCCGCCAGGTGCGACCCGAGCGCGCCGTCGCGCATGTCGAGGGGCTGGACGAAACCACCGCGGCGGGCGCCACGCCGCCGGCCGCCAGCGTGCGCGCGCTCGCCATGGTGCAAAGGCCGGGCTTCGATTTCGATACCGCGCCGCGCTATCTGCAGGTCACGCGGCCACTGCCGCCCGCGGTGGTCGCCAACGCGCTGGCGGTGCAGGAGGCCAACCGCGAATACCAGGAGCGCGCGATCGCGCGCGAGGGGCTGCGCCGCATGTACATCGGCACGCTCACGCTGAGCCTGTTCCTCGCCGTGTTCGGCGCGGTGCTGCTGGCGGTGCTCTTCGGCAACCAGCTCGCGCGGCCGCTGCTCGTGCTGGCCGACGGCGTGCGGCAGGTGGCGGCCGGCGACCTGCGGCCCACCGCCGTGCTGCAGGGCAAGGACGAGCTGGGCGGCCTTACGCGCTCCTTCGCCGTCATGACACAACAGCTGGCCGATGCGCGCGGCGCGGTCGAGAAGACCATGGGCCAGCTCGATGCGGCGCGCGCCAACCTGCAGACCATCCTCGACAACCTGACCTCGGGCGTGATCGTGCTCGATGCCAAGGGCACGGTGCTGTCCACAAACCCGGGCGCGACCCGCGTGCTGCGCGCGCCGCTTGCGGCCTACGAAGGCCGGCCGCTCATCGAGGTGCCCGGGCTGGCCGAGTTCGGTGCCAAGGTGCAGCAGCAGTTCGAAGACTTCCTCGTCGAGCGCATGCAGCACGGCCTCGACCACTGGCAGCACGCCTTCGAGCTGCATGCCTCCGGCGCCGACCTGCCGCAGCAGGACGGCGCCATCAACATCGTCGCGCGCGGCGCCGAGCTGCCCGGCGCCGCCCGGCTGCTGGTGTTCGACGATATCTCCGAGATCGTCTCGGCCCAGCGCGCGCAGGCCTGGGGCGAAGTGGCGCGACGGCTCGCGCACGAGATCAAGAACCCGCTCACGCCGATCCAGCTCTCGGCCGAGCGGCTCGAGATGAAGCTCTCCGGCAAGGTGCAGCCGCCGGAGCAGGCCGTGCTCGTGAAGTCGGTGAAGACCATCGTCGACCAGGTCGATGCGATGAAGCGGCTGGTGAACGAATTCCGCGACTACGCGCGCCTGCCCGCGGCCGACCTGAAGCCGGTGGACCTGAACGCCCTTCTGACCGACGTGCTCCAGCTCTACAGCGCGGAGAACCTGCCGATCACGCTGCGCTCCGAGCTCGACGAGCGCTGCCCGCCCGTCCGGGGCGATGCGCAGCAGATCCGGCAGGTCATACACAACCTGTTGCAAAACGCGCAGGACGCGGCAGAGGCCGCCGCCAGCGGCACAGGCAAGGTCGGCGAGGTCATCATCCGCACGCGGCTCGGCGACTCCGGCCAGCGCGTGCGCCTGACCGTGCAGGACAGCGGACCGGGCTTCGCCGAGAACATCCTCAAGCGCGCATTCGAGCCCTACGTCACCACGAAAACAAAAGGTACCGGTTTGGGCCTGGCGGTCGTCAAGAAGATCGCCGACGAGCACGGCGCGCGCATCGAGCTTTCCAACCGCGTCGTCGATGGGGCTGTAGCGGGGGCACAAGTCTCGCTATCATTCGCGCTGGCAGGCGAGCCGCAGGCAGCGGTCGCTCACACCGAAGATTCGTCGAAGTCTTCCGCCGCCTGAGTCGCACGAACGAACGAATGTCCGTCGCACAGGCGATGGATCGGCCAGCGACTCGACAAACATTGCAGACACCAGCGCACACAACAAGCATCACTCATGGCAAACATTCTCGTGGTCGATGACGAGCTGGGCATCCGGGACCTGCTCTTCGAAATTCTCAATGACGAAGGCCACAACGTGGAGCTCGCGGAAAACGCCGCCGAAGCTCGCGCTGCACGCCAGCGCGCACGGCCCGATCTCGTGCTGCTCGACATCTGGATGCCCGACACCGACGGCGTCACGCTTCTCAAGGAATGGTCGACCTCGGGCCTCCTGAGCATGCCCGTCATCATGATGAGCGGCCACGCCACCATCGACACCGCGGTCGACGCCACGCGCATCGGCGCGTTCGCCTTCCTCGAAAAGCCCATCACCATGCAGAAGCTGCTCAAGGCGGTGGAGCAGGGCCTGGCCCGCGAGAGCGCGCGCCGTGCCGCAGCGGGCGTGGTGCCCACGCCGGTCACCGGCAGCCAGTCGGCCGCCATCACGACCACGGGCGACAGCCTGCTGATGGCGTCGCTGGCCTCCGTGCCCGTGGCCGATGCCGGCCCGCAATCGACCCAGAGCTTCGACCTCGACCGCCCGCTGCGCGACGCGCGCGACGGTTTCGAGAAGGCGTACTTCGAGTTCCACCTCGCGATGGAGAACGGCTCGATGACCCGCGTCGCCGAGAAAACCGGCCTCGAGCGCACCCATCTCTACAGAAAACTCAAACAACTTGGCGTTGACCTTTCCAGAGGGCGTAGAAGCGCTGTATAATTTGAGGCTGCACACAGCAACGGCCCGGTAGCTCAGTTGGTAGAGCAGCGGATTGAAAATCCGCGTGTCGGTGGTTCGATTCCGCCCCAGGCCACCATCTTTCTTTCTCGGTAGATCCCAAGACAGCTCAAAGTCCTTGTGCATCAAGGACTTAGCCTGAAAAAGGCGGCTCAAGCGGCATCACCGGATCTCACAAAGTCCCGTTCTTGCGCGTACCCCACGGTGTACCCCAGACTGCTTTTCAACCGCAGTCGATTTTGGGTACACCATGGGACAGCTCAACGAGCTTCAGATCAAGGCGGCAGCGCCGCGCGACAGGGAATACTTGCTGGCGGACGGCGATGGTCTTTACCTTCGCGTACGGCCGACAGGCAAGGCGTGGGTTTATCGCTACAAGCGGCACGGCAAGGAGGCCAAGCTCAGCATCGGGCACTACCCGGCGGTGACGCTCGCCACGGCACGCAGGAAGGCGCGTGCCGAAGCCGAGAAGCGCGCCGATGGCGTCGATCCCCGGGAGGCGCGGCGCGTCGAGGTCGAGCGCGATCGCGTCGCGCGCCTCAATACCTTCGAGCTCACCGCCCGCGCATGGCATGCGCAGGCGCGGAAGGACCGCGAATGGTCGGCCGGCTATGCCGAAAAAGTGATGCGCCACCTGGAGCTGCACGTCTTTCCCTGGATCGGTGCGCTGGCCATGGAGGCCATCTTGCCGACCGAGGTGGTCCGGTGCCTGCACCGTATCAAGGAGCGCGGCAATCTGGAGACGGCGCAGCGCGTGCGCGAAGCGGTGCAGCATGTGTTCCAGTACGCCGTCGATGTGGGCGCACTGGATCCGGCTCGGAACTTCGTGAACGGACGCACGGGTGGCCTGCCGCCACCTCGCACTCGCCACTATGCCGCTATCACGGACCCGCAGAAGCTTGGCCAGTTGCTTCGTGACATGCGTGCCTACAACGGCAATGTCATCACGCGCGCGGCCCTGCAGCTCTCACCCTTGCTCTTCCAGCGGCCCGGTCAGTTGCGGTTGGCGCACTGGGAGGATGTGGATCTCGATCAAGCGCTGTGGCGTTGTCCGCCCGAGAAGATGAAGCTGCGGGAGTGGAAGAAGCGCGACGTACGCACGCCGGCTCACCTCGTGCCGTTGCCGACGCAGGCGGTCAAGATCCTGCGCGATATCCACCCTCTGACTGGTCCCAGCGGGCCGATCTTCCGTAGCATGGCGAAGCGTTCGGAGAAAACGCGCTACATGAGTGACAACACTATCAACAGTGCGCTGCGCACGCTGGGCTATGACACGAAGGAGCAAATCACAGGCCACGGGTTCCGCGCCACAGCCCGGACCCTGATTCGTGAACTGTTGGGATGCGATCGGGAGGTGATCGAGCGGCATTTGGCGCATGGCTCCGATGAGGAGCTGGGCAGCGCCTATGACCGCGCCACTTTCCTGAATCAGCGGCGCAAGATGATCCAGTTGTGGGCGGATCTGCTCGATGATCTGACTGCAGACAAGGCGTTGGCGCTGCCTTCTTGCACAGAGTTCGCGACGGCAAGGGAGAGCGAGATGAGCGTGATAGAGGTTGGCTCTCTGACCAGTGCATCGCCCATCTTGATGCCTGATTCAAAGGCCGTGGTGACACGTCGCAGTGGCACGCACCCCGCGGGATCTCAATCGGAGGGCGCCGCGTCGTGAGTAAAGCGCCTCTTCTTCCAAAGCAAGCGCTGCAAGCTGCCGCCCGAATATGCCAAGTATCCCGAGCTACATCGCCGAGCTTCTTGATGCTGCAGGGCTGACGGTATGGCAAGCAACTGATCGAGCGACTTTCTCATTGAACCTGAATTCGGTCGAGGGTTCGGCTCTTCAGAACCTGCGGCAGATGCGCTCGTTCTTCCTTGATGGCCGATTCGCCAGACAGCGTCTGGCAAATCTCTCGGCTGCTGATGCCAGAAAATGTCTCCGCACGCAGGCGCCGAATGTGCTCAGAGGGGACCGAATATTCGGCCAGACGCCGCATGAATACTCAGTTTTTTATGCAGATCCATTCAAGATACCGACATAAATACCGGTAAATCTGCCTGTCTTGACTGACGTGTCGGATTTGCCGCCGTGAAGGATCGGCGATTCCTTGATCAACGGACTTTTAATCTGTTGGTCACTGGTTCGAATCCAGTACGTCCTACCACCACCATTGAATCGGCCGAAACTCAGCATCTATGCGGGTCCCGGCCGTTTTTATTTGGTGACGGGGATATAGGCGCGGTGTCTGTCCAGTCCGTTTTTTCGCGGGTTTGGCACAAAAATGGCACACCGAAACTTCGGCTTCATGTCTCGGAAAGGCAAGGAGCAATGGCAAGTTTTGACAAACGCGGCGAGTTCTGGCGCGCCCAGATCCGGCGCAACGGTTACCCACTCCAGTCGAGGACGTTTGACACCAAGCCCGAAACGCAGGCGTGGGCGCGGTCCATCGAGTCCGACATGGATCGCGGCACCTACCGAGACAACCGAGAGGCCGAAAACACGACGCTGGCCGAAGCGCTTGATCGGTACGGCCGTGAGTTCAGCAGCCGAAAACACACCCCGACCGGGATTTGCAGCGTATCAAGCGCTGGCAGCAGTACCCGCTCGCGCAGCGCTACATGGCTACGCTGCGCGGGACAGACTTTGCGGCCTATCGTGATGCCAGGCGTCAGCAGGGCAGGGCCGAAAACACTATCCGCGTGGAGCTCCAACTCGCGAGCCATTTGTTCGAAATGGCCCGAAAGGAGTGGGGTTGGACGGTCTGCCGAACCCGCTGAAGAACATCCGGAAACCCTCCGGCACCAAGGCTCGCGATCGCCGCCTGCACCCCGGCGAACGCGAACGCGAGCGCTTGGCGGCGGCGTTGGCCGAGTCCGATAACTCCTGGGCTGCACCGGCATTCGAACTCGCCATCGAGACTACGTTGCGCTAGGGCATGCTCTTCGAACTGCGCTGGTCGTGAATCGACTTGGGCAAGCGTGTGGTCACGATCCCGCGCTCGTACCACCAGCGGGCCAACAAAGGTGTCCCCACGAAATACCGCTCTCGTCGAAGGCCGTAACCGTCCTGCAGGCCATGCCGCGCAGCATCGACGGTAGGGTGTTTGGGTGTACAGCCAATGCTGCCTTAATGATCTGGAAACGGGTGCTGAAGCGTCTGGCCATCGACGATTTGCGATGGCACGATTTGCGTCATGAAGGGGTTTCGCGCCTCTTCGAAAAAGGAATGAGCGCCATCGAGGCGTCAAGTATCAGCGGCCACAAGAGCTTCGTCATGCTCAAGAGGTACACCCATTTGCGGGCCGCCGATCTGTTGGCGTAGATCGGCTGATTTTCGCGGGTTTGGTAGCAGCCCTTGGCAGCCACATTCACTACCGACCGCCCGCAGCCGGCCGGTTCATCTCCCCGGCTTCCTCCCCCTCCTTTTGAGGCCTGCGAGGCGGTCACTCGAAAGGAGCTACCGAATGAAGATGACTCAATTGATCAGCGTGCTGGCTCTAGTTACTTTTGCGGCCGGCGCGCAAGCCCAAATCGTGTACGAAGTTGCCAATTCGACCGGAGGCCAGCAGGTCGCCGGGGTAGGCATCGACCTGGCCGCGATTACGGTGGCATCAATGATGCCCGCGGACGAGCTCAGAACGCGCAGGGTACGGCCGAGTGGGCGGGCCAGACTGCCCAGAGCGCGAGTCAAGGTGCAGCGACCGCTCAAGGCACAGCGAGCTACGCAGTCGGCCGTGCGGCCGATGCCCGCGCTCGCGCCGATTACACAGCCCAGTACAACTGGGGTTACACGAGGGCGGCCGCGATTTCCGCCTGCATGGCAACCGGCGCTTCTCCGGCTTACCGTGCCGTCGTGAATGATTCCACGTTTACCCCGCCCTGACGTCAGGAGGGCTACGACAAAAAAGGCGCCTTCGGGCGCTTTTCTTTTTTCTGCTTGGGCCCGGGCCACCAGAGGAGGTAGTGCGGCTAGGCGAACTGGCGTCAGTGAATGCGCGCTCTCTAACGCCCTTCGATCAGAGCCTGTCTTTTTATATCTGATGCAGCGATCTTTGATCGCGAGCGAATAGAGCCAAATTCCTCGAAGCATGCGAAGATAACGGCTTTGATTTTCACAAAACCGCAGGCATCCCTCATGAAAGAATACGCCATCACCCATAGGTCAGACTATGCGGTAATGAGAATTGATAATCGGCATTTCTTGGAGGCCTTGACTAGGTGGAATTATTTTCCTAATCAAAAGGCGTCGGCAATGGAACTCCCGCCCAACATATCCACACGACGATTTACGCCGGAGGTTGCCCGGAAGCTGATTGAGTCTATAAAAGTCAGTGATGAACGTAAGCCACTTGGTTTTGATTTGGTGGAGTATCGTGCAACTCGATATAACAATGTTTCGCGCATATTGGGATTGATTCATCCGCTGGCATTCGCAAGAATTTTCGAGGTCTTTGAGGCTAATCACGAAAATCTTACAACTGCGATGAAAGACGAAAATAGTGCGATTCAGGTGGAAGCGCACAATGATGGTCGGATGCTCATTATGAACTATGAGGATCATGAAACCAAAGCAATGGTGGCTATTGACCAAAGTTTTGGTAAAAAATTTCGAGCCCATACTGATGTTGCCAATTGCTTTGCATCTGTTTACACGCACTCGCTGGAATGGGCCATACAGGGATTCGAGATAGCCAAATCAAACTTGGCTATTAAAAAAGGCCCTCGCCATTGGAGTGCCCATATTGATCAGGCTTTGCGATGGGCCAAGCGCAACGAAACCTCAGGATTGCCGGTTGGTCCTGCGTCCTCAAGTATTGCGGTTGAGGTCATACTATCCGCTGTGGATCAGAAGCTGCGCGACCGATTTTCGTTTGTTCGTTACGTTGACGACTACACGGCGCTCTGCGAATCGCACGAGAGTGCGCAAGAATTTATTCTTGCTCTTGGCAAGGAATTGAGTTTATATCGGCTTAATTTGAATCTGGCCAAAACCTCGATTGTCGAACTTCCGGAACCTCTACAGGAGAAATGGGTTTCAGATTTGATGAATGCAGCACCTCCAGCGCTGCGTGATGATGGACAGCTCGCATTCATGGATACCAGCGATGCGCTACAATTTTTAGATCACGCGGTGCGACTAAATAATGAAACTCCTGATGGCAGCATCGTAAAATTTGCCATAGCAGCGATATCTAGAAGATTAAAAGATCGAGCTGCTGCTGACGTTTTTAAATATGTTCTGAATTTGTCTTGGCACTATCCAATTCTCCTGCCTTACCTAGAGCAAATAGACGCTCGATCCGAGTATTACGACCGGGAAATCCTGGTCGAAAGGCTGAATAAAATCATTGCGGTCAATGTTGCGCATCGCAGATCTGATGGAATTTGCTGGGCGCTTTACTACCTGGATAGATTGAAATCTAATCCGTCAGAGGACTCAATCGTTGGAGTAATTTCTTCAGGGGATAGCGTCGCAATCACCATGCTCTGCACCTTTGAGGTTGCTGTCGAGCGGGTGACGGAGTACGCAAAAAATTTGATCGATAACACCTCTCTCTACGTTAAAGATCAAAACTGGCTTCTGCTGTACCGGCTATATCTTATGGGGAAAATTAATGACCCTTACGAGGATGAAAAAACATTTGAAATATTGAGAGAATATGAAGTTGATTTCTTTTGTCAAGCTGGAAAGAATAGTCGGGCAGAAGATTATTGCGAATACATTTCAAATCCGTTTATTCCTCAAGAGGAGATGCAGAATTTCGACCAATGGATGACAGGCGCCTAGCTCCTCTATCTATTCTTCGAGCTCGGCACTAATTACATCTAGCGCAGACGCCTTCGAGCTGGCAATCGAAACGTCCCTGCGACAGGGGGCTTTTCGCGTTGCGCTGGGAGTGTGTGGATCTACCAACCAGGGTGTGCCGGACGTCATCCTCTCGAGTCGTCGAGATCCTGAGACCGCTGCCGCAAAGCAGCGACGGCCGTGTGCTGGCAGCGGCACGGAATGCAGTCCTCATGACTTGGCGCAATGCCCGAAGCGGTTGAGCACAGAGGACCTTCGATGACTCGGCTTGAGGCACGAGGCAGCGAGAGGGCGTGCCAAGGACGATTCAACGGGTTTCGACAATGGATTTCGCGGCGTTCACAGGCGGCGTCGATCCGAAGATGTCCGGCGGTACATGAACCTCGCTGCCGTAGTACTTGCCTTCCGACAGTTACCCCTGCCCAAACCATGGGGCCGGTCGTGAGTGAAGAGAGTTTTTGAGAAAGTGCCAAGGGTTTTTTGAGTACGGAACTCTTGCCTCTCCTCGATTTTCAGGCGACTGTTCACGTCGCGATGCGAACAGCCCGACCGCTATACTCGAAACTCCCAAAGAGGCGAAACACATGCCGAGAGCCGATCTCATCGTCAACCTCGTGCGCGCTGGCGCGCAAGGCGATCAGAAGATGTTCCGGTCGACTGTGGAAGCCATCGCGGCAGAGGAGCGTGCCAAGCGCCATACCCTGCTAGCTGACAGGTTGGAGGAAAATTTGCGTGCGGTCGCCGTGCCGCCCAAAAGCCCGGAGGTCGTTCGCAGTTTCGATGGCGGCCATGGAGGGTTGCTATACGAGATCCAGCCCCGCCGGATGCTCGAATCCATTTTGTTGGCCGACGAAGTGAAGGCCGCCACGCGCGAACTGGTGGAAGAGCAGCAGCGCACGGACTTGCTCCGGTCCTATGGCCTCGAGCCGCGTCACAGGATCTTGCTGTCGGGCCCCCCGGGCAACGGCAAGACAACCTTGGCCGAAGCCATTGCCTCCGAATTGATGATTCCGCTCTTTGTAGTGCGCTACGAGGCAGTGGTGGGCAGTTTCTTGGGCGAAACAAGCGGCCGATTGAAACGGCTTTTCGACTTCGCACGCACACACCATTGCGTTCTCTTCTTCGACGAATTCGACACGTTGGGTAAGGAGCGCGGAGACACCCACGAGACTGGCGAGATCAAGCGCGTTGTCAGCTCGTTGCTTTTGCAGATCGACGGACTGCCCAGCCATGTCGTTGTGGTGACTGCGACGAATCACGCCGAATTGCTTGATCGTGCGGTCTGGCGGCGCTTTCAACTGCGTCTTACCCTACCCGCACCAACATTGGCGCAGCGTACGCAATGGTTCGAGCGTTTCCAGCACCGACTCGATGTGCCACTGGGCATGACACCGAAGACGCTTGCGACGCGCCTGAACGTCACTAGCTTTTCCGACCTCGAGCAGTTCTGCGAGGACGTGCATAGGCGGTACGTCCTGGCGTTACCCTCTGGCGACATCAAGACGATCATTGCGGATCGGATAGTTCAGTGGAAACTGCGCGCATCCATTGACGACTCGCCCGGGCGGTAAGGTTTGCCGGGCGAGAACCGAGGGCAGTTGCCCCTCCTGATTTTCCCGCAGCCTTCGCCTGTGGAGCGGCAAGCTGGCTCCAAGATGCTTCCCACGCTTCATGTCCCAGGACATGCGCGCCAGGTCGAGCGACTGGCACCACGATTTCAGTCACTGCAAGCCGCTTTTGATGCTCGTCGTCTGGAGTTGCAGGCAAGCGCGCAAAACAGCGACCCAGACCTCGTTGTCGTCTTCGTAACCGTAGGGGCCGTTAACGACTTCATCTCTTCGGCGGAACGCATCCCAGGTCTGGAATGGCTGGCGGCGATGATCGAGGCGCAAGTCGAGCCAGACCAGGATTTCTTTTCCACTCAAGACGCAGACAAGGTGCTCAGTGGGAAGCTGTTTCTGATGGGCAGCAACCGGCAGGCACTCGAGGAAGTCGTGCGATTGTGGGAGCTCTACCGATCTGCGCCGACCGGCGACCTCGGCAAGGGGCTCAGTGCTTGGAAAGGGTTGTTCCTCCATCTAAAGGAGGTGCGGTTCTGGGGGCCACAAGACCGGCTCGGAGATGAGCTACGCCAAGCGTGGCGCTTCCGTTTGGAGACCGGCGCAGCGTCACTAAAGTTCGAGATCGAGGCATGGTGCTTCTCGTCTCCAGCTAAGAACACCGCCTCCTCCACTGAAGTACGTGCACTGGTCGGTGAACTTGGAGGACGGGTCCTAGACGAGCGGCTAATCCTCGACATTGCGTACCATGGGTTCTTGGTTGAAGTGCCCGCGCAGGGAGTCCATCTGCTACTGGGCGCGGCGGCGCCGCCGTTGCTCCGATCTGAGCGGGTAATGTTCATGCGCCCGAGGGGACAGGCCTCGGCACGCGCCGGCGACGGAGCCGCGCGCTTGCCCGACTTGGCGGTGCCCCAGCAGCGGGTCTCCGGTGCTCCGGTCGTCGCCATGTTGGACGGACTTCCGCTGGCCAACCATGCTCGCCTGCAGGGGAGGCTGATCGTTGACGATCCCGACCAATGGGCGGAGGCCTATCCGGCCGCCGAGCGCGTCCACGGCACGGCGATGGCATCGTTGATCGCCTGGGGCGAACTCGACGGGGCCGGAGCCCCGCTGAGCGCGCCTATTTATGTGCGCCCCATCCTGCGACCCGATCCCAACAGCAATCCGCGAGAGGAATGCACACCGGACGATCGCCTGTTGGTGGATCTCGTGCACGTAGCCGTGCGTCGTATCTTTGAAGGGGCCCCAGGTGTTCCGCCGGCGGCCCCGACGGTACGCGTCATCAATCTGTCCGTGGGCGACAGGTACCGCCCGTTCGCGGGCGATCTGTCCCCATGGGCCCGTCTCCTGGATTGGCTGTCATACAAGTACAAGGTGCTTTTCGTCGTTAGCAGTGGCAACCGGGCCGACGATCTCGTCCTCAACGTGGCCCGCGAATCGCTGCAGAATCTGACTCGCGAAGCGCAGGCGTCTGCGTCGATGCTGGCGCTCGTGCAGCAGGACATGCACCGCCGCCTGCTGGCGCCGGCGGAGTCCGTCAATGCGCTTACAGTGGGCGCCTCCTACAGCGACGGATCGACCTTCGCGACAGTCCCAGGACGCTATGCCTTGTTCCCGGAGTACGGCGTTGCGCCGTACTCCTGCATTGGGCCCGGATTTCGGCGGGCGATAAAACCCGAGATTCTGTTGCCTGGTGGACGCGCCCTCTACCGCGAGCGTCCTGTTTCACCGCCGGCCGAAACTCATCTCAGTGGCGTCTGGCACACGCCTCAACCACCAGGGCAGCGTGTCGCCGTGCCCATGGATGCTGCGGGGGACACGATCTATACGCGCGGAACCAGTAATGCGGCGGCGCTGGCCACGCGCTGGGCAGCGCAGACATTTGGTGTGCTGGAAGCGCTACGCGCCGGCAACTCAAACGGACTCCCGAGCCGTTACGACGCCGTGATGATCAAGGCCCTGTTAGCTCACGGGGCGAGTCTTGGGAACATCGAAGACCAGGTGCTAGCCGCGCGACCGGATGTGATCCACTGGCATGCGCAGCGCCGTCTCGTGAGCCGTTATGCCGGTTACGGAGTAGCCGACGTTGATCGAGCACTAACCTGCACAGAGCAACGCGCGACCATGCTAGGCGTCGGCGAACTGCGCAATGAGAAGGCATGGGAGTTCCGCGTCCCTGTTCCTGAGGCCCTCAATGCGACCCTCGTTAAGCGAAGGCTCACCGTCACATTGTCGTGGTTCACCCCCCCGAATGCGCGGCACTCCAAGTACCGTGCTGCACGACTGTGGGTTGACCTGCCCGACGACCCTTTGCGCTTAACGCGCCTCGAAGGTGAAGCTCGCCAGCTTCAGCTCGGGACCTTGCAGCACGAAACCTTCGAGGGTGAGGGCGCGGTGCCAGTGATTCCTGGGCAAAATCTAGTGATTCGGGTGAACTGCCTTGCCGATGCCGGCCGGCTCGACAATCCCGTCGAATTCGCACTTTGCGTTTCGCTAGAAGTCGCCGAGGGAGTTGCACTGCCAATCTATGAGCAAGTGCGGGCCCGAATCACTCCTCGTGTCGCAGTCGGCGTTGAGGCATCGCGCTGAGAAGCGAGTCGATTGACGCTCAACCTGCGCGCCTCGGGCGCCGTCGCCTCAATTCTCCCTTTCAATTTTCGCGCTTGGCCGACATCGAAGCGACGAGCGCGCTTGGCTGCAGGTGGACTGAATCGAGAGGTCGACCAGCTACTTCAGGGCCTTGTTGATCTTCTCGATCAAAACTTTGAACTGATCGCGTTCGACATCTGTCAGATCGGCGCTGGTATGGTCCCGCGACCATCGGACGTATGCCTTGGCCAGCTTGTACTTCGAAAAGTCGCTGTCAGCGGATTCGAGCAGATCAATGATGGGACGGTTTGGTTGAGCTTGAGCCGCAACTGAGACATCGATAGACAGCGCGTCTTTGGCGATCTTGATAAGAGTGTCGCGCAACAAGTCTTCAATCTCCGGCATTGCGACGGTGCCGGAATACGCGTCCTTTGTCCGCAGAATTCCACGATTGCCCAGTGTGTGGACCAACGTATCCTGACGGGCCGCTTGGTCGCCGGCAGCATCCGAATCCAAAAGGGCCACTACCTTGAAGTTTTGCGCATACAAAATGGTGGCGTAGTACACAACCTTTCCAGCGCTGGCGGCCGGTATCAAAGCGATTTTTTCATTCAACTGAGCTAGCTTTGCCTCACGCAGCAAAGCCGCGGTCGCTTCGACGTACCAGTAGTCAGTTAGCCCCTCCAACACCAGATTTCGCTCCTGAGTAAACAGGCTCTGCGCCAGATCGTAGCCGAGCGCTTCTTGCAGTGGCAGGAGTGCCGCTGGATCTCCCGAGGCGACGGTGGTGTGAACCTTCGTGCCGGCTTTACGATCGGTCATTTCGACAACTCTGACCAAGTCCAGTTCGTCGGGGCCGACCAAGAATGGAGAGTGAGTGGTGTAGATGGTTTGATTGCCTTCGGACAGGCGGCTGATGGTCGAACGAAACTCCCTTTGCTTCAGCCCATGAAGGGAAAGACCGGGTTCGTCAAGCAGCAGGATCGCATTCTTGTGTTTGCCCGCAGCCTCCGCGAAGAACACAACGAAGAACGAAACAAGCCATTGGAAACCTTCAGATCGCTGATGCAATTCGATCTGTGCACCAAGTTCGTCCTCCACCACCACCTTGACGTACTGACCGTCCGCCTGAATGCGAAGGTTGTCTGCTTCCGCACGTCCTTCGCGCGGACGCCATACGGATCGGATTTCGTTGGTCAACTGCACGCTGGCCGCATTAAGCTGATAGCTGCGCATGTCCAGCTGATCGCGGTAAGCTTGCAGGGCAACGGGATTGTTTGCCGGAGGTGCTGCAGCCTTTCCCAAGTCGGATAGTTGCTGCGCGGTGAAGCCCAGCAGCTTGAGCAAACAGACGTTTCCGTAGTCGTACTGGTCGTCATCCAATACGTTGCTTGCCAAGCGCTGGGCCAAGTGATCCAACTGGATCAGCGGTTTGACCCGAAAGTAGTTGTTGAACAAGACAAAGACTGGGATCCGACTTTCCAATGCCTTCAACGCTGTGGCATGGTCGAGGTGGGCCGTGGCACTCAGGGAGAGGCCGTCGAGACGCTTTTCTTCGATCTCGTTGCTTTCATCGACCAGCACGAGTGCCGTATCCAGCCAGCCCTTGAGGGCAACAGCTCGCTGTCCTTCGATGATGGTGGTCGGCATCCAACCGTTCGTAATCGCTGCCAGGCCGGCACTCGGAGTCGGGCCGCCCGGGGTCGCAGCTTCAGCGCGAGGGTCGATATGGGCGCAAAGACGAGCTAGGTCTTTGGAGATGGCTGAATAAGTGGGCAAAGCAGGAGCGTCGCGTAAGGCGTGCCAACCGGTGTTATCCAGCCTTCTTCCAAATGCGTACCGCACATCGCGCATCGATTCGGGAACGGCGGCGCGATCTCCATCGTCAAGTTCGAATTCCACTTGAACGACCGTAACGCTTTTGGGATCAACCCGCTGAGTGGTGATGTCGTTGTACTTGGAACGCGGGTAATCACGCAACGCGTCAAAGTTTGCGGCCTCCGGAGGCGGGTTGATTTGTTGTAGAGCCTGAAGAACTGCCGTTTTCCCCGCCTCATTGGGGCCGACCATGATGGTTTTGGCTTTCTCTATCTCAAACCAACCGGTGTCGATGATGCCCCGATAGTTGGTGACCCTTGCTTTTTGCAACCGCATCGCCTCACTCCTCCATGAGTCCCGCCAGGGACTCCTCCAGCATACCGCAGGGCTTTCACCGTGGCGCGCCTAAGTTGCGAGGGTGCCTCTTCAGTGCCTTTTTCCGTCGGGCCGCTCAGTTGCCGGTCCTGAACATGAAGGACTTCGAGAACTCACCCGTCAAGTTCGATGTGATCGCAGGGTTAGTGCCTGTACTGATTGGGTCACCGTTGTTGAAGTCGGCCATGGTGGTGTTCGTCCCCGCAACCGTTGCGGTGTATTCCGTGTTCGGCTCTAGCGGCTGATCCGGCAGGATGATCGCGCGGCTCGGGTCAACCAGGAAGTTGGCGTCGTTTGCCTTCAGCATCGGCGCGCGCAGGGTGACCGGTGAGCCATCCGACTTCTTCACCATCGCGGCCGAACTGATCGTGAGCAGTTGTCCGACTCTCACTGCTACGACGATCGGCTGGCCAACCGGGCTGGTCGACAGATCGCGGCCTGGAACTGGGTTCGGCTGCTCGTTCTTGAGCTGGTAGGCCGTTCCCGTGGTGCCGTCGCAGGGGTAGGTCAATACGTCGGCGGCGTGGGCCTTCTGGGAGAACTGGCCCAGCGCAATCCCGGTGGCGATCTGCGTGATTGCGCGCGGGCCGAAGTTGGCTGTGGTGCCGACCAAGTCGGAGCTCATGATTGAAAACCCCACGTCGATCTGTGGCGACAGCAAGTCGAGAGCGTGATACGGCGCACTCAGGAGACTTCGAACTGCCGCAACGCCGCGCCCCTGCGGGGCGAATTCCGTAGGGCCAAGCACGTTGGCCTTCGCGCCTGTGGTGTCGGCGAAGTCATCCAGGATCAGCCCTTGTCCGTAACCTGCGGCATTGGCGTGGTCGGTAGGCGTCACCCCGGTGAAGGCAGCCTTCGAAGCGTCCTGGAAATGGCCAGCGACGTTATTCACCAGCAAGTAGCGGCCGTGGCCCACGGCGGCGGCATCCAGGTGAACGTTCTGGGCCAGCAAACCGAAGCCGCAACGATTGCGCTCGTCGTTCAGCAGGTTGAAGGCGGCCAGCTCCTCGGAGCCCACAGCATAGGTCGGCGCCGGCACCGACGTGACGATGGTCGACGCGGTTTCACCTGCAGCGGGATCATCCGTGCCCGGCTGAGACGGCGGCGGGGCAACGGGCGGCCGGACTGGCGGATTCGTCGGAGTGCCGGTGTCCGGTCAGGCGGCGGGGCGATGCCGATCAGCGGAATGCCACCACCACCGCCGCCACCTCCTTCACCACCGCAGGCGGAAAGAGTGATGACTGCAGCCATCGCAATAGCACTCTTGATCTGCAGCGGCCTGCCCAGCCGAAGCGTGCGCTGTCTCGGCTGCGGCACCGCCCTGCGGCCACTTTATGTGCCCGGGGGGCGGACTAGAAGAGGGTCTCCATAAACCATCATCGCAAGGGAAAACTGCGGTTCGCCCTCGCGCCTGGCAGCCATGCGCTTGTTCGCCTCGTGGCATGCGTCCATGGCCGTGTCGCCCTGTTCCCAATGCGCCAAAAAGCCTTCGAGCCAAGGGCCGGCAGCGAGCGATTCCAGCGGCCAGGGGGATGCGATAACGGTGCGGCAGCCCTGCTCCAGCAGCATCTTCGGCAGGCCGATCGTAGTGCTGGCGCTGGGATGGCGATCCATGCGCCCGCCGCTGCATACGAAGAGGATTACCAACTCGACCCGGGCCAGCGCCTGGGCGAGGGCCAGAGGGGATTCCTTCAGCGCACCTTCGTCCACAATCCGCCGGAAGTACCTGTCCCCTCGCGCCAGCTGTCCATGGGCCGTCACGATCGCCATCTGTGCACCCTCAAGGCCTTGTGGTAGGTTGCGGGAAGTGTCCAACGTGATGCGATAGGAATCCAGGTGCGGCTCTAGCATTCCTCTGACGACGCTCATCGCATCGAACTCTGTCGGGTCACCTGCATCGGAGAGCCATGCCACGCGGCGCTCACCCCTTGTTCGGGGCCTCTGGCGGGTGGCCTCGAGCCAAGTTAGAGACGGCACCATGCCGATTGCCGTGTCGTAACCTATCAGGTCGCCGTCGGGCCGCAGCACCAAGTTGAAGGCGAGCTGCGCAACCTCCGGCTCGGCCACGACCAGGACGCGGTTACCCTGCGGCAGAGGAATGCTGAAGGGGCGCATCGACTCATAGAACTCGCCGTCCCCGACACTCCGCAACCGCGATCCATTGCCGTCGACGGCCACGCGCTCCCGGGGGTTGATCAGTCCGTACTTGAACGGGTAGGTCTGCGACCAAGCCCGCAGCCGATCCTGCGCGGTAGTTGAGACTATCGGAGGCCTTTGGACTTCCGCCCCACCGGGCTCCACGATGGTGGCGACCAATTCGCCCACGCTGTCGTGCGCGAGCATTAGCACGGAGACTTTGTGCTCCCGAGCGAGCGATTGGGCAAAGCGGATCGGGCGTTCCAGCGTCAACGGAGCGGGCGGGGCCTCAAGGGTCAACCCGCGGTCGGCCAGCAACTCGATCGCAAGGCAGGCGTCCTGCACCGTCACTTCCGGATCGGAAGGCGCCAGAAGCCGAGGGGCAACCAAGTTGGCGGCGACAGCATCGGTGGGTGCATCCGATGCGTATCGAGATGGCGCGGTGCGGTTGTGCAGGTCTACCAGCTCGGCCGCCGTAGGCCGCTTGGCGGACAGCGCCTGCAGCGTGAGAGCGGCTTCGGGCCCGATGGCCGTCAGCGCCTGCTGCTTCGCCGCAGCCGCTTCTACGGTCAGTTGACCGCCCGCACGCTCGTACAACCCCAGTGCCTGCACGAAGAGGTAGGCCACCACGGACAACTCGTCCTCCAGTCGAACGGCGTCGAGGAACACACGTTGGCAGTTCTCTTGGAACGCCAGAAGGGCGTCCACTTCGATACCCGGACCTTTGTTCATCTGGAGCGTCAGGCCTACGACCTCCAGCCGGTGCCGCATAGTGGCTGTCATTCCAAGCTTGCCGAGGAGCTTGCTGCATTTTTCCAGCAGCACCTCGGCGGCGTCGTGAAGACCTAAGTCACGGAGAATCCGCAGGTGGGTGTAGGTTTCTTGGTACAGATCGGTCGCGGGCAACTGCGCGCGGGTGGCCCCAGCGCACGCCAGAGCCAGAAGAGCACTAGTAGCATCGTGCGACCGCTGATAAATGTCGGCGTAGGCGCTCCAGGCGAGACGCCGCCGGCCGGGCTGGTCGCCGGCGATCTCAAGGATGAGTTCGGCCAGGTCCCGTGCGCGTTGGTGGTTGTTCATCAGGGAAAACTTCGCCGAAACAACGCGCAAGGCCTGAAGGTCGTCGTAGGTGGTCGGCACATGGCGCGCCAGCTGCGCCAAGGTGTGCGCCTGGGAGCTCAAGGTATCGAGCTCGTCCGCTTGGTCGTACCCCACGACGCCGAATTCAATCAAGCTCCGGATAGACCGCGCCAATCCACCTGCGTTCGCGCCCACCACATCGGCAGGAAGCGGCACACGCGGGTCGATCATCACCTGCTGCACCTCCCACTCGCTCCAGCGCTGCTGGAACTTCTGAAGCTCCTCTTCAGTGGCTAGGTCAATGCCGGGTTCTTCCGCCACAGGCTCGAGCATGTTGTCCGCGAACTCGGCGGCCACTGCAGCGATGAGAGCCAAGCCCTCGGGGCCCGCAACCTCGACAGACAGGGTCCTGCGGAGCATGGCCCGGATTTGTTTGTCACCTGGGTGTTGGCCCAGGTGCTGGATGAGCAACTTCAGCGGCTCCACATAAACCCCGAGCTGCTCGCGAGTGACCGCTTCCACCAGTAATAGCTCGCGCATGGTGCGCACGGTGAGCTCGGCGGCATCAGGAGCAAAGCGAGTACCTGGAATCAGCAGTTCGGCGAGGCCCCAGGCGGCCTGCGGATCCCCGGACACCTCCGCGTGTGTCGCGGCGCACATGACAGCGAGCTCATGGTGCTGCGGCCATTGGGTCCGCACCTCCTTTAGCAGCGCCTGGTAGTCGATGTCGGTCTCCGGTGCGAGTCTGTCCACGAGCAGTGCGTGGAATTCCGTGAAACCAGTCCGGGCGATAGGGTTGGCCCGCAGCTCGTCCGCATCCTGTCTGCAGACCTGGAGCAGGCGGATCTCGCAGTCGTACTGCAGGCCTAGGTTCGCGGGGAAGAGGCTCTTGAATCGCGTCCAGACCCGCTCCACCAAGTCCGCGTCGCGCATCTCCGTGGCCATTTGCAAGCAGGCCAACAGCGCCTCCTCCTGCGACACTTCGCCGAGGGCGACCTCGATCAGGCGCTTGGCCGTTGGTAGATCATCGCCTTGATGACAGATCGCCGCCAAGCGCGAGGCCGCGCTGGCCGGGACCGTGGTTTGCTGCAGCAGTTCCCGGATCAGCTTCGCGGCGGCTTCGCTGTCGCCGGAGTGGTGGGCGATCTGGATGCGCGTCTGTAGCTTCATCAAAGCGGGGACAGCCTCCGCATCCAACTGGTCGAGCGCCTCTGCCGCGCGGCCTGTCTTGGCCAAAGCCACCATTTTCTGGAGGCGCGGAAGAAAGGGCTCTTCATCGGCGATGCGAAAACTGGCCATGTTCAGGTTCTCGACTTCCGCGATCAGATCGATGTTCGCGGGCTTGACGGGAGGATCGGCCGGGCAGGTCAGGAACAAGAAGCATGACTTCTGCCTGGCCAGGTCAATTAACTGCTGCGCTGTAGCGACCGTCGTACGCACCCAGATGTCTTCTTCTAGTTTGGATGCCGCGCCGGTGTCTCTCGCCGCGGAAGCGTCGGGATTGCTGTACAGGCTCACGTCCGGGACAAAGACAAACTGCTCGGCAGGCGCCTTGCCGAATGCATCTATCAGGCTGCGGGACTCCAGGTTGCTGCACCGGACGAAGGTGAACTTTGCCCTCAGCGCCCTTTTTTTGGCGGAGTCCATCTGCTCTTCCGGATCCAGCGGCAGCCCTTGCAGGAGCAGTTCGAAGGTGACATCCGCGTCGTGGACCCACACCGCAGGCGGCGGGGCGATGAAAGTGGTGCCGCGGTAGACCAGCCTCGAGGTCTCCGGATGGCGCAGCATGAAAGCGGCAGCCCAACAGCGTGCGAGCATTTGTGCCTGGGGAGCGTGCGGGATGAGCAGAGCGTTTCCTGGTAGCGGAAGGTTCCGCTCATTGAACAGCTCGGACAGCTTGAAATTCTCAAAGCTTTCGGCGTTTTCGGGCATGGCCTCGGTCCCTTTTTCGTTGTTGTGATTTCGAAAGTCCGTCTCGATAGCCGAGCACGAATGCATGGAGCTTTTGACGAGATAGTGCTACCGGTGGGCCCGAAGCAACGCTGGCCCAGAGAAACCGGCCTTGATGCAGTCGACGAGTTCACAGCCGGATTCCAATGCCGTCATGCAAGAGGACCTGCGTGCGGTTGGCTCGCTGGTTAGCGAAGAGGTAGGCGTGATGGGGTTTCGCGGCGCCGAAGACCTGCATCACACGCGATAACGCTGCATCGGTGCCAGCACGCATGTAGACCGAACATGGGCATCGGACCTAGATCGGTACGTGATCGGCCCCGGTGCCATGCGGTCGATCTTGTGCTTTGTATTTCGAAGGCTGTGTATGGCACTGTCTGTCCCGTAGTTCGGCCGAAGCATTCGTGAGGAGCCTACCAAGGCATTGACGGAGTTCGCTACTCTCTCAGGAAGAGTGAACCTCTATTTGTCCGGATTGGGCGCGGCCCGGCTAACGCTTGAACGCGCGCAAGCACCGCTTCAGTTTCTCCAACGTCAACATGTGCCCAGATTGGGGTCGCGCCCACGAGAAACCGTGGAGAAACTACTTGCTGAATTAACGTGGCATCCCTGATGAGCAATGCAAGTTTTTGATTCGCGCGAACTGGTGGACGTGTCGCGCCGTTCAATCGCTTCAGCCGACTCGTCGCCTCACCAGCATGTGCGCCGGGTCAGGGGAGCCTCACCAGGCCAGCGTCAGCTAGCGCTCGCAACATCACGGCAGCGCCGCACTGCTTGGACACCGCCTCCGGGTCGTAAACCCGGTCCCTGACAAACTTGCCTTTCGTGTACTGATTCGAAAAGCTCCACAGGTAGGGTGAGTTGATCTTTTTTGCGTAGTAGCCAAAGCCGTTAAATGCTTCCCACCTGAACAGCGCCGTGGCGACACTCCAGTCGCTCAACCCCGCCAATTTTTCGTAGGTGATTGCATCCACGGCGCTTGATTCCCAATCGTTCGGAGGATTCCAGACGGCAGGACGGTTTGCCGGCACCTGTACAGTCCGCGCCGAAAGTGGGTCACCGTTGTGAAGGTGGGTCTTGAAGCTGAACGAGCCCTCGAGCGCATGAACCACGCCAATGAACCACCAGGGCGCGCCAGTGCGCGCCGCCACGGCTTCGTAGCGCGGCCGGTACTGGACCAACCGACTCACGTACCAAGCGACCTCGCTTCTGCGCTCTGGCCGCACGCTGCATGTCGCGTACAGCGCTTCATATTTTGGCTTGAGCACCTCAAAGGGCAACGCGGCCTCCAGCTCGTAGTCCAGGTCCGCAAAAGCGACGCTCCGCGTATCCGCAATTGCCTCGATGGTCCCAATAACTGGATCAGTCGCGTAGATCAGACTGGCGTCCGCCTCGAAGCTGGCAGCATCAAAAGGCTCGGTCTGTAGCGAAACAGCCACGGCCTGCGGTTCAACGGCGGATTCGAAGCCATCGACAACCGCCTGCTGTTCCAACTTCCATCGCGGGCCAAACCGATAGACCGCGTAGTACAAGACCTTTGCCTTGGGCACGCTGACGCCGCTGCAGAGCATGCCTTCATAGAACACCTTGTGTACGTCCTCCCAGGGCTGCGTTCTTGTGACACAGTAGTGGTCATGGACGATGGATGCATAGCGGTAGAGTCCCTCGAACGGCCCGCCGATCATGGACCAGAACACCTGAGGGATTGATGCACCATCCACCACAATTTCGGACGGCACAGGCCAAGAGCGACCGTCCTCCTGTACGTACCCGAACGGCTTCTTCAAACGCATGTTACGGCCATCTTCCAGCCACTCGGTCAGCGGCGGCGCATTCTCGTAGCGTCCGTGGCCCAAGGCTGCTTCGAGGCCGTCGAGTTCAAGCCCGGAAGGCCAAGCCAATGCGGTTGGCCGCAGTATTTCCACCAAGTCGTTGCGCCGTGAAATTGGCTTGATTCTGACTTCGGCGTGCTGCTTCTTCGCGATCTCGACTGTCGTGGTCTTGCGTCCGCCGCCACCTGCCTCCAGCATGTTGCCATCGCCCCATGCCAAGGCGATATGCGTGACCGCTTCGTCGCTACCAAAAAACACGATGTCGCCCGTACTCTCCTGACCGGGCTGTACCACGGTGCTACGTTGGCGTTTGAAGAAGCGATAGAGGCCATCGGCGGTTTGGTCGCCTGGTGGATCCAGGTTTAACTGTGCCAATGCCCATTGCGCAAAGCCGGAACAATCGTAGGCCTGTGGGCCCGACGCCCCCCAGATGTAGGGTTTGCCTAACTCGCGCTCGCAACTGCTACGCCATTCGTCGCTGGTCATCATTTCGCCCATCCTCTGTATTGCTTTTTAAGCGTGCAGGTTAGTTGGCAACTGGCGGAATGGCAATCGAGGCAACTCCCCTGAATATGGGAGAACGCAGGATGGCGCCACGGCGATGGGGTTCTTATGATCCGCATGCCCATCAGCATGTGGGCACGAGGAGGACGATGAACAATACAGAAAATCGTCAGGACGCCCGCGTCCTGGCGTGGCGTAAGCGTTTCGGCGTGCAGACGAGCACAAACGAGAACGGTGGCCACTTTGAGTTGGAGTCGGCCGATGGCGCCGCCGAGGCGCCCGAGGAGCGCATCCGCTGTGCTCGAGAGGAAATGAAGCGGATCGTGATGGAGCGGTTTGGCGGGGACGCGGCCTTGTTGGCTGCTGTCCAAGACATCGTGCTCACAAGCCAGGACGCCGTGAAAGTGCTTCAAGACGGGCAGCGCGAACCGGCTGTGCAGGAGTACAGTTCGCTCGAGGCGATAGTCGCTTTCGACGGAACGCGGCCTTCGTTCCTCGTCCGCGAAGGGAAGATTGATCTCGAGTCTTCCTTCAGCACCAGCCAATGGAAGACAGCACTCAGTCCGCGCCTGCTTCAACTTGAGGCGTTTGCCGCCTGTGTCGGCCGCGTGGAGATTGGCCAGGCGGGCATCGGCACCGCATTTCTAGTGGCGCCCACGCTGGCCATCACCAATCGGCACGTCGCGCAAGCGATTGCGCAGTTTGGCCCGGAAGGGATCGACATTCATCCTAACGTCTTCCTGGACTTTGGTCGCGAGCACCAGGGCCGAGAGAGCTATGACCGGCGGGTCATCACGGGAGTGGCCTTTGCGGGGACACGTGTGGTCGAGCCGCCCATCGAGCACACCAAGCTGGACTTGGCGCTGCTGCGGGTTGAACCGTCTTCCTGCAGTGACGTATCGGCTCGGCTCCGCAAACTGGAGCTTCACTTGAACCTGGTGGAAATTGAGCCCAGTTGGACGGTCGCCGCTGTGGGCTATCCCGGTGACTGGCGAAGGTATGTCCCGCCAGCGCTCAGGACGCAGCACGAGGAAGTGATAACTCGGCTGCTGGACGGCGATTCAGGCTGCAAACGGATTGCGCCCGGCCTTAGCTCTGGCATGCTGCCCGGCGTTGGCAGCACCGCCACGCACGACGCCACCACCATCAACGGTAACTCTGGCTCGCCACTGGCGATCCTCAGTGGCGCAGCGCCGCTGCGCGCGGCCGGACTGCACTATGGCGGCCAATGGCAGGGAGAGCGCGCGAACTGGGCACACCTGCTGTCCGCTTGCGGCGGAATGCCGGTGACGGGGGGCTTGGATTTGCGCTCGGCCTTGGCGCAGCAAGAGGTGGTGCTGTGAACGACGTGGCCGTTCAGGCCGCGACGGAGAGCGCATTCACTGCAGTGGCGGGCCAGATCTCCGGCGACCTTCCGAGCATCGTTGCGGTGTGGGAAGAATTCCGCAGCAGACATGACGACCTGCTCCGCGCCGAACTGAGCAGCAGCCGGGAGCAGTTCCTGAATGACTCGCTTAGACAGGCGCACGACAGCGGCCGATTGTTTCCGCTGCTGCAGCGCTTGCGGGACGCCAACCTAACCCTGCCCGGTCTTGACGCGGCCGCCAACCCATTGCTCGGTGCGCGCAACCGCCTTCAGTCCTATGTCAATGGCGCATGGGCGTCACAGGATGCGCTGGTCAGCGGGCGCCGCATGATCCAAGCTTGCGACCATGTCTGCCATATCTCGGTGAAAGGATCGCACAGCGGTACAGGCGTGCTGATTCGCCCAAACTTGGTGGTGACAGCCGCCCATGTCGTAGAAAGCTTGGTCAATGCGGAGAAAAAGCAAAAGCCGGGCAGCGTTGGCAAACTCAAGATTAGTTTCTTCGACGCTGATGACCTAAAAGACGATGGTTCCGTGACAGCCGCCCAGCCCGCTCTGGCGACGTTGCATGAGGATTGGCTTGTCTTCTACAGCCCACCGGCGCCAGTGGACGGAAGGCAGAACATTGACGATGTCACCGGAATCTCTGCCAGCGCGGGCCCTTGGGACTTTGCGCTCATCCGGCTGGCCGCGCCACCGCGAGCAGGACTGCGCGGCTATCAACTGTGCCCGGACGACCCCCCCGATGTGACATTCGGCATGCATGTCCTTCATCACCCAGCCACTCCGGGTGGAGCGCCGGAACGACTCCTGTGGTCGATCGGCGACATGAAAAGGGCATTGGGTATTGGAGAAAAACCTGTGCGTTGGCTGCACGACGCCAATACCGACAAAGGGTCATCGGGCGCGCCGTGCTTTGACAACACCTGGCGGCTCGTCGCCATTCATCAAGCGGGATCAGACAGTGTTCAAACGCTCAACCAGAGCAATCGCGCAGTCCCTGTCTACGGTTGGGCGAAGGACGTCGATACCTTGGCTCAACAGAGGGACGTCACGCCCTATCTTTCGTTTGTCACTGATGAAACCCGTGTCGGCACGCCAGTGTTCGGCCGCCGGTTGCTACAGTCGCGCGCCTGGTCCGCCATGACTTCGCGTCTGCTGCTCGCTCCAGAGCAGAGGGTATTCCTCGTCCTTGGGGAACCTGGCACCGGCAAGTCCTTCACTACCGCCATCCTCGCGACGCTGGCACATGAAGCGGGTTGTACGCTGGTCAGTCTTGATGTCCGAAATGCAGGCAATGTTTCGCCACTTGCCTTTGCACAAATGATCGTTGGGGTCACCGGTGCAGCACGCGTCGAGGAGCCTGGTGGGCTAGCGGGTTTGACTACGGAACTGCGCGACGTGCGAAATGAGATCGTGCCGCGGCTTGGACAATCTCTGGAGAAACTCGCTCAGGAACGTCCGTTCTGGCTGGTGCTCGATGGCTTGGACATTTGCGACACCGCGGCTCAAGGGGTCGCACAGGTGATCGATGGCATGGCGGCGACATTGGCGCAATTCCCGCATCTCCACATCGTCTTGATTGGATGGAAAAGTCCGGTGAGGACGGATTTCGCGGAGGTCTTGCCAGATCAACCGTCAAGCAGCGACATAGTCGATCACCTTTTGCTGACGGTCGCACCGCCCGGCATGGAAGTGCCGGCGGCCACACGAACCGTGCTGGAACAGATGGTCTTGGGCACTCTCAACCAACATCCTCTTGATAAACCGTACGCACGCGCGATTGCAGCCGCCAACGCCACTCGCGACGTTGTCCGAGCGCTTTTTGTGACCCTATTGTCCGTGCAGGGCGCGGCAGGAGAAGCAGGGTGAAACTCGAAGACTTTTCGCCGGAGGTGCGCAAGGCAGGTGAGCTGCTGCTCGAGGCATGGAAGCAGCGATCCCCTCACGAGATGGAGAGCTTCGCCCAGTCCCTCGACGGAAACTCGAGCGGGGCAGGACCAATGCAGGCGGACTCGATCGCCCGCGCAGAGCGTATCGCTGCCGTGTCGGGTAGCCTAAACCCTGCGTCGCTTCTTTCTGCGGACGAACCAGTCAGCGTTGGCAGCGTGGTTCTGGACCAACTCGCGTCCAGCTTCGACCGTGCATGGAAATCGGATGCGTGGTCTTGGACCCTAAAAACAGAGCGGCGCGCCGCGGTTCTGAGTTCGCTCTCTCCGACACAGCTGACTGATGTTCTGGAGCAAGCAAAAGCCGCCCCCACGGACGATGCGGGTGACGTGCTCAGACGCCTGCTTTCCGACGAGTCGGACTGCGACGCCAGCGTGCCTCTGAACCCACGTCTACTGGCTTACGAATGGGCAGCGACCGTGAACTCGTCGTTGCAGCCGGTCGTCGACACATTGCGCCTCGAGACGATACGGCGCACGGCACTGAAGGCTTTCGATAACCTTCTGCAGAACGGTTTCGTAGGTCGCAAGACCGAACTCAAAAAGCTATGCAGCTTTGTAGAGAAGTTCGAATCTGGGTCCGACATTCCTGTCTTGCCAATCAGCGGTATTGGCGGATCGGGCAAGTCCACGCTGCTCGCACACCTCTTGCGTCCGCTACTGAAGACATCGTTCGATGATCCCGTTGCACCGATGATCGTCAGCATGGATTTCGACCGGCGCTGCCTGTTGGCTGGCGGCGAGCTAGAACTCTCCTTCGAACTGAGCCGTCAATTGAGCATGTTTTATCCGCAACTCACTGTGCCGCTCGCACGGCTGCGCGAGGAGGTTAGCCGACAAAGAGCTCAACGAGGGGAACTGAAGAAAGACGGCTACGACTCAGAACAGGAGTCCCTGTCCCGGCACGGCAACGAATTTGACTATGACGCGGCGCCGCACATGCGCGGAGCGAAACTGAACCAACGCCTCTTGGTGATTGCTCTGGACACCTTCGAGGAATGGCAGCGCGGCCAAGGCCAGCATCGCGCACGGGACTCGACAGCGGCGCGAGTGCTGCACTGGCTCTCCACGGTTCAGCGCGAATGGGGACTTCGACTCAAAGTCATTATCAGCGGCCGCGCGCCGCTCGCCCGGGTGGGCGGGTATGCCGTGGCAGCCGGTCCGATCAACCTGAAGGCACTCCGACACGTCGAGTCGGTGGCGTTGCTAGAGAGCCTTGGCGTGCCCCCGGATGCCGCCCGACCCATCGCTGCCTTTGCGGGCGGCATGCCGCTCGCGCTCAAGTTGGCGGCTCGCTACTACCTCAAGTTGCCCCAGAAGCGCCGTGACTCGTTCGTGAACGAAACCAGCTCGGAGTTGTCCGGCATCAGCGTCGAGTTGCGGCAGGGCGTGCTCTACCGGCGTTTTCTCGACCACATTGCCGACCCGCTCGCACGTCAGGTAGCACACCCGGGTTTGGCGTTGCGGCGGGTCTCGCCGTTGCTGATCCGCGATGTGCTGGCACATCCGTGCGGCCTGGACAAGATCGAAGACCACGCGGCGCAGGAGTTGTTCAACTTGCTGGCAGACGAAGTCTGGTTGGTGGAGGAACAGGGTTCCGATCTGGTCCACCGACCCGAGCTGCGCTCGATCATGCTTCGTGCGATGCGCACGGATCCTTTGCAGGCGCCAAGGGTGCGCGAAGTGCACGCGGCCGCTGTGCAGTGGTATTCGAGCCGCAAAAATCCAACCGAGCAGGAGCGAGCCGAATCGCTTTACCATCGCTTGATCCTTACCGAGCGGCCAGAGGAGTTCGATAGCGCAGTGGCGGGCATCAACCCATCCATTCTTAAGAACGTCGCACAGTCGGCCGCGGATCTTCCCGACCCCATTCGGGTACAGCTGCTGGACCGTGTGGGAGGACGCATCACCCTAGCCGACGCAGCGCTGCTGCCGCAGGAGCGGCGGTTAGCCTGGGCATCACAGCAGGCCGATGAACTTGTGCGTTCCGGAGAGCCGCAACGCGCTCTGAACCTCTGGAAGCGCTTTTGCAAAGGGTATACGCCCGGGCCGTGGTTTGCCGCAGCCACATTTCAGGCCCAGAGGTGGGAAGACGACGTGACGGTGGCGCGGGTGGAGTACGGAAACGAGCCGCTGCGGTATGCGTACCTCATGAGTTCCGTTCAACCCCCGCATGTGCAGATTGCATTGCGTGAGCACTTGGACCAAAAACTAATGGCGCGGATGCGTCGCATCGGCAGTGTGTCACGCGACATCGCGCTACTCGAAGACTGCTACTTTGCAGCTGTCTTGGGCAGCACCTCGCCGATCCCACCGCCCTCGACGGACCTTGTGGCGAAATGGATTGAAGGCTCCCAATTGGATGCCACTCGTTTTCTCAGATTGAGGGTCTTACTGCCTCAAGCAGTCCATGCGCGCCGAGGGAGGGTGCTACGGCGCCTGCTAGCCAGCGGTTTCCGGCCCACCTCTGAATTTCTTGAAGAGATCCTGCGACGCTTGGACGCGCAAAGGCTGCCCGGCATCGCTACGCGAAGTCTCTGGAGTGACCTGGCCGCGGCGTTGGACAACGGATTGAAAAGTGCGCAGGCGCTCGGCAAGTGGTCCGACATGTTTGCCGAGTGTGTGGGGCGAGACTTGGAAGAGGCAGGGCCGGGGCAAGGTGACGCACTGCTGGACGGCTTCTCCAGCGACGATCCCGAATGGCGCATACCGATCCGCACGGCACTTGCTGATTGCAGCAATTCACGCGACAGGACGCAGCAGCTTGCATATTCTCTTCAAAGCGCTCTCGGACGCTGGACTCCGGTTGACTTGCGCTCCACCTCACTCGAGTCCGAGTGCACACGCAATCCGCGCGCTGCCTGGAAGCGGGCTGTGGAATACGTGGATCGCTGCGGCGCACTGCCGCAATTCATGGAAGCGCTGGTGGATACCGGCGATGAGCGACTGAAATTGGTACGCGACGCCTATCTGCAATGGCACGAACTGCGCACGCGATTCGACACAGGCCGGCTAAGTGGAGTGCGCCAGACGGTTCGTGTCGGCGGCGTCTTGGCATCACCTTGAGAGGTGACCGAATGCGGCAGCGTTCAAGCGGCGGGACGCGAATGAACGTTACTCGCGCACCGCCAATGGGCATTGCTCAGTGTACGGGCTGCCGCGCGCGGTTCGGTGGCCATGCCGGCGCCGGCCAGAGACAGGGGCCGACGAAGCGCACGTGCCCAAAGAAAACCGCCGGCTGCATTCCGAGCGCCTGCACGATGCGCAAAAGCAGGGCGATGGATGGATTGCCACGTCCGTGTTAGATGTCACTCAACCGGCCACGCGCCATGCCGAAGCGATCGGCCGGCGCCTGCTGCGCGGTGCAATGTCCTCTGTGCCATTGAGGGTGCCCCGGCAGCCGACGAGATGGCCGCACTTGCTGCGCGACGAAGGAAAGACCCCACCGTCGGCGGGGACCTCCTGGCCCTGGTCTTCATGCAGGCGCCGATGGACCTCGAGGCGGTGCAGGAGCAGCTCGCGCAACGGCGGGCTGATCGGGCGAACGAATGACTTGTGGTCCTTGCTGGTCGAGGCCGGCATCACCATCCGATCGTTGTCGAAATCGATGTGCGAAAAGCGCAATGCAGTCCCCTGACCGCGGCGTGGGGCCATGAGGACCAGGTAGCGCGCAAAGTCGGCCGACGTGCGGTGCTGTTCCGGGCGATCTTTCGACATCCCCAATTCCTTGAGCCGCCGGTAGACGGCACGAACTCGCGTCAGGTGGACGAGGCGGGTAGCATCATGGTCTGACGCCATGGAGACGAAGGCAGAGTACCGCCGGCAAGAAAAAATGGCGAGCCCTTTAGTCAGCGCCCCAGGCGCCGGATCAACTGCCCGTCTTAAACATGAAGCTCGCGCGGAAGTTGCCTCTATATCCTCAAGGGCAGCCTGGCGGACCAGGTTCATCTGGAACCCATTGACTATCGAGCGTCGTTCCGACGTTTAATTGGGTGATCTGCAATAGCTGAGAAGCCTTGCCCCTTTTGCGCCCTGCCTGCTGAGCGTGTCATGGGGGCAGAACGCCAACGCGCTCTGGATTTGTGACGGCCTTCCGGCTCGCCCCGGCATAGTCTGGTAATCCCAAGCGTCGCACCCTCAGGTCCGAAACTCTTATTTGGTGCTGCGAGTCTTGCCTCTGGGCAACGAGTTTGGAGAGAACGCCGACAGCCCAAGACTCGCGATTTCTCCAGCCACCAGTTCTTGGAGTTTGCTGATTTCTTCGGGCGACGGCGAACTTGCGTAGGCGAGCGTGAGTACAGTCAGCGGGTGCAGACCCAGAACCCGAACCAACGCATCGATCTTCGTGAGCGTGGGGACATTCACGCCTCTCTCAAGAATGCTGACATAAGTCCGAGATGAGACTGTGTCGAAGGCCTCCTGCGGGATGCCTACTGCGACCCGCGCAGTCCGAAAGGCACGCGGAAAATTGGGTGGCGGAACAGGAGCAGCGCGGCGACTTGGCACCGCCCGATTGCCACATATAGAATGGCATAGAGCTACAAAGTATATGACGAGTTATTGCGTGTCGCACTCGTCATCAAATCCTTTGTGCCAGGTGCTAACTGACCATTCTCATGTGCGAGATTCAAGATGGCCCATAGAGAGCTTGCTTCGCCGCTGCCAACAGCTCGCCCATTGCGCCTGCCGGTCTCGGTGACGCGTGTCCGGCCGCGGCAACCCGCACTTGCCGTGCGCAGCCTGTCTGCGGCGCGGATTGGCGCGCAGGTGAGGGCGCTGCGCATGGCGGCTGATGTGTCTGCCGGTTCGCTGGCGCGGGCCTCGGCGATTTCTGCCTCGATGCTTTCGCGCATCGAGCGCGGTCTGGTCTCGCCTTCGGTGGAGACCTTGGAGCGGCTTGCGCAGGGCCTGCATGTGCCCATGTCGCGGTTCTTTGGGGACCAGACGCGGCGCACGGACTTCTGCCACGTGCGGGCGGGCCAGGGCGTTGTGGTGGATCGCGTCGGCGCCGTGGCGGACTACCGCTACGAGCTGCTGGGGCACCTGCTGTCAGGCAACCTGTTCGTCGAGCCCTACCTGGTCACGCTGCTGCCTGGTGCCGATCCCTACGTGACCTTCCAGCACCCGGGCCTTAAGTTCCTGTACTTCCTGTCGGGGGAGGTCCGCTACCGCTACGGTGGCAAGGTCGCGGAGGTGAGGGCAGGGGACTCGCTGCTGTTCGATTCCACTGCGCTGCACGGGATCGAGGCGATCCAGGCCCAGCCGGTCTCGTATCTCTCGGTAGTGTTCACGCTGCGCGAGTGAGGTTGGACGAAGGGCCTGGTCCCGACCGATGCTCTCTTGCGTTGTCTGAAGAGCCTGCGGCCTCGATGCTTGTGCGCGACTTACCTCCGGAGCCTTCGGCGACGTAGTCTCATGGTCTGACGCACAAGCCAATGGAGAACATCAAGCGTCAGCCGTTCCGACTCGGCGAAGTTCGGCATGCCGAACTTCTGAAGGGCTCGCGTCCGGCGTTCGCGGTAGTGAAGGAATCTGCGGCAGGCGTGGCATCGCCGTCGTTGATAGGCTTGTTTCTCTTGCTAAGGTCGGAGCGGGAAATGCGTCGGCCTGATCGGCCCGGATGGGCGGCTGAGCCTCGCGCTGGCGCGAGAGGAGCGCGGCAGCGCAGCTAACGAGCGTCGAGCACCAGCATCGAGTGCACAGTCCTTGCGCAGTGTTGAGGGTGGGATGACTGGCGTCAGCCTGCTCGCCGAGATGGTCAACGAGCGATCCAGCCCAACGGCCCGATTGCGCTTGGATCAAACGCGTTGCGGGCAACCGTTAATGCGCAGGGCGGGTTTGTGGTTCCCATGGGACCGCGCGGCCTATTTGCTGCGCAGTAAATACTGCAGGAATACCGAACATTCGCTACACAGTGGGGTGACCACAAGTGTCGGTTGTCTTTTTTTGGGAGTGGGTCAGTGAAGGCCATCCGGCTTCGCTGGAGCATCCATGAATTCGACTGTTTCTTCTTCGAGGGCGCGGATCGCCTCTGCAAGCGCTTGATGGTCGGATTCAAAGTGATCGTCCCAAACATGGGATGCCTTCTGTGCATCTACCACTTCGAGAATCCATTTCCCTTCACCGTCCTCGTAGATCTCAACCTGCACCGTCACGCCGTGACGGGTGAGGCGCTGGCTCAACACGGAATGCGCAAATGTTGGCTCGTCGTCAGCGGGCGGCATAGTCATGGTCGTTTCGCATGGAAAGGCAAAGTCTACTGGTCTGCTTCAACCAGCAGTTCACTCATCGTAGCGCTCGCCGGTGTGGTAGCACTGGGAGTGTGTCGGCTTTATACATGATGGTCGCCGCCAATACTCTGTGAGCGCCGTCTGGGTGGCGCCAGCGTTGAAATTGAGTGTCGACAACCACCGGTAGTAGGCCAGGCTCCACGAGGTCTTGCCGGGGTAGCGAATGTCGTGGCGGAGCAAGAAGCCTTTGAGTTGATGCCGGGCCTGCATTCGGCTGTTGACGGCGTCTTCGCGCTCGCGACAGATCCCGGATCGCCTCGTCGTCCGGGTCGGGTATCCAGACGGCGCTCAGTTGCCCAGCGCGAGCACTCGGCCAGTTGCAGGCAGTCGCGCCCATCGGTCTTGATCCGCACGCCAGGTCGCTTCGGGATCTGAGAGGGTGCAATGATCTCGCAGACATAGCCCTTAGCCTTCAAGGCGTGTGTAGTTCGATCCGGTCGGGCCAGCTTCGTACGCGAGGCGGAGTTGCTCTGCGCTGCCAATCCTGGCCAGCGCCTTCAGCAGCTTGTTCACGTCGTGCGTCACCTTGCCGATCAGCCGCGCGGGGCTTCTGCCGGCGCGTCTCGTCCTCCTCCAAGCACGCAGAGCGTCCGACACGAGCGCCCTCGGGTTTTCTGGCTCTTTCGAGGAACAAGAACACCTCGAAGGGCGAACCCTTCAGTGCATTCCCAGTGTTCGACATGCCGAACACCCAAAGGCCTCGAAGATCGAATGGTTGCGTCGCCCATCAAGCCTCCTGCCGGCATTCATTCGAACCGCCGCCTTCCAGGACGACAGCCGCAGAGCGCATCGGGTGAAGCTTGAAACGGGAGTGCTTCAGGAATCGGTGGTCGCAACGCTTGTATCTCCATCCGTGTGTCGCTGCCTCGTCGCCGGGTCACCGCGCCCTGGGGCAGTATCTATTCCCACGTGCCCCGCCTTCGAGTTCGGCATGCCGAACAATGAATGAATGTGTGCGTGGGCGCATGCACTGCGCAGCATCGAGCATGAGGGAGGGGAGGGGGCTAAGAGATGCGTGGATACAAGGGGCAATGTCCTTGTGCGGCTGTGAGGGCAGGATAGACTGCCGTCAGACATTGTTAACAGCGATGGCGTCGCGATGACCAAGACCTCTCGATCGAGCGTGATTGGGACCCGGGTGTCAGCCGAAACCCGGACACGGTTTGCTGCGCTCGCGGCACGTCATCAACTCACTGAGGCCGGCCTGCTCGCCAAGCTCGTCGACGAAGTTCTGCGCACCAATGCGCCCTCGGCCACGGTGTCGTCCTCCACACATGCCCCGCGCGCTTCGGACACCGGCCGTCTTTCCGAAGATCGCATCACCCTGCGGCTTCGCGCGGGCGATCGTGCCCTGATTGCTGAACGGGCCGGGTTGCGGGGCATGAAGCCGGGCAGCTACCTGGCCATGCTGATCCACAACCATGTGCATGGACCCGTGGTGCTTCCGCCGAACCAACTCACCCAGGTCAAGGCGACCTGCGCACAACTGGCCGCGCTCGGACGACAGTTCCGGATGTTCGGTTTGCCGAACACCTTCACACCGCCGCGGGCCTCCGAGATCATCGATGCACTTGCGCTTGCTCGAAGGGAGATCGAGCAGGCGCGCCGGGCGACGGCCGCCATCGTGCAGCGCAATCTGATCAGCTGGGAGATCCGCGGCCGCGAGGTGGACCATGCCTGAGCAGACGCTGCGGCTCGCACGCGGCGGTCGCCGATCCGCCGATGGCGCACGCGACATGACGCTGGACATCGTGAGCTATGGCCGGCGTGGACCCGGTGGCACGCTGCGCTTCGGGTCCGGCGAGATCGCGCAGATCCAACGCACGGTGGGACGCACGCCAGAGGTGTTGGTGAAGGTCTCCGGCGGTGGGCGCGACACCGGTGGCGTCGAGGCGCACCTGCGCTACATCAGCCGGCACGGCAAGGTCCCCCTCGAGACCGATGAGGGCCCTGCCATGCAGGGCCGCGGGGCGCCCAGGGAGATCGTCACCGACTGGCAATTGGACCTGTGCAGCAGCCAGTACAGACCCAAGCCGGCCCCAGGCCAGAAGGACAGCCGCGCGAAGCTCGCCCACAACATCGTGCTGTCGATGCCGCCGGGTACCCCGCCGGAAAAGGTGCTCGCAGCGGCACGCGTGTTTGCGCGGGAGAACTTCGCGTTGCAGTACCGCTACGTCATGGTGCTGCACACCGACCAGCCACATCCGCATGTGCATCTCGTGGTCAAGTGCGAGCACGAGTTCGAGCCTGGCAAGCGTCTGTACATCCGCAAGGAGACGTTGCGCCGATGGCGCGAACAGTTCGCCGCGCTGATGCGGGAGCAGGGTGTCGCGGCCAATGCAACGCCTCGGCAGGTGCGTGGCCAGATCCGCAAGCCGCTGAAGGACGCGATTCATCACCGGCTGCGCGCGCTTCGGGCGTTCGGACGGCTGGCACCAGATGAGCGGGCAGGTCGGCGGCCGCCGAAGACTTCGAGTTTCATGCGAGCCAAGCTCGGGGCTGTGCTGCGGACCCTACAGACAAGGCGAGACACCCTGGATGCCGGCAGAGATGAGATGCAGCGCACGCGGCAGGAGGTGGCGGCGGACTGGCAGGCGACCGCCGATACGCTGAGAAGGCAGGGGCAGGCCGAATTGGCCGAACGCGTGGAGCGCTTCGTCCGTCGCATGCCTGCCGTGCAGACCGACGAGCAGCGCATGGCGGAGCGCTGGAAGGATGCGGAGCGAAATCGAGCGCAGGAGCGTACTGATGCCAAGTCATCTGGAGCACCGGCTCGGTGAGCCAGTAACTTGCGCAACGGCCGACGGAGTTTTTTGCCGGGCCGTACTCATCGCGTCTGGCAAACATCACCGGTCTCGCCGAAGGCGTCCTCGGGGGACCATTTGCCATCTGAGCGTGTTGGTCACTGATGCCGAAGGGTAGGGGTTGCCCCCTGTGAAAGTTGCCAGTTGTCGGACGTCGTGAGTCGTCGCATGCTCGGCGCACATCCACGCGGGAGGCGAGCCTTGAGAGGCGCTGGATGCGGTCGCAATGCCGATCGAGTCTCGTCTGGAGTGCTGCTCAGGTTTCGGCGCCAGTGCTGCTGCTGTCCGGATTCTCAAGTCAGAGATTCGCCCGTCGGTACTCACGTCGCTGCTTCAGGGCTCGAATCAACTTCAAGGAGTTGTCATGCATTTTCAGCCCCATTCCGGTCACCGCCGTGTTGACCTTTCGAGCGTGGCAGGGCCCGAGTTCTTTCGCATGCACGATGTGATACGCATCACCGCGTTGAGCCGCGCGACCTTGTATCGCAGGATTGCGGAAGGCAAGTTTCCAGCTCCTGTGCACTTGGGTGGGCGCGCCTGCGGATGGCCGCGTGCCGCGCTGCAGCGCTGGGTAGATGATCCGGAGGGATACTCGGACGGACGCCCACGTGCCGGCTGACCTCAATATCGGGGCCTGACATGCGCCCGCATTTAGAAGACTGCTACCGGGCAGTCGGAAATCCAGTAGCTATGACCGGGCCAGACTGGTAGCTGACCGCCGACGGCGGCCTCCTGAGCGTCCGCGGCCTCTGTAAGCTGACCTTCACGAGCACCGGCTTGAGACTAGTGGCTGAGTCGAGCTCGAAGCGTTGCTGCAGTCGTACACCGTGTAGCGCAGGATCGCTCGGGTGCCTGCGCTGAGGGTTGCGGCCATGGCTGAGCCCCGTAATCCTTATGCCCCACCACTGGGCATCCACTGAAGCGCCAACACACAGTTGTCTAATCCTCGGTTTGTGACGCAGAATGCAACAAACCGTACACCGAGGAGGCATAGATGGCGAGCAAAACTGGGGCATCGGGCGAGTTGCATTGAATCGCATGCCGCCACCCCAGCACCCCACCTCGCATTCCTCCATCCTGGCCCGCGTTAACTGGCGCGCGGTGGGTGCGCGTGCGGCCAAGGAGCTGAGCAACCGCGAGGTCCACGCTCCGGTGGTGTCGACCTACCGGTGGTGGGCCCGGCGCCCTCACAGCGTCATGGGCGCGCTGCTGGACGCTGCCGTGGCTCAGTACGGGCCCGAACTCGTCGTCTCCGACCCCTTCAGTGGAGGCGGGACGGTAACGTTCGAGGCTGCCAGGCGCGGCCTCAGGATCTACGCGCAGGACCTCTACCCGTGGCCGGCCCGCGGCCTCGCCGCGGCGCTTGGCGCCTGTGACGCTGCTGAGCTACAGGCCGCCGCTGACCAAGTGCTCGCGGTCTTGGCACCGCATCGCGAGGCCTATCGCACCGCCGCCGGCGCCGAGCTGTCCCACGTGCTTCGCGTCCGCCGCTCCAGCTGCGCGCATTGCACAGGCAAGGTGTTCGAGTTCCCTCACGGCCTAGTGTCGGTCACCAGCCGCAGTCTCAACGACCGCGGTGCCTTCTTTGGCTGCCGCTCCTGCGGGCACTTGACCCGTCGCACGCGAGGCATCAAAAGCTTCACGTGCGGCGGTTGTGACGCCCGCTGGTCGGTGAACCAAGAAGCTGCGGGATGCCCGCACTGCAGTCAGGACGCTTTGCGCCCGGAGGGCTGGCAGGCCGTTCTCGTCCAAGAACTCGGAGTCGTCCATGGCCAGCTGCGCGCCGTCCTGAGGCCCGTTGCTGAAGGAGACCCCGTCGCGCTCGACTCCGACGCGACGCCGCCCGAAGCGCTGGCGGCCAAGATCCCGACGGGCAAGGAGACCAAGCGGCTCCTCGACAACGGATTCGCGGCATGGGACGACCTGTATTCAAGCCGACAGCTTGAAGTTCTAGCCGCCGGCCTGAAGGCTGTTGCGCTGCTGCAATTCGCACCTGAAATCAAGGACCGACTGGCCTTCTCATTGCTCGGCGCCGCGGAGATGCCAGCCTTCCTCAGCCGATGGGACCGCTTTAACCTCAAGCCGTTCGAGGGGATGGCGAACCACCGGTACACGCAGACGACATTCGCAGTTGAGTCAAACCTGCTGTCGCCCGTCGGACGAGGGACGATTCCGCGACGGCTGGAAGCGGCCACCCAAGCCCTGCAGTGGTTCATCGATTCGAGGCAGCGCCCGCCCAGGGTGGCCACCACGGTGCCAGGACGTCGCGGGCGAAAGAAGACTGACTGGGACGTTCTCGTCACCACTGGCAGCAGCGTCAAACAAGCGCTTCAGACGAGCTCCGTGAACGTGGTGGTGACCGACCCACCCTACTTCGACGACGTTCAGTACGGCGAGCTCGCCAGGCTCTTCCACGTTTGGTTAAAGGTTTACGACCCGAGTGTTGTCGTTGACGAGAGCGCAGAGGCGGTCCCGAACAGCACTCGCGGAACGTCGACAGCGGACTACGAGGCGACGATTGCGGCATGCCTAGCCGAAAGCCGGCGGACGCTGAAGGCGAATGGCAGGCTCATCCTGACCTTCCACAACAAGAAAGTGGTGGCTTGGCGCGCGCTGGCAGGAGCTATCGCGACCGCCGGCTTGAAAGTGACCGCGCTCGCTGCCGTGCTGGCGGAGAACCAAGGCGACCACTGCAAGCGCAGCGTCAACGCCATGCTGCACGACCTAGTCATCGAATGCGCGCCTGCAAACACGCCTCGGCTTCCAGCACTGTCACTTGAGTTCATTCCGAAGTCGGCAGCTGAGAAGAACCTTGCCGCCATGGGCCTGGCCCTGGCCGACTGCGTTGCGGCTCGCAACTCAGCACACCTTGGTGCAGAGTATCGCGCTCACCTCGAACGCCTTGGCGTTCGGAAACGCCTCATCAACTGACGATGTGGGACAGCGCCCTCCAATCCTCCACCCAGCTCGTTACACACGCGCTGCTGCACAAGACTGTTCTTCCCTCGGACGCGCTCGCTTTTGAGAAGGTCAGCGGGGCGGTGGCCGTTCGGGCTGCACTGAGATTGCTGGCTGGTGAGCAAAGCCTCCTGTTCGCAGTGCCGGAGGCAACCGCGTCGACGGCTCGTCATATCGTGGCTTCGCTCCTCATCGGAGACCACGCGCACGCGAATGCGCAAGGCCAAGTGCCCCAGGTCGAAGAAAGGCATTTGCTGAGAGGCGACATCGTCTTGGTGACGCAAGCCGTCTCGAACGCCAACGCTCGTCTAGATGCGCTGCACATTGGACGGGGCCAGCGGCTTGCGGATCTGTGGGAAGTAGCCACGCTTAGCCGGTACACCGCTGCGAAGTCCACCAAGCCACGGGTGTTCCTGGCCAACCCGGGCTGGCTCGAGAAGACCATGAACGGGCGACGTTTCGGCGCGGTGGTCATCGACGCCTCACATCCGAGCACGTTCGCTCAGCTGTCCCAGCTCATGAGGGCAGCTTCGGGATGTACGAAGCTGCGCATTGGAGTCTCGCCCCCACCAGCTGAAGATGTTCTGACCGCATGCGGTTACCCGTCAAAGGTCCAGCTCTGGCTATGGGACTCGCAGGCAAAGAACGACGCTGAGACCGCAGTCGAGGCGCGTGACCCGCAGCCGCGCGCAAACGGCGACCGGCACCTGTGGGTATGCGATTCCGACGCCGAGGCGGCTCAGGCGCTCGCAGAGGCCTACAAGTGGCTCACCGCTGCGGCGCGCGCGACCGAAGGGCGACCGTACCCTGGGCTTCGGCAGTGCTGGGGCCTCTACAACCGCCTGCGGCAGGTCGCCGTTCCACTCGTGCAGCTCGAGCAGGTTGCGGCCACCACATGGGCGGGCAATCTGCGGGAGCGCATTGCCGAGCTCGAAGGCGTCAGTGGCCACGGAAGCGTTGCCTGGGACACCACGTGGCCGCAGCTCATCGCTTCTATCAAGGCCGCATACGAAACGTTCCTGCGCCGCAAGGAGACTGCCAAGTTCTGGGGTATCGCAACCCATCTGCAGGCCTTCCTTCCGTCAGCCACGCCGCAGCTACGAATTGTGGTCGGCTCGGTGGCAGAGGTTACGCTACTGGCGCCGGCGCTGGAGCTGGTCGTGGATGGGCTCTCCGACGCGCTTGTATCTGGACGAGTCGAGTTCGTCACGGGCAGCAAAGAGGCCAAGCTGGTGGCTGAGGGGGACGTATGCCCGACGCTGCTCCTGGCGCCGCGGACCAACGGCTATCGCTACTTGGACGTGTTTCCGTCCGCGAGAGTCGATGAGTTGCTCTACCCTCATGAGGTTGCCGCCGAACAGGGCAATCAATCGCGGCTTCACCGGGCCTGGGCACCACGTGCAGAAGACGACGCTCGCGTACGGTTCCTCGCGCCCTTCGGGTTCAAGCCCTTGAACTCTTCTTCTGCGTGCCCTGCAGCAAGACCGCCGGCAGTTGTTGTTCGCAGTTCAAGCGGGCATGCCGTGTCCCTGATCACCCAAGCGGACGTCTCCAGCGAAATCGACATCGATGCTCTAGCTGGCACTTCCGGCGCTGACTTGTTCGACGGCCACGAGCCGACGGTGTACCTGTCTGCAGGAGGCGCGGGCGCTCTGACGGAGGTTCACTTCACCAACGGTGAGAGGCGGCAGTTTTATGGAAGCCAGAAGCTGGACGTCTTCTTCTCGGAGACGTCGAACATCCAGCGGCACCACGCGGCCGCTGTGCGGCCGGGGTGGCAGGTCATCACGTTCGTCGACGGGCAGTACGACGGCTTGTTTCAGCGGCTGGCCGACGTCGTTAACTCAAGACTCCCTCCCGGCGAGCGTGTTGCGCTGGAACTCTGGCGCCAGGCCAAAGAACACATGTCCGCGCGATTCCCGAACAAGAGTGAGCTGTACAACAAGCTGGTCTCAAAGGGTCTAACGTCCAGCTATGGCACGTTCATCAGCTGGGTCAGCGACGGGGAAGAAGACGTCATCGCGCCGCAGCAATTCAGTGAGTTCAAGGTGCTGGCGTCCGAAATTGAGACCTACGCCAACTCAAAGGTAATGCTGGACAGCGCCTTCAAAGCCGTGCAGCACGAACGCGGCCGAAATCGCAAGCTCGGTCGAACCCTTCGAACCTTCCTTCGAGCTGCGATTTCCGGCGACGGCTACGAGGAAGCGCTCGCAGGCGCTCGCACGATTGACGCCGGCGTCGGCGACGTGTTCGCAGCGGTCGAGGTTCTCGAAGTTCAGTCTGTTCGCGAAGTGACGAGGAGCTCGTGATGGCAGAGAAGAAGGCCTACGTCCCGACCTACGCTGACGAGCTGGCCCTGTCGCACCATTTTGTCCGTGTGCTTGAGCACAAGCTCGCCGGCCGGGACAGTACGCGCCGCATTAACACCCATCCGCTGGACTGGTGCCACCTCGGCGTCATCGGCCCGATGAAGCTGCCACAGGCGGGCCCGGTGCAGCTGGACGCCGAGGCCCTCGAAGCCGAAACAGCCGAGAACGGTGCCGATGCGAAGGGTCCGGGTGGCACTGCCCAGCCCAAAGCCAAGCCGGGAGTGGCGCCGGGAAAGGCACTAGCTGCAGGCGCCGGCGTGGCTACCGCCGACGCCGGTGTCAAGGACGACGACAACGCAGGCAGCACCGGAAGGCCGGATCGGGGAGACGACCGCGAAGGGGCGCGGCGGCCTCCGTCGGCGATCGGGTTCGAGATGCTGGTCCAGCCGGATCCGGACGGCACGGTCGAGCTCAACCTCGACGTCCAGTTCTGCATCTTCACCAAGCACTTGCCGACGTTTGCAGAGCAGACTGGCGTGCTCGACGACGGCGCATCCGTAGGCGCACCGCTGGCGGAAGTCGTGCAGCGCTGGCCTCTCGCCGTACAGGACATCAAGGTGCGGCTGCCGGCGTCGGGCGGTATCTTCACCGACCACGGCGCCGTGCAAGCCGTGCTTGACCAGCAGATTGACCAGACGCTCGCGCGGGAAGACACGGAGCGGCACTTCCCCGGCACTCGGCCTAAGCTTGAAAAGGCTGACCTGGACTCGGCGGGCGCGTTCGACGCGTTTCTTGCGTCGCGGGTGCGGGTGCTTCCGCCACAGGACCGTCCGGCATTGTGCGGGGCTCTGGAAGTGCGCGCTACGCCTCGACCTGATGGCAAGGTACGCATCGGCTGCTACTTCAAGAACGAGACGCTGGAGACGCCGCCCCTGACCCGCGGCAAGGGGATGCTGGATGCCTTCAAGGTACTGAGCGACGTCCGGCTCCAGGCAACCCTGAACCAGGGGGAGCTGCATCCCATCGAAATACTGCCGGTGCCACAGGACTACCAGTACGACCGCAGGGTCTGGGCCGTCGGGCACAACACCAGCGTCGTCGTGGACCGGGAAGCGGACACGGTGAGAAGTGCCGCCCTTGCGGTGTTCGAGCAGCCTCGCATCATGACTCGGGACGTCGTGCCGACGAGGTTCGCCGACCTCGCCAAGGTGCCGTTCCAGACACTCGACGCCATCTATGCGGCGATGTGCAGCTACCGCGATGATTGGCACACACGCGTGCTCGAAAGCAACGCGCTCAACCTGGACCCCGCCGCCCTGGCCGAGTGTCAGCACGACTACACCGGGTTCGTCGACGAGATTCGCCGCTTCGCCTGCGGTGTGGCTGCGCTGAAGGCCGACCCCCGGTTGCTGAGCGCGTTCCAGGCGAGTAACCGCGTGTTCGCGAGGCTTGCCAAGGGCTACGACAGCTGGCGGCTGTTCCAGGTTGTCTACATCGTGACGCTGCTGCCGTCGTTGGCCATTCGCGAGAACCTGACCAAGGGCCAGTACCCCGACGGCGAGGCGCGCGAGTGGGCCAACGCGCTGGACTGGGGCGACGTGCTGTGGTTCCGGACCGGTGGCGGCAAGACTGAGGCCTACCTCGGCCTATCCTGCTGCGCGATGCTGTACGACCGGCTACGCAACAAGCGCTTCGGCATGACGGCCTGGCTGCGGTTCCCCCTACGCATGCTCAGCATTCAGCAGCTGCAACGCGCGATGCGCGTTGTCTGGGAGGCGGAGGTCGAGCGCAAGCGCCTGCTGGGCGACGAGGCGACCAACTCGGCGCCATTCAGGCTCGGCTACTTCGTCGGAAGCACTACGACGCCCAACCGCATCAGCGCCCAGTACCTGAGCAACTTTAACGAGGAAGACCTGGAACGCGTGCGGGCTGTGCCCGACTGCCCTGCCTGCGAAGGGCAGGGCTCGGTTCGAGCCGAGGTCGACGTCGCGGGGGTTCGCCTGCGCCACGTGTGCCAGACCTGCAAGGCGGAGTTGCCCCTGGATGTTACGGACGACGAGGTCTACAGAAACTTGCCGACCCTGGTTGTCGGGACGATTGACAAGATGGCTTCGGTGGGCCTGCAGCCGAAGTTCGGGCTGCTGTGGGGCGGGGTCAAGTGGAAGTGCCCGCAGCATGGCTACGGCTTCGGGGACCACTGCACCGTCTGGGGCTGCACGGTCGACAGGAAGCAGCGGCGTACGGTCAAGCCCTACGACGCGGCACCGTCGTTGCACATCCAGGACGAACTGCACCTGTTGCAGGAAGAGCTCGGCGCGTTCGCCGGCCACTACGAGACGCTCATCCGTCACTGCGAGAGGACCGTCGGCGGCCTGCCTTCGAAGGTCATCGCGGCCACCGCGACCATCGAAGGCTTCGAGAACCAGGTTCGCCACCTGTACGGCGTCAAGGACGCACGCCGGTTCCCGGGCCGGGGCTATGACCGGATGAACAACTTCTACGCGGAACCCGACAGGGACACCGAGGGGCAGCCCAAGACGGCGCGCATCTTTGTCGCATTCAAGAGCCCGTCCCTATCGCCGGCGGACGCCTCGGCATTCTGCACCCAGATTCTGCAGACTGAAATCGGGCTCCTGTTCAGCAGGCCGCAGGACGTGCTGGCCTTCGTGCAGGACGCCCGCGAGCCGGAGGATGTGCCGGTCCTGCTGCGGCACTACTCGACGACGCTGAACTACGTGAGCAGCCTGGCCAAGGGCTCTCGCGTGCGCCAGACGCTGGAAGAGGTGGCCGCCAAGGTCCGCCCGGGCCAGCGGGAACTGAACGGCGAGTACCTGTCAAGCCGCTCTTCCAGCGCGGAGGTGGCGCACACCGTGCACCGGGTCGAGACCCCGCCAGAGTGGACCGACCCGAGCTTCCTGGACGTCATCGTCGCCACGAACATGATTAGCCACGGGGTTGACCTCGAGCGCGTCAACCTCATGACGATGGACGGCGTGCCCGAGGCCACCGCCGAGTACATCCAGGCCTCCAGCCGCAGCGGCCGTCGCCACGTTGGGCTGGTCGTTGTCGTGCTGAGCAATTACTCCCTGCGGGCCAACAGCATTTACCACCGGTTCATCGAGTACCACCAGCACCTGGACCGCATGGTCACGCCCGTGCCCGTCAACCGGTTTGCCAAGTACGCCGCGCAGCGCACGCTGCCTGGCGTGTTCCTGGGCTTGGTGTATGGCGTGCATGCGGCGCTGAGGAACAGTTCCAAGCTGAACCTCCGCGCCGAGGTGGCGGCGCTGCTGGCCGACCCGAACGCGAACTTCCTGGCCGAGGTGAAGCAAGCGTACTGCCTGCACGACGGCGTCTACGACGAGCGGCTGGAAAAGGCCCTTGGCGAGGTCCTGGCCCACCAGCTCGACATCGTCCGCATGTCCATCACCAACAGGAACGACCAGTACGCCAGTGCGGCGGTGAGGCCCAAGCCGATGATGAGCCTTCGGGACGTCGAGGCCGGCGTCCCATTCTTCCCGGAACCGATGGATGGCCGGCTGTTGACCTTCGTGCACAAGAGCAAGGACTGAAAAACCATGGCCAGCAAGGAGTTCACCCGCGGGGCGACCCAGATTCTGTTCCGGCACCTGCCCGAGGCCATCTTTGAGCACGACGACTACGGGCTGTGCAAGGTCACTCAGGTGGCGCTGCGTGAGGTCGAGGTCAACAAGGACGCGCTGTTTGACGCGGTAGCAGATGCGCTGGCGATGTGGCCGCCGGCCTTCGCGACCAAATACCCCGACCCGCGGGACCCAGCCCAGAGGGGCCACTACACGGTCGGCGCGCCGCGTGAGGTGCGCTTCACGCCCTACCCCCAGGTCTTTCGGTGCCGCACGTGCTCACGCGCTGGGCAGTTCACCCAGCTCATCAAGCGCGGTGCTTCGGTAACGGGGCGCTGTGTCTGCGGCGGGCGCCTGAACCAGCTGCGATATGTCCAGGCCCACAACTGCGGGCGGATGGAGGAAATCTTCGTTCCTCCGCAGGCCTGCGCCCACCACCCGAACGACCTGGCGTTCTACGACCCCGGCCGGGTCAAGCAGGCCCGCTGGTACTGCGCGATGTGCCGGGCCGACCTGCAGGCGCTGCGAATGACGCCCTGCAAGTGCGCCTACAACCAGTCGTTGCCACCTGGGCGCCAGCCGGAGAAATTTCTGCGAGTCGTGCCGACGGCCGACCCCTCGCTGTACGTCCCGCACCCGGTGGCCTTCATTAACTTCCCCGAGGACGCCCAGGGTCGGCTGCGAGCCGCACCGGACGCCCTGCAGCTGATGCTGGCGCGCACGTGGGACATGATGACCGACAAGGTGCATGACGTCGTGCAGGAGCGCGCCAACCGCGTCAAGCCGGAAGACGCCGACACGATGGCGCAGATGGTCGAGGCTCTGCGCAAAGTCGACCCGACCAACAAGCTGGTCCAGGACTACGACGCCAAGAAGAAGCAGCCCAAGGGGCAGGCCGAGGTCGACAGAGTCAACCAGCTGCTGGCGGCGGCCAAGGCGCAGGTGGAGCCGCCTCGGCGATGGCTCGTCGAGCACACCACACTGCTGGACCGCACTGACCTGAGCACGCCCGCCGACGTGGCAGCGATGCTGCGGCGGGCCGGCGACGAGGCGGGCGCTGCGGACATCGAGCAGGGCCAGCGCAACGCGGAGGAACTGCTGGGCATCGCCAACATCCGAGTTATCAACGACTTCCCCCTGGCCCTATGCGCCTACGGCTACACGCGCACGACGCGAGACCCGCAGCGCACCGTCATCAACCCATTTCCGATGGATGACCGCGGCCAGCTGCCCATCTATGCCCTGGCCAACGAGACCGAAGCGTTGTGGTTCCAGCTTGACCCGTTGCGCGTGTTCCGCTGGTTGCTCGACAACGGGCTGGCGGGCGGCAGTCCACCGAGCACCAGGGAGGAGGCTTGGGCGCGGCTATACGCCGAAGTGCCGGGCCTGCGTCAGGCTGCTCACGAGCCGATGCATGGCCAAACCGAAGCGGTCGCGGTGCGCACCCTGCTGCACACGCTGAGCCACCTGTTCTTGAGGCGCATCGAGTGGAGTGGGTTCGCGCCGTCGAGCGTGGGCGAGTACCTCATCCCGGCGTCGCTGTCGTTCATCCTGTACGCCAACCGGTATGCAGAAACTAAGATTGGCGGGCTCACGACGCTGTTCGAACAGCGGCTGAACACATGGCTGTGGGACGCCGTCCAGTCCGGACACGAATGTGTCTACGACCCCCTGTGCAGCGACGACGGCGGCAGTTGCGCCGGCTGCACGCACCGCGAGCACAACTGCGTTAGCTTCAACCGCGAGCTCTCGCGCGCGACCGTCTATGGCGGCCCGACGCCGCAGCAAAGTGCCTTCGAGGGTCACGCGCTGCCACGCGGCTACTGGCATGACGCCTGGAAGGCGGCGCCTGAGGCGTGATGACCACTACAACCATTTCTGAACGCATAAGGCGACCTGACGGCGTTCAACGACTCGGTCAGGCGCTATGGATGAGGGTGGGCGAGCGGCTGAGCTCACCTGAAGAGCTCTTCTGGGCTACCTCGCTACTCGGCCCTGGTGGGGAGCGACTCTTATGGGATGCGCTACTGGAGTCGCTCTGTCTTGGGCCGGAGGGGAAGCTACTCGCGCGCCCACTCGCTGACTTCCTCTGCGCTGTGTGGGATGAGCAGTTGGAGGCTGCCGTGGCGTTGATGTGGACGCTACCTGAGTTGCTCGCCGTACCAGGTGTGGACGCAACGGGCTATGCAAAGGGCGTTCGCGCGCTCATCAGAGGCGCAAGCGAGCGACTCACTCTACTTGCGCCTTACCTCGAAGTTGAGGGCATGGGCCAGCTTCAGGGGGAGCTGCTTGCTGCGCTGGCCAGAGGCCTCTCCGTGGTGCTGGTGACCCAGGACGCCAACTCACTGGGGTCGTGGGCGTCCGATGCGGTGGAACCGCTGCGCCGAGAGGCGCGAGGGCTGTCCGGCTCTCTGCGCGTCTACACAACACTGGCCACTGCGCCTGTCTTGCTGCACTCGAAGCTCGTCGTGGCGGATGGCGCGTCGGCCGTCCTCGGCTCGGCGAATCTGACTGGCAATGCGTTGCTTCGAAACCTTGAGACGGGCGTTGTCGTTGGTGCTCGTCAGGCAGTTGAGATTGAGCGAGTCATACACGCGGCAATCGAGCTCGGACTTGTGCGCCTTGTGTTTGAGACCGCTGCGGGCGAGCAGGGGTGGGACTAACGCCGTCCGCATCGCAAATAAGTCGGAAGCCCTATGGGCCCTCTAGATCCGCAATGGGTCTGTGGCCGAAGCCCGCGCGGCGGGGCCGCACACACCCCTGGGTTCAGCCCCTTGGCCCCCGGCGAATGACGGCAAGGTGACCGACAGCGTGAGTTCGCAGCGCGGCGCAGTGTGACTGCTTCCGCTGCGAAGCGGGCATAGCTATCGTTGAGGGGATGACGCGCAGAACGCAGCGCCGACGCGGCTTGAGGGATATCCGGTTGTAGCCTGAAGCCCAGTTCCCTGTCGCCGAATCGCGCGATCATCTAAAGAAGTTCTGTGGAACGTGCGACGCGAGATTTGCATTCCACGGGTCTTAGATGGTCTGGTGTACCCCAAGGCGTACCCGGAGAACAGAAGCAGAGAGCGAAAACGCCCGCTCGCGCGGGTCGCGCAAGCTTTTTCGATCCAGCCCCAGCTAGATCGCGCCAGGCGCCGCAAACTCTGCTCCCCATGTCCTGCCGACCGCGGTCCGCTGGAACGATCTTTGCGTGATGAAGTTGCCGTACATTTGTGGCACAAGAGGGATTTCGCAAAGTGAGTATGAGTCGAATGAAGGATGAGACCGTGACTATCCGCACGACCGCGGACATCAAGCAACTGCTGAAACTGGCGGCGGCGAGAGAGCACCGCTCCCTGGCTTCCACCATTGAAATGCTCGTGCGGGCCTATGCGCAGGAGCATCAGCTGGTGGCTCGATCCAACGGGCTCGGCACCACTGGCGACCAAGCTCAGGGTGCTGGCTCCGATCGATGAACGGCGAATTCGCAAGCAGACGAGCTGTCGGTCCGCGTGCCGATTGATGCTTCGAGACCTTTTCGAGGGTCTGCGATCAGTCTTGCGAGCGGGTCAGCTTCACGTGCTCGCGCTGTCCTCGCGAGGATTCGCGTCGCTCGATGCACCTCGGTATTTGCGCAAAGCCCCGATCAATTGGGGGCGGAGTTCAGGCGCGAGAGTGCCGTCAACCACGTTGACGTGATTTCCCGGGCACGCAAGCCCGGCGTTGTTCCGCCGCAGTCATCGATCACCAGGACGCGCAGGAGTCTTCCGGAATACAAGATGGTGGTCACCGCGTTGACTTCGCAAAGCGGGGCGCTTGCGCCTGCCTCCGAGACCTTGGCGGAACGGTTCACAAGGAACGAAAAGCTGTCGAGCTTCGTCGGGACATCGAAGAATCCCGACAACTGCTGCCGGTAGTTCTCGCGCCGGAGGTCACCCCCACGTGCGGCAATGCTCGCGTCCTGTGCTTGCAGCTCTTTTTGCGCGTCGCTGGATTTCGCTCGAAGATCACCCAATCTGGCGTGGGTCGCCCGGCGCAGTTGCTGGAACTCCTGCGCAGTGAACGGGCCGCTCGGATGAGGCGGATCCACGCTCACGGTCAGGTACGGGTAAAGGTCGGCGACCTTTCCCTCTCGAATCAGGACCAACTTGTCCGCTGGCACAAAGCAAGTGACGAAGTTCGAACTCTTGGGCGCCAGGGAGGCCGCGCGCTCGGCGAGGGGTCGAATTTCCTCGCACGCTGCCGGGAAGGCTGCGAGCACGGGCAGCCGCACGGTCTGTGAACCCCCCAACGATTTCTCGACAAATGCGGGATCCGCGGCGACCGCGGTGTTGAGCGAGATCGCAAGCGCTGCGCTCAAGATGAACTTGAGCAATGGCATTGGCTGGAGGAGGGGGCTGGACACGGGCATGACGAAATGTAGATGGCGCGGAGCGGTTCGCCAAGGTGACAGGCGCCGCCGACGGAAGGCGTTTCCCACCGTGCGGGCCATCGGTGAGTTGTTGATCAATGGCCAGTGCCGTTGCGCTCCTTGCGCAGGAACAGGCGCGAGATCGTCTGCGCCGTCTGCTCGCGCGAGGCGGCATCGCCCGCGTGCAGCTCGGCCATGGCGCCGTGCATCATCTTCTGGGTGAGGCCGCGCGACATGGCCTCGAGCACCGCGTCGACCGATTCGCCCTTGGCCAGCAGCTTGCGCGCACGCGCCATCTCGGCGGCGCGCCACTCGTCGGCCTGCGCGTTGAGCTGCTGGATCAGCGGCACCGTGCCGCGCTGGCCCAGCCAGTGCATGAAGTTCTGCACGCCGGCATCGATGATCACCTCGGCCTGCGCCACGGCGGCCTGGCGGTTGGCCTGGCCCTGCTGCACCACCTGGGCGAGGTCGTCGACGGTGTAGAGATAGATGTCTTCCAGCGCCTTCACCTCGGGCTCGATGTCGCGCGGCACGGCCAGGTCGACCATGAACATCGGGCGGTGCTTGCGGGCCTTGAGCGCACGCTCCACGGCGCCCAGGCCGATGATCGGCAGCGTGCTCGCGGTGCAGCTCACGACGATGTCGAACTCGGCCAGCCGCGAGGGCAGGTCGGCCAGCCGCATCGCCTCGCCACCGAAGCGCGAGGCCAGCTTCTCGCCGCGCTCGAGCGTGCGGTTGGCGATGGCGATCGACTTGGGCTCCTTGGCAGCGAAGTGTGTGGCCGCAAGGTCGATCATCTCGCCCGCGCCGACGAACAGCACGCGGGTCTTGCGCAGGTCTTCGAAGAGCTGGCCGGCCAGCCGCACCGCGGCGGCGGCCATGCTGATGGAGTGGGCGCCGATCTCGGTGGCGGTGCGCACTTCCTTGGCCACTGCGAAGGAGCGCTGGAACAGCTGGTTCAGCGTGCTGCCAAGGGCGCCGGCCGTCTCGGCGGCGCGCACGGCGTCCTTCATCTGGCCGAGGATCTGGGCTTCGCCCAGCACCATCGAGTCGAGCCCGCTGGCCACGCGGAAGGCGTGGCGGGCGGCGTCGCCGTCGTGCAGGGTGTAGGCGTGCGAGCGCAGCAGGGCGGGGGCGACGCCGCCGCTCTGGGCCAGCCAGCCGAAGGTGTGGTCGAGCGCGGCGTGCTCCGAGGCGCAGTAGATCTCGGTACGGTTGCAGGTGGAGATGATCGCGGCCTCGACCTGGGGATGGCGGCCGGAGGCGAAGGAACTGCGCAGGCTCTGGAGCGTGGGGGCGATCTGGTCGAGCGCGAACGCGAAACGACCGCGCAGATCGAGCGGCGCGGTCGTGTGGTTCAAGCCAAGGGCCCAGACGGTCATGGATGTGACTGTGCAAATCGGCAACGCAGGGCGCTGCGCCCCGTGCACAGCCTGTTGCGAATCAAAGTCCCTCGCACCCGATGGTGGGTGACTATATGTAGCGAAAACCCGGGTGTCCACTTGGCCGGTAGCCAAAGAGCCCGTTCATGCTACCTGCAGGAAGTCGGCCGTAGGGGGCCTCCATCAGGTAGATCGGCATGCCGATCAAGGGCCTGCAAGCCTTGATTCGGAGCGAGGCTGCGCCAAAAGAGGGCGCCGAAGGCTGCCGCCCTACGTTTGCTTGGGCACGGCTCTTCATAGACATTGCCGTTCCGCAATACGAAATCGACAGCGTTTGAGCGACGACTGCCAGTGGATTGGCTGGGATTGGGTTTGTAGTTTCAGCACAACGGAACGGACCTTCGCCCCGGTTTTCGGGCGAATTGTTTTGCCCTACCGCAGCGGCTCTGGTGCAATAGCATCAACTTCCCAAAAGGAGGTTGGCCCGGGGTCCGGTGGGAGCACAGAAGTGCCAGTCACGGTGAGCCCTTCGCACCGGAGCCCTATGTTTAACCTTGGAGAAACTTGCAATGAAAAAATCTCTGGTTGCTCTGGCTGCGCTGGCTGTCGCTGGTGTTGCCTCGGCTCAGTCGTCCGTGACGCTGTTTGGTGTGGTCGACGCGTCGATCAGCGGCTACTCGAGCACTGCCCGCGACAACCGCGCGACCGTGTTCCCCAACGCTTTCGGTATCCCCGTCTACCTGAACCAAGGTTCTGTCAAGACCAGCCGTCGTGAACTGGGTAACTCGGGTTACAACTCGAGCCGCATCGGTTTCCGTGGCACGGAAGACCTGGGCGGTGGCCTGGCCGCGAGCTTCTGGCTCGAAGCCCCCATCAGCAACGACGACGGCCAAACCGGTATCTCGACGTTCGCTCGTCGTTCGACCGTGAGCCTGTCGGGCGGTTTCGGTGAAATCCGTCTGGGCCGTGACTACACCCCGACGTTCTGGAACGACACCGTGTTCGACCCGTTCGGCACCAACGGCGTTGGCACCAACCTGGTTTCGACGGCTAACGACAATTTCGGTGGCTTCGGCACCCCCGCAGCTCCGACCGCTCCGTTCACCAACGTGGGTTCGAGCAACTACGTCCGCGCCAGCAACTCGATCGGCTACTTCCTGCCGCCGAACCTGGGTGGCTTCTATGGTCAAGTGCAATACGCTCTGGCCGAGAAGACCAAGTACAACTCGGGCATCTTCACGCCTGACGTGGCCAACAGCCAGCGTCAAGGTCGCTACATCGGCGGCCGCTTCGGCTACGCAAACGGTCCTCTGGACGTTGCGCTGGCTTACGGCAGCAGCACGGTCGGCGACAACTACTACGCTGGCACGACCACCAAGGTCAACACCCTGAACCTGGGCGCTTCGTATGACTTCGGTCCCGTGAAGCTGTTCGGTGAACTGTCGAAGGCCAAGAACAAGATCGACTACGAAGTGACCCCGCTGGCTGGCGGCCGTCCCGACATCGATCTGACCGGCTACCTGCTCGGCGTGACCGTGCCGGTCGGCGCTGGCCTGATCCGCGCTTCGTGGTCGCACGTCAAGCTGGACCAGAACCTGCCGAACAACCCGTTCGCTCTGAACACGCCTGATCCCAAGGCCAACAAGATCGCTCTGGGCTACGTGCACAACCTGTCGAAGCGCACGGCTCTGTACGCAACGATCGCTCGCATCAGCAACAAGAACGGTGCTGGCTACACGGTTGGCGGCCCGTCGTTCTACAACAACGCAGCTGGCGCCTTCACCCCGAAGAGCTCCACCGGCTACGACTTCGGTATCCGTCACGCTTTCTAATCTGACGCTGGCGTAAGCCAGCTTCGGTTAAAAAGTCAAAAGCCACTCGGCGCAAGTCGAGTGGCTTTTTTTCGTCCGGACCTTCCTCGGATTCCCTCGGGAAACCACGATGCGCACCCCCGGGGAACCCCCGTGCGGGCACGCACCTTGCACTGCTAGCATGCCCGTTCACTTTGTTTGCTGAATGATTGCCTTCGTACTGCGCCGCCTGATCCAGGCCGTGATCGTGATGATCGCGGTCGCGTTCATCGCCTTCCTTCTTTTTCAATACGTCGGCGACCCCGTCGTGTTCCTTCTCGGCCAGGACGCCAAGCCCGAGCAGATCCGCGAACTGCGCGCCGCATTGGGGCTCGATCAACCCTTCTTCGTGCAGTTCTGGCACTTTCTCGTGAATGCGGCGCAGGGCGAGTTCGGGCTGAGCCTGCGACAGGGTGCGAAGGTGTCTCGCCTGATCGGCGAGCGCTTCCCCGCCACGCTCGAGCTCGCGCTGGTCGCCGCCGTGCTGGCGCTCTTCATCGGCATCCCGATGGGCGTGTACACCGCGCTGCGCCGCGGCACCTTCATGAGCCAGGTGTTCATGACGGTGTCGCTGCTCGGCGTGTCGCTGCCGACTTTCCTGATCGGCATCCTGCTGATCCTGGTCTTCGCCGTCACGCTGGGCTGGTTTCCGAGCTTCGGCCGGGGCGACACGGTGAAGTTCGGCTGGTGGACCAGCGGCCTCTTCAGCGCCGACGGCTGGCAGCACATCGTGCTCCCGGCGGTGACGCTGGCGATCTTCCAGCTCACGCTGATCATGCGGCTGGTGCGTGCCGAGATGCTGGAGGTGCTGCGCACCGACTACATCAAGTTCGCGCGCGCACGGGGCCTGTCGAACCGCGCCATCCATTTCGGCCACGCGCTCAAGAACACGCTGGTGCCCGTGATGACCATCACCGGCCTGCAGCTCGGGGGCCTGATCGCCTTCGCCATCATCACTGAGTCGGTGTTCCAGTGGCCCGGCATGGGCCTGCTCTTCATCCAGGCCGTGACCTTTGCCGACATACCGGTGATGGCCGCCTACCTGTGCCTCATCGCGCTGATCTTCGTGGTGATCAACCTCGTGGTCGATCTGCTGTACTTCGTGGTCGATCCGCGCCTGCGCGTCGGCAAGGCGGGAGGACACTGACATGGCGGCAGCCACGCCCATGGTCCCGCGCCTGAAGGCCTCCGGCCGCGCGTTCGCGCACATCGCGAACTTCTACCCCGAGATCACCGCCTTCCGCCGCGACCTGCACGCCCACCCCGAGCTCGGCTTCGAGGAGGTCTACACCTCCGGGCGCGTGCGCGAAGCGCTGCGCGCCTGCGGCGTCGACGAGATCCACGAAGGCATCGGCAAGACCGGCGTGGTCGGCGTGATCCGCGGCCGCTCGACGGCCAGCGGCCGCATGATCGGCCTGCGCGCCGACATGGACGCGCTGCCCATGCGCGAGGACAACGACTTCGGCTGGCGCTCCGCCTGCGACGGCCTCATGCACGGCTGCGGCCACGACGGCCACACGGCCATGCTGGTCGGCGCCGCGCGCTACCTCGCCGAGACGCGCGACTTCGACGGCACCGCAGTGCTCATCTTCCAGCCCGGCGAGGAAGGCTTCGCCGGCGCGCGCGTGATGATCGAGGACGGCCTCTTCGACCGCTTCCCGGTCGACGCCGTCTACGCGATGCACAACTGGCCCGCCATGCCGGCCGGCACCGTCGGCATCAATCGCGGCGCGATGATGGCCGCGGCCGACCGCATCACCATCGAGATCAAGGGCAAGGGCGGCCACGGCGCGCATGCCTACCAGACCATCGATCCGGTGATCGTCGCGGCGCACATCATCACCGCGGCGCAGACCATCGTGTCGCGCAACGTGCGCCCCATCGATGCCGCCGTCATCAGCATCTGCGCGATGCAGGCCGGCGACCTCGGCGCGATGAGCGTGGTGCCCGGAGAGGCGACGCTGGTCGGCACCGTGCGTACCTTCAGCTCGCGCGTGCAGGCGCAGGTCGAGCAGCGCCTGAACGAGCTGTGCGCGGCCATCGCCTCCGGCTTCGGTGCGACCGCCAGCGTCAAGTACGAGCGCATCTACCCGGCCACCATCAACACCTCGCCCGAGGCCATGTTCGCGGCCGACGTGGCCGAGTCGCTGGTCGGCGCGCGCAACGTCGAGCGCAGCATGGAGCCCAGCATGGGCGCCGAAGATTTCTCCTTCATGCTGCAGAAGAAGGCCGGCGCCTACCTGCGCATCGGCCAGGACGTGCGCGACGGCGCCTACCTGCACAACAGCCGCTACGACTTCAACGACGAGATCCTGCCGCTAGGCGCCGCGCTGCATGCCGGCCTGATCGAGCAGGGCATGCCGCTTGCCGCTACCCGCGGTGCGCAGCCAGGGAAAGCAGCCGCCACCGCGGCGACGTGATTTGTTCGATTCCAACCCGAGGAGTGTTCCCATGAGTTTCAAGAAGAATGTGGCTGCGGCCGCCGTTTTGTGCGCCCTGAGCGCCTTCAGCATGGTCGCCGGCGCGCAGACCATCCGCATCGCGAACCAGGGGGACGCGCTATCGCTGGACCCGCACTCGCTCAACGAGTCGCTGCAGCTGAGCACCACCGCCAACGTTTATGAAACCCTGGTTGGACGCAACAAGGACCTGAGCGTCGCGCCGCTGCTGGCCACCAGCTGGAAGCAGACCTCGCCCACGGTGTGGCGCTTCGAACTGCGCAAGAACGTGCAGTTCCACGACGGCACGCCGTTCACGGCCGACGACGTTCTCTTCAGCTTCGCGCGCGCGTCGGGCGATGGCTCGGACATGAAGTCGAACACCACCGACATCAAGGAAGTGCGCAAGGTCGACTCGCACACCATCGAGATCGAGACCAAGGGGCCGTTTCCCATTCTTCCCGACGTCATCACGCAGCTCATGATCATGAGCAAGAAGTGGTGCGAGGAAAACAAGGCCGTCACGCCCGTGGACCGCCGCAAGGGCATCGAGAACACCGCCTCGTTCAAGGCCAACGGCACCGGCCCGTACCGCGTGCGCGAACGCCAGCCGAACGTGCGCACCGTGTTCACGCGCAACCCGACCTACTGGGGCAAGATCGAAGGCAACGCGCAGGAAATCATCTTCACGCCGATCGCCAACCCGGCCACCCGCGTCGCCGCGCTGCTCTCGGGCGAGGTCGACGTGATGGAGCCCGTGCCGGTGCAGGACATCGCGCGCGTCAATGCCAGCCCCACCGCGCGAGTCATCGCCGGTCCCGAACTGCGCACCATCTTCCTGGGAATGGACCAGAAGCGCGACGAACTGCTCTACTCCAGCGTGAAGGGCAAGAACCCGTTCAAGGACAAGCGCGTGCGCCAGGCCTTCTACCAGGCCATCGACATCGTGGGCATCCAGCGCACCGTGATGCGCGGCGCCTCGCGCCCGACGGGCCTGATGGTCGGCCCCGGCATCAACGGCTGGACCGAAGCTCAGGACAAGCGCCTGCCGCTGGACGTCGAAGGCGCCAAGAAGCTGCTGGCCGACGCCGGCTACCCGAACGGCTTCGAAGTCACCATGAACTGCCCTAACGACCGCTACGTCAACGACGGCCAGATCTGCCAGAGCGTGGCCTCGAACCTCGCGAAGATCGGCGTCAAGATCAACCTCGCGGCCGAGACCAAGGGCACCTACTTCCCGAAGGTGCTGCGCCGCGACACCAGCTTCTACATGCTGGGCTGGACCCCGACCACCTACGACTCGCACAACGCGCTGACCGCGCTGATGGCCTGCCCCGACGACAAGACCGGAGCCGGCCAGTTCAACCTGGGCGCGTACTGCAATCCGAAGGTCGACGAGCTGACCAAGAAGATCCAGTCGGAAACCGACAAGTCCAAGCGCGACGCGATGATCAAGGAAGCCTTCGACCTCCACACCGCCGACGTGGGCCACCTGCCGCTGCACCAGCAGACGCTGGCCTGGGGTGTGAGCAAGAAGGTGTCGCTCACGCAGATGGCCGACAACTACATGCCGTTCAAGTGGATGAGCATCAAGCCGTAAGACAGCGGGCCGCCCGCATGGCGGCCTGACCATGGGCCCGCTTCTTGCGGGCCCATTCCTTTTTCCTCACGATGAGAAATAACCCCCACGCTTCCCTTGCTGCGCAAGGTCCGCTGCCCCCCGAGGGGGCCGCTTTTCATCTTGGGGCGGCCCGGCGATGAAAAAAACATTAGCCCGTTGGCTCGACAGCGATGTCGGCTACAGCTTTCGCAACTCGCCCGTGGCGATCGTCGCGGCGTTCATCGCACTGGTCTGCGTGTTCTGCGCGGTGTTCGCCGGCTGGGTCTCGCCGCACAACCCCTTCGATCTGGCCTCCCTGGAACTGGGTGACGCGCGGCTGCCGCCTGCATGGAGCGCCGAAGGCACCTCCAAATATCTGCTGGGCACCGACGACCAGGGCCGCGACATCCTCTCGGCCGTGATCTACGGCGCGCGCATCTCGCTGATCGTCGGCCTGGTGTCGGTGGTGCTGTCGGTCGCGGTCGGCGTGGTGCTTGGCCTGCTGGCCGGCTTCTTCGGCGGCTGGCTCGACTCCTTCCTCATGCGCGTGTGCGACGTGATGCTGTCGTTCCCGCCGATCCTGGTCGCGCTGCTGATCGCCGGCGTCGGCCGCGCGCTGTTTCCCGCTGCGCACGAGTCGCTCGCCTTCGGGGTGCTGATCATCTCCATCTCGCTGACCGGCTGGGTGCAGTACGCGCGCACGGTGCGCGGCTCCACGCTGGTGGAGCGCAGCAAGGAGTACGTGCAGGCCGCGCGCGTCACCGGCGTGGCGCCGCTGCGCATCATGCTGCGCCACGTGCTGCCCAACGTGCTGGGGCCGGTGACGGTGCTCGCCACGATCCAGGTGGCGACGGCCATCATCACCGAGGCCACGCTGTCGTTCCTCGGCGTCGGCGTGCCGCCCACTTCGCCTTCGCTGGGCACGCTCATCAGCATCGGCAACCAGTACCTGTTCTCGGGCGAATGGTGGATCACCGTGTTCCCCGGCCTGATGCTGGTGCTCATCGCGCTCAGCGTGAACCTGCTGGGCGACTGGCTGCGCGACGCGCTCAACCCCCGCCTGCGATGAGAGAGGTAGCGCCATGAGCCTGTTGCAAGTCAAAGACCTCGTCGTCGAATTTCCCCACCGCCGCGGCACGCTGCGCGCGCTGGACCGCATTTCATTCGACATCGCGCCCGGGGAGATCCTGGGCGTGGTGGGCGAATCGGGCGCCGGCAAGTCGCTCACGGGCGCGGCCATCATCGGCCTGCTGGAGCCGCCGGGCCGCGTGGCCGGCGGCGAGATCCTGCTGGAGGGCCAGCGCATCGACAACCTCGGCTTCGATGCGATGCGGCCCATCCGCGGGCGCAAGATCGGCGCGATCTTCCAGGACCCGCTGACTTCGCTGAACCCCCTCTACACCGTGGGCCGCCAACTGGTGGAAACCATCCGCGCGCATCTGCCGGTGACCGAAGCCGAGGCGCGCAAGCGGGCCATCGGCCTGCTGCAGGACACCGGCATCCCGGCCGCCGAGCAGCGCATCGACCACTTCCCGCACCAGTTCTCCGGCGGCATGCGCCAGCGCGTGGTGATCGCGCTCGCGCTCGCGGCCGAGCCCAAGCTCATCGTGGCCGACGAGCCGACCACCGCGCTCGACGTGTCGATCCAGGCGCAGATCATCCAGCTGCTCAAGCAGGTCTGCAAGGAACGCGGCGCGGCGGTGATGCTGATCACGCACGACATGGGCGTGATCGCCGAGACCTGCGACCGCGTGGCCGTGATGTATGCCGGGCGCATCGCCGAGATCGGCCCGGTGCACGAGGTGATCCACCAGCCGGCGCATCCCTACACCTCGGGCCTGATGGGCTCTATTCCCGACATGGCCAGCGACCGCGAGCGCCTCAACCAGATCGACGGTGCGATGCCGCGGCTCAATGCCATCCCGGCCGGCTGCGCCTACAACCCGCGATGCCCGCGCACCTTCGCGCGCTGCCTGGTCGAGCGCCCCGAGCTCATGCACGCCGGCGCCACGCGCGCCGCCTGCTGGCTGCACGACGCGGCCGACCCGCACGTCGGCCAGGCCGAGATCGCCGCGAGGCACCACGAAGCGATGGCGGCCGGCGAGCGCGCCACGCCCGAGGCGGCCGAGACCATCGTGGAGGTGACGCGATGAGCGCTGCAGTGAACGAACCTCTCGTCGTCGCCCACGACCTCGCGCGCACCTTCGACGTCTCGCCGCCCTGGCTCAACCGCGTGCTCGAACGCAAGCCGCGCGTGCTGCTGCATGCGGTGGACGGCGTGAGCTTTTCCATCGAGCGCGGCAAGACGCTGGCGCTGGTGGGCGAATCGGGCTGCGGCAAGAGCACCGTGGCGCGGCTGCTGGTGGGCCTCTATGCGCCCACGCGCGGCGGGCTGAAGTTCGACGGGCAGGATGCGCACGCGGCCTTCAAGACCGCCGAAGGCCGCAAGCTGCGCCGCCGCATCCAGATGATCTTCCAGGACCCCTACGCGAGCCTCAATCCGCGCTGGATCGTGGAAGACATCATCGGCGAGCCGCTGCGCGAGCACGACATCCTCACAGACAAGGCCGCGCTGCGCGAGCGCGTGGGCGAGCTGCTGAAGTCGGTGGGCCTGTCGCCGCTGGACATGAGCAAGTACCCGCACCAGTTCTCCGGCGGCCAGCGCCAGCGCATCTCCATCGCGCGCGCCCTGGCTACGCAGCCCGAGTTCCTGGTGTGCGACGAGCCCACTTCCGCGCTCGACGTGAGCGTGCAGGCGCAGGTGCTCAACATCATGAAGGACCTGCAGCGCGAGCAGGGCCTGACCTACCTCTTCATCTCGCACAACCTCGCCGTGGTGCGCCACGTGGCCGACCAGGTCGGCGTGATGTACCTGGGCCGGCTGGTCGAGGTGGCCGACAAGCAGGACCTGTTCTCGACGCCGCGCCATCCGTACACGCGCATGCTGCTGGACGCGATCCCGCAGATGAAGCAGACCGGCCGCTCCCGCACCCCGGTGCAGGGCGAGGTGCCGAACCCGCTGAACCCGCCCGCGGGTTGCGCCTTCCATCCGCGCTGCCCGCATGCGAATGCGCGCTGCTCGGCCGAGCGGCCGAAGCTCTCGAGCATCGGCGGTGTGCAGGTGGCCTGCCATGCGGTGGAAGAGGGGCGCATCTAGCGCGCGGTTCCGCTCGATCACTCGAAAAGTGTGCGCAAAGGCACCGCCGCGCGTGCGGAACTGCTGCAGAGTGCCGCCATGCCACTGACGACGACTCTCGCAACTCCCGAATCCGGCCGCCGCGGCTTCCTGATGGGCACCGCGCTCGGCGCGACCGCGGTGCTGGCCTCGCTGGCCTGCAGCGTGCAGGCCGCGGGAGCGCCCGCGCGGCGCATACCGGTGATCTTCATCGGCCACGGCTCGCCGATGAACGCCATCACCGACAACGCCTTCACGCGCCGGCTCGCAGCGTGGGGCAGGGAGCTGCCGCGGCCGTCGGCGATCCTCAGCGTCTCGGCGCACTGGCTGAGCCGCGGCGCCACCGGCGTCGGCATCCAGGAGCGGCCGAAGACGATCCACGACTTCGGCGGTTTTCCGCAGGCGCTGTTCGACGTCGAATACCCGGCGCCGGGCCATCCGGTGCTAGCCCGCGAGACCGTCGGCGCGGTGAAGCAGACGCCGGTCATCGCGACCGACCAATGGGGCCTGGACCACGGCACGTGGACGGTGCTGAAGCACCTCTACCCCAAGGCCGACATCCCGGTGTTCCAGCTCAGCATCGACTACGACAAGCCCGCCGCCTTCCACTACGCGGTGGGGCGCGACCTGGCCGCGCTGCGCGACAAGGGCGTGCTGGTGATGGGCAGCGGCAACGTGGTCCACAACCTGCGCGCCACCGATCGCGGAACGCCGGACGGCCCGAGCGCCAGCCGGCCGTGGGCGCAGTCGTTCGACGATGCGGTGAAGTCGGCTCTGGCGGGCCGCGACGACCTGGCGCTGGTCGACTACGCCAAGCTGGAAGGCGCCTCGACCGCGGTGGCGACGCCCGATCACTACTACCCGTTCCTCTACGCGCTGGGCGCCGCCGGCAGCAGCGAGCGCGCGAAGACGGTCTACGAAGGGTTCCAGTCGGGCACGCTCAGCATGCGTTGCCTGCAGTTCGGCTGAGCGGGCCCGGAGCGGCTGAGGGCAGGGCTTACTGCTCCTCGCCCCAGGAGAAGCCGTCGCGCGCGATCATCGCGCTCGATGCGCTCGGCCCCCAGGTGCCGGCCGCGTAGGGGCGCGGGCCGCCGTCCGATTCCCAGCTGTCGATCAGCGGCTCGACCCAGCGCCATGCTTCTTCCTGCTCGTCGCTGCGCACGAAAAGATTGAGCCGGCCGTCGATCACGTCCAGCAGCAGCCGCTCGTAGGCGCCGACGCGCTCGGAGCCGAAGCGCTTGTCGAAGTCGAGGTCGAGCTGCACCGGCGCCAGCTGGGCGGCAGAGCTCTGGTTGCCGTTGCTGCGCTGGCGGTTGTCCTGCGCCTGCGCGAGCATGTGCAGTTCCAGCCCGTCCTTGGGCTGCAGGTTGATCACCAGCTTGTTGACGTTGCCCGCCGGCGCGCGGTAGATGGCGTGCGGCGTGGGTCGGAAGTTGACCTCGATGCGCGCGTCGCGCGAGGCCAGCCGCTTGCCGGTGCGGATGTAGAAGGGCACGCCGGCCCAGCGCCAGTTGGCGATCTCGGTGCGCAGCGCCACGAAGGTCTCGGTGCGGCTGTCGGGGCTCACGCCCGGCTCGTCGCGGTAGCCCTGCACCCGCTCGCCGTAGGCCGTGCCGGCCGTGTACTGGCCGCGCACCGCGTGCAGGCCCAGGCTCTCGGGCGTCCAGGGCTTGAGCGCGCGCAGCACCTTGAGCTTCTCGTCGCGGATGGCGTCGGCGTGCGCGTTGATCGGCGGCTCCATGGCCACGGCGCACAGCAGCTGCAGCGCGTGGTTCTGCACCATGTCGCGCAGCGCGCCGGTCTGGTCGTAGAAGGCGCCGCGCTTTTCCACGCCCAGGTCTTCCGCGATGGTGATCTGTATGTTGGCGATGTGCTCGCGGCGCCAGATCGGCTCGAACAGCGCATTGCCGAAGCGCATCGCGAACAGGTTCTGAACCGAGGGCTTGCCGAGGTAGTGGTCGATGCGGAAGACCTGCTTCTCCTCGAGCACCTTGCCCACGGCGGAGTTGATGGCGCGGTTGGAGGCCAGGTCGTGGCCCAGCGGCTTCTCCAGCACGATGCGGGTGCGCGGGCCGTTCAGGCCGGCCGCGGCGATCTGCTCGACCACCTGGGTGAAGAGGGCGGGGGCGGTGGCCACGTACATCACGACCGTCTTGGCGTCGCGCTGGTTGAGCAGGCCGGCCAGGCGGGCGTAGTCGTCGGGCTTGGAGAGGTCCATGCGCAGGTAGTGCAGCATGGAGGCGAACTTCTTGAATTCCTCCGGCGAGGGGCGCTTGGCGCCTTCGACCGCGCTGAAGCGCGACTGGATCAGCTCCCGGTACTGGTCGTCCGACAGGTCGTCCCGCGCCACGCCGACGATCCGCCCGTCGGGAGGCAGGCTGCCGTGCCGGAAGGCCTGGAACAGCGCGGGCATCAGCTTGCGCCACGCGAGATCGCCAGTACCGCCGAACAGAACGAGATCGAAGCTCATGAGAAAACTTTCCTTCCTTGTCTGAATGCCTGGCCAGGCTGCCCTGGTTGCGACCTTCGTCAAAACCCTGGTCTCAAAGGCGACCGCGCCAGCCACGATGGTACTTGTACGGATTCGCGAGGCCTGTACTAAAGCTACGCTGCCCGATGGCCGCGAGGCCTTTTTTTATTGCCCGGAGCAGGACAGAGGAAGAGATACACCATGAACAAGAGCAAGATTCTTACCGCCGCGGCACTGCTGGGCCTTTCGGCCGCGACCTCGGCCCAGACCGTCAACGTGATCTGCTCGGTCCAGGCCGAATGGTGCAACGTGATCGCCACCGTCTACGCCCGCACCACCGGCGTGCGCATCAACATGGCGCTCAAGGGCTCGGGCGAGGCCCTGGCCCAGCTGATCGCCGAGAAGGACAATCCCAAGACCGACGTCTGGTTCGGCGGCACCGGCGACCCGCACCTGCAGGCGGCCGAGCAGGGTCTCACGCTCGAATACAAGTCGCCCACGCTGCCGCAGCTGCACCCGTGGGCGCAGCAGCAGGCCAAGCAGTCGGGCTACAAGACGGTGGGCATCTACTCGGGCCCGCTGGGCTTCGGCTACAACCCCGAGTTGCTGGCCAAGAAGAAGCTGCCCGTGCCCAAGACCTGGGCCGACCTGCTCAAGCCCGAGTACAAGGGCGACATCCAGGTGGCCAACCCGGCCTCCAGCGGCACGGCCTACACCATGATCGCCACGCTGGTGCAGCTCATGGGCGAGGACAAGGCCTTCGACTACCTCAAGGCGCTGCACAGGAACGTCGGCCAGTACACCCGCTCGGGCACCGGTCCGATCAAGGCTGTGGCGCGGGGCGAGACGGCCGTGTCGATCAGCTTCGTGCACGACGGCCCGGGCGAGAAGATGCAGGGCTTCCCGGTCGAGACCATCACCCCGAGCGACGGCACCGGCGCGGAGATCGGCTCCATGAGCATCGTCAAGGGCGCGCGCAACCTCGACGCGGCCAAGAAGTTCTACGAATGGGCACTGACGCCCGCCGCACAGGAGCTGGGCGCGGCCAACAAGCAGTTCCAGCTGCCGAGCAACGTGAACGCCAAGCTCGACCCGCGCATTCCGGACTTCAAGAAGATCAAGTTCATCAACTACGACTACGCCAAGTACGGCGCCAGCGCCGAGCGTCGGCGCCTGATCGCGCGCTGGGAGAAAGACGTCAACTCGCTGCCGCGCTAAGTGGAAGCGCGTGCTATCGAAGGCGCGCCGGTCAACCCGGCGTCGCTGGCGGCGGCCCGGCGCTCGCGGCGCTGGATCTGGGCGTGGGTCGCGCTGGGCCTGGCGGCCTACCTGCTGCTGCCCTGGTATGCGATCCAGGATTCGACCTGGTACGAGGCCGTTCCGCAGGTGTTCAGCCAGGCGGAGGGCGCCAACGGCCTGATGCAGGCTGCCACGCAGGGCCGCAGCTGGCTCTTCGTCGGGCTCGCCGGATTGCTGCTGTGCGCCGTGGGCGCGTGGCTTCCGGCCGGCAGGGCGCAGGGGCGCTGGCTGCTGGCCGGCGGCCTGATCGGCGCGTTCGGGCTTGCCGTCACCGGCTTCACCATCGGTGCGCGCGGCTGGAGCGTGGCGGCGCTCAACGCGCAGTTCGGCGAGCTGGCGGTCAACCAGTTCGGCATCGGCGCGGGCGGTTTCGTGGCGCTCACGGCGCTGGTGCTGCTGGCGGCCTTCGGCATCGCGCGGCTGGGGCTCTTCAAGGGCGACCTGTTCGTCTCGGCTGCGGTCGTCGGCTGCGGCGTGCTGATGGCGCTGTTCATCGCCTACCCCGTGAGCAAGGCGCTGTCGGGCGCGTTCTTCAACGAAGACGGGCAGTGGTCGGTCGCCGCCTTCGTCGCCCGCGTGTTCACCGAGCGCATCTGGGGGCTGGGCTGCCTGTCCGGCGGGGTTCGCTGCGGCGTGGCCTGGAACACGCTGGTGCTGGCGCTGCTCACGGCGGCGGGCACCACCTTCCTCGGCACGCTGATGGCGCTGATGGCCGAGCGCGGCAGCAAGCGCGGGCAGGGCGCGCTGCGGGTGCTGGCGCTGCTGCCGATCATCACGCCACCCTTCGTGGTGGGGCTGGGGCTGATCCTGCTGTTCGGCCGCGCGGGCATCGTCAACCAGGTGCTGGAGAGCGTGTTCGGCATCGAGCCTACGCGCTGGTTCTACGGCATGCCGGGCGTGCTGGTGGCACAGCTCTTCGCCTTCACGCCCATCGCCTTCATGATCATGCGCGGCGTGGTGCAGGGCATCGCGCCCAGCCTGGAGGAGGCCGCGCAGATGCTGCGCGCCGACCGGCGCCGCGCCTTCTTCACCATCACGCTGCCGTTGCTGAAGCCCGGGCTGGCCAACGCCTTCCTGGTGGGCTTCATCGAAAGCATCGCCGACTTCGGCAACCCAGTGGTGGTGGGCGGGCAGTTCTCGGTGCTGTCGACCGACATCTTCTTCGCCATCGTCGGCGCGCAGTACGACCAGGGCCGGGCGGCCTCGCTGGCCTGGGTGCTCACGCTGTTCGCGCTCGGCGTGTTCGCGCTGCAGCGCGGCCTGCTGGGAAAGCAGAACTACACCACCGTCAGCGGCAAGGGCGACGCCGGCATCCCGATGGCGCTGCCAGACGGCGTGCGCCGCACCATCCTGTGCATCGCCGGGCCGTGGATCGCGTTCACCGCCGTGGTCTACCTGTTCGCCTTCGCGGGCGGCTTCGTGCAGACCTGGGGCCGCGACTACACCTTCACGCTCAACCACTTCAAGACGGCGTTCTCGCTCGAATGGGGGCAGTTCGGGCTGGTGTGGGCGGGCACCGCGTGGAACTCGCTGATCACCACGCTGAAGCTGGCGGGCATCTCGGCGCCCATCACCGCGGCGCTGGGCCTGCTCATCGCCTGGCTGCTGGCGCGCAACGAGTTCAGGGGACAGGGCCTCTTCGAGTTCGGCGCGCTGCTGGCCTTCGCGATTCCCGGCACCGTGCTCGGCGTGAGCTACATCCTGGCCTTCAACGTGCCGCCCTTCGAGCTCACGGGCACGGGGCTCATCATCGTGCTGTGCTTCATGTTCCGGAACCTGCCGGTGGGCGTGCGCGCCGGCACCGCGGCATTCAAGCAGCTCGACCGCTCGCTCGACGAAGCCTCGCTGATGCTGCGCGCCTCCACCTCGCAGACGCTCTTCAGGGTGGTGCTGCCGCTGCTCAAGCCGGCGCTGGTGGCCGCGCTGGTCTACAGCTTCGTACGCGCGATGACGACGGTGAGCGCGGTGATCTTCCTGGTCACGGCCGAGAACGAACTAGCCACCACCTACATCATCGGCCGCGTGGGCAACGGCGACTACGGCATCGCCCTGGCTTATTGCACCGTGCTCATGATCCTGATGTCGCTGGCGATTGCGCTGGTGCAGTGGGTGGTAGGGGAGCGCAAGCTGGGGCGGCGCGGGGCAGCGCCCGGACACCAGGGGCATCACAAAATGGAAAGCTTGGCACCATGAACGGCATCGAATTCCGCAATGTCACCAAGCGCTACGGCGCAGACAAGAATGCACCCCTGGCCGTCAAGGGCATCAGCTTCGAGGTGCCCGTGGGCACGCTCACCACCATCCTCGGCCCCTCGGGCTGCGGCAAGACGACCACGCTGCGCATGATCGCGGGGCTCGAGTCGCCCACCTCGGGCTCGATCCTGATGGGCGGGCGCGACGTCACCACGCTGGGGCCGGCCGAGCGCAACGTGAGCATGATGTTCCAGAGCTACGCGCTGTTCCCGCACATGAACGTGATCGAGAACGTGGCCTACGGGCTGCGCATGAGCGGCGTGAAGAAGGAAGAGGCCGCGGCGCGGGCGCGCGAGGCACTGCGCGGCGTGGGGCTGGTCGGCTTCGACGAGCGGCTGCCCAGCGAGCTCTCGGGCGGCCAGCAGCAGCGGGTGGCGCTGGCGCGCGCGCTGGTGCTGGAGCCGGCGGTGCTGCTCTTCGACGAGCCGCTGTCGAACCTCGACGCCCGGTTGCGCCGCGAGATGCGCGAGGAGATCCGCGCGCTGCAGCAGCGGCTGAAGCTCACGGTGGCCTATGTCACGCACGACCAGAGCGAGGCGCTGGCGGTGAGCGACCAGATCATCGTGATGGACCACGGCGTGATCGCCCAGCGCGGCACGCCCGAGCAGCTCTACGGCCGCCCCGAGAGCGAATTCGTCGCCGGCTTCATGGGCGAGGCGATGGTGTTCCCGGCGGTGGCCGAGGCCGACGGCAGCGTGGCGCTAGGCCCGCTGCGCCTGCAGCCGCGCTACGCGGTGGCGCCCGGCACGGTGAAGGTGGCGGTGCGCCCCGAGGCCTGGCGGATCGGAGGTGCCGACGCCACAGGCGGCCTGCCCGCCACGCTGCGCAAGTCGGCCTACCTCGGCAGCTTCTACGAATACGGCTTCGACACCACCCTGGGGCCGGTCTTCGTGGTGTCGACCGACCTGTCCAGCCCGCTGGCGGCCGGCGCCCAGGCCACCCTGTCCCTGGGAGCCCATGGCGTGAGCGTGGTGCCGGGCGCATGAAACAATGGGCGCCATGAACGTGGTTTTCGACCTGGGCGCCGTGCTGTTCGCATGGGAGCCCACCCGGCTGGTACAGGCCCATCTCGCCCCACACGCCCCCACTGAAGCCGCCGCGGCGGCCATGGGCCGCGCGCTCTTCCATCACGACGACTGGACCAGCTTCGACTGCGGCACCCGCACGCTGGCCGATTCTATCGCCCGCATGTCGGCCCGGCTGGCGCTGCCGCCCGAGCCGTTGTTCGCCATGCTCGACGGGCTGGGCGAGCGGCTGGAGCCGATCGGCGTCACGGTCGAGATGCTCGAGCAGCTGATTTCGCACCGCGATGCCGGCCAGCCGGTGCGCCTGTACTACCTGTCGAACATGCCCGCGCCGTATGCCCGCGCCATCGAACGCCGGCACGCCTTCATGGGGCGCTTCGACGGCGGCGTGTTCTCGGGCGACGTGAAGTTCCTCAAGCCCGAGCGCGAGATCTACGAAGTGCTGGCGATGCGCTACAGCCTCGATCCGGCGCAGACCGTATTCATCGACGATTCGGCTGCCAACGTGGAGGCTGCACGGGCTTTCGGCTGGCAGGCCATCCACTGCACCGCGCCGGCCATGCTGCCGTCGCAGCTGCAGCGCTACCTGCCGGTCAGTATCACCTTGCCGGTGTCGAACCCCAGGCTGCGGGCGTAGTCCAGCTCGGCCTGCAGCACTGCGTCTTCCAGGCGCGGGGCGCGCGACAGCACCCAGAGGTATTCGCGGTCGGGCGTGCCGACCAGCGACACCTGGTAGTCGCGGTCGAGCTTCAGGATCCAGTAGTCGCCCCAGACCATGGGCAGCCAGCCCAGCCACGCCGGGGCGAATCGCACCTCCAGACGGCCCGCGCCGGGCTGGCCCGCCACGGGCACCACGCGGGCGGTGCCGACGGCCTCGTCGAAATTCCCGTCCTCCCTGACGCAGCGGTTGCGCACCTGCACGGTGCCGTCCGATTGCAGCGTGTATTCGGCCGTCACGGGGCCGGCGCACTGCTTCTGGAAGCGGTTCGGCAGGCGTGCCTGCTCGTGCCAGAGGCCCGCATAGCGCTCCAGGTCGACCGGCGCCACCACCTGCAGCGGGGCGCGCATCAGCGGCGCGCCGTCGGCCGGGCCGGCCGGCCTCGCCAGGCGGGCGCGGGCAGCGCTGCGCGCCGCGCCCATCGTGAACCACGCGGCCACCCCGCCGACGACGAAGGCCGTGGCCATCGCCCCTATCGCGTTGCCGGTGCGGCGGTCATCGAAAGGCTGGACGGCTGTAGCGCCGGTGCGCGGGCGTTGGGTCATTGAGGCACTCCTGGAGGATGAAGACATTCGGCGTAGGCCTCAGGCTAGCCATCGCAGGCGTGCGCGACCGTAAGCCGCGGACCACAGGCGCTGTAGGGCACGGGGGCCGGGAAGATGGGCCGGGAGGGTCCGACAACCCCACCGGCCGCAGGCTGATGGAGCCGGGTTGAAACCCGTGCTACGGTGCGCATGAAAGCATCGGCCGGCGCGCAACTGCGTGCAGGTCTTGTCACAACCGGCACAGGATAATGATTTCATGAACCAACTCGATGCACTCCGCCAGTGGACCACCGTCGTCGCCGACACCGGTGACTTCAAACAGCTCAGCATTTCCAAGCCGCAGGACGCGACCACCAACCCGTCGCTGATCCTCAAGGCCGTGCAGAAGCCCGAGTACCGGCCTCTGCTCGACGAGACCGTGAAGAAGCATGCAGGCAAGCCGCTCGACGAGGTCATCGACCGCCTGCTGGTAAGCTTCGGCACCGAGATCCTTTCCATCATTCCGGGCCGCGTCTCCACCGAGGTCGACGCCCGCCTGTCCTTCGACACGGCCGCGACCATCGCGCGCGGCGAGCGCATCGTGGCGCTGTACAAGGCCGAAGGCATCGACACCGAGAAGCGCCTGCTCATCAAGGTGGCCTCCACCTGGGAAGGCATCGAGGCCGCGCGCCAGCTGGAGCGCAAGGGCATCCGCACCAACCTGACGCTGCTGTTCTCCTTCGCGCAGGCCGTGGCCTGCGGCGCGGCGGGCGTGCAGCTGATCTCGCCCTTCGTGGGCCGCATCTACGACTGGTACAAGAAGTCCGCCGGCTCCAGCTGGGACGAATCCGCGAACGCCGGTGCCAACGACCCGGGCGTGAAGTCGGTGCGCCAGATCTACGGGTACTACAAGCAGCACGGCATCAAGACCGAGGTGATGGGCGCGAGCTTCCGCAACGTGGGCCAGATCAAGGCGCTGGCCGGCTGCGACCTGCTGACCATCAGTCCCGAGCTGCTGGCCGAACTGGCCGCGAGCAACGAGCCGCTGCAGCGCGCGCTCGACCCCAAGTCCACCGGCGCCGACGTCGCCAAGGTCAGCTACGACGAGGCGGGCTTCCGCTTTGCGCTCAATGAAGACGCCATGGCCACCGAGAAGCTGGCCGAAGGCATCCGCGCCTTCGCGGCCGACGCCGTGAAGCTCGAGAAGCTCATGCAGGAAAGCGGCAAGTAAAGATGGCCATGACCCTTCGCTGCGACCGCGCGCCGGCCTGGGCGCAACTGCAGTCCGCCTTCGAGACCGCGGGCCGCCAGTTCGACCTGCGCCATGCCTTCGTGGAAGACGCCGGCCGCTACGAGCGCTTCAGCCAGGAGGCGCCCCACGTCTTCGCGGACCTGTCGAAGAGCCTGATCGACGCGCGCACCGAGGAACTGCTCTTCAAGCTGGCCCGCGAATGCGGCCTGGAGGCGCACCGCGACGCCATGTTCGCCGGCGAGCACATCAACAACACCGAAGACCGCGCCGTGCTGCACACGCTGCTGCGCGCGCCGGCCGATGCGCCCACGGGCCCGAAGACGGCCAGCGAGCTGCGCGAGGTGCATGCCACGCTGGACGCGATGCTGGCCTATGCGGAGAAGGTGCGCGCCGACCACACGATCACCGACGTGGTCAACATCGGCATCGGCGGCTCCGACCTCGGCCCGCAGATGGCGGTGCTGGCGCTGGCCGAGTTCGCCGCGCCGGGCAAGCGCTTCCACTTCGTCTCGAACGTCGACGGCCACGAACTGGCCGGCGTGCTGCAGGGGCTGGCGCCGGAGCACACGCTGTTCCTCATCGCCTCGAAGACCTTCACCACCGCCGAGACGATGACGAACGCGCAGTCGGCCAAGCGCTGGTACGAGCAATCGGGCGGCACCGACATCGCGGGCCACTTCGCCGCGCTCACCACCAACGTGGAAGCCGCGAAGAAGTTCGGCATCGACACCACCTTCGGCTTCTGGGACTGGGTGGGCGGGCGCTATTCGCTGTGGTCGGCCATCGGGCTGCCGATCGCGCTGGCCATCGGCGCAGACGGCTTCCGCAGGCTGCTCGCCGGCGCGCATGCGATGGACGAGCACTTCCGCACCGCGCCGCTGGAGCGCAACCTGCCGGTGCGCCTGGGCCTGCTCGACGTCTGGTACCGCAACTTCCACAAGTTCACCAGCCGCAGCATCGCGCCGTACCACAGCGCCTTGAAGCGCGTGCCCGCCTACCTGCAGCAGCTCGAGATGGAGAGCAACGGCAAGCAGGTGGATGCAGACGGCAAGCCCCTGGCCTTCGGCACCTCGCCGGTGCTGTGGGGTGAGCCCGGCACCAACGGCCAGCACGCCTACTTCCAGATGCTGCACCAGGGCACCGACGTGACGCCGCTCGAGTTCGTGGCGGTGCGCGATGCCTCGCACGACCTCGAAGGCCATCACCCGAAGCTGCTGGCCAATGCGCTCGCGCAGGCGCAGGCGCTGATGGTGGGCAAGCTCGACGAGGGCGGCCACAAGAACTTCCCCGGCAACCGGCCGAGCACCTTCTTCGTGTTCGAGAAGCTCACGCCCGAGGCGCTGGGCGCCTTCCTCGCGATGTACGAGCACCGCGTGTTCACCAGCGGCGCGCTGTGGGGCATCAACAGCTTCGACCAGTGGGGCGTGGAACTCGGCAAGGTGCTGGCCAAGGACATCGAGCCGCGCCTCGCATCGGGCGACGTCACGGGGCTCGATGCCTCCACCGCGGGCCTGCTGAAGCGGCTGCGAAGCTGATCCTGCGCCCGCAGCAAAGGCTTTTCGGAGCCTTTTGTTTTAAGCCGGGCTATGGCTTACGGCTGTATTTGCCGTTGAAAGACGCGTCGATATGATGGCCCGGGGAAATTTCCCTGGGACCAACACAAAGAGGAGTCGATCAATGGATTTTCAAACAGCGGTCAAGACATGTCTGAGCAAGTACGCGGACTTCACGGGGCGCGCATCGCGCTCCGAGTTCTGGTGGTTCGTGCTCGCGCAGCTCGTCGTTCTCATCGTGGCGAGCCTGATCCATCGCTTCGTGTACGGCATCGCGGCGCTCGGCCTGCTGCTGCCCGCACTGGCCGTGGGAGCGCGCCGCCTGCATGACATCGGCAAGAGCGGCTGGTTCCTGCTGCTGGCCCTCATTCCGCTCGTCAACCTCGTGCTGATCTACTTCTACGTGCAGCCGACGCAGCCGGAATCGAACAGCTATGGCGAGCCGCCGGCCGCCTGAGTTTCAAAAGAAGAAGAGAAGAAAGGGCCGCGCGAGCGGCCCTTTTCCTTTTGGGCGGTAGTGCCTGCGGTCGAGGTTCAGGCCGCGGCCTCCGCCGCGGTGTGCGCCGGCGCGCCGCTCGCCATGCGCACGCACAGGTCGAAGGCCTGCTGCAGCCCCTCGATCTTCGCGATGCCCTTGCCCGCGATGTCGAAGGCGCTGCCGCTGGCCGAGGTGGCCACCGGCACCGGCAGGCCGCCGTGCAGCGTCACGCCCTGCTCGAAGCCCATGAGCTTCATCGCGATCTGGCCCTGGTCGTGGTACATCGACACCACCGCATCCACGTCGCCGCGCCGCGCGCCGATGAACACCGTGTCGGGCGAGAAGGGGCCGCGTGCATCGAGGCCCTCGGCGCGCAGCTGCTCGATGGCGGGCGCGATGATCTCGATCTCCTCCATGCCGATGGAGCCGCCGTCGCCCGCGTGCGGATTGAGCCCCGTCACCGCAATGCGCGGCTGCGCCACGCCCGCGCGCTGCAGGGCATTGGCGATGATCTTCACCGCATCGCTCACGCCCTGCACCGTGATGTGGCCGGCCACGTCCTTCAGCGGAATGTGCGAGGTCACGCGCGAGGTCCACAGCGAGCCGGTGAGGTTGAACTCGCAGACGAAGCCCTCCACCGCGAAGCGCTCCTGCATGTAGCGCAGCTCGTCCTCGTGCACCAGGCCGCCCAGGCGCAGCGAGTGCTTGTTGAGCGGCGCGAAGAGGATGCCTTCGGCCTGCCCGCGCCGAACCGCCAGCGTGGCCAGCTCCAGCGCCTCGAAGGAGGCCCGGCCCGAGTGTTCGTTCGACTCGCCCAGCACCGGCTCGCGGCCCTCCATCCAGTCCCTTGCGAGCAGCGTGGGGCGGCCGTCCTCGAAGCGCACTGCGTCGAGGCTGTCCACCCGCAGCGGGTCCAGCTTTTCGCCCGCGATGCGCTCGCCGGACGCGAGCACGACCGGGTCGGCGATCAGCAGCACGCGCGCGGCGTCGAGGTTGCGCTGCCGCGCGAGCAGCTTCACCGCCATCTCGGGGCCGATGCCGCTCGGGTCGCCGAGCAGCACGGCGATGCGCGGCTTGGCGGAAGTCGTGCCTGAAGCCTGGGAGGATGGGGAGGAGGGGAGGGACATGGTGTCGATCGGATGGGTTGAGGAAAAGATGGAAGAGGAAGCCGGCCGCCTCATTCGGCCTTGATGTTGGCGTCGCGCACGAGCTGGCCGTAGTGGTCGAACTCCTGCCGGTTCATCGCCGCGAAGGGTTCGCCGGTCAGCCCGCCGGGCTCGCCGCCCAGCGCCTTGATGCGCGTCTGCACGTCGGCCAGCTTCAGCGTGCGCGAGAGCTCGGCGCTCAGCCGCTCCACCGCGGGGCGCGGCGTGCCGGCCGTGACGTAGAGGCCGTACCAGGTCGACACGTCGGCGCCCTTGATGCCCTGCTCGGCCAGCGTGGGCACGTCGGGCAGCTCGGGCGAGCGCTGCGGCGCGCTCACGGCCAGTGCGCGGAACTTGCCGGCCTTGATCTGGCCCATGGCCGAGGAGGTGCTGTCGAACATCATGTCGACCTCGCCCGCGATGATGTCGACGTGCGCCTGCGAGCTGCCCTTGTAGGGCACGTGGATCGACTTCATGCCCGTGGCCAGATTGAAGGCCTCGCCGCCCACGTGCTGCGTGCTGCCGATGCCCGAAGAGGCGTACTTGAAGCTGCCGGGCTTCGCAGCCATGGCTGCCACCAGGTCCTTCACCGACTTGTAGGGCGAGTTGGAGGACACCACCAGCACGTTGGGCATCACGGCCACCAGGCCCACGGGCTGCAGGTCCTTGAGCGGGTCGTACTTGAGCTTGAGGATGTGCGGCGCCACCGCCTGCGCCGTGTTGGTGGCCAGCAGCAGCGTGGCGCCGTCGGCCGGCGCGCGGGCTGTGAGCTCGCCCGCGATGGTGTTGGAGGCGCCCGGTCGGTTCTCGACCACCACGGGCTGCTTGAGCGCGGGCGAGAACTTGTCGGCCAGCACGCGCGCCAGGATGTCGGTGCCGCCGCCGGGCGAGGCGCCGACCATGATGCGCATGGGTTTGTCGGGGTAGGCCGGCTGCTGCGCGCCGGCCGGTGCGGCCGCCAGCAATGCCATGGCCGCCAGCCCTGCCAGCCTTGTGGCGTGGGCGAGAAAAGAAGGCTTCATCGGGTTTGTCTCCTGCTTGTTGTGGGGCAAGCGTAAGGAGCAACGCCCGCGCGATCCAATCGAAAAAGGCCGGGGCTCCATATACTTTTGTGCATGACCCAAGGGCCTTCCGACGCATCGCTGATGCTCCTCGTGCGGCCGCGCCAGCTGCTTCTGCTGGCCCGGCTCGACACCCATCGCCACCTGGGCCGGGCGGCCGAGGCCATGAACATCAGCCAGCCGGCGGCCACCAAGCTGCTGCAGCAGCTGGAGGATTCGCTGGGCGAGAAGCTCTTCGAGCGCCTAGCGCGCGGCATGGAGCCCACGCCCTACGGCGAGATCCTGATCCGCTACGCCCGCCGCGTGCTCAGCGACTTCGGCACCGCCCGCGAGGAGATGCTGGCGCTGCGCTCGGGCCTGAGCGGCGCCCTGCGCGTGGGCAGCGTGCCCGGCGCGGTGCCGCAGCTGCTGGCGCCGGCGCTGGTGGAATACCACCGCAGGCATCCGCAGGTGGCGGTGTCGGTGGTGGTCGAGACCAGCGACGTGATCCAGGCGCAGCTGGAGCAGGGCGACGTCGACTTCGTGCTGGGCCGCCTCACCGACGGCCACGACGAGGCGAAGTACGCGAGTGTGCCGCTGCTGGGCGAGTCGCAGGTGGTAGTGGTGCGCGCTGCCCATCCGGTGTTCGAGCGCGGCAACGTCACGCTGGCCGAGATGGCGGGCTGGTCCTGGGTGCTGCAGCCGCCGGGCTCGCCGCAGCGCGGGCGCTTCGAGGCGGCGATGCGCGAGGCGGGCATTGCCGACCGGCTCGACATCATCGAAACGGCATCGCCCATCGCCATCACCGCGCTGCTGGAGAACTCCGACATGGCGGCCGTCATGCCCGCCTCGCAGGCCGGCCACTACGCCCGCCTGGGCGTGCTGCGCGTGGTGCCGGTGGAACTGCCGGTGCGGGTGCCGCCGATCTGCCTCATCACCCGCACCGACCGGGCGCTGTCGCCCGCGGCGGCGCAGCTGCGGCGGCAGCTGCTGGGCAGCGCCTGAGGCTTTTGGCTTGCTGATTTCCATGCTGTATTGCATAGATTAGGGATTTCACTAGCCAATCGATGCATGAAAGTACTGGTGATGGCGGCGCCAGTACCAAAGCCGCAGGCACGCTTCTCCAGAATTCGCGGCACGGCGACCCGACAGACAGAAAGAGGGCGTCGCTCACTTCCTCTAGGAGACAACATGAAGCGTTTTCTGAAAGCGGGCCTCGTCCTCGCACTGATCGGTACCGGCGTGGTCTCGCAGGCCGCCACCGAACTCGTGATCGCGACCGTGAACAACGGCCACATGATCGAGATGCAGAAGCTCACCCCCTTCTTCGAGAAGGCCAACCCCGACATCAAGCTCAAGTGGGTCACGCTGGAAGAAGGCACGCTGCGCCAGCGCGTGACCACCGACATCGCCACCAAGGGCGGCCAGTTCGACGTGATGACCATCGGCCTGTACGAGACGCCGATCTGGTCGAAGAAGGGCTGGCTCAAGCCCATCGCCACCGACGCCGCCTACGACGTGGACGACCTGCTGCCCGCCATCCGCGACGGCCTGTCGAACGAGGGCAAGCTCTACGCCGCGCCCTTCTACGGCGAGAGTTCCATGCTCATGTACCGCAAGGACCTGGCCGACAAGGTGGGCGTGAAGTTCCCCGAGCAGCCCACCTGGGCGCAGGTGAAGGAGTTCGCCGACAAGGCCAACGATCCGAAGGCGGGCGTCTACGGCATGTGCCTGCGCGGCAAGCCGGGCTGGGGCGACAACATGGCCTTCCTGACCACGCTGGTCAACACCAACGGCGGTCAGTGGTTCGACATGCAGTGGAAGCCGCAGATCGACACCAAGCCCTGGAAGGACGCGATCACCTTCTACGTCGACCTGATGAAGAAGGACGGCCCTCCGGGCGCCTCGGCCAACAGTTTCAACGAGAACCTCGCGCTCTTCAACGAAGGCAAGTGCGCGGCCTGGGTGGACGCGACCATCGCGGCCTCTTTCATCAGCGACCCGAAGCAGTCGAAGGTGGCCGACAAGGTGGCCTTCGCGCAGGCGCCCACCGCCGCCACGCCCAAGGGCGCCAACTGGCTGTGGTCGTGGAACCTCGCCATCCCGGCCAGCTCGACCAAGGACGAGGCGGCGCAGAAGTTCATCAAGTGGGCCACGTCGAAGGACTACATCGCGCTGGTGGCCAAGGAAACCGGCTGGGCCTCGGTGCCGACCGGCACGCGCAAGTCGACCTACGCGAACCCCGAGTTCCAGAAGGTCGCCAAGTTCGCAGCGGCCGAAAAGAAGGCGATCGACAGCGCGAACCTGACGGACAGCACGCTGCCGAAGTCGCCTTATGTGGGCGTGCAGTACGCGGCCATTCCCGAGTTCCAGGCGATCGGCGTGGCGGTGGGGCAGCAGATGAGTGCGGCGCTGTCGGGCAAGGTCACTGTGGACCAGGCGCTGAAGACCTCGCAGACGGCGGCTGAGCGCGAGATGAAGAAGGCGGGCTACTACAAGTAAGCCGCCTTCTTACCCTCTCCCCTCGGGGAGAGGGCAGGGTGAGGGGGCGGCGCGCCCACCGCATGTGTCGCATGCCCTCACCCCAACCCTCTCCCGCAAGCGGGAGAGGGGGCAACAGCCCCCAGAGAGGAACACACAATGAAAAGACTCCTGCCACGCGCCCTCATGGCGCCCGCCGTGCTCACGCTCTTCCTCTGGATGATCGTGCCGCTGGTGATGACGTTGTACTTCTCGTTCGTGAACTACAACCTCATGCAGCCCGGCGAGCGCACCTTCGCGGGCATCGAGAACTTTCACTACTTCATCACCGACCCCGACTTCTGGCCGGCCACGTGGAACACGCTGCTGCTGATCGGCAGCGTGATCGTCATCACGGTGGTGCTCGGCGTGCTGCTCGCGCTGCTGGTGAACGAGCCCTTCCCGGGGCGCGGCATCGTGCGGGTGCTGCTGATCTCGCCCTTCTTCGTCATGCCCGCTGTCAACGCGCTGCTGTGGAAGCACATGATGATGAACCCCATCTACGGCATCCTGGCCGACGTGTGGCGCGCCTTCGGCGCCGAGCCTGTCGACTGGCTCACCGACGTGCCGCTGCTGTCGGTGATCATCATGGTGGCCTGGCAGTGGTTGCCCTTTGCCTGCCTGATCTTCATCACCTCGCTGCAGTCGCTCGACCGCGAGCAGATGGAGGCCGCGCGCATGGACGGCGCGAGCGCCATCCAGCGCTTCTTCTATCTCACCATTCCCCACCTCGCGCGTCCGATGGCGGTGGTGATCATGATCGAGATGATCTTCCTGCTCAGCGTGTTCGCCGAGATCGCCATCACCACCAACGGCGGCCCGGGCAACGAGAGCACGAACATGACCTACATGATCTTCAAGCAGTCGCTCATGAACTTCGACGTGGGCGTGGCTTCGGCCGGTGCGCTCTTCGCGGTGGTGCTGGCCAACATCGTGGCCGTGTTCCTCATCCGCATCATCGGCAAGAACCTCGACTAGCCATGTTGCACACCCCCAGTCTTCGCGCACTTCGTGCCGCTTCGCCGACCCTCGCACGTTGGAGTACCTGAGCCATGCAACAACAAGCTCCCAGCAATTTCGTGCCGCAGGCGATCCGCACCGTGGTGGCATGGGCCGTCACGCTGCTGCTGTTCTTTCCGCTCGGCTGGCTGTTCCTCACGGCCTTCAAGACGGAACTGCAGGCCATCCATGTGCCGCCGCTGTTCATCTTCGAGCCCACGCTCGACAACTTCGGCGAGGTGCAGCGCCGCAGCGACTACCTGCTGTATGCGCGCAACTCGCTCATCACCAGCCTGGGCTCGACCATCCTGGGCCTGCTGATCGCGGCGCCGGCGGCGTACTCGATGGCCTTCTTCCGCACGCGCAAGACGCGCGACATCCTCATGTGGATGCTCTCCACCAAGATGATGCCGGCCGTGGGCGCGCTGGTGCCCATCTACGTGATCGCGCAGACCGCGGGCATGCTCGATTCGCTGACCGCACTCACCATCGTGTTCACGCTGTCGAACCTGCCGATCATGGTGTGGATGCTCTACAGCGCCTACAAGGACATCCCGCCCGAGATCCTGGAGGCCGCGCGCATGGACGGGGCCAACCTCTGGACCGAGTTCCGCCACGTGGTGATGCCGCTGTCGGTGGGCGGGCTCGCTTCGACCGGCCTGCTGTGCCTCGTGCTGAGCTGGAACGAGGCCTTCTGGGCGCTCAACCTGACCTCGGCCAAGGCGGGCACGCTGGCCACGCTGATCGCCTCGTACTCCAGTCCCGAGGGCCTGTTCTGGGCCAAGCTGTCGGCGGCCTCGCTGATGGCCATCGCGCCCATTGTGGTGTTCGGCTGGTTCAGCCAGAAGCAGCTGGTGCAAGGCCTGACCTTCGGCGCAGTGAAATGAACACCCCCAGTCTTCGCGCACTTCGTGTCGCCTCGCCAACCCCTTCAAGGGGGCGCTGCCAGCGGCTCGGCAAAGCCGGTTCCGCGGCAGCTCCCGCATTTCGCTGCGCGCTTTCGACCCGTGCAGGCGCTTCGCCAGCCTGCTCACGAGCAATCAAGGAGTTTTGAATGGCCTACCTCGAACTCAAGAACATCAAGAAGAGCTTCGGCGACGTCAACATCATCAAGGGCGTCGACCTGCAGATCCAGAAGGGCGAGTTCATCGTCTTCGTCGGGCCCTCGGGCTGCGGCAAGTCGACGCTGCTGCGGCTCATTGCGGGGCTGGAGCCCATCACCAGCGGCAACCTGATGCTCGACGGCAAGGACATCACCTGGGCGCCTTCGGGCAAGCGCGACCTGGCCATGGTGTTCCAGAGCTATGCGCTCTATCCGCACATGAGCGTGTACGACAACATGTCGTTCGCACTCAAGCTCGCCGGCGTGCCCAAGGACGAGATCAGGACGAAGGTCGAACATGCGGCGAAGACGCTCAACCTCACGCAGTATCTCGACCGCACGCCCAAGGACCTGTCTGGCGGCCAGCGCCAGCGCGTGGCCATCGGCCGCGCCATCGTGCGCGCGCCCAAGGTGTTCCTGTTCGACGAGCCGCTGTCCAACCTCGACGCGGCGTTGCGCGGCAACACGCGCGTCGAGATCCACAAGCTGCACCGCGCGCTGGGCGCGACCACCATCTATGTGACGCACGACCAGGTCGAGGCCATGACGCTGGCCGACCGCGTGGTGGTGTTGAAGGACGGGCTGATCGAGCAGGTCGGCACGCCGCTGGAG
>Ga0102589_1000489_pt1 | contig 80850 bp, 65 predicted proteins | sample AraplaMF_Col_mLB_FD_76858 | JGI IMG/M metagenome (GOLD analysis project Ga0102589, IMG submission 76858) | Arabidopsis root microbial communities from the University of North Carolina, USA - plate scrape MF_Col_mLB | ecosystem: Host-associated > Plants > Roots > Endosphere | place: USA...
CTCGACCGGCCGATCTCGGAGTTCGACGGGCCGGTGGATTCGGTGCGCATTCCGGTGGTGCCGCCCACGGGGCAGTGCAAGCCGTTCCAGGAGGTGCTGATCGAGCTGGCCTCGCGGCTCAAGTTTCCGGCCTTCACCACGGCCGAGGGCGGCCGCAAGTACGCCGACTATCCCGACTTCGTCGTCAACTTCCAGCCGCAGCCGGGCATCGGCTTCTTGATGGGCTGGCGCGGCAAGGACGGCACAGAGCACCTGCGCGGCGAGCCCAATCCCAAGCAGTGGGAGGCCTATGCGCAGAACAACTGCGTGTTCCAGTACCACATGCCCGAGACCCTGCACTACATGCGCAACTGGAACCGCGAGTACCTCGACTTCGCGAAGGACAAGGGCTGGCGCCAGCGCAACGACCCCGTGCAGCTCGCGCTCTATTCCGACACGCTGCAGAGCTTCCGCCTCGCCGCGCAGGGCAAGAGCCAGGGCCGCCAGCCGCCCGAGGGCCTGCGCGAGCGCATCGCCACCTACTTCGATCCGCTGCCCTTCTGGTATGCGCCGCTCGAGGAGGCCGCGACCGACACCGCGGCCTATCCGCTCAACGCGCTCACGCAGCGCCCGATGGCGATGTACCACTCGTGGGATTCGCAGAACGCGTGGCTCAGGCAGATCCACAGCCACAACTACCTGCATGTGAATCCGGTGACGGCCGAGGCCGCGGGCATTGCCGACGGCGGCTGGTGCTGGGTCGAGAGCCAGTGGGGCAAGGTGCGCTGCATGCTGCGCTACAGCGAGGCGGTGGAGCCCGGCACCGTGTGGACCTGGAATGCGATCGGCAAGGCCGATGGCGCGTGGCAGCTCGCGCCGGGCGCCGACGAGGCGCGCAAGGGCTTCCTGCTCAACCACCTGATCAGCGAGGAGCTGCCGTGTGCTGGAACGGCCAGCGGGCGCATCAGCAATTCGGATCCGATCACGGGGCAGGCCGGCTGGTACGACGTGCGCGTGCGCATCCGGCCGGCCGAGCCCGGCGAACCCGAGGAGAGCTATCCGCAGTTCGCGAGCATGCCGAGCGCGCCCGGGGTGCTGGGCAAGGCGGCGCAGGTGTTGACGTACTTTGCGGGGAGGGGGCGGAAATGATGCAGTGGTTGAAGGACTTGCTGGTCTCGAGCCCGGCCTCGCCCCCTCTCCCGCTGGCGGGAGAGGGCTGGGGTGAGGGTGGGGGGATCGCCATGGGCGCCGCTGTCGCGATAAAGGACGTGGCGCCCTCACCCCAACCCTCTCCCGCACGCGGGAGAGGGAGCGATACCGCTCGCGCCGAGCCCGGCGAAACCCTCGCCAAGCAGCTCGCCCTCGTCATCGACCTCAACGTTTGCGTCGGCTGCCATGCCTGCGTGACCTCGTGCAAGCAGTGGAACACCTCGGGCAGCGCGGGCCCGCTCGCGGATTTCGAGCCCTATGGCGCCAATCCCACGGGCACCTTCTTCAATCGTGTGCAGACCTACGAGGCCGGTTCGTTCCCGAACACCGACACCGTGCACTTCCCCAAGAGCTGCCTGCACTGCGAGGACCCGCCCTGCGTGCCGGTCTGTCCGACCGGCGCGAGCTACAAGCGCAAGGAAGACGGCATCGTGCTGGTCGACTACGACAAGTGCATCGGCTGCAAGTACTGCGCCTGGGCCTGTCCCTACGGCGCGCGCGAGCTCGACGAGGAACGCCAGGTCATGACCAAGTGCACGCTGTGCGTCGACCGCATCTACGACGAGCAGCTGCCCAAGGAAGACCGCAAGCCCGCCTGCGTGAAGGCTTGCCCCACCGGCGCGCGCCTGTTCGGCGACGTGAAGGATCCCGACTCCGAGGTCTCGCGCGCGATCCGCGAGCGCGGCGGCTATCCGCTGATGCCCGAGTGGGAGACCAACCCCGCCAACCGCTACCTGCCGCGCCGCAACATGGCCGCGCCCGCGCAGGGCACGCCGGAGTAGCGCGCATGCATCCCGCCTTCTCGATCCTCTTCTTCACCACGCTGGCCGGCGCCGCGCAGGGCCTGGTGGCCGCGCTCGCGCTGGCCATGCTGTTCGGCCTCGGGCTGTCGCCGGGCTTCCTCGGCAGCGCGCTGGCGCTGGCCGAAGTGCTGCTGGTCGCGGGCCTCGCGGCCTCGTTCATGCACCTGGGCCGCAAGACGCGCGCATGGCGCGCGGTGCTGATGTGGCGCACCTCGTGGATGTCGCGCGAGGTGATCGTGCTGCCGGCCTTCATCGCGCTGGTCGCGCTGTGGTGGCTCGCGCTGCGGCTCGAGGTCGCCGCGCCCTGGTCGGTGCTGCTGCCCGTGCTCGTGCTGGGGGGCGCCGTCGCACTCTGGTACTGCACCGCGATGATCTACGCCTGCCTGCGCTTCATCCAGGAATGGGCGCATCCGCTGACCATCGCCAACTTCATGCTGATCGGGTTGTCGTCGGGCCTGGTGCTGGCCTGCGCGCTCGCGACGGGGGCCGGCGAGGTGCGCTTCGTGCAGGCCTTCGGCCCATGGGCGCTGGCCTTCACGCTCGTGGCCTGGGCCGTGCGTGCGTTCAGCCTGCGCCGCAATGCGCGGCTGCGCCCACGCTCCACCCTGCAGTCGGCCACGGGCATCCGCACGCACAAGCTGGTGCAGAAGTCGATGGGCATGTCGGCGGGCTCGTTCAACACGCGCGAGTTCTTCCATGGCGCCTCGCAACTCGCGCTGCGCCAGGTCAAGCTGGGCTTCCTGCTGCTGGCCTTCGCGCTGCCCGCGCTGCTGCTGGCCTGGGGCCTCGCGAGCGCGGCCGCGCTGCCGTGGCTGCTCGCGGTGCTGGTGCAGGCGCCGGGCTTGCTGGCCGAGCGCTGGTTCTTCTTCGCGCAGGCACGACACCCGCAGAACCTGTACTACCAGGTGGTGTCGTAGCCGCGGCAACTGCTTACTGGGTGCCGGTCTGGCCCTGGCCGCCGCCACCACCGTTGCCGGTGACGCCGCCCACGCCCGCCGTGCCGCCGCCGCCCGGGCTCGCGGCTTGCGAACTCGGCGCGGGCTGCGTCATGCCCTGCGAGCCCGCAGTCGCGGCGTCATTGCGGCGATGCGACATGACGTTGTAGCCCGCCACCAGCAGCAGCACCACGATCACCGCGCCAATGGCCCAGCGGAACACCCGCTTGTTGTCGCGCTCGTCGTTTCTGGCCTGTTCGATTCTCATGGTCGCTTCCTTTCGGGGATGCCTGGAACGGCTTCAAGTTGCAATGCCTCGCGCGGGCCGCCTGTCGGACGGCGGCGCGCACGCATGCAGGCGCTAGGGTTAGCACGCTGGCCGGATGCCGGGTGGTGATGCAAAAACACGCGTTGCCTTCCGAACGACAGGTTGCCCCCTCCGATGACCGACCACCTGTATTTCTTCAGTGCGAATTCCTACGTCTACGCCTCGCGCAAGGACGACTTCCCCGCCACCTCCAGACCCCACGCGGTGCTGCTGTTCTCCGTCGACGGCACGCCGCTCACGCTGCGCACGCCGCGCGGTCAGTTCGTGGGCGGTGCGATCGCGGTGGCGCCGCAGACGGTGCGCACGCTGAGCATGTCGACCGCGGGCCTGGTGAGCATCAACCTGCCGCCCTCGTCGCCGTTCTTCAGTGCCTTCAGCAGCATCGTGCCGCCGGGTGCGCACGTGCTCGAGCGCAAGGCCTTCAGGCTCTTCGACGGCTTCCTCGCCGGCATGCACGAGGGCGCGCGCAAGCCCGCGCAGGCCGAGGAGATCTTCCACGACCTGGTCACGATGGCGGTCGAGCAGCTGCCGCGCGCGCAGCGCATCGACACGCGCGTGCTCGAGGTGCTGCGCTACCTCGACGAGGCGCCCGAGGCCACGCTGGTCGAACTCGCGCGCGCTTTCGAGCTCTCGCCGCACCGCATGTCGCACCTGATCTCCGAATCGCTCGGGCTGTCGTTCCGTGCCTACCAGGCCTGGCGCAAGCAGGTGCGCGTGTGCAAGCTGCTGTACTCGGGCCGCTCGCTCACCGACATCGCGCACGAGGCGGGCCTGAGCGACTCGGCGCATCTCTCGCACTTCTACCGGCACTGGTACGGGCAGAGCCCGTCGTACTCGCGCGACCGCGAGTCGGTGAAGTTCTTCTCCTGATCCCGCCCACTGAAAAAGCCGCCGCGGGGCGAACCTCGCGGCGGCTTGCTTCAGGGTGGAGCGTTCAGCGCGGCATCTGCTTCGTCGTCACGGTCGAGAAGCCGGTCTTCACGATCGAGGGGATGCCGATGTCGAGGTACTGGTCGGCATCGTCGTACTTCGGCCAGGTCACGCCGACCTTGGCGACGTTGGGATCGCCCGTGGTGGCGAAGCGGGTCCACATGCTCATCACCTCGTCGCTGAGCCGGTAGTCGCGATCGCTCACGCCCGGGTCGGCCGGGATGTCGGGGCTCGCGGGCAGCAGCGAGGTGCCGTAGATGCGTCCCACAGTGGCGAGCGAGCCGTACTGGTAGGACACCTCGAGCCCGTGGTAGGCCGCCACGCCCGCATTGGCCCAGTTCACCGGCACGTGAAGATGTAGGTGTAGATCGGTGACTTCTGCACCTTCACCATCTGCTTGAGGAAGTTGCCGCGCAGCGGGTTGGCGGCCGTGATCTCGGCGCCGCCGTTGCCCACCATGAAGGGCACGTCGCTGTGTTTGTTGTCGAGGATCAGGTTGCCGATGGTGTCGGGCAGCGACCAGTCGTCGACCGTGAAGGCCGTGGTGTAGCCGCTGCCGCTTGCGAACGAGGCCGCGACGATGTCCTGCCACGGCTTCTTGCGCAGCGCGTCGATGTCGGCCGCGCCCACCTTGGCCATCAGCTTCACGCCGTACTGCTCGGTCTGGGCGAGCGGCGTGCCGGCGGTGGTCCAGCCGGCTTCGGCGATGGCGCGGTGGAACAGCCCCTTGGCCAGCGGCGAGGCCACGAGCCAGTTGGTCTTCATGCCGCCGCCCGAGTGGCCCCAGATGGTGACGTTGCCCGGATCGCCGCCGAAGCCCTCGATGTTCGCCTGCACCCATTCGAGCGCCGCGATCAGGTCGAGCTGGCCATAGTTGCCCGAGGACTTGTGGGCCGACTCGGCCGTGAGCGCCGGATGCGCCATGTAGCCAAGCGCGCCGATGCGGTGCTGCACCGTGACCGACACCACGCCGTGGTTGGGCAGGTTCGGCAGGTTGTCGCTCGCGCGGTTCACCGAGCCGGTGGTGAGGCCGCCGCCATGGAACAGCACCATCACCGGCAGCTTCTCGCCCTTCTTCTTCGCGGGCGTGGTGATGTTGAGGCGCAGCACGTCCTCGCCCATGCCCGACTCGGGCACGGCGTCGTACACGGGCGAGGCGGGGAAGGGCTGCGGCGCCATCTTGCTGTAGCTGGTAGCGGCATACACGCCGTCCCACGCGGCCGGCGGCTGCGGCGGCTTCCAGCGCAGGTTGCCGACCGGCGGCGCGCCGTAGGGGATGCCCTTGTACTGGTGCACCTGCGTGTCGCCTTCGCCGACCGTGCTGCCCGATACCTTGCCCGAGGCGGTCTGGATCGGATCCGCGTAGGCGTTCGCATCCACCGCGGGTGGTGGCGGATTGCCGCCGCCGCCCGAGGGCGGTGGCAGCGGAATGAATCCGCTGCCGCCACTTCCGCCGCCGCCGCATGCCACCAGGCCCGCGCTCAATGCGAAGGCCATGAGCCACTTCATCCGCGTACCTCTGTCCTGACGTTTCATGTCTCCGCACCTGGTTGTTGAGTGAGTCGGCATCGTAGGAACGCGGGTGCGCGCACGCTTGTACCGAGATGCTGTGCTGACGCTGGCGCGACAACAGCAACTCGGTACAAGCGCGAGCGGTGGGAACGTGCTTGCGCGGCGCGCGATGCGCGGACTCAGGCTTCGTGATTCAGCGCCAGCCCGGGCGTGGGCCAGTCGTCGATCGCGATCAGCCGCCCGCTGCCCGACAGCGTGATGAAGGCGGTGCGCAGGCCGGGACCACCGAAGCAGATGTTGGTGGTGTAGCGGTCGGGCAGCGGCAGGTGCTCGACCTGGCCGCCGTCGGGCGGCACGATGCTGATGCCGCCATGCAGCAGCGTCGCCACGCAGAGGTTGCCGAGCGCGTCCACTGCCATCGAATCGAAGCGCTGGTAGTGCCCGCCCGGCGAGGCACAGAGCATGCGCCCGCCATGCGGCGAGGGCCAGCCGTCCTTGCGCACGCGGCCCGGTGCCACGATGTCGAAGGCCCAGACGCGCGCGCCTTCGGTCTCGGCGTAGTAGAGCGTCCGGCCATCGGGCGACAGCGCGACGCCGTTGGGCGTCATCACGGGCCGCGCGATCGCATGCGCGGCGGCGCCGCCGGCATGGCCGTAGAACAGGCCGCCACGGTCCATGTCGCGCTCGCGCACCTTGCCGAGGTCGGTGAAGTAGAAGCCGCCATGCGCGTCGAACACGATGTCGTTGGGCCCGCACAGCGCGCCGCCCTCGACCGAGTCGTAGAGCCGTTCGGCGCGGCCGGTCGCGAGGTTCACGCGCTCGATGCGCCCGCCCGCGTAGTCATCGGCCTGGCCCACGGGCCGCACGCTGCCGTCGGCCTCGGTGTGCCACTTGAAGCCGCCGTTGTTGCAGACGTAGACCGCGCCGTCGGGGCCGATCGCGGCACCGTTCGGGCCGCCGCCGAGATCGGCCACCACCTGCACCAGGCCATCGGGCCGCACGCGCGTGAGCGTGCCGCGCGCGATCTCCACCAGCAGCACCGAACCGTCGCGCAGGGCGATCGGCCCTTCGGGAAACTGCAGGCCGCTGGCGAGTTCTCGTATCTTCATCGGGTGTCTCCTGGAGGGCGTGGACGCGCGCCGAGCTTCATTGTGCTGGCAGGGCCGCGACGCCACAATGCGCGGCTGTCGAACGCATGCTGCGATGGAGGACACGTCGAATGGCGAGATTCGTTCTGGTGCCGGGCGGCTGGCACGGAGGCTGGGCCTTCGAGGCCGTCGGCAAGCGCCTGGCGAGCGAAGGCCACGCGGTGCGGGCGCTCACGCTGTCGGGGCTGGGCGACGAGCCGGCGTATGGGGTCAACCTCGAGCGCCATGTCGACGAGGTGACGCGAGCGCTGCACGAAGACGAGACGCCGGCCGTGCTCGTCGGCCATTCGTATGCGGGCATGGTCATCACGGGCGCGGCGGACAGGCTGCCGTCGCGGGTCGGCGCGCTCGTCTACGCCGATGCCTATGTGCCCGAGCATGGCGACTCGGTGTGGTCGCTCACCAGCCAGGCCTATCGCGACCGCTTCATCGCGGGCGTGGCGGCCGATGGCCTGAACTGCGCGGCGCCGGGGCACCTGGACCCGCGCTGCCGTGCCCATCCCATGGCCACCTTCCTGCAGGCGATCGCGTTGACGGGCGACTGGCGCAAGGTCCGCTGCAAGGCCTACGTTGCCGCGTTCGGCTGGGAGGGCAGCCCGTTCATCGCGCTGTACGAAGCGTTGCGGCAGGAGCCCGAATGGATCACGCACCGCCTCGATTGCGCGCACGACATCCCGCGGCTCGCGCCCGAGGCCTTCGCGAAGATCCTGCTGAACTACGCGTAGAGCGTCTTCTGCATGAAGACGCTGAGCGGGTCGTCGGTGTAGCTGCCGAAGGGACCGCGCCGCTCGTAGCCGAGCGAGGCATAGAGGGCGATGGCCTCGGGCTGGAAGGGACCCGTTTCCAGCAGAAGCAGTTGGCAGCCCGCGGCGATGGCTGCGGACTCCAGTGCCTGGAGCAGCCGGCGCGCGATGCCCCGGCCCCGGAACTGGGGCGCGACGTACATGCGCTTGATCTCGCCCTGCGCGGCGCCGAGCACCACCGCGCCGCAACCGATCGCGCGCCGCGTGTCATCACGTGCGACGAAGAACAGCACGTTGGATCGCTTCAACGACGCGAGGTCGAGCAGGTGTCGGCTCTCGGGCGGATAGAGCGTGTCCTGGTAGGCATCGAGCTCGGCGATCAGGGCGATCACCTCGGGCTGGTCGGGCGATTCGGGCGCGATGGTCATGGGCTGAAGGCTAACCCACGGCCTTGATGAGCCGGTCGCGCCCCGCCTTCGCGAGCATCGACGCGACGGCGCACGAGGCCAGCCGCGCCGCTTCAGAATCGGCGCGGCTCGTGAGGATCACCGGTACCTTGGTGCCGAGCACGATGCCGGCCGCATAGGCGCCGCCGAGGAAGGTGAGGCTCTTCGCGAGCATGTTGCCGGCATCGAGGTCGGGCACGATCAGCACGTTGGCGCGGCCCGCCACGGGCGAGACGATCCCTTTGATGCGCGCGGCCTCGGCGTCGATCGCGTTGTCCATCGCGAGCGGGCCGTCGAGCTGCGCGCCCGTGATCTGGCCGCGGTCGGCCATCTTGCAGAGCACGGCCGCGTCGAGCGTGGAGGGCACCTTGGCGTTGACCGTTTCGGTGGCTGAGAGGATGGCCACGCGCACGGCCGGCATCAGCAGCGCATGCGCGAGGTCGATCGCGTTCTGCACGATGTCGACCTTCTCCTCGAGCGTGGGCGCGATGTTGATGGCCGCGTCGGAGATGACCAGCGGCTGCGCATGGCCGGGCACGTCCATCACGAAGCAATGGCTGATGCGGCGCGAGGTGCGCAGGCCGCCTTCGCGGCGCACCACCGCGCCCATCAGCTCGTCGGTGTGCAGGCTGCCCTTCATCAATGCGTCGACCTCGCCGCGCAGGGCCATCGCCACGGCCGCGTCGGCCGCGGCATGGCTGTGCGGCGCGTCGACGATGGCAATGCCCGAGAGGTCGATGCCGATCTCGTGCGCCGCCGCCTCGATCTTCGCGCGCGGGCCCACGAGCGTGGGCGCGATCAGGCCCAGCGCGGCCGAGGCGAGCGCGGCCTCGAGCGACACGGCATTGGCCGGATGCACCACCGCCACGCGCAGCGGTGGCAGGCCGCGCGCGGTGGCGATCAGGCGGTCGTAGTGCGGATGCGTGGCGGTCGGTGTCGGCGAGCTCATGCGGGATTCCTTCTCTCTCATCGTGCCGGCGCCGCGGTGGAGCGGCGCACGATCAGTTCGGCGGGCAGCGTGACGCGCGTGGTGCCGGCGCCGACGCCGGCGATCTGCGCCAGCAGCGTGCTGACCGCGGCACGGCCCATGTCGGCCAGCGGCTGGCGCACGGTCGTGAGCGCGGGATGCACCTGGGCCGCGGCGGCGACGTCGTCGAAGCCCACCACCGAGACGTCCTCGGGGATCCGCAGCCCATGCTCCTGGAACACGCCCATCAGGCCGAAGGCGCTGAGGTCGTTGGCGGCGAAGACGGCGCTGGGACGTCGAGGCAGCGCGAGCAGCTGGCGTGCCGCGTTGCGGCCGCCCTCGAAGTCGTACTCGCCGGGCACCACCAGCGCCGGGTCGCGCTCCAGTCCGTGCACCGCGATCGCGTCGTCGTAGGCGCGGCGCCGCTCGAGCGCCGACTCGAACTTCTCGGCGCCGGCGACGAAGGCGATGCGGCGGTGCCCGAGTTCGGCCAGGTGCTTCATCGCGGCGCGCGCGCCGCCGTAGCTGTCGGACGCGACGCAGGGCAGCTCGCCCGGCTCGCCGGGGCTGTCGATCATCACCACCGGGAAGCGCTCCGCCGCCATCTCGGCCATCGGGTCGAGCCGGTAGGGCAGCAGCGCCACCAGCCCCTCGGTGGACTGGCGCAGCAACTGCAGCACCTCGGCGGAGGGCGGCCGCTCGTTCGGGCCGCGCGAATAGACCAGCACCTCGATGCCGGCGGCGGCCGCCGTTTCGACCACGCTGGCGACGATGTCGCCGACGAAGGGATGATTCAGGCGCGTGGCGATCAGTCCGATGAGGCGCGGGCGCCCACCGGACTTGGGAGCGGCCCGGTGGCCCTCGTAGCCGAGTTCGGAGGCGACCTTCAGCAGCGCGTCGCGGGTCTGGGAGGAAACGCCGGGCTGGTTGTTGACGGCCCGCGAAGCGGTCATGACCGACACGCCGGCTGCGGCCGCGATGTCGGCCAAGGTGATGTGGGTCCGCGCCATGTGCAGGAAGTGAAGCGTTGTACTGGGAGCATCATAACGTTCAGGTAACGTTCTTCTGTAACGTTATTCACGGTTTCGCTATAGATTACATGGTATTTCCCAGCATTGAGATAATTAACGTTAACAATATCGTTATGACGTCTCGATCTTCTTCAGGAGTGGGCAAGGCAATGAAACCTCGGTCAGTCGCCGGCGGCTGGGCCATCTCCGCCGGTTGCATCTTCGGCTACGTCGCGGCGCAGGGCGCGCCGGTCATCACGGCCTGGGACATCCAGACCCAGCCCGGCGTCTCGCGGGTGCTGCAGGACGCCGGCAAGCGCTTCGAGAGCAGCCATGCCGGCTACACGGTGCAGCGCTCGCCGATCGCCAACGAGGCCTACAAGGTCAAGCTCAAGATCGCTTTCGGCGCCAACCAGCCGCCGTGCGTGTTCGCCAACTGGGGCGGCGGCCTGCTGCGCGAGTACGTGAAGGCCGGGCAGGTGCTCGACCTCTCGCCCTACCTGGCGCGGGACGAGGCCTTCCGCGCGCGCTTTCTTCCGCGGGCCTTCGACGCCACCACCTTCGACGGCAAGGTCTACGGCCTGCCCGGCGAGGAGACCTCCGCGGCCGTCGTCTTCTACAACGCCGAGCTCTTCCGCCGCCACGGGCTGAAGCCGCCGCGCACCTGGCCCGAGCTGATGGCGTTGGTGGGCACGCTCAAGGGGCTGGGCATCGCGCCCTTCGCGCTGGCCAACAAGTCGAAGTGGCCCGGCTCGATGTACTTCATGTACCTGGTCGACCGCATCGGCGGCCCCGACACCTTTCGCAAGGCGGCGGCGCGCACGGGCGGGGAGGGCTTCGCCGCGCCGGCCTTCGTCGAGGCCGGCCGCTATCTGCAGGAGCTGGTGAAGGCGGGTGCCTTCGCGCCGGGCTTCAACGGGCTCGACCACGACACCGGCGCCTCGCGCCGGCTGCTCTATGCGGGCAAGGCCGCGATGACGCTGATGGGCAGCTGGGAGCTCGGCAACATGCAGAACGAGAACCCGGCGTTCCGCAAGAAGGTCGACTTCTTTCCCTTTCCCACCGTGCCGAACGGCAAGGGCGCGAGCGATGCCGTCATCGGTTCGATCGGCACCAACTTCTACAGCATCTCCAGCGCCTGCAAGTCGCCCGAGGCCGCGTACGCGCTGATCAAGACCATGGTCGACGACGAAGCCGTGCGGGCCCGGCTGGCCAACAGCCGCATGGTGCCGGTCAAGGGGCTGAAGGTCGCCGATCCGCTGCTGCAGCGGTTGCTGAGCACGGTGGTGAGCGCGCCGTCGGTGCAGCTCTGGTACGACCAGGAACTGCCGCCGCAACTCGCCGAGCTGCACAAGGACACGGTGCAGGCGCTGTTCGGTCTTTCGATGACGCCCGAGCAGGCCGCGCTCAAAATGGAGGCGCTGGCGGCGCGGATGCCGCGCTGAGCACCGGCCCGTGACCGGCCAGGAGCCTTCATCGTGAATTCGCGCGTCACCGTCCTCGCACCGACGCCGCGGCGCCGCGCCGCGCTGGCGCGGCGGCTCGCGCCGGTGGTGTTCCTGGCGCCGGCCGTGTTGTTGATGCTGGTGTTCCTGGTCTATCCGCTCGTCGACAGCTTTCGTCTCTCGCTGTTCGAGTGGAACGGCCTGAGCGCCGACCGCGTCTTCGTCGGCCTCGGCAATTGGGCCGAACTGCTGCACGACACGCAGTTTCTGCACGCGCTGCGCAACAACCTGCTGCTGGCGCTGCTCTCGGTATTGATCCAGCTGCCCATCGCGCTCGCGCTGGCTTTGCTGCTCGAGCGCGCGGGCCGTGGTTCGCAGTGGCTGAAGATCCTCTACTTCCTGCCGCTGCTGTTCTCCAGCGTCGCGCTGGGCGTGGTCTTCAAGAACATCCTCGATCCCAACTTCGGCCCGCTCAACGCGCTGCTGCAGGCCATCGGCCTGCCATGGCTGGCGCAGGACTGGCTCGGCGACACGCGCCTGGCCCTGCTGTCCGTGGCGCTCGTGGTCTGCTGGCAGAACATCCCGTTCCACATGATCCTGTTCATGGCCGGCCTGGCCTCGTTTCCGCGCGAACTCGCCGAGGCCGCGCGCCTCGACGGCGCGCGCCCGGCCAAGGTGTTCTGGACGATCCAGCTGCCCTGGCTGCGCGGCACCCTTCGCGTCGCCGCGATGCTCGCCGTGATCGGCTCGCTGCGCTACTTCGACCTGGTCTACGTGATGACCGGCGGCGGCCCCGAAGGCGCCTCGGAATTGATGGCGACCTACATGTACCGCACCGTGTTCTCGTCCTACCGGCTCGGCTACGGCAGCACCATCGCCTCGGCCATGTTCCTGGTCGTGACCTTGATCGCCGCGCTCGGCCTGCGCCTGACGCGGCGCTTCGCGACCTCCGTGTGACATCGATGCTCGCTCGCTCTCGTGCCCCGACACGCGGCCTGGTCTGGCTGCTGGCCCTCGGCTGGCTCGCGGTCACGCTGCTGCCGATCGCCTTCATGCTGCTGACCAGCCTCAAGTCGCAGCAGGACATGTTCTCGGGCAGCCTCTGGGCCTGGCCCGAGCGCTTCGACTGGAGCCACTACCTGTCGGTGCTGCGCGGCGGCTATGCGGGCTATCTGCGAAACAGCCTGCTGGTGGTCGGCGCCTCGGTGCTGCTGGTGATCGCGGCGTCGACGATGGCGGCCTATGCGCTCGCGCGCCTGCGGTTTCGCTTCAACCATGCGCTGCTCGGGCTGATCGTCGCGGCGATGGTCGTGCCGCTGCACGTCACGCTGGTGCCGGTCTATCTGATGACGCGCAACCTCGGCCTCTACGACACGCTGTTCGCGCTGATCGGTCCCTACGTCGCCACCAGCCTGCCGGTGTCGATCGTCATCCTGACCGAGTTCATGCGCCAGATCCCGCGCGAACTCGAGGAGGCCGCAGAGATCGACGGCAGCGGTCCGTTCGCCATCTTCGGGCAGATCTTCCTGCCGCTGTCCGGCCCTGGCATCGCCACGGTGGCGATCTACAACGGCATCCACCTGTGGACCGAATTCATCTTCGCCTACGTGCTCACCAGTTCGCCCGGCATGCGCACCCTGCCGTTGGCGCTGTGGGACTACCAGGGCGAGTTCTCGTCGAACATCCCCGCGATGCTCGCCGTGGCGACGCTCACCTCGCTGCCGTTGCTCGCGGCCTATGCGATCGGGCAGGAGCGGATCGTCAAGGGAATGATGGCGGGCGTGCTCAAGGGCTGAGGCGGGCCCCGCGCTCGCAAGGCTCGAAAGGGCGATGCAGACCTCGAGCGTCGTCCGGCCGAAAATTTTTTAGATCGGCAGGAGGTTGCACGTTCGAGTCGTGCACGTGGGGCCATTCATGCGGGCCGGGCCGGCTCGCGCACCAGCGCGCGGGCCACCCGCCACGCCATCCACAACAGCGCGATCGGCAGCACCACCGTTTGCAGCGCGAACAGCGCGATCAGCTTCACGATGCGCTCGGCCCAGTCCGAGGCCGAACGGATGATCTGGGCGTAGGTGGCCTTGAGGTTGGGTAGCTTCGGCAGCCAGCGTTCGATGCGTTCCTTCCAGCCGTCCTGCGCATTGGGCTGTGCCTCCTGCGTGGTGTCGACCACGGCAGCCGGCGACTTCTCGATCAGCGCGAGCGCCGACTGGTACTCGTCGGCCATGAAGACGCGGTACAGAGCCTCGTTGGCCATGGCCGACAGCGGCACCGCGAAGCGCACCAGCAGCAGCCCGATCAACAGCGACTGCAGCCAGCGCGGCGAACGGCCGCTGTGCCAGCGCCAGGCAATCCATGCCAGCGCCACCGCGCAGACCAGCACCGACATGTAGGCATGCGCGCCGATCTTCAGCAGCACGAGCTGGATGCCGAAGGACACGCTGGCCGCCAGCATGATGGCCGCGAACTGCTCGATCAGTTCGTTGAGCGGCTTGAGCGCCTGGCCCGGCGCGAGGCTCACGCCGATGCCGCCGGGCGTGGCGTCGACCTGCGTGCCCTGCGCCACCGACACCACCGCGCCGAGCGCGCGTGCGGCGGCGAAGGTGGTCAGGGCGCGCTTGAGTCCGTCCTCGACCTGCGCGCGCGCGGGCGTGTCGATCGGCGCGACCCAGCAACCGAGGAGCACCACGAGGGCGACGGCGAGGAGATAGAAGCGCTGCAGCGGTCGGGTCGAAGGGGTGGTGCGGTTCATGGCGTGTGTGGAGGTGCGTGTGCGGCCGGTGCGAAGGCGCCGCGGCGTGCTTCTGGCATTCTCACGGCGAGCGTTCGATGCCGTCGTGCTCTTCTTGTTCCCCTCGGAGTCCTCTTCATGACAACCACCGTTCAACCCCGCAAGATCGTCGTGCTCTCGGGCTCGGGCGTGAGCGCCGAAAGCGGCCTGCCCACCTTCCGCGATGCCAACGGCCTGTGGAACAACCATCCGTGGCAGGAGCTCGCGAGCCCCGAGGGCTGGCAGCGCCATCCCGAGATCGTGCAGGCCTTCTACAACGAGCGCCGCCAGAAGGCCTGGGCGGCCCAGCCCAATGTGGCGCACGCGGCCATCGCCTCGCTCGAGCCGGCCTACGAGGTGGTCATCGTCACGCAGAACGTCGACGCGTTGCATGAGCGCGCGGGCTCCACGCAGGTGTTGCACATCCATGGCGAGCTCGCCTATGCGCGCGGCACCTCGGCCCGGCGTCATCGCTATCGCATCGACGGCGCGCCGATCGAGATGGGCCGGCTGTGCGAAGACGGCACGCAGCTGCGGCCCGACATCGTGTGGTTCGGCGAATCGGTGCAGAGTTTCGACGAGGCGCTGATGCACGTCGCCAGCGCGGCGCGCGTGCTGGTGGTGGGCACCTCGCTCGCGGTGCAGCCGGCCGCTTCGCTCGCGCGCTATGCGCACCAGAGTGCCGAGAAGGTGCTGGTGTCGCTCGAGATGGAGCAGGTGCCGCGCGGCTTCGTCTTCATGCGCGGCAAGGCGACCGAGCAGGTGCCGGCGCTCGTCGAGCGCTGGCTCGCGGAGGCGCAGCGAACTTGCAACTAGCTGTCGCCAAAGCAGGCCCGTCATCGTGAGATGACGGGCTTTTTTGTGTCGCCTCGTTTCGGCCTTCGCGCGCAAAGCCCCTGAAAGAATCGATTGGTCTTCAGGTTTCGAGCGCGTAGTGCTTTTTTCGCCGTGACCTTCTGCACTGGCGAGCCCGCCGCGCTTCACCTACCGTTCGGGCGGTTTCAACGCAACACGGGAGCAGCTCATGGCGGTAGACATGTTCATGCGCGTCGAAGGCGCGAATGGCGAATCGAAGGACGCGAACCACAAGGACTGGACGGACATCAGGTCCTTCGCATGGGGCGCGACCCAGCCCGGCAACATGGTCAGCGGTGGCGGGGGCGGCGTGGGCAAGGCCAGCTTCAACGACCTGCAGGTGCTCGCGCGCATCGACAAGGCGGCACCGGCCGTGCTGAAGAACTGCGCCAGCGGCAAGCACCTGAGCAAGGTCGAGGTGTCGGTCTGCAAGGCCGGCGGCTCGCAGATCGAATACACGCGCGTGACGCTCGAGGAAGTGCTGGTCACCTCGGTGCAGTACACGGCCGAGCAGGGCAACGACGCGGTGTTCGTGCAGTTCGCGTTCCAGGCCGCCAAGGTCAAGCAGCAGTACTGGGAGCAGACCGACAAGGGCGGCAAGGGCGCCGAAACCCAGCTTGGCTGGAACATCAAGGAAAACAAGGAAGCCTGAGCACCGCGCGTGCAGGCCGGCGTGCGTGGCGCGCCGGCGAAACTTTGCAGGGCACCTCGCCAATCTGCACGGCAACCACGGCCAGTCTTCTCGAGGAACAACGCGTCGAAGGGCGCGTTCCATCTGGGCGGAACGAGGAATGAATCACCGGCCGGAAAGCCGCCAGGCACAGGGGGCTCGGATATCGAGGCCGCGCGCGAGAGCCTGCGCAACAACTAGAACGACGAGATCGAGGCACCTTCTGCCATGCGCTGTTCGAGGACCGCGTGTTCGACGGGGCACTGCTTGTAACGCTCATGGCCGACATCGAATGCGTGTTGGGCAAGGACGCGGTGAGCCCCGAGGAACGCCGGCTCGCGCACTGGGTGATGCTGGGCACGTTGCGCTGCATCGAGAACCTCGATGCGGAGGTTTAGGGGCGGTGGAGTGGGGATTACTTCGAGCGGTTTCGGGCGTTGATGTCGCGTTGAGTTGCGCGCTTGTCACGACCGCGCCAACCAAATCGCCGGGTCCACAATTGTTCACCCCAAGGGCCTAGCCTGGTCCTCATTCTCTCCCTACATTCCAAGGGGTCACGCCCCGCGCAAGCATCCCCTAGCAAGCGCGAAGGCGAGGCACAAAAGGCGACGGCCGAGGTGCGCTAACACCCCGGCCGTCTAACCAAGTGACGTGCAAATCTTTGGAAAGCGAGCACACCAAATGGCTGAAGAGATTATGGCCGGCGCCCCCGCGCCCTCCGCGTTCATCCCGCCCACCACGCCGGATGCATTCGATCTACTCGAGAACAAGTTGTCCCAGCTGCATGCGCTGCTGAGCAGTTGCTACGGCACGGGCAGCGACTGGTTCGAGGAGATAGGCCCGAGGCGGCGCGACATGATGTTGTGGATCGCCAGCGACCTCACACGCGACGCTGAATGCCTGCTGCAGGAGGTGGCGCCTCAGGTGCTGCGCGCTCCAGGCGCGCTCAGCAGCCCAGGCGCTGCTTGATCTCACGCAAACGCAGCGATTGGGCCGAGACAAATTCCGGCCCCGAATCTTCTTCGGATGCACCGCGATAGCTGATCGGCCCGATGTCGTCGTTCGACGCGCGTGGCCCCGTGTGGCAGGCCGGCGTGCAGTATCGGCAGCCGTTGACCTGCCGATAGAACGCCCGCGCCGTCTGCATCGCCGAACGGCAATCCTCGTGCCAATCAAGCGACAGCGTGTTCACCGGATGCGGCCAAAAAATGCACCCCTGTGCATGTACCTCATGGTCGCCATTGAGTTGTGCGGTCTTGTTGACGCAGTACTGTGGCATTTCGATCCTCTTGGCCCCTTTGCTTGGGGAGGATCGTAGGAGGGCGAGGCGGAGAGGTGAACGTCACTCCGGGTGATTGACATTTGTCGCGGGAGTGTTCACGAACCTTAGCGTCAAGCGGGCTTGAGGTACGCGACCGCAATGCTTCAATGGGGAGATGCGTAGGGGGGCCTCGAGGTTGGAAAGGTTTAGTTAACGTATATTCATAAACGTTATCAACCTTCTCTGCCACGAGTCGTCGCCGTAGAAAGACGTGTCTGTGCCCGATCCAAGCCATGTGTCGCCGTCTTTTGTGATCGGTGAAATCTACGACCGACGATCGGAGCTTCACAAGCCGTATGGCGGCGGCTGGCAAAGTGGCATCTCATCGTCTTCGCTCTATCCGTTGATCTTTTTGTTCGCAGGGCATAGCGGTACCCGTCATGGGTACGCTGATCACCCCGAGGACGACGGCACGTTTCTCTATACGGGCGAGGGACAGCGCGGTGACATGAAGATGACGCGTGGCAACCTAGCGATCCTGCAGCACTCAATGAACGCGAAGGCGCTCCATCTCTTCCGCACGTTGAAGAAGGGGGCGCAGCGTTACGTCGGCGAGTTTGTCTATGGCGGGCACGAGTGGATCGTGAAGCCAGACACGGATGGCTTGGATCGAAATGCGATTGTGTTCAGGCTGGTGCCAATTGGCCATCTGGAGCATCGAGAACTCCTGGATGAGGTCGATGCGTCGGAGGATGTCTCGTTGGAAGAGGCACGACGCAGAGCGATTGCTGCTGCCAAGGTCGATGGCTCGATCAACAGTAAGAGTGGATCGCGGGCGGTCTATGAACGCAGCCGCACGGTTCGAGACTACGTTCTGTTGCGCGCCGCCGGGCGCTGCGAGCTCTGTGAGCAGCCCGCGCCGTTCAAACGGAAGGGCGGGGATCACTACTTGGAACCCCACCACACCACCCGCGTTTCAGATGGCGGTCCTGACCATCCTCGATTCGTCGCGGCGCTTTGCCCGACGTGCCACCGTGAAGTGCACTACGGTGAACACGCCAAGCTGAAAAACGATGGGTTGGTCGAGAAACTGCGCACCATCGAGCCTTAGTGGGAGTCTCGATGCACTTGCAGTGCTCAGCACTTCAAGTCGAAAAAGCGCTTGCGCGCCTTGTAGAGCTCTACGTCTGCTTTGGGTTTTGCCTCTCCAGTCGCACGACTTGCGTCGGCTTCCAGGGCAGGCAGTTGTCGATCAAGATGGCTGCACTGCGCCTGATCGCCCGCCGGAAGGTGCACGCGGCGGCGTGCAACGTTCATCTCTTCGTGTGAGCGTCCGTGCAAGGGGCGCAGAGCCTTGTCGAACTGTCGATGAAACTCATCTTGCTGAACTTCGCGGCCCTTGCGAGAGCTCCCGCCCATCTTGTCCATGCCTTGGGTCGGCGTTGCGTCGATGACTTTGGCGCCTACACAGGGAGCGTCTGAGTAGGAGACTTTGCCGTTTGTCTCGCATCGGTAGACCTTGGGCTGGGCGTAAGTCGACGAGGCGCTGAGCAGATGCAAGGCGACAGCGATGACACCGACGAGGAGCTTGCTCTTGGGCAAGGAGGTGTGAAACACGCGCGTCATATGAATCGAGCTACGAGACATGAGGCTGCCACAAGGAAAAAAGCCCCGCTATCTTTTCAATAGCGGGGCTTTTTAGATTGGTGCCGGAGAGATGAATCGAACACCCGACCTTCTCATTACGAATGAGCTGCTCTACCGACTGAGCTACACCGGCGAAGCCTGCGATTATAGCCAGGTTTTCAGGGCTTTTGAGCGTGGTACTGCGTCAGGCGCTCGACTTCGTTTCGCGAACCCAACATCACGCTGACGCGCTCGTGCAGCTTGGTGGGCTGCAGGTCCAGGATGCGCTGCTTGCCGTTGGTGGCGGCGCCGCCGGCCTGTTCCACCAGCCAGCTCATGGGATTGGCCTCGTACATCAGGCGCAGCTTGCCGGCCTTCTCGGGCTCGCGCTTGTCCCAGGGGTACAGGAACACGCCGCCGCGCATCAGGATGCGGTGCACGTCGGCCACCATGCTGGCGATCCAGCGCATGTTGAAGTCCTTGCCGCGCGGGCCTTCCTTGCCGGCCAGGCATTCGTCGATGTAGCGCTTCACGGGCTCGTCCCAGTGGCGCATGTTGCTCATGTTGATCGCGAATTCCTTGGTGTCGGGCGGAATCTGGATGTCTTCCTGCGTCAGCACGAAGCTGCCCTGCTCGCGGTCGAGGGTGAACATGGCGACGCCGTTGCCCACGGTCAGCACGAGGGTGGTCTGCGGGCCGTAGATGCAGTAGCCGGCGGCCACCTGCTGGGTGCCGGCCTGGAGGAAGTCGCCCTCCTGCACGCCGGGGTGCTCGTCGGGCTTCTTGAGCACGCTGAAGATGGTGCCGATGCTGACGTTGACGTCGATGTTGCTGCTGCCGTCGAGCGGGTCGAACATGAGCAGGTACTCGCCCTGCGGGTAACGGTTGGGCACGACGTAGATGCTGTCCATCTCCTCGCTGGCCATGGCGGCGAGGTGGCCGCCCCATTCGTTGGCCTCGATCAGCACCTCGTTGGCGATGATGTCCAGCTTCTTCTGGATCTCGCCCTGCACGTTCTCGCTCTCGGCGGTGCCGAGCACGCCGCCCAGGGCGCCCTTGTTGACGGCCTGGCTGATGCTCTTGCAGGCACGGGCCACCACTTCGAGCAGCAGCCGCAGCTGGCCGGGGATGAGGCCGTCGGCGCGCTGCTGTTCGACGAGGTAGCGGGTGAGGGAAATCTTCTGTTGAGCCATGAGGGTTCTTCTGTTTCTCTTCGATGCGTTGCGGTGGGGCCGGTCAGCTGCCGGCCAGGGCGCGGGTCACGACCTCGTGGGTGTCCTTGCTCAGGTCGGGCTTGGCGGCCACGCGCGCGATGGCTTCGCGCGCGGCGCTGCGGTAGGGCTCGGCGAGCTTGCTCCAACGGTCGAGGGCGCGCGCGAGGCGGGCGGCCACCTGGGGGTTGAGGGCGTCGAGCTCGATGACGCGCTCGCTCCAGAACACGTAGCCGGCGGCGTCGGGGCGGTGGAAGGCACCGGGGTTGGCGCTGCAGTAGCTGAAGATGACGCTGCGCGCGCGGTTGGGGTTCTTCAGCGAGAAGTCGGGATGCTTCATGAGCTGCTTCACCAGCGGCAGGATGTCGCCGCCGCGGTCGCTGGCGCCGGCCTGCAGCGAGAACCACTTGTCGATGACCAGGGCCTCGTTCTTGAACAGGGCATGGAAGCGCGCGAGCGCCTGCGCGGCCAGGGTGTGGCCCGACGACACGAGGGCGTTGAGCGCGTTGAAGCGGTCGGTCATGTTGCCCGCGTCCTTGAAGCGCTGCAGGGTCTTGCCGGGCCAGACGGTGTCGCCCGAGGAGCGCGCGGCCAGGCACAGGAAGTTGAGCGCCATGCCGGCCAAAGCACGGCGGCCCGAGCTCAACGGATCGGGGCTGTAGGCGCCGGTGTCGTGGTGCGCTTCGTAGGCCTGCTGCCAGTCGCCGAAGAGGGCGGTGGCGAGCTGGGCGCGCATGGCTTCGCGCACGAGGTGCACGCGCTGCGGATCGACCACGTCGAGCTGCTCGGCGATGTAGGTTTCCGACGGCAGGGTGAGCACCAGCTCCTTGAAGGCCGGGTCGAGCTGCGGATGGCGCAGCACGGTGCGCATGGCCTCGAGGTAGGCGTCGCCGAGCACCGGGGTGGTGTCGGTGGCCAGGGCGGCGATGCCCTGCAGCGCGGCGCGCAGGCCCAGGCGCTGGCCGGCTTCCCAGCGGTTGAAGGGATCGGGGTCGTTGGCCAGCAGGGTCAGCAGCTGGGCGTCGCTGTACTCGAAGTCGAGGATCACCGGCGCGCTGAAGCCGCGCAGGATCGAGGGCACGGGCTCGGCGTCGAGGTTGGTGAAGGTGAACTGCTCGCCGGCGCGCGACAGCACCAGGGTGCGGGTGCCGGCGCTGCCTTCGGCCTCGCCCTCGAGCTGCACGGGCAGCTCGCGGCCGCTGGCGTCGAGCAGGCCGAGGTTGAGCGGAATGACGAACGGGTCTTTGCTGGGCTGGCCCGGGGTGGGCGGGCAGCTCTGCAGCACGCTCAGGGTGTAGCTGCGGTTGGCGCTGTCGTACACGCCGCTGGCCTTCAGGCGCGGGGTGCCGGCCTGGCTGTACCAGCGCTTGAACTGGGGCAGCAGGCGCGCGAGTTCGGAGTCGGGGTTGGCGTCGGCGATGGCCTGGGCGAAGTCGTCGCAGGTCACGGCCTGGCCGTCGTGGCGCTCGAAGTAGAGGGTGATGCCCTTCTCGAAGCCCTTGCGGCCCACCAGGGTCTGCATCATGCGAACGACCTCGGCACCCTTCTCGTAGATGGTGACGGTGTAGAAGTTGCTGATCTCGATGTAGCTGTCGGGCCGCACCGGGTGGGCCATGGGGCCGGCGTCCTCGGGGAACTGGGCGGTGCGCAGCACGCGCACGTCCTCGATGCGCTTGACGGCGCGGGCCGAGGCGTCGGCGCACAGGTCCTGGCTGAACTCCTGGTCGCGGAAGACGGTGAGGCCTTCCTTCAGCGAGAGCTGGAACCAGTCGCGGCAGGTCACGCGGTCGCCCGACCAGTTGTGGAAGTACTCGTGGCCGACCACGCTCTCGATGTTGCCGTAGTCGGCGTCGGTGGCGGTGGCCTGGTTGGCCAGAACGTACTTCGTGTTGAAGATGTTCAGGCCCTTGTTCTCCATGGCGCCCATGTTGAAGTCGCTGGTGGCCACGATCATGAAGCGGTCGAGGTCCAGCGGCAGGCCGAAGCGGGCCTCGTCCCACAGCACCGAGTTGATCAGCGAGTTCATCGCGTGCTCGGTCTTGTCGAGGTCGCCGGCGCGCACGTACACCTGCAGCAGGTGTTCCTTGCCGCTGCGCGCCTTGATGCGCTGCTCGCGCGCCACCAGCTTGCCCGCGACCAGCGCGAACAGGTAGCTGGGCTTCTTGAAGGGGTCGACCCACTTGGCGAAGTGGCGGCCCTCGGGCAGGTCGCCGTGCTCGACCAGGTTGCCGTTCGACAGCAGCACCGGGTAGGCGGCCTTGGCGGCGCGCAGCGTGACGGTGTACATCGCCATCACGTCGGGCCGGTCGAGGAAGTAGGTGATGCGGCGGAAGCCCTCGGCCTCGCACTGCGTGAAGAAGGTGTCCTCGCTCACGAACAGGCCCATCAGTTTGGTGTTCTTGATGGGGCAGCAGGTGGTGAAGAGCTCGAGCTCGAACGAGCCTTCTTCCGCCGCGGGCAGGCCGTCGAGCACGAGCTGGTCGCCTTCCATGCGGAACGAGGCGCCCTGGCCGTTGACCAGCACGCGCGCGAGGTTGAGCTCGTCGCCGTCCAGGCGCAGCGGCTGCGCCGGCACGTCGGGGTTGCGGCGCAGGCGCATGCGGTTGAGCACGCGGGTCTTGGCCGGGTCGAGGTCGAAGGTGAGGTCGACGGTGTCGATCCAGAAGGCCGGCGGTGCGTAGTCTTCGCGGCGGATGGCGTTCGGTGCGGCTTGGGCACCGCTGAAATCAGGCAGCAACGGCATCGAGGGTCTCCAGAAAATTCGAATGGGCGAGTTCGTTGTAGTCGCGCACGGCGGCGATCACGTGGGGGCCGGCGAGTTCGGCGGCGCTGTGGGTGCTGCACACGGCCACGGCGCGCATGCCGCCGCGGCGCGCGGCCTCGATGCCGAAGGGGGCGTCCTCGAACACGATGCAGCGTTCGGGCGCCACGCCGATGCGGCGGGCCGCCTCGAGAAAGATGGCGGGCGTGGGCTTGCCGCTGAAGCCCTCGTCGCCGCCGACGATGGCCAGCGGCAGCGGGTCCATCTTCAGGCGCGACATGGCGAACTCGATGTTGTGGCGGTCGCCCGCGGTGCCCACGGCCACCTTCAGGCCGCGCGCCACGGCGGCCTTGGCGAAGGCGGTGAAGCCGGCCACTTCGGTGAAGTTGTCGGTGAACAGGGCGCGGTAGATCTCTTCCTTCTCGTGCACCATGGCCCGCGCTTCGTCGTCGGCGAGCTCGCGCTCGAACAGCTCGCGCATGCTCTCAACGCCGGTGCGGCCCGTGGTGCGGGCGAGGATTTCGCTCACATCGAGGTCGACGCCGTGGCGCCGCGCGAACTCGACCCACGAGCGCGCATGCCAGGGCATGGAGTCGATCATGGTGCCGTCCATGTCGAAGATCAGGGCTTCGACCTTGCCGTTGAGATTCATGCGGGGCTGCGCGGGTGGTTGCGGTGGTGACGAAAAGGAAGGGATGCGACCGGCGAGCGATCAGACACCCTGCTTGAGCGAGGCTTCGATGAACACGTCGAGGTCGCCATCGAGCACCTTCTGGGTGGCCGAGATCTCGACGTTGGTGCGCAGGTCCTTGATGCGGCTGTTGTCCAGCACGTAGCTGCGGATCTGGTGGCCCCAGCCCACGTCGGTCTTGCTGTCCTCGAGCTTCTGCTGCTCTTCCTGGCGCTTGCGCATCTCGTGGTCGTACAGGCGCGAACGCAGGCGCTTCCACGCCACGTCGCGGTTGCTGTGCTGGCTGCGGCCGTCCTGGCACTGCACCACGATGCCGGTCGGGATGTGCGTGAGGCGCACGGCCGAGTCGGTCTTGTTGATGTGCTGGCCGCCCGCGCCGCTGGCACGGAAGGTGTCGGTGCGCACGTCCGCCGGGTTGATCTCGATCTCGATGGAGTCGTCGATCTCGGGGTAGACGAAGATGCTCGCGAAGCTGGTGTGGCGCCCGCCCGAGGAGTCGAACGGCGACTTGCGCACGAGGCGGTGCACGCCGGTCTCGGTGCGCAGCAGGCCGAAGGCGTAGTCGCCCTCGACCTTGATGGTCGCGCTCTTGATGCCGGCGGTGTCGCCCGGGGTCTCGTCCTCGAGCTGGATCTTGAAGCCCTTGCGCTCGGCGTACTTGGTGTACTGGCGCAGCAGCATGCTGGCCCAGTCGCAGGCCTCGGTGCCGCCGGCGCCGGCCTGGATGTCGACGAAGGCGTTCAGCGGGTCGGCCGGGTTGTTGAACATCCGGCGGAACTCGAGCTGCTTGATGTCGGCTTCGAGCGTGGCGGCGTCATCGGCGATGGCCTGCAGGCCGTCGACGTCGCCGTCTTCCTTCGACATCTCGTAGAGCTCGGTGTTGTCCGACAGGCCGCTGGTGAGGCGGTCGAGCGTGACGACGACGTCGTCGAGCGACTTCTTTTCCTTGCCCAGCTCCTGGGCCTTCTTGGGGTCGTTCCAGACGTTGGGATCTTCGAGCGATGCGTTGACCGTCCTCAGACGTTCGGCTTTGGCATCGTAGTCAAAGATACCTCCGGAGATCCACCGTCCGCACGCTCAGGTCCGCAAGCGTTGCGCCGATCTGGTTGATTTGTTCTGCGTCCATGGGGTGTCCTGACTGTGTGAGGGGAAACCGACGATTTTCTCATGGACGGGGATGGGGGCCGGCAGAGGCCCTGGATTGCGCCTCGGCGCGCGGGGAATGAGGGCCTGTCTCCTTCCCCCGCTGGGGGAAGGTCGGGATGGGGGCGCCGGGCGGTTGCCCTTGCCCGGCCGATGCACAGGCCCGGTGCCCCCACCCCGGCCCTCCCCCAGAGGGGGAGGGAGCAAGTCGTCAGAACGCGGGGACCAATGCGCCCTTGAACTGGGTCTCGATGAAGCTCTTGACCTCGGGCGACTGGTAAGCCGCCACCAGGCGCTTGGCCCAGGGCTTGTCCTTGTCGGCGCGGCGCACGGCGATCAGGTTGGCGTAGGGGCCCTTGGGCGATTCCTTGATGACGGCGTCCTTGTTGAACGAGAGGCCGGCCTTCTCGGCGTAGTCGTTGTTGATCGAGGCGATCGCGAGATCGTCGAGCGAGCGCGGCAGTTGCGCGGCGTCCAGCGGCACCAGCTTGAGCTTCTTGGGGTTGGTCACCACGTCGAGCGGGGTGGCGGTGTTGTTCTTCACGGCCTCGGGCTTGAGCGTGATCAGGCCGGCCTGCTGCAGCAGCAACAGCGCGCGGTTGCCGTTCGACGGGTCGTTCTGGATGCCGACCGCGGCGCCCTCGGGCAACTGGTCGATGCTCTTGAGCTTCTTCGAATAGAAGCCCAGCGGCGCGGTGATGGTCAGGCCCACGGGCACGAGGTCGAAGCCGCGCGCCTTGATCTGGTTGTCGAGGAAAGGCTGGTGCTGGAAGGCGTTGGCGTCGAGGTCGCCGGCCGCGAGCGCGGCATTGGGCAGCTGGTAGTCGTTGAAGACCACGACCTGGACCGTGAGGCCGTCCTTGGCGGCGACCTTCTTCACCACTTCGAAGATCTGCTCGGCGTTGCCGACCGAGATGCCGACCTTGACGGTGTTCTTGTTGTCCTGGGCCTGGGCGCCGCCGGCGATGCCGCCGAGGAGGGAAGCCGCCAGGGTGGCGGCAAGGAGGCCGCGGCGGCGAAGGATGCTGTGCATGGTTGGGGTGGCGCTGCGCGCTCGAAAAAGAAAGGCGCGAATGTGGCAGCAGGCGGGCGCGATGGGAACGAACCAATGCGCATATCCATATGGGGAGCCCCTGCTCGCTTTATGGTGTATGGGGTTGAACGCTGGTGCTTCTTTATGTGGTTTCGGGAATAAGCATCGCCCGATTTGTTCGTTCCCTTTCGAAGCCTTTCTTTTCATACTCGGCACCTTTTTGCGAATCCGTGGCCGATGGTTTTTCCTGGCGGCCGCACGCATCCGTTCCTTGGTTCCCCCAGACATGAGCAACCCATCGTCCGACCCGGCCCGCGGCAGCGCGGAACCGGTCATCCGCCTCCAGTCGGTGCAGAAGTCCTTCGCGCTGCCCAGCGGCGAGGTCTTCGACGCCGTGCAATCGCTGTCGCTCGACATCCAGCAGGGCGACGTGTTCGGCCTGATCGGCAAGAGCGGCGCCGGCAAGTCGACCCTTCTGCGCCTGATCAACCTGCTCGAGCGGCCCGACGCGGGCCGCGTGCTGGTCGGCGGGCGCGACCTCACGACGCTGTCGCGCCGCGAGCTGCGCGACACGCGTCAGAACATCGGCATGATCTTCCAGCAGTTCAACCTGCTGCAGAACGCCACGGTGTTCGACAACGTGGCCTTCCCGCTGAAGATCCACGGCCGCCATTCGCGCGCCGAGATCGATGCCCGGGTGCGCGAATGCCTGGCGCTGGTGGGCCTGTCGGAAAAGATCGACACCTACCCGGCCCAGCTCTCGGGCGGCCAGAAGCAGCGCGTGGCGATCGCCCGCGCGCTGGCGCCGCGCCCGCAGGTGCTGCTCTGCGACGAGCCCACCTCGGCGCTCGACAGCGAGACCACGCGCTCGCTGCTCGAGACGCTGCGCGACATCAACCAGAAGATCGGCGTGACCATCGTGATCGTGACGCACGAGCTGTCGGTGGTCGAGGTGCTGTGCCGCAACGTGGCGATCCTCGAGAAGGGCCGGCTGGTCGAGCAGTTCGAGGTCGACGCCGCGCCGAACGAGGCGCGCAAGACCGCGCTGGGCCGCGAGATCGACGAGCTGGTGCGGCGCCGCGAGCGCGATGCACGCGAAGCCCGCGAGGCGGAGCAAGGCGCCTCGGCCGGCGCCCCGATTTCGACGCAACGCAGCGCGCTGGAGGTGGCCTATGTTTGAAAACATCGCCCCCATCCTTCCCGAGCTCTGGGTCGCGACCGGCCAGACCTTCATGATGCTGGCCATCGGCCTGTCGGCCGCGGTGCTGATCGGCGGGCCGCTGGGCATCCTGCTGTTCCTGCTCGGCCCGGGCCAGTCGCTCGCCAACCGGCCCGCGTTCCTGATCCTGAACTGGCTCGTGAACACGGTGCGCTCCTTCCCCTTCATCATCCTGCTGGTGGCGCTGGTGCCGTTCACGCGCATCATCGCGGGCACCTCGATCGGGCCGCTGGCCGCGGCGGTGCCGCTGTCGTTCGCGGCCATTCCCTATTTCGCGCGGCTGGTCGACCAGTGCCTGCGCGAGGTGCCTCGCGGCGTGATCGAGGCGGCCCACGCGATGGGCGCCTCGGAGCTGCAGATCGTCTGGCGCGTGCTGGTGGTCGAGGCCCGCTCGGGCCTGGTGCTGGCACTCACGGTGCTCGCGGTGAGCTTCCTCTCCTACTCGGCGATCGCCGGCGTGGTGGGCGGCGGCGGCATCGGTGACCTGGCCATCCGCTACGGCTACTACCGCTTCCAGACCGACGTGATGGTGCTCACCGTGGCGCTGCTCGTGGTGCTGGTACAGATCCTGCAATTCGTCGGCAACACCGCGGCGCGCAGGCTCGACAAGCGTTGATTCGTTTTTTCTCCCGTTCCTTTTCTCTTTCTTTCCTGCAAAGCCTCTTGTCATGACCACCGCACTGCTGCGCCGTTCCGTCCTCGCCCTGTCCCTCGCCGCGCTGTCGCTCGGCGGCCTCTCGCTGCCGGCGCAGGCGCAGGACGCCAAGAAGAACCTCACGATCGGCGGCACCGCCGGCTCGAACATCGACCAGCTCAAGCAAGGCATCGTGCCGATCCTCGAGAAGAAGGGCTACAAGGTGAAGCTGGTCGAGTTCAACGATTACGTGCAGCCCAACCTCGCGCTGGCCCAGGGTTCGCTCGACGCCAACTTCTTCCAGCACCAGGTCTACCTGAAGAAATTCGCGGCCGACCAGAAGCTGGACCTGGCCGAGCTGGTGCAGGGCCCGATCGCGCCGCTGGGCGTGTACTCGACCAAGCGCAAGACGCTGGCCGACCTGAAGGAAGGCGACCGCGTGACCTTGCCGAACGACCCGAGCAACCTGGCGCGCGCGCTGGTGCTGCTGGAGCAGAACAAGCTGATCACGATCAAGCAGGGCGTGGATCCGCTGCGCGCTTCCGAGAAGGACGTGGCCGACAACCCCAAGAAGCTGAAGTTCATTCCGCTCGAGGCTGCACAATTGCCGCGCTCGCTCGGCGACACCGAGTACGCGATCATCAACGGCAACTTCGCGATCTCCTCGGGCCTGAAGCTCACCGAAGCGGTGGTGCTCGAGAAGACGCCCGACTACTACCTGAATGTCGTGGCCGTGAAGACCGCGGACAAGAACACCGCCTGGGCCAAGGACCTCGTGGAGGCCTACCACTCGAAGGAGTTCAAGGCGGTGGTCGACACGAAGTTCCAGGGCTACGCGAAGCCCAGCTTCCTGCAATAAACCAACCATTTTCCTGAGAGGGACCTTCCCATGCCCGTGCTGGCCGTGTTCGATGCGCAAGCGAGCTGGAGCGACACCCATGTGTGCGACGGCTGGATCACCGACCGGCTGGCCGCGCAGGGCGTGCGATGGGGGCGCGAGGACGCCCCCGCGCCGCTCGCGGGCGAGGAGGTTCGTGTGCTCGGGCAGGCCGGGTTGTTCTATGTGCCCGAGGGCGAGGGCTATCTGGGCCTGCTGCTCGAGGCCGGCGAATGGGTCGCGCTGCCGGTGGGGCGGGCCCGGGTGTTCTTCGACGACGGCGAGGGCGCGGACGATGCGCTGCCGCATGCGGCGCTGCCGGGCTTCGAGGCCTTTGTCGAAGAGGTGCTGTCGTTGACGGGGAACGACGCCGACGAGGGTTGAGTTTCGGGGCGGTGGCTGCCCTTCGACAAGCTCGGGGCGAACGGTGGGGGGAAGCGCTCCCAACCGTTTTCCTCCTCAACCGTTTCTCCCCGACCGTTCGGGCTGAGCTTGTCGAAGCCAGCCCCGAACGCCTCTCTTAAGCCGCCAACCGCTGCGCCGTCCGCCCTTCGGGCCGCGCCAGCCCCAGGTGATTGCGCAAGGTCCGCCCCTCGTACTCCGTGCGGAACAGCCCGCGCTTCTGCAGGATCGGCACCACCCCGTCGACGAAATGCTCGAGCCCGTGCGGCAGCGCATCGGGCATGAGGTTGAAGCCGTCGGCCGCGCCGCCCTTGAACCAGTGCTCGATGTCGTCGGCGATCTGCTCGGGCGTGCCCACGATCACGCGGTGGCCGCCGCCGCCCGCGAGTTCGCGGATCAGCTGGCGCACCGTGTAGCCATGGGTGCGGCCCGCCGCCACCACCGCATTGAAGAAGGTGTGGTTGCCGTTGCCATTGCCGGGCAGCGGCAGGTTCTCCGGCAGGCGCTCGTCGAGCTTCAGGCGATCGGGCGTGATGCCCAGCGTGCCCGCGATGCGCGTCAGGCTGTAGTCCCACGGGATCAGGTCGACCAGCTCGTCGCGTCGGCGCAGCGCCTCGGCCTCGGTGCCGCCGACGATGGTGGTGAGGCCCGCGAGCACCTTCACCGCGTCGGGGCCGCGGCCCAGTTCGGCCGCGCGGGTCTTGAGGGCGCGTGCGTAGGCCAGCGATTCCTCGAAGGACTGCGAGGCCGAGAACACGGCTTCGGCATGGCGCGAGGCGAGCTCGCGCCCGTCGACCGAGGCGCCGGCCTGCACCAGCACCGGATGGCCCTGCGGCGCGCGCGGCAGGTTCAGCGGGCCCTGCACCGCGAAGTGCTCGCCGCGGTGCGCGATGGGGTGCACCTTGGCGGCGTCGACGAAGCTGCCCGAGGCCTTGTCGCCGACGAAGGCGCCGTCTTCCCAGCTGTCCCACAGCGCCTTCACGATGTCGGCGAACTCCGAGGCGCGTGCGTAGCGCTTCGCATGGTCGGGCGTGGCATCGAGGCCGAAGTTGCGTGCCGAGGGCAGGTCGGCCGTGGTCACCATGTTCCAGCCCGCGCGGCCATTGCTCACGTGGTCGAGCGTGGAGAAGCGCCGTGCGATGTTGTAGGGCTCGTTGTAGCTGGTCGAGGCGGTCGCGATCAGCCCGATGTGGGTGGTGGCCGCGGCCACGCAGGCCAGCAGGATGGTGGGTTCGAGCGCGGTGATCGGGCGGAAGTGGATCTGGTCGACGATGGCCGCGTTGTCGGCCAGGAAGATCGCGTCGAGCTTGCCCGCTTCCGCGATCCGCGCGGTGCGGATGTAGTGCTGGATGTCGGCGAAGGCCCAGGGGTCGGCCTCGGGCAGGCGCCAGGCCGAGGGCACGAAGCCCGAGTGCAGGATGTTGACGTTCAGGTGCAGCCGCCGGGGAGGCGCGCCGCGGGTGGCGGAGCCGCTCATCGGGCGATCACTTCGAGAAGTAGTCGGGCAGGCGGTAGCCGGCCCACACGGGATTGGCGAGGAAGACGCGCTGGAACTCGGCCGACTGGTAGGCCGCGACGATGTCCTGCGCGAACTTCGCCTTCTCGTTGCCGCGCTTGACCGCCACCACGTTGACGTAGGGCAAGGTCATGTCCTCGAGCTTGAGCGCCTCGGTGAGCTTGAGGCCCGAGGCGACGGCGAAGTTGCCCTGCACGGCCGCGAGGTCGGCGTCGGCCAGCGAGCGCGGTGCCTGGGCGGCATCGAGCGGCACCAGCTTCAGGCGCTTGGGGTTGCTCGAGATGTCGCGCTCGGACACGCTCAGCGGGTTCACGCCGGTCTTGAGCTGCACCCAGCCGATGGCCGCGAGGATGTTGAGCGCGCGCGCCGCGTTCACCGGGTCGGCCGGCAGCGTGACGGTGGCGCCGTCGGGCACGCTGGCCAGCGACTTGTGGCGCTGCGAGTAGAGACCCATGGGCGGCGTCGGCACGTGGACGATCGGCACCAGGTCGAAGTTCTGCTGCTGGTTGGTGGCGTTGAGGTAGAGCGTGTGCTGGAAGATGTTGGCGTCGATCTGGCCGCGCTCGACCGCGTCGTTGGGCTGCACGCCCTGGCTGAACTCGACGTACTTGACGGTGTAGCCGAGCTTGGCGAGCTGGGGCTCGATGCCCTTGGTGAAGGCGTCGCGGTACGGGCCCGGCATGAAGCCGACGCGCAGGTCGGCGGCCTGGGCCGCGCTGGCGAGGCCCAGCGCAAGGGCGAGGCCGCCGGCAAGGGCCAGGCGGCGGGAAAGGGCGAGAGGGCGCATGAGAGAGGGGCTCCAGAACTGAACCGGGCACTCTAGGAGCCGCTGCCGCGCATGCGAACGAATATTCGTAAGCTTGCATATGCGGACAGCGGTCATAGGATCGCTGGCATGACCCAACACATCGGAATCGTGGGCTGCTCCGCCGAAGGCGCGGCCCTTTGCTACAAGACCATCTGCGTGGAGGGCGCCGTGCTGCTCGGCCCCCACGCGCACCCCGAGGTGTCGATGCACACGCCCTCGCTCGCGGACTACGTGCGCTGCCTCGATGCGGGCGACGTGGCCGGCGTGGGCGAGCTGATGCTCGCTTCGGCGCGCAAGCTGCAGGCCGCGGGTGCCGACTTCCTGATCTGCCCCGACAACACGATCCACCAGGCCTTCGAGTACGTGGCGCCGCGTTCGCCGCTGCCCTGGCTGCACATCGCCGAGGTGGCGGCCGACGAGGCCGTGCGGCGCGGCTTCCGGCGCATCGGCATCACGGGCACGCGCTGGCTGGTCGACAGCGAGGTCTATCCGTCCAGGCTCGCGGCGCGCGGCCTCGAGTACCGCAGGCCGAACGCGCGCGAGCGCGACGAGACCGGGCGCGTGATCATGGACGAGCTGGTCAACGGCATCTTCAGCCCCGAGGGCGTGGCGAGCTTCCAGCGCGTGATCGAGCGCATGAAGACGCAGGAGGGCTGCGACGCGGTGGTGCTGGGCTGCACCGAGATCCCGCTGATCATCAGCGATGCGAACTCGGCGCTGCCGACGCTCGATTCGACACGGCTGCTGGCGCGCGCGGCGCTGCGGCGGGCGGTGAATCGCGAGGGCTGAGTGCCCGCTACCGTTCGGCCTGAGCTTGTCGAAGGCGGGGCACGGGCTTCGACAGGCTCAGCCTGAACGGTTGTGAAGCACTGTTCGCCCTGATCCGTTCGGCCTGAGCTTGTCGAAGGCGGGGTGCAGCCTCGACAAGCTCGGTGTGAACGGAATCGTTCAATCCGCGAGGAAATCCTCGATCAGCTTCGCCACCCGCTGCGGCTGGTCGTGGTGCAGCATGTGGCCGGCATCGGCCAGCTGCTCGATGCGCACCGAGGGCACCGAAGCCAACCGCTGGTGGAATTCCTCGAGCGTGTAGCGGCTCTTCCACCAGCCCTGCAGGCTGTCGTCGGCGGCCTCGATCATCAGCGTGGGCGCGGCAATGCGCGCATAGAGCGCGCGCACCTCGTCGACGCGGAAGATGTTGGCGTTGACGACCTTGTGCGCGGCCTCGCCGAGGATCTGCCAGCGCGCGCTGCCGTCGGGCTCCGCGCGGCTGGCCGACCAGTGGCTCGCGAGCCAGTCGGCCTTATCCTGCGACAGCCGCGGGTTGGTCTTCATGAGCCGGCGCGCCACGCCGTCGACGGCCGAGTAGCCCGCGAGTTCGAGTTCGCCGCGGTGCAGCCGCTTGAGTTCGTCGATCCACTGGCCGTAGCGCGCGGGCGCTTCCTCGGGCTGGCGCGCGGGCATGCCGAAGCCCTCGAGGTTGACCAGCCGGCGGATGCGCTCGGGCCGCACGCCCGCGTAGTGCATGACGACGTTGCCGCCCATGCTGTGGCCCACGAGGTCGACCGGGCGCGCCGATTGGCCTTCGCCCGCGTAGTGGTCGAGCAGCCATTCGAGGTCGGCCAGGTAGTCGGGCAGCCAGTAGTTGTCGACCCCGCCGCCGTCGGTGAGGCCGAAGCCGCGCCAGTCGGGCGCGACGATGAAGCGTTCCGCGGCCAGCGCGTCGACCACGAACTGCCAGGAGGCGGCCACGTCCATCCAGCCGTGCACCAGCACCAGCGGCGGGCGCTCGGCCGAGGGCTGGCCCCAGAGGCGCACGTGGTAGCGGAGGTTGCGCACGGGCACGAATTCGCTGCGCGAGGGACGGAGGGCGTGATACATGGCACCGATGATAAGGAGCCGGGTCGGCGCACGCAGTCCGCCAGACGACAGCCGCGTGACGGCCGCGCCGCTCGGGTTTGGCGCCGCCGCCAGCGCGCTGCGGAGCCCGGCGGTACATTTCCGCGCATGCAAAAAATCAGACTCGGTCAGAGCGACCTTCACGTCACGCCCATCTGCCTCGGCACCATGACCTTCGGCGAGCAGGTCGACGAGCCCACGGCCCATGCCATCCTGGCGCGCTCGCTCGAGCGCGGCGTCGACTTCATCGACACGGCCGAGATGTACTCGGTGCCCACGCGCCAGGAGACCTACGGCGCGACCGAGACCATCATCGGCAACTGGTTCGCGGCCAGCCCCGGCGCGCGCCAGAAGCTGACGCTGGCGAGCAAGGTCGCGGGCCCGCTGCGCAACACGCCCTGGGTGCGCGAAGGCGTGGGCATGACGGGCGCGGACATCGTGGCCTCGTGCGAGGCGAGCCTCAAGCGGCTGCAAACCGACGTGATCGACCTCTACCAGATCCACTGGCCCGAGCGCCATGTGCCGGCCTTCGGCAACATCTACTACGACCCGGCCAAGGAGGTCTCGCAGACCCCGATCCGCGAACAGCTCGAGGCGCTGGCCGGGCTGGTGAAGGCCGGGAAGATCCGCGCCATCGGCCTGTCGAACGAGACGCCCTACGGCGTGCACGAGTTCGTGCGCCTGGCCGAGGAGCACTGCCTGCCGCGCGTGGCGACGGTGCAGAACGTCTACAACCTCGCGAGCCGCGGCGCCGAGAACGGCCTCGACGAAACCATGCACCGGCTCGGCGTGTCGCTGCTGGCCTATTCGCCGCTGGCCTACGGCCTCCTGACCGGCAAGTACGACCAGAGCGGCATCACCGGCCCAAACGCGCCGCAGGAAGCACGCATCACGCGCTACGAATCGGTGCGCAAGCTGCGCTGGGGCCGGCCCGACGCGCTCAAGGCCGCGCGCCGCTACAACCAGCTCGCGCGCGACAACGGCCTGACGCCGGTGAAGCTCGCGCTGGCCTTCTGCTACACCAAGTGGCAGGTGGCGAGCACCATCATCGGCGTGCGCACGGTGGAGCAGCTCGACGAGGACATCGATGCCTGGGGCACGACGCTGTCGCCCGAACTGCTGGCGCAGATCGACGCGATCCGCTGGGAGATCCGCGACCCGGCGGCCTGAGCCGGCCTCGCCCGCCATGGCCAGGAAGAACGCCCACGTCTCCGAGACGCCCGCCACCCAGCTCTTGCGCGCCCACCAGGTCGCGTTCACCGAGCATCCCTACGAATACATGGAGCACGGCGGCGCCCAGCGCGGCGCCGAGATGCTGGGGCTCGATCCGTTCATGGTGATCAAGACGCTGGTGATGCAGGACCAGGACGCCAGGCCGCTGGTGGTACTGATGCACGGCAACCGCACCGTGTCGACCAAGAACCTCGCGCGGCAGATCGGCGCCAAGTCGGTCGAGCCCTGCAAGCCCGAGGTGGCGCAGCGCCACAGCGGCTACATGGTGGGCGGTACCTCGCCCTTCGGCACCAGGCGCGAGATGCCGGTGTACGTGGAGGCGACGGTGCTCGCGCTGCCGCGCATCGTGCTCAACGGCGGGCGGCGCGGCTACCTGATCGGCATCGACCCGCAGGTGTGCGTGCAGTTGCTGGGCGCGACGCCGGTGGAGTGCGCGCTGGCAGAATAGCCGGCTCCTGCGATTCGATCGTCGGCGCTGCGCGTCCCGCCCGGGGCGCATCGGCGCGGCGATGCGTCCCCCGAAGAACAACACCGATCCGCGGAGACCCGCCTTGACCTTTCACCTGCCTACCCTGATCGCCATCGTGGCGTCGTACCTGCTCGGCTCGCTGTCCTTCGCCGTCATCGTGAGCAGGGCGCTCGGCATGGCCGACCCGCGCAGCTACGGCAGCAAGAACCCCGGCGCGACCAACGTGCTGCGCTCGGGCAACAAGGGCGCGGCGCTGGCCACGCTGCTGCTCGACGCGGTCAAGGGCTGGGTGCCGGTGTTCGTGATCCGCCACTGGGGCGCGCAATGGGGCCTGGACGACGGCGTGGCCGCGGTGGCCGGCGTGGCCGCCTTCCTCGGCCACCTGTACCCGGTGTTCTTCGGCTTCCAGGGCGGCAAGGGCGTGGCGACGGCGGCCGGCGTGCTGGTCGGCATCGCGCCCTGGCTCGGGCTCGCGACCGGCGCCACCTGGCTGATCATCGCGGTGTTCTTCCGCTACTCGTCGCTCTCCTCGCTGGTCGCCGCCTTCTTCGCGCCGGCCTACTACCTGATCGGCGGCGGCATCGCGTGGCCGCTGAGCCGCACGGCGCTGGTCGCCATCATCGTCATGAGCCTGCTGCTGATCTGGCGGCATCGCGAGAACATCCGCCGGCTCGCCGCCGGCACCGAGTCCAAACTGGGCTCCAAAAAGAAGAAGGACTGAAGGAATCACCATGGGCAACATCACCCGCTTCCACGTCGGACCGCGTCTTTCCGAGACCGCGGTGCACAACGGCACCATCTACCTCGCGGGCCAGGTGCCCGACGACACCACGCAGGACATCCGCGGCCAGACCCAGCAGGTGCTGGCCATGGTCGACCGCCTGCTGGCCGAGGCCGGCAGCGACAAGTCGCGCATCCTCATGACGCAGATCTTCCTGGCCGACATCGCCGACATCACGGCGATGAACGAGGTCTGGGACGCCTGGATCCCGGCCGGCAACACGCCGCCGCGCGCGACGGTGCAGGCCAAGATGGCCAACACCGGCTACAAGATCGAGATCGTGGTGACGGCCGCGCAGGCCTGATTCGCGCGCTTCGCTTCAGTAGCGCTTCTCGAGCACCATCTGGTCGGCGTCGCGCCGCATCGAGAAGCGGTTGATGAAGCTGTTGCCCAGCAGCACGAAGGGCATGGACTGCGGCGAGACGATGGCATCGAGGTCGTAGACCTCGACGTCGCCCACGCGCACCGAGCTCAGCCGCAGCATGTAGCCGGGCGCCACGCCGTTGGCAGTGTTGATCTGCACCGGCCGGCCCTTGCTGTAGTCGAGGCCGATGCGCTGCGCGTCGGCCACCGACAGGGCGACCGTGGTCGCGCCGGTGTCGAGCATGAAGGTGACCGGGCGCCCGTTGATCAGGCCCTGGGTCATGAAATGGCCGCGGCTGTCGGCCGGCAGCACGATGCGGTTGCCGCCGCCCGAAGGGCCGCTGCCGCCGATGCTCACGGGCGTGTCCATGCGCAGCGTGACGCGCTTGCCCGCGGACTCGACCACCGCCTGCTCGGACTGCAGCGAGACCAGCTTCACGCCCTGGAAGGTTTCGCCCACCGCCACCGTCTTGGGCGCGCTGCCGTTGACGATCAGGATCGCGCGGCTGCCGATGGTGCCGGTCAGCATCACCGAGTCGGCCGCGAGCGCCGACGATGCCGCCGCCGCGGCCAGAACGAACGCGGCGACGGCGCAAGCCTTCATGGGCCGGGACTCAGTCGCGGAAGTTGTTGAAGGACAGCGGGGTATCCGGCACGTCCTTCTTGATCAGCGCCATGGCGGCCTGCAGGTCGTCGCGCTTGGCGCCGGTGACACGCACCGCGTCGCCCTGGATCGCGGCCTGCACCTTGATCTTGCTGTCCTTGATCAGGCGCTGGATCTTCTTGGCGATGTCGCCCTCGATGCCGTTCTTGATCTTGATGACCTGCTTGACCTTGTCGCCGCCGATCTTCTGCACGTCGCCCTTGTCGAGGAAACGCACGTCGACGCTGCGCTTGGTGAGCTTGCTGCGCAGGATGTCCTCGACCTGCACGAGCTGGAACTCGGCATCGCCGGTCATGGTGATTTCCTTGTCCTTGAGCTCGACGGCAGCCGCGGTGCCCTTGAAGTCGAAACGGGTGGCGATTTCCTTGGCGGTGTTCTCGACGGCGTTCTTGACCTCGGGCAGATTGGGTTCGCAGACGGTGTCGAAAGACGGCATGGGCTCTCCTCAGATGTCACGGTAGCTGGATGCGACAATTCTCCCATGATCGTGGAGCACAACGTCCCGCTGCAGCCGTACAACAGCTTCGGCATCGTCGCGCGCGCGCAGCACCTAGTGCGCATCGCGAGCGAGGCCGACCTGGCCGCGCTGCATGCCGACACCGAATGGCGCGCCGCGCCGCGTTTCGTGCTGGGTGGCGGCAGCAATATCGTGTTGACCGGCGACGTCAAGCCGCTGGTCCTGAAGGTGGAGATCCAGGGCCGCCGGCTGGTCGAGGAGACCTCGCGCGCCTGGATCGTGGAGGCCGGCGCCGGCGAGGTCTGGCACGACACCGTGCAGTGGACCCTGGCGCAGGGCTATCCGGGGCTCGAGAACCTCGCGATGATCCCGGGCACGGTAGGCGGCTCGCCGGTGCAGAACATCGGCGCCTATGGCGTCGAGCTGCAGGACCGCTTCGATTCGCTCGATGCCTTCGATCTGGAAACCGGCCGCGGCTTCACGCTCGACGCGGCGCAATGCGCCTTCGGCTACCGCGACTCGGTGTTCAAGCACGTGCGCGGCGCCGGCGGCGCCAACGACTTCGGCCTCGCGGGCCGCGCGCTGATCACGCGCGTGCGCTTCCGGCTGCCCAAGCCCTGGAAGGCGGTGGCGGGCTACCTCGACCTGGAACGCAGGATGGAGGAAACCGGCAACTTCACGCCCGACGCGAACGACATTTTCGACTGGATCTGCGCCATCCGCCGCGCCAAGCTGCCCGACTGGCGGGTGCTGGGCAACGCGGGCAGCTTCTTCAAGAACCCGACCGTCACGCCCGAGCAGTGCGCCGACATCATCGCGCGCGAGCCGAAGATCGTGCACTACCCGATGGACGACGGCAGCATCAAGCTCGCGGCCGGCTGGCTGATCGACGCCTGCGGCTGGAAGGGCAAGTCGGTGGGCAATGCCGGCGTCTACGAGAAGCAGGCGCTGGTGCTGGTCAACCGCGGCGGCAACGAGAACCCGGTGACCGGCGGCGAGGTGATGACGCTGGCCAAGGCGATCCAGACCAGCGTGTACGAGCGTTTCGGCATCCGGCTGGAGCCGGAGCCGGTGGTGGTCTGACCCGGCGCTGCCCAGCCGCATGGATCTCGACTTCCTGCACCTGAACTACCGCCGGCGCATTGCCGCGCTGGTGTGGCTGCGGCGGCTCGTGATCCTGGCGGCGATCGCCGCGCTGGTCTTCTCGCGCGGGCGCTGGTGGAGCGTGGCGCTCGGATTCATCGGCACCGGCCTGCTGGTGGCCGTGATGGGCTGGTTCGAGACCAGCCTGCGCCGCCAGTTCATCCGCGAGGCACGGCTGCCGCCCTTCCTGGTCCACAAGCTGATCGCGGCCCACCCGCAGCTGAGCCGGCGCGATGCCGAGCTGGTGCTGCGCGGCCTGCGTCAGTTCTTCATGGCGCACCTGCGCAGCGGGCGCAAGTTCGTCGGCATGCCCTCGAAGGTGGCCGACACCGCCTGGCACGAGTTCATCCTCCACACCCAGGGCTACCAGCACTGGTGCCAGGCGGCCTTCGGCGGCCTGCTGCATCACACGCCGGCCGAGGTGCTGGGGCGCGATCCCAAGCGCAACGACGGGCTGCGCCGCAGCTGGTACTGGGCCTGCAAGGATGAGAGCATCGATCCGCGCAAGCCGGCGCGGCTGCCGCTCCTGTTCGCGCTCGACGTCAAGTTCGGCATCGAGGGCGGCTTCAACTACGTGCCCGACTGCCGCGACATCGATCGGCAGGCCGGCTCCGATGCCCACTGCGGCACGAGCTTCGGCGAAGGCGGCTCGTCGAGCGGTGGCTGTGGCGGTGACGCGGGCGGCTTCGGAGGCAGCGAATCGAGCGGCGGCGATGGCGGCGGTGGCGATTCTTCCGGCGGCGGCGCGGATGGCGGCGGCTGCGGTGGGGGCTGCGGCGGCGGAGGCGGCGGGGACTGAGCGCCTCGCGCCGGTGGCACCCAAGAAAAAAGCAGGCGCGAGGCCTGCTTTCTTCATTCGAAGCCGCTGGGGCTTACTTGCCGCTGTCGTCGTTCGCGAGCTTCGGCAGCGCCGCGCCCTGGCTCGAGGCCAGCAGGCCGGTCTTGGTGTAGATGCCGAGCTTCTCGCGCGTGTCGACGATGTCGAGGTTGCGCATCGTCAGCTGGCCGATGCGGTCCAGCGGCGTGAACGCGCCCTCGACCTTTTCCATGCTCAGGCGCTCGGGCTTGTAGGTGAGGTTCGGCGACTCGGTGTTGAGGATCGAGTAGTCGTTGCCGCGGCGCAGTTCGACCGTGACCTCGCCGGTGATCGCGCGCGCCACCCAGCGCTGGGCGGTTTCGCGCAGCATGATGGCCTGCGGGTCGAACCAGCGGCCCTGGTAGAGCAGGCGGCCCAGGCGGCGGCCGTGGTCGCGGTACTGCTCGATGGTGTCCTCGTTGTGGATGCCGGTCACCAGGCGCTCGTAGGCGATGAACAGCAGCGCGAGGCCGGGGGCCTCGTAGATGCCGCGGCTCTTGGCCTCGATGATGCGGTTCTCGATCTGGTCGCTCATGCCCAGGCCGTGGCGCCCGCCGATGCGGTTGGCCTCGAGGATCAGCTCGACCAGGTTGGGGTAGCTCACGCCGTTGAGCGCGACCGGCACGCCTTCCTCGAAGCGCACCGAAACGGTTTCGCGCTTGACCTCGACCTCGTCCTTCCAGAAGGCCACGCCCATGATCGGCTGCACGATCTGGATGCCGCTGTTCAGGTGCTCGAGGTCCTTGGCCTCGTGCGTGGCACCGAGCATGTTGGAGTCGGTCGAATAGGCCTTCTCGGCCGACATCTTGTAGGCGAAGCCGGCCTGCTGCATGAAGGCCGACATTTCGGCGCGGCCGCCGAGCTCGTCGATGAAGACCTGGTCGAGCCAGGGCTTGTAGATCTTCAGGCTCGGGTTGGTCAAGAGGCCGTAGCGGTAGAAACGCTCGATGTCGTTGCCCTTGTAGGTGCTGCCGTCGCCCCAGATGTGGACGTCGTCTTCCTTCATGGCCGACACCAGCATCGTGCCGGTGACCGCGCGGCCCAGCGGCGTGGTGTTGAAGTAGGTGACGCCGGCCGTCGTGACGTGGAAGGCGCCGGCCTGCAGCGCGGCCAGGCCTTCGTTGGCGAGCTGCGCACGGCAGTCGATCAGGCGCGCGTTCTCGGCGCCGTACAGCATCGCCTTGCGCGGGATCTCGTCGTAGTCGGGCTCGTCGGGCTGGCCGAGGTTGGCGGTGTAGGCGTAGGGGATCGCGCCCTTGTTGCGCATCCAGTGCAGCGCCGCGCTGGTATCGAGGCCGCCCGAGAAGGCGATGCCGACCTTCTGGCCGGCGGGAACGTTTTGGAGGATGGTCGACATGCTGGGTGGCTCCGTGCGGTTCAGCCGAAGTGGCAGATGTAGCTGTAGGGCTCGCCGCTCACGCGGATCTGGAAGCTGGAGTTGCCCGGAACGTCGAACTTCTGGCCGGGGCCGGAGGCGATCCACTCGGTGGTGCCCGCGAGCTGGTATTCGCAGCTGCCGGCGGTGCCTTCCATGATCTCGGGGGCGCCGGTGTTGAAGGTCAGGGTGGACGGCAGGATCACGCCGACCGATTTCTTCGTGCCATCGGCCAGCGTGAGGCTGTGGCTCACGCACTTGCCGTCGAAGTAGACATTGGCCTTGGTGGCCACAGCGGCGCTGTTCAGGGTGTCGGTAATCGTCATGGAATGGCGCCGGCGCCGGAGCGTTCGGCTGGTCGAGGACGGCACCGCGCAGGCGGCGCACCCCTCGGGGGTTGGAGAAGTCCTCGATTTTAGGGGCTTGGCCGGCGGCGCCTGGCCGGCCGGCCGCCTCAGCGGTGCCAGCCGTGGTAGCCGCCACCGCGCCAGCCGCCGTAGCCGCCGCGGTAACCGCCGTAGCCCCGGTAGCCGCCGCCCCAGCCGCGCGAGTAGCCGAGGTTCAGCGAGATGCCGACCGGCGGGTAGACGTAGGGCTGCGGATAGGCATAGGCCGGCTGCACGTAGACCGGCGCCGGATAGACCGCGGCCGGATAGGCGGGCTGGCCATAGACCGGGGCCGGTTGCGTGCCCGACACCACCACGCCCGGTTCGGGCACGACGTCGTCCCAGGGCGAGCCCGTGGCGTACTGCTGGCCTTGCTGCTGCTGCTGCTGCGGCGGTTGCTGCGCATAGCCGCGGTTGTCGGTTTCGACCGGGTAGGGCGTGAGCTGGTTCTGCGGCGTCACCGGCGCCGTGGTCACGCCATAGGCGTTGGCCTCGACGGGGATGGTGGCGCCCGGCTGGTAGTCGGTGCGCGTGGTGTAGCGGCGGCCGTTGTACTCGTAGGTGACGTTGTAGCTGGTGCCGGCGCCGTCGCGCACCGGCGTGGCCGAGAGCACGCGCGCCTGCACGGTCTGGCCCGACTGGGCATGCACCAGGCCCGCGCTGGCGGCGAGGACGCCGGCCAGCGAGAGGCCGAGGACGGTACGGATGGTCTGGGTATTCATGTTGGAGACTCCTGCGGATCGGACGCGGTGCGCTGCGAGGGGAGCCCGGCTGCGCCCGGTCCCGGTTCGACGCCGGCCCGCCAGGCGGGTTCCGGCATTTACACGGCGTTCACAGCACGGTGTTCTCAGTCGCTTACAGCGTTTTGGCCCATTGTTCGGCGTCGAAACCCGCGGTGATGTCGGCCTGGCGCGCCTTTTGGCGCCAGTCCACCACCGGTCGCTTGATCAGGCTGGGGTTGGCGAGCAGCACGGCGCGCGCCGAGGCGGCGTCGACCACCGATTCGCGCGTGGCGTCGTCGAGCTTGCGCCAGGTGGTGCCGCGGCGGTTGACCAGCGTTTCCCAGCCCAGCGCCGCCAGCCAGCGGTCGAGCTCGGCCTCGGGCACGCCCTGTTTCTTGAAATCGTGGAAGCCATAGGCGACGTCGTGGTCGGCTAGCCAGGCGCGGGCGCGCTTGACGGTGTCGCAGTTCGGAATGCCGTACAGAGTGGTCGAAGGGGTTGTCATGGCGCCGATGATGCGCGAGCGGCGGGTGGGCGACAATCCCGGCCTCCATGGAAACCCTGAACGACTGGCTCGAGCGCGCCGAGCGACTGCATCCCAAGAACATCGAGCTCGGACTCGAGCGCGCGCGCGAGATGGCCCAGCGCATGGCGCTGCGCTTCGGCTGCCCCGTGATCACGGTGGCCGGCACCAACGGCAAGGGTTCGACCTGCGCCATGCTGGAGTCGATCCTGATGCACGCCGGCTATCGCACGGCGGTCTTCACCTCGCCCCACCTGGTGCATTTCGAGGAGCGGCTGCGCCTCTCGGGCCAATCGGTCGATGCTTCCAAACTGATAGCAAACTTCGAAGTCGTGGAAAAGGCCCGCGGCGACATGCCGCTGACTTATTTCGAGTTCACGACGCTCGGCATCCTGCGTTGCATGATCGAGGAGAAGCCCGACGTGGCGATCCTCGAGGTCGGTCTCGGCGGCCGGCTCGACGCGGTCAACATCATCGACGCCGACTGCTCGGTGATCACCAGCATCGACCTCGACCACATGGAATTCCTCGGCCCCGACCGCGAGAGCATCGGCTTCGAGAAGGCCGGCATCCTGCGCGCCGGCAAGCCGGCCATCGTGAGCGACCCGATGCCGCCGCAGAGCGTGATCGACCATGCCGAGGCCATCGGCGCCGACCTCTGGCGCTTCGGGCGCGACTTCAACGTGTCGGGCGACAAGCAGCAATGGGGCTGGAGCGGACGCGGCCGGCGCTACAGCGGGCTGGCCTATCCGGCGCTGCGCGGCGCCAACCAGTTGGTGAATGCGGCCGGCGTGCTGGCGGCGCTCGAATCGCTGCGCCAGCAGCTGCCGGTGACGGCGCAGGCGATCCGCAGCGGCCTCGCGATGGTCGAGCTGCCGGGGCGCTTCCAGATCGTGCCGGGCCAGCCGGTGCTGGTGCTCGACGTGGCGCACAACGCGCATGCCGTTGCCGCGCTGACCGAGAACCTCGACGCGATGGGCTTCTATCCGACCACCCATGCCGTGTTCGGCGTGATGGCGGACAAGGACCTGGCGCCGATCCTCGCGCGCATCGGGCCGCTGATCGACCGCTGGTACTTCACCGACCTGCCGACCGCGCGCGCCGCCAAGGCGGCCGACCTGCTGGCCGCATGGCAGGCCCAGAACACGCGCAAGGATGCCACCGGCGAGGTCTTCGCCGGCCCCATGCAGGCGCTCCAGGCGGCCATCGAGCGCGCGGACCCCGCTGATAGAATCGTGGTCTTCGGATCGTTCTTCACCGTGGGCGGCGTGCTCGAGCATGGCACCCCCCGGCTGCAAGCCAAACACCTGTCCTCAACCTTGTCGCCCGGCGGCTGATTCGCAGGTCGATCGCGCCGGATTCCGCAGCTTCCCGCATCACTCGCAGCACTCCTTCAGGGACCGAACTTCATGGCGTTTTTCAAGTTCCGCGCGCGCGGCCCACAAGGCAACGAAGGACGCAGCGCACCGGCTGCGGTACCGGCGGAAAGTGTCGAATCCATGCGCCGTCGCGCCCGCCACCGCCTGCTGGGCGCCGCGGTGCTGGTGCTGCTGGGCGTGATCGGTTTCCCGCTGCTGTTCGACACCCAGCCGCGCCCGGTGTCGGTCGACATCCCGATCGAGATTCCCGACCGCAACAAGGTCAAGCCTCTGCCGGTGCCGCAGGCGCCCGCGCCGGCCGCCACCAGCGACAACGGCGACACCCGCGTGGCCGCCGCGACGCCGTCGCGTCCGCCGGCCGCATCGAGCGGCGGCATCATCACCGAGACCGCCGACGGCACCGAGATCGATGCCTCGGGCAAGCCGGTCAACAGCGCGCAGGCGCCTGCTCCCGCGCCGGCCAGGCCGGCCGAACCCAAGCCCGAGCCGAAACCGGAGCCCAAGCCGGAACACAAGCCCGAACCCAAACCCGAGCCCAAGCCGAAGCCCGAACCCAAGCCCGAGGCCAAGCCGGAACCGAAGCCCGCGCCCAAGCCCGCCGCGGTCGACGATGGCGCGCGTGCCCGCGCGCTGCTCGAAGGCAAGCCCATCGCCGCCGCGCCGGCCACGCCCAAGCCCGCCGCCGCGTCCGACGACAACGGCCGCTTCGTGGTGCAGGTCGGTGCCTTCGCCGATGCCGACAAGGCCCGCGAGGTGCGGCAGAAGCTTGAGAAGGCCGGCCTCAAGACCTATGTGAACGTGGCGAAGACGGCCGACGGCGAACGCACGCGTGTGCGTGTCGGTCCCTTCGGCTCGCGTGCCGAGGCCGACAAGGCCGCCGAGCGGGTGAAGGCCTTGTCTTTGTCGGCCGCGATCCTCACCTTGTAGTTCGCCACCGCCTGAAGCCGCCGTGGCCTTGCTCGACTGGATCGCCGTCGCGCTCATCGTGGTGTCGATGCTGTTCGGCCTCGTGCGCGGGCTGGTGTTCGAAGTGATCTCGCTGGTCGGCTGGGTGGTGGCTTTCGTGGTGGCGCAGTGGTTCGCGTCCGATGTGGCGGCCTGGTTGCCGGCCGGCGATCCGCAGGCGTCCTGGCGCTATCCGCTGGCCTTCGTGCTGCTGTTCGTGGCGGTCGCGTTCGGCGTGGGCCTGGTGGCCTCGCTCACGCGCAAGCTGATCGCCGCCGTGGGATTGCGTCCGGTCGACCGGATCCTGGGCGGTGCCTTCGGCGCGGCCCGGGGCGCGGTGGCGCTGCTGGTGTTGGCAGTGGTTGTTCATTTGCTGGCGTTGAGCGACAGTGCCTGGTGGCACGAATCGCGCAGCGCCGTTGTTCTCGACGCGGCATTGCAGAGCCTGAAGCTTGCATTGCCCGAAAAATTGGCAAGCTACCTGCCCTGAGAGGATCGCTTCATGTGTGGAATCGTCGGCGTTGTCAGCAACGCACCCGTCAACCAGCTGCTCTATGACGCGCTGCTGCTGCTGCAGCACCGCGGCCAGGATGCCGCCGGCATCGTCACCCTGCAGGAACGCAAGTTCTTCATGCACAAGGCCAAGGGCATGGTGCGCGACGTGTTCCGCACCCGCAACATGCGCGCGCTGCCCGGCAGCGTGGGCCTGGGCCAGGTGCGCTACCCGACGGCGGGCAATGCCTACAGCGAGGAAGAGGCGCAGCCCTTCTACGTCAACGCGCCCTTCGGCATCGTGCTGGTGCACAACGGCAACCTGACCAACGCCCACGCGCTGCGCGCCGAGCTGTTCTCGACCGACCACCGCCACACCAACACCGAGAGCGACTCCGAGGTGCTGCTCAACGTGCTCGCCAACGAGCTCGAGCACGCATCGCACGGCGTGCCGCTGAACCCGGCCGAGGTCTTCGCCGCGGTGCGCAGCATGCACAAGCGCCTGCGCGGCTCGTACGCCGTGGTGTCGCTGATCGCGGGTCACGGCCTGCTGGCCTTCCGCGATCCCTACGGCATCCGCCCGCTGTGCATCGGCCGCAGTGCCGACGGCACCGTGATGGTGGCCAGCGAATCGGTGGCGCTCGAGGGCTCGGGCCACACCTTCGAACGCAACGTGCTGCCCGGCGAGGCGGTGTTCGTCGACATGCAGGGCCAGCTCCATTCGATGCAGTGCGCCGATGCGCCCACGCTCAATCCCTGCATCTTCGAGTTCGTGTATCTGGCGCGTCCCGACTCGGTGCTCGACGGCATTTCGGTCTACCAGGCGCGTCTGAACCTCGGCGAGACGCTGGCCAAGCGCGTGGTCTCGACCGTGCCGCCGAACCAGATCGACGTGATCATCCCAATCCCCGAATCGAGCCGCCCGAGCGCCACGCAGCTCGCGCACCTGCTGGGCGTTCCGTACCGCGAGGGCTTCGTCAAGAACCGCTATGTGGGCCGCACCTTCATCATGCCGGGCCAGGGCGTGCGCAAGAAGTCGGTGCGCCAGAAGCTCAACGTGATCGCGAGCGAGTTCAAGGGCCGCAACGTGCTGCTGGTCGACGACTCGATCGTGCGCGGCACCACCAGCCGCGAGATCGTGCAGATGGCGCGCGATGCCGGCGCGCGCAAGGTCTACCTCGCGAGCGCCGCGCCGCCGGTGCGCTACCCCAACGTCTACGGCATCGACATGCCGACCAAGGACGAGCTGGTGGCGCACGACCGCACCGTGGAAGAGATCCGCGAGCTGATCGGCTGCGATGCGCTGATCTACCAGGACGTCGACGCGATGAAGCGCGCCATCGGCTCGCTCAACGGCAAGCTCGACGGCTTCGATGCCTCGTGCTTCGACGGCGTCTACGTCACTGGCGACATCGACACCGAAGCCATCTCGCGCATGAACGGCAACCGCCCGCGCATCGAGGAGACCGAAGAGGATTCCTCGCGCCTCGCGCTGCCCAACCTGAGCTGATCTCCTTCCGACATTCCTCGTTGGCCTCGCGCCCGAAAGTTTCCGTGACCGATCGACCCCTGCCTCCCGGCCTGCACCGCGACACGCTGGCCCTGCGCACCGCGCTCGAACGCAGCGTGCATGGCGAGCACTCCGAAGCGCTCTACCTCACCAGCGGCTTCGTGCAGCCCGACGCCGAGACCTCGGCCCGCCGCTTCGCCGGCACCGAGGAAGGCTTCACCTACGCGCGCACCTCGAACCCCACCGTCAGCAGCTTCGAGCGCCGGCTCGCGGCGATGGAAGGCACCGAGGCCGCGATCGCCGCGTCCAGCGGCATGGGCGCGATCCTCATGATGTGCATGGGCCTGCTCAAGGCCGGCGACCACGTCGTGTGCTCGCGCTCGATGTTCGGCTCGACCATCAACCTGATCGGGCGCGAGTTCGGCAAGTTCGGCGTCGAGACCACCTTCGTCTCGCAGACCGACGTCGCCGAATGGCGCGCCGCGGTGCGGCCCACCACCAAACTGCTGTTCGCCGAGACGCCGACCAATCCGCTGACCGAGGTTTGCGACATCCGCGCGCTGGCCGACGTGGCGCACGAGGCGGGCGCGCTGCTCGCGGTCGACAACTGCTTCTGCTCGCCCGCGCTGCAGCGGCCCGCCGAGCTCGGCGCCGACCTGATCATCCATTCGGGCACCAAGCATCTCGACGGCCAGGGCCGCGTGATGGCCGGCGCGATCTGCGGTCCCTCGAAGCTGATCGTCGATGTGTTCGGCCCGGTGGTGCGCACCGCGGGCATGGTGCTGTCGCCGTTCAATGCCTGGGTCGTGCTCAAGGGGCTCGAGACGCTCAACGTGCGCATGCAGGCGCACTGCGCGAACGCGCTGGCCGTCGCGCAATGGCTCGAGGCCCAGCCGGGCATCGAGCGCGTGTACTACCCGGGGCTCGCCTCGCATCCGCAGCATGAGCTCGCGATGCGCCAGCAGGCGGGGCAGGGCGGGGCGGTCGTGTCCTTCATCGTGAAGGGCGGCGATCCCGAGACCGCGCGCGCCAACGCCTTCCACGTCATCAACAGCACCGAGGTCGTGAGCATCGCCACCAACCTCGGCGACGTGAAGACCATCATCTCGCACCCGGCCACCACCTCGCACGGACGCCTGTCCGAAGCGCAGCGCCAGGCGGCCGGCATCGGCCAGGGCCTGATCCGTCTCGCGGTCGGCCTCGAGCACGTCGACGACATCAAGGCCGATCTGTCGCGCGGCCTTTCCACCCTGAATTTCTGAATCCCGCCTCCATGACCGGCAAAGTCCGCACCCGCATCGCTCCGTCTCCCACCGGCTTCCTGCACCTGGGCACCGCGCGCACCGCGCTCTATTCGTGGGCCTATGCGCGCCACCATGGCGGCGAGTTCGTGCTGCGCATCGAGGACACCGACGTCGCGCGCTCCACGCAGGATTCGACCGACCAGATCCTCGCGTCGATGCACTGGCTCGGCCTCGACTACGACGAGGGCCCGATCTACCAGATGCAGCGCCTCGAACGCTACCGCGCCGTGATCGCGCAGATGCTCGAAGCCGGCACGGCCTACCACTGCTACGCCACGCCCGCCGAACTCGACGAGATGCGCGAGGCCCAGAAGGCGCGCGGCGAGAAGACCCTGTACGACCGCCGCTGGCGCCCCGAGCCCGGCAAGGTGCTGCCGCCCGTGCCCGAGGGCGTGCCGCCGGTGGTGCGCTTCTGCAATCCGCCCGAAGGCGACGTGACCTGGAACGACCTCGTCAAGGGCGAGATCACCATCAACAACCGCGAGATCGACGACCTGATCATCCTGCGGCCCGACGGTGTGCCCACCTACAACTTCGCCGTGGTGGTCGACGACTGGGACATGAACATCACGCACGTGTTCCGTGGCGACGAGCACATCAACAACACGCCGTGGCAGATCAACATCTTCCACGCGCTCGGCGCACCGCTGCCGCAGTTCGGCCATGTGCCCGTGATCCTCGGCGACGACGGCCAGAAGCTCTCGAAGCGCCGCGGCGCCGTGAGCGTGACCGCTTACGAGGACAACGGCTACCTGCCCGAGGCGATGCTCAACTACCTCGCGCGCCTCGGCTGGAGCCACGGCGACGACGAGCTGTTCACGCGCGAACAGATGGTGAGCTGGTTCGACGGTTCGCACCTGTCGAAGAGCCCGGCGCAATGGGACGCGGCCAAGCTCGCATGGGTCAACGCGCAGTACATCAAGGCGAGGAGCGACGACGCGCTCGCGCCGCTGGTGGCCGCGCAGCTCAAGAAGCGCGGCATCGAGGCCGACGATCGGCTCGTCGCCATCTGCGCGCTGTTCAAGGACCGCTGCGAGACCACGGTCGCACTGGCCGACTGGGCCGCGGCTTTCTATGCCGACGTCCACGCGAGCGAAGCGGACCGCGCGCAACACATCACCGATGCGGTGAAGCCTGCGGTGGCCACACTTGCGGATAAACTCTCCACCCTTCCGACGTGGGACAAGGCGACGATCGCCGCGGCCATCAAGGAAACCTTGGCTGCGCATTCGCTCAAGATGCCTGCTCTGGCGATGCCGGTGCGTGTTCTCGTGATGGGAACGCCACAGACGCCATCGCTCGATGCGGTCCTCGCGATTTTTTCTAAAGAAAAAATCATCGAGCGTTTGAAAGTGGCCTAAAAATCGGTCTATAATTTGAGGCTCGACACCGACACAAGGTGATTCTGAAAAGAAGCACTGGAATGTCAAAGAGGGGGTATAGCTCAGCTGGGAGAGCGCTTGCATGGCATGCAAGAGGTCATCGGTTCGATCCCGTTTACCTCCACCATCAAAAGTGTCGAAAAGAGAAGAAGTGCTGATCGCAGCACGGTTCCTAAGGTTTTGACCCTATCGTCTAGAGGCCTAGGACACCACCCTTTCACGGTGGCTACCGGGGTTCGAATCCCCGTAGGGTCGCCAGTTTCATGCAAGTGAAGCAGGCACGAGTCGTCAACACTCGACTCCGCAAGGAGTGAACGTTGTCTACCAGGAGTGGTAGTTCAGTTGGTTAGAATACCGGCCTGTCACGCCGGGGGTCGCGGGTTCGAGTCCCGTCCACTCCGCCACATAAAGCAACGGGCTACGCGAGCGATCGCGTAGCCCGTTTGTCATTTCCGCCTTCGATTTCTTGCTTGCTCGGACTTCGTGCAACGCGGTCATCGCGCAAGACCCCCAAACGAACAAAGCCCGCACGAGGCGGGCTTTGGAAATATGGTCGTGAACTCTTACGCGGTCCACGCTACGGCAAAGATTCCCTTGCGGAAGTCATTGTTGTTTTTCTCGTCGTAGTGACTTCGACGCGCTGGTGTGAGATTCAGCTTGCCTGGCCAGGCAACGCCCGGATGGCCCGAGCGAGACCGGATTGTAGCAGGCGCCCGCATACGACCCCGCGCGAGGGATCACGCACGGCGTGCGAAGCGTCCCGGCGGCAGTCCCACATGCCGACTGAACGCTGTGCTGAAGGTGCTCGCCGAGCTGTAGCCCACGCGTTCGGCGACCTCGGCGATCGCGAGGTCGCGATGCTTGAGCAGGTTCTTCGCGAGCGCCATGCGCCAGGCCAGCAGATATTCCATCGGTGGCAGTCCGACGGCGCGCGTGAAGCGATCGAAGAAGGCCGAGCGCGACAGCGCGGCCTTCTGCGCGAGTTGCGTCACGGTCCATGGCCGCGCGGGATCGGCGTGCAACTGGCGCATCGCGAGCGCGAGTCGCGCATCGGCCAGTCCGCGCAGCAGGCCGGGTGGCGCGTCCTCGCCGGAGGATGAACGCAGGGCCTCGACGAGCAGCACTTCCACCAGGCGCGTGAGCACGAGCTCGCGCCCGGAGCGCTCCTCGCTCGACTCCTCGCCGACCAGCCGCACCAGCACCGAGAGCCGGTCGACGCCGCGCACGTGCACCAGCGTCGGCAGCAGCGAGACCAGCAAGGCCGCATCGGGCGAATCGAAGACGAAATAGCCGCCGAGCAGGCGCACGTCGGGCGGGCCGTCGCGCATGCCGTGGCGCACCTCGCCTTCGGGGGCGGGCGCGAGCTTGGGATCGATGTGAACGGGAGCGGCCGCCTCGAAGCTCGACAGCGTGAAGCCCGGCGTCGCCGGCATGAGCACGAAGTCGCCCGCTTCGAGGGCGATGGCTTCCTGGCCCTCGACCGCGAGGCGGCAACTGCCATCGATCACCGCGCAGAAGCTGGGCTGGCCGAAATCCGAATAGCGGACCGCCCAGCGGCCGGCGCCGCTGATGCCTTTGGAGAACACGGCGCGCGGATTGAGCAGCGCGATGACCTCCGAGAGTGGATCGCTCATGGCTGGACGTTTGCAAATGAATCGTGGACTTTTCATTGTAGATAGTCCGGTTATCCATGGATATCGTTCGCTTCCATGTCAACCACTCAGCAAACCTCCATGAAAACCGTCCTCATCACCGGCTGCTCGTCCGGCTACGGCCTCGAGACCGCGCGCCATTTCCTCTCGCAAGGCTGGCGCGTGATCGCCACCATGCGCACGCCGCGCGAAGACCTGTTGCCGCGCGACAAGCGACTGCGCATCGTGGCCCTCGACGTCACCGATCCGCGAAGCATCACCGCCGCGCTCGAGGCGAGCGGACCCATCGACGTGCTCGTCAACAACGCGGGCATCGGGCTGCTCGGTGCCTTCGAGGCGACGCCCATGGCCACCACGCGCGAAGTCTTCGAGACCAACACCTTCGGCGTGATGGCGATGACGCAGGCGGTGCTGCCGCAGTTCCGCGCGCGCCGTGCCGGCGTGGTGGTGAACGTGACCTCGAGCGCCACGCTGGCGCCGATGCCGCTGGTTGCGGTCTACACGGCCAGCAAGACGGCCATCGAAGGATTCACGGGCTCGCTGGCGCACGAGCTCGCGGCCTTCGACGTGCGCGTGAAGCTGGTGCAGCCCGGCTATGCACCGAGCACGAACTTCACGAGCAACGGCCAGTCGCGCATGGCAGGCCTGATCCCGCCAGCCTACGAGGCCTATGCGCAGCAGGTCTTCGCGTCCTTCGCAGGCATCTCGGAGGTGACCACGGCATCGGACGTGGCCGAGACCGTGTGGCGCGCCGTGCACGACGAGTCGGGACAACTGCGCTTCCCCGCGGGCGCCGACGCGGTGGCGCTGACCCGCGCGAACGTGGCTTCTGCATCGGCTTGAGTTGGCGTAGGCGGGCTTCCACAGCGCGCGATAGGGTGAAGTGCGCGCCGTAGCATGACCACGCCCGCATCGTCGCGGGCGCGGTTTGCGTCATGTTTTCAGCAAAGGAGTTCGCCATGCCCATCTCTTCGCTTCGTACGGTGGCCGTCGCCTGTGCAGTGGCCGCGAGCAGCCTCGCCTTCGTCGGTTGCACGACCACGCGTCCCGACAACCAGGCCAGCAGTGCGTCCTCGCGCGCATCGATCGACGCGCAGGTCGATGCCTCGCTGTCCAAGCTCTACGACTCGGTGCGCGGCTCGCGCGAACTCGTCGCCAAGTCGAGCGGCGTGCTGGTGTTCCCGGCGGTGGTCGGCGCGAGCATGGGCGTGGGCGCCGAATACGGCCGCGGCGCGTTGCGCGTGAACGGCCGCACGCAGTCCTACTACAGCACCACCTCGGGATCGATCGGCTTCCAGGCGGGCGCGCAGTCGAAGGCGGTGATCTACCTGTTCACCACGCAGGCCGCGCTCGACAAGTTCCGCGGCAGCAAGGGATGGACGGCCGGTGCCGATGCCACCGTGGCCGTCGCAACGATCGGTGCCAACGGCAGCATCGACACCAATACGATCCGCCAGCCCGTGGTGGGCTTCGTGCTGACGAACGTGGGGCTCGAGGCCGGCGTTTCGGTGCAGGGCGCGAAGGTGACCGAGATCGCGCTCTGATGCGGTGCCGGCCGCCGCGCGCTCAGGCGGCGGCCAGCTGCAGCTGCAGCGTGGCGATCTGCTCGCGCAGCGCCTTGTTCTCGGTTTCGAGCGCCGCCACGCGCTGCTTCAGCGCCTGAACCTGCTCGGAATCGGGCGCCTCGAAAGGCGATTCACTGTCGGACGAGGCTTCGGCTTCGTCCTCGCGCGGCTTGCGCTTCGCTTCGCGCGCGCGCTTGGCCGCGAGCTTCAGTTCGTCCTTGCCCGCGTTCGCCGCGGCCACCTGTTCCTCGGCGGGCAGGCTCGCGACGGCAGCGGCCGCGTTGATCGAGATGGTGCCGGACTTCACCGCGGCCACCACTTCGGGCGCGGCCTGCTTCTGGATCTTCTCGATCATCTGCACCTGGGTGCTGCTGATGCGCGCGGCCTTGGCGATGGCCTCGCGGCTGTTGAGCGGCGCGGGCGGCGGCACGCTTGCGTCGTCGCTGCTCGCGGCTGAGCTCGCGGGCGCATCGGCATCAGCGGCGGAAGACGACGCGTTCGCCGTGCGCGCGCGGCGCTCCGTCACGATGTCCTTCTTGCGCAGTGCGAGCACGCCGCGCACGAAGTCCGAGATGCTGCGCCGGCCCAGGTGCTGGTCGATCATCCACAGGTGCACGTCCTCGATCGACTGGAAGCGCGTGTTCTGCACGGTCTGGAACGGCAGGCCATGCTTCTGGCAGATCGCATAGCGGTTGTGGCCGTCGACGAGAACGTCGCCCCACAGCACCAGCGCGTCGCGGCAGCCTTCGGTGAGGATGCTGCGCTCGAGGGCTTCGTGCTCCTCGGGCGTGAGGGGGTCGATATAGGCTTTGAGTTCTTCGTTGACGACGATGTTCATGGATGCGCGATCGGACTGAGGGGCGGAATTCTAGAGGTCCGGCCGGCCCGTCCTCGATGGCGCCGGCCTGTCTCGGTTTTCGCCGTTCAAACGTCTAAGGGGTAAGAAACAGGAAAGGATTGATCGCGCGGGCGGCCTTTCTTCATCTGAAAGTAGTAATAGTTCTCATTTGCATTCAGTTGAACTGAATACATCCGTACACCAGGAGTCTCCGTGGACATGTTGATGCACTCATCCGAACCCACGCTGGGGGAGGTTTTCATCGCCAACCGCGCCCAGCTCCAGCGCGTCGCGCAGAAGATCGTGCGCACGGCGGATCTTGCCGACGAAGTGTTGCAGGACGCCTATCTCAAGCTCGCCGACGGCGCCGCCGTGCGCGATGTGCGCAAGCCGCTGGGCTATTGCTGCCAGGTGGTGCGCAACGTGGCTTTCGACTATCACCGCCACCAGTCGGTCGAGGCCAGCTACCGCACCTACTGCGAGGACGTCGAACTCGTCAGTCCGCCGAGCAACGATGCGCCCGAACGCGTGCTCGACGGCCGCCAGGCGCTCGCGGTGATCGACCGCGTGCTCGGCGCGCTGCCGGCGCGCACCCGGCTGGCATTCGAACTCAACCGCCTGAGCGGCATGACCCAGCGCGAGATCGCCGCGCGGCTCGGCTGTTCCGCCACGCTGGTCAACTTCATGATCAAGGACGCCGACGCCGCCCTCGAAAGCTGCCGCTACCTCGTGCAAGGCAACTGATCGCGCACGGCCCATCGGCGATTACGATCGGCCGATGGCAAAGGACAAGGAGCGCGACCCGGTCTGGCAGGCTGCCTGGACCTGGGTGCGCCGCCAGCACGAGCGTGGCGGTCTCGACGGAGCCGCGCGCGAGGAATTCGCGCGCTGGCTGGCCGCGGATCCCGTGCACCGCAAGACCCACGACGAAGCGGCCCGCCTCTGGCTGCTCGTGGGCCTCGTTCCGCCCGCCAACGACGTCCCGTTGCCGGGCGACACCGCAGGCCACTGACCCTCGCATCCCGCGATTGGCGCCGCTTGCGTGGCGGCGCAGCCATGCCCCGATTGCGCCGATCGCCCATGCCTCGGCGACTAAACAGCGGCCCGCCCGCGCCGTCATGTATCGCAAGGACGGGCGCCTGGCGCCTGCCGTTCGTCGAACTCCACCATCCCAAGAGGACCGCACATGTCTACCAGCTGCTTCGACCGTGAGGACGAGACCTTCATCGTGCTCGTCAACCACGAAGAGCAATTCTCGATCTGGCCCCAATGGAAGGCCGTGCCCGGCGGCTGGAAGGCCGTCGAGGGCGTCCAGGGCGACAAGAAGACGGTGCTCGCGTACGTCGAGACGACCTGGACCGACATGCGTCCCAAGTCGCTGCGCGACTGGATGGCGCAACAGGAAGGCACCGCGGCCTCCGCCTGAACGCATGCCGGCGCCCCTCTCCCTGCTGTGCCTGCCGTGCGCGGGCGCCAGCGCCACCATGTACCTGCGCTGGCGGCGCCTGCTGCCGCGCTGGATCGAGGTCGTGCCGCTGGAATTGCCGGGCCGAGGCAGCCGCCTGGGCGAGGACTTCGTCGAGGACTTCGATGCACTGGTCTCGCTGCTGTGCAGCGAGCACGAGGCCGCGCTGCGCGGCAACTTCGCGCTCTTCGGCCACAGCATGGGCGCCTTGCTGGCGTGGGGCATCGCGCAGCGTCTTCGCGCGACGGGTCGCCCTTTGCCGCGGGCCCTGCTCGTCTCGGGCAGCGCCGCGCCTTCGCAGCGCGATCCCGATCGCTTCGTCGACATGGATGACGACGAGGCGTTGATCGCCGACATGCGCAAGCAGGGCGGAACGCCCGAGGCGCTGTTCGCCAGTCCCGAACTGCTGCGTATGACGCTCGACACGCTGGCGGCCGACTACCGCGTCTGCGAGGGCTTCGCGCATCGCGGCGCCGCGCCGCTGCCCGTTCCGTTGCATGTGTTCGCGGGCCGCGAGGACGACATCCAGCCCTGGCGCGTGGAGGCCTGGTCCGCGGAGACCCTCGACGCCGGCTTCTCGCTCGACTGGTTCGAGGGCGGCCACTTCTTCATCCGGCAGCACGAGGCCCAGGTGCTCGCCGCCCTGGTGCGGCGCCTGCCTCAATCCATGGCGGCGGGGGAGGCCGATGTGCTGCCCGCCATCGCCTGAGCCGTCATCGCCGGGTCTCGTGGCCGAGCCGGCTTCGCCATTCAAGGAATCGATGTGACCCCGACGCACCCCGTGGACTTCGTGAGCCACCTGCGCGACCTGGCCGCGCGCCGGCCCGATGACATCGCGCTGATCGGCGTGACCGATCGCGATGGCGTGGCGCTCGACACGCCCGTGTCCTACCGCGAACTCGACACGCGCGTGCGCGCCCTGGCGGCGCACCTGCAGCAGTCCTTCGATCGCGGCGCGCGCGCGCTGATCATGCTGGACAACTGCGACGACTACGTCGTGAGCTTCTTCGCCTGCCTCTATGCGGGCCTGGTCGCCGTGCCCGTGTTCCCGCCCGAGTCCACGCGCAAGCGGCACCTCGCCAAGCTGGAAGGCATCGCCGCCGATGCCGGTGCCAGCTGCGTGCTGACCCATGCGGCCATCCAGGCTTCGTTCGCCGATGCGGCGGACGCCTTCGCCCGCGTGCCGCTGCTCGCGGTGGACCGCATCGGTGCCGAGGGCGCCGACCGATGGACGGCGCACGTGCCCGCTGCGGCCGATATCGCCTTCCTGCAGTACACCTCCGGTTCGACCTCCGCGCCCAAGGGCGTGACGATCGCGCACGGCAACCTCATGGCGAACATGCGCGCCATCGAGGAGGGGCTCTCGATTCGCTCCGACGATCGCTTCGTGACCTGGCTGCCGCTCAACCACGACATGGGCCTGATCGGTGGCCTGTTGCAGCCCCTGTACCGCGGTGCGCCGGTCGCGTTGATGTCGCCGCGCTACTTCCTCGAACGCCCGGTGCGCTGGCTCGAAGCGATCTCGCGGCTGCGCGCGACCGTCAGCGGCGGTCCCGATTTCGCGTACCGGCTGTGCCTCGAGCGGGTGTCGGATGCGCAGCTGAGCCAGCTCGACCTGTCGCGCTGGAGCCTCGCGTTCTCGGGGGCCGAGCCGGTGCGCGCCGACACGCTGCGCGAATTCGAGCGCCGCTTCGCGCCCGCCGGTTTCTCCACCCGCACCTTCTACCCCTGCTACGGGCTGGCCGAGTCGACGCTGTTCGTGACGGGCGGACGGCGCGGCAACGGCATGGTCGCGCGCGAGTTCGCGGGCGCTGCCCTGGCACGCGGCCTGGTGCAGGCCGAGACCGGCGGAACCGTGCTGGTCGGCTGCGGCCGATCGGTCACCGGCCATGCCGTGCGCATCGTCGACCCGGTCTCGCTGTCGGCCTGCGACGCCGGCCGTGTCGGCGAGATCTGGGCCACCGGCCCGAGCATCGGAAGCGGCTACTGGAACAAGCCCGAGATCTCGCGGCAGACCTTCGTCGAACGCGACGGCGCCACCTGGCTGCGCACCGGCGACCTCGGCTTCGTGCACGACGGCCAGCTCTACGTGGCCGGTCGCATCAAGGACATGATCATCGTGCGCGGCCACAACCTGTATCCGCAGGACATCGAACGGATGATCGAACTCGAGGTCGACGTGGTGCGCAAGGGCCGCGTGGCGGCGTTCGCGGTCGATGGCCCCGCCGGCGAGGGCATCGGCCTGGCCGCCGAGGTGTCGCGCAGCGTGCAGAAGCTGGTCAGTCCCGAGGCGCTGGTCGAGACGCTCAGCGCCGCCGTGAGCGAGCAGTTCGGCGAGCCGCTGTCCGTCGTCATGCTGCTCAATCCGGGCGGCATGCCCAAGACCACCAGCGGCAAGCTGCAGCGCGGCGCCTGCCGCCAGGGCTGGATCGATCGCACGGCCGATGCCTATGCGATGCATGCGCATGGCGCCTTCGTGCGCGGCGGCACCGTCGCGAAGACATCCGTCGCAGCGCTGCCGATGGACGAGCTCGAACAGGCCATGGCCGCCATCTGGAGCGAGGTGCTGCGCCGCGGCGCGCAGCAGCCCGCGCTGGCACGCGATGCCCATTTCTTCCTCAGCGGCGGCAACTCGCTCGCCGCCACTCAAGTGGCGGCCCGGGTCGCCGACGCGTGGGACATCGAGTTCCCCGTGCGCCTGCTGTTCGAGCAGCCGCGGCTGCAGGAGCTCGCCGCCGAAGTGCGCCGCGTGCGCGCCACCGGCCTGCGCAGGCCGCGCAACCCGATCCGCGTGCTGCCGGCCGAGCGCAGGAGCAAAGCGCTCGCGCTGTCGCATGCGCAGGAGCGCCAGTGGTTCCTGTGGCAGCTCGATCCGAAGAGCACCGCCTATCACGTCGGCATCGCGCTGGACCTCTCGGGGCCGCTCGATGCCGCTGCGCTGAACGCGGCCTTCGACGGACTGGTCGCGCGCCACGAGAGCCTGCGTACCGTGTTCCGCACGGGCGCGGATGGGGCGGTCGGCCAATGGATCCAGCCCGCTTCGCGCTTCGCGTTGCGGCAGATCGATCTGCGCGAGCTGCCCGCGTCGGCGCGCGAAGCCGCCGCGGCCGTGCACGCACGGCAGTGCCACGAGGAACTTTTCGACCTCGGCGAAGGCCCGCTGCTGCGCGCGGCGCTGATCCGGGTCGACGAGGCACGGCATCTGCTCGTCGTCGTCACGCACCACATCGTGTCCGATGGCGCCTCGCTGCAGCTGCTGGTCGGCGAACTCGGTGCCGCCCATGCGGCGCATGCGACCGGCAAGGCGCCGCAGTTCGCGGCATTGCCGATCCAGTACGCCGACTACGCGCTGTGGCAGCGCGAATGGCTCGCCGCCGGCGAGGCCGAGCGCCAGCTCGCCTACTGGCGCGTACAGCTCGGCGACGAGCATCCCGTGCTCGCGCTGCCCACGGACCATGCGCGGCAGGCGGTGGCGAACTACCGCGCCGCCAGCCATGCCTTCGAATTCGACGGTGCGCTCGTCGCGCGACTGCGTGCCACCGCGCAGGCGCATGGCGCGACCTTCTTCATGGCGCTGCTGGCCGGCTTCCAGGCGCTGCTGCACCGCTACACCGGCCAGCACGATGTGCGCGTCGGCGTTCCGGTGGCCAACCGTCATCGCCCCGAGACCGTCGGCCTGATCGGCTTCTTCGTCAACACCCAGGTGCTGCGCGCCACGCTGCGGGGCCGCACGAGCCTCGCGCAACTGCTGGCGCAGGTGCGCGAAGCCGCGCTCGGCGCGCAGGCCCACCAGGACCTGCCGTTCGAGCAACTGGTCGAGGCGCTGCAGCTGCGGCGCAGCCTGAGCCACAGCCCGCTGTTCCAGGTGATGCTCAACCATCTGCGCGAGGACGTGGATGCGCTGCGGCTGCTGCCGGGCCTCGAGGCGCGCGAGCAGCGCATGGCCGAGGGCACCGCGCAGTTCGAACTCGCGCTCGATATCCGCGAGCGCGCGGATGGCAGCACCGGCGCGGTGTTCACCTATGCGGCCGAGCTGTTCGAGCCCGCCACCATCGAGCGCATGGCCGCGCACTACCGGGCGCTGCTGGAGGCGCTGGCGACCGATCCCGCGCAGCCGCTGGGCGATGTCCTCCTGCTCGACGCGCAAGAACGGCAGCGGCTGCGCGCCTGGTCGGTCGGCGAGCGCCAGGCGCTGCAGGCGCAGCCCGTGCACCGCCTGTTCGAAGCGCGGGTGCGCGCGCACCCGGAGGCCGTCGCGCTGATCGACGGCGACACGCCCTCGAGTTATGCCGCGCTGAACGAACGCGCCAACCGCGTGGCACACCGGCTGCTGCGCGCGGGCGTGCGGCCCGGCAGGGTCGTCGCCGTGGCCATCGAGGCCGCGGGCGAGCGCGTGGCGGGCCTGCTCGGCGTGCTGAAGGCCGGCGGCACCTATCTGCCACTCGATCCATCGCATCCCGCGCAGCGGATCGCGCAACTGCTCGAGGACAGCGGTGCGAGCGTGCTGCTCGCGGACGGCCCGCAGGCGTCGAGCTTGCCGCCCGGCATCGCCAGGGTCCCGCTCGACATCGTGCAGCTTCAGGCCGAAGCCGCCACCGACCCCGCCATCGAACTGCACGACGGCCAGCTCGCCTACCTCGTCTACACCTCCGGCACCACCGGCGTTCCCAAGGGCGTGGCCGTGCCGCATGCCGCGCTCTCGATGCACCTGCAGGCGATGGCGCGGACCTGCGACATGCGCGCCGAGGACCGCTCGCTGCAGTTCGCATTGCCGCACGTCGACGCGGCGCTCGAGCAATGCCTGCTGCCGCTGGTGTCGGGTGCGGCCCTCGTGGTGCAGCCGCAGTGGTGCTCGCTCGCGAGCGAACTCGACGCCCTGCTGCAGCGCCACCGCGTCAGCGTGGTGGACCTGCCGCCGGCGTATGCGCGCCAGTTGATGCAGGGCCAGCCGCCGTTCGCGCATGCCGTGCGCCTCGCGCTGTTCGGCGGCGAGGCCTGGACCGGCGAGGACCTGGCGCTGATCCGCCGCGTGCTGCGTCCCGCGCGCATCGTCAATGCCTACGGCCCGACCGAGGCCGTCATCACGCCCACCGCATGGAGCGGCACGGCGCACGATCCCGTGCAGGGCTATGCACCCATCGGCCGTCCCGTGGGCCATCGCACGGCCCATGTGCTCGATGCCGACCTGCAGCCCGTTGCGCAGGGCGTGGCCGGCGAGTTGTACCTCGGCGGCGCGGGGCTCGCGCGCGGCTACCTCGGCCGCGCGGCACTCACGGCCGAACGCTTCGTCGCCGATCCCTTCGATGCCGAGGGCGGCCGGCTCTACCGCACCGGCGACCTGGTGCGCTGGGGGCTCGATGGCCAGCTCGAATACCTCGGCCGGCTCGACCACCAGGTGAAGATCCGCGGCTTCCGCATCGAGCTCGGCGAGATCGAGGCGCGGCTGCGCGAGCACCCGGCGGTGCGCGAGGCGCTGGTGCTCGTGCACGACGGCGCGGCCGGCCCGTCGCTGGCCGCCTACGTCTCGCCCGCGCCGTCCGCGCGCATCGATGCCGCCGCGCTGCGCGAACACCTGGGCCGCGCGCTGCCCGACTACATGGTGCCGCCCGCCATCGTGGCGCTCGACAGCTTCCCGCTCACCGGCGGCGGCAAGGTCGACCGCCGCGCGCTGCCCGCCCCGACCCTCGCCGCTGCCTCGCAGGGCTACGAGGCGCCGCAGGGCGACGTGGCCCGGACCCTGGCCTCGATCTGGGCCGGACTGCTCAAGGTCGAGCAGGTCGGCATGAACGACAACTTCTTCGACCTCGGCGGCAATTCGCTGCTGCTCATCCGCATGCACCGGTTGATGGAAGACCGGCTGAGCCCGGGCCTGAAAGTGGTCGATCTCTTCAAGTACCCGACCGTCGGCGCGCTCGCGCGGCGCATCGAACAGGGCGGCGGCACGACCCCATCCGATGCCGGCGAAAGCGACGACGGCGAACAGGCGCGCGCGCAGCGCCAGCGCACGGCCCTGCTGCAACGCCGCCGGCCCACCGAAAGAAGCTTCTGATGCAAGACTCCGTGTCGCCGCCCGAACTCACGGGCCTCGAGATCGCCATCGTCGGCATGGCCGGTCGCTTTCCGGGCGCGCCGGACGTGGATGCCTTCTGGCGCAACATCCGCGACGGCGTCGAGTCGGTCACCGTCTTCAGCGACGAGGAACTGCGCGCGCGCGGCGTGCCCGAGCGCACGCTGGCCGATCCCGACTACGTGAAGGCCGGCGTGCTGTTCGAAGGCTTCGACCAGTTCGATGCCGGCTTCTTCGGCTATTCGCCGCGCGAGGCCGAGCACCTCGATCCGCAGCAGCGCATCTTCCTCGAGTGCGCCTGGGAGGCGCTCGAGCACGCCGGCTGGCAGGCCGGCAGGGGCGGTGCCTCGGTCGGCGTCTATGCCGGCGACGGCCCCAACCTCTACCTGATGCGGCACCTGCTGCCGGCCTTCGGCGTCGACGCGGGCACCGGCATCGCCGACATGCTGGGCCTGATGAGCGGCAACTCCGCGGGCTCGCTGTGCACGCGTGTGGCCTACAAGCTCGACCTGCGCGGCCCGGCCGTCAGCGTGCAGACCGAATGCTCGACCTCGCTGGTGGCGGTGCACATGGCCTGCCAGGCGCTGCTGAGCCACGACTGCGACATGGCGCTGGCCGGCGGCGTCTGGCTCAACCTGCTGCAGGAGGGCGGCTACCGCTTCCAGAACGGCGCCATCCTCTCGCCCGACGGCCACTGCCGCGCCTTCGATGCGAAGGCCGCGGGCACGGTCATCGGCAGCGGCGCGGGCATCGTCGTGCTCAAGCGGCTGGCCGAGGCACAGCGCGACGGCGACACCATTCATGCCGTCATCAAGGGCACGGCCGCCAACAACGACGGCGCCGACAAGATCGGCTTCACCGCGCCCAGCGTGCAGGGCCAGGCCAGCGCGATCCGCGCGGCGCAGATGGTGGCGGACGTTCCCGCGGCCAGCATCGGCTATGTCGAGGCGCACGGCACCGGCACCACGCTCGGCGACCCGATCGAGATGGCCGCGCTGACGCAGGCCTTCGCGAGCGGCGGCGCGACCACGCCGCGAAGCTGCGCGATCGGCTCGGTCAAGACCAACATCGGCCACCTCGACGCGGCCGCCGGCGTGACCGGGTTGATCAAGGCGGCACTCGCGCTGCGGCATGCGACGCTGCCGCCGAGCCTGCATTTCGACGAGCCCAATCCGCAGATCGACTTCGAGAGCGGTCCGTTCTACGTCAACACCGAGGCCCGGCCCTGGCCGCGGGGCGCCGCGCCGCGCCGCGCGGGTGTCAGCTCCTTCGGCATCGGCGGCACCAACGTGCACGTGGTGCTCGAGGAGGCGCCGCCGCTCGCTGCGCGCGTGCCGACACGGCGCGAACCCGACTTGCAGGTGCTGCCGCTGTCGGCCCTGAGCGCCACCGCCGCGCGGCAGGCCGCGCAGCGGCTCGGCGCGCACCTCGAGAGCCATCCCGAGCTCGCGCTGGCCGATGTCGCCCACACGCTGCAGACCGGCCGCCGTGGCTTCGCGCATCGCTGCGCCGTGGTGGCCGACGGACCGGCCGCCGCCGCGCGCATGCTCGCGACGGGCGAGGGCCTCGTCGTGGCATCGGCCCCCGTGCCCGAGCAGGCGCCCGAGGTGGTGTTCCTGTTCCCGGGCGGCGGCACGCAGCACGCCAACATGGGCCTCGCGCTCTATCGCAACGACGATGCGTTTCGCGCCGACGTCGACCGCTGCTGCGAACTGCTGCGCCCCGAGCTCGGCTTCGACCTGCGCGAGCTGCTGTTCCCCGCGCCGGGCGCTGAGACCGAGGCGGATGCGCGGCTGTTCGACATCGCCATGGCCCAGCCGGCGCTGTTCGTCGTCGAGTACGCGCTGGCGCAGTGGTGGATGCGCCGCGGCGTGCGGCCCGCCGCGATGATGGGCCACAGCCTTGGCGAATACGTCGCGGCCTGCCTGGCCGGCGTGTTCCGGCTCGAGGACGCCCTGCGCGTGGCGGCCCTGCGCGGCCGCCTGCTGCAATCGATGCAGCCCGGCGCGATGACCGCGGTGCCGCTGTCGCAGGCCGAGCTCGCGCCTTTTCTGCAGGACGGCTGCGACCTCGCGGCGGCCAATGGCGAGCAGCTGTGCGTACTGTCGGGTCCGATCGAGGCGATCGAGGCCGCCGAGCATCGGCTGCGCGCCCAGGGCCATCTGCCGCGCCGGCTGCACGTGTCGATCGCCTCGCACTCGGCGATGACGCAGCCGCTGCTCGCCGAGCTCGAACGGCTCGTCGCCTCGGTGCCGAGGCAGGCGCCGAAGATTCCCTTCGTCTCCAACGTCACCGGCCGGCTGATCACGGCCGAGCAGGCGACCAGCCCGAACTACTGGGCGCAGCATCTGCGCGGCACGGTGCAGTTCGAAGCCGGCCTGCGCACGCTGTTCGAGCGGCCCGGCCGCGTGGTGCTCGAGGTCGGCCCCGGCGAAACGCTCGCCGGCCTTGCGCGCCAGCACCCGATGGCGGCATCGGCCGCCGGGGTGTACGCGAGCCAGGCCCATCCGCAGCAACAGGCGCGCAATGCGCAGCAGCTCGCGCAGACGCTCGCCGGCCTGTGGCTCGCGGGCGTGGCGATCGACTGGGCGGCCTGCCATGCGGGCCAGGCCCCGCGCCGCGTGCCGCTGCCGGCCTACCCGTTCCAGCGCCGCCGCTACTGGGTCGAGGCGTCCGCGTCGGCGCCGTCCGCGCGCACGCCGGCGCCCGATGCCTTCTACGTGCCCGTGTGGAAGCGCGGCGAGCCCTTGATGCCTGACACAGCGGCCGGCGCGGGCTGCGTGCTGCTCTACGGCGACGAGCGCAGCCTCACGGGCCATCTCGCGCGCCACCTGCGCGCCCAGGGGCATGCGGTGGCGCTGGCGCAGCGCGGCCTCTCGTTCGCGCGCACCGGCCGCGAAGGCTGGACCTTGCGTCCCGGCGAGCGCGACGACCATGCGCGATTGCTGCGCGAGGTCGAGGCCGAGCTCGGCACTGTCGGTGCCATCCATCACCTCTGGTGCCTCGACGAGGCGCCGGCCGCGCAACCGCAGCCCGAGCTGCTCGAGCGCGGCTTCTTCAGCCTGCTGGCGCTGGTGCAGGCGCTCGATGGTGGCGGCGCGGCCACCGCCACGCTGCCGATCGCGATCGTTGCCAACCAGATCGAGGACATCACCGGTGCCGAGGCGCTGTGCCCCGAGAAGGCCACGCTGCTGGGCATCGCCAAGGTGATCGGGCAGGAATGCCCGCGCATCCATTGCCGCGTGATCGACGTCATGCTGGCCGCGCCCGAGAGCGAGGCCGAGACCCGGCTGGTCGAGCAGATCGCCGCCGAGGCCGCCGCGCTGCGCACCGAGCCGGGCGAGCCGCTCTCGGCCTACCGCGGCGCGCACCGCTGGGTGAAGGCCTACGAGCCCGCGCTGCTGCCGGCCGCGGCACAGCCTCGCCTGCGCCGCGAAGGTGTCTACCTGATCACCGGCGGCCTCGGCGGCGTCGGCCTCGCCATCGCGCGGCATCTGGCGCAGCACTGGCAGGCCAGGCTGGTGCTGCTCGGCCGCACCGCGATGCCGGCGCGCGACGCGTGGTCCGCGCTCGCGGCCGACACCGGCCAGCCCGAGGCCCAACGCAACCGGCTGCGCCAGCTGCTGGCGCTCGAGGCGCTGGGCGCGCAGGTGCTGACCTTGTCGGCCGACGTGTCCGATCCCGCGCAACTGAAGGCGGCGCTCGCGCAGGCGAACGCGCGCTTCGGCGCGCTGCACGGCATCGTGCATGCGGCGGGCGACGCGGGCGGCGGCCTCATGGCGCAGCGCACGCGGGCGCAGGTCGACACCGTGTTCTCGACCAAGGTGCGCGGCACCCGCGCGCTGCTCGACGCGTTGCGCGGGCAGCCGCTCGACTTCGTGCAGCTGTGCTCATCGATCTCGAGCGTGGCCGGCGGCCTCGGCATGAGCGACTACGCCGCGGCCAACGCCTACCTCGATGCCGTGGCGATCGCCCAGGCGCGCGTCGGCGGCTGGCCCGTCTTCTCGGTCAACTGGGATGCCTGGCGCGGCCTCGGCATGGCCGAGCACATGGTCGTGCCCGAAGGCATCGGCATGGACGGTCCCGAGGGCGCGCGCACCTTCGAGCGCATCGTCAACGGTCCGCTGCGCCCGCAGACCGTGATCTCGACCACCGACCTCGCGCAGCGCCTCGGCCCGCTCGACGCAGGCATGCTCGAGTTGCTCGACGACGGCGGCGCGCCGCCCGCAGCGACCGGCGGCAGCCATCCGCGTCCCGCGCTGTCGACCCCGTTCGTCGCGCCCGAGGGCGAACTCGCGAGCGCGCTGGCCGCGCTGTGGACCGAGCGCCTGGGCATCGCGCCGATCGGCATGGACGACAACCTGTTCGAGCTCGGCGGCGATTCGCTGGTGGCGATCCAGCTGCTGTCGCGCATCCGCAAGGCCTACGCGGTCGAGCTGCATCCCAGCGAGTTCTTCAAGGCGCCGACCCTCGCCGGCCTGATCGCGAAGCTGCCGGCGCGCGACGCCGCGGTTCCGCCGCAACCGGCCGCCGCGATGGAGATCGCGCCAGTGCCGCGCGGCGGCGCATTGCCGCTGTCGCCGATGCAGCGCCGCCTCTGGCTGGTCGACCGGCTCACCGATGCCGGCAACCTGACGGGGCGCGCGGCCTACAACATGTCGGCCGGACTGGCACTGCATGGCGCGCTCGATGTCGAGCGGCTGCGCGCGGCCATCGACGCCATTGCCGCGCGGCACGAGGTGCTGCGCACGGTGTTCGCCGAGGACGAGGAGGGCGAGCCCGTCGCGCTGATCCGCGCCGGGCAGCGGCTCGACATTCCGCTGGTCGAGATCGCCGAAGCCGACCCGGCCGTGCGCGCGCGGCGCTACGCCGCGCTGTTCGATGCGCTCGTGCGCCAGCCCTTCGTGCTGGCCGAGGGGCCGCTGCTCAAGGCCACCGTGGTGCGCCTCGGCGAACGCGAGCACGTGCTGGTGCTCGTGGTGCACCACATCGTGTTCGACGGCTGGTCGATCGCGGTGTTCGCGCGCGAGCTCGGCGAGTTCTACCAGCGCGCGCTGCGCGGCCAGCCGCTCGCGCTCGCGCCGCTGCCCGTGCAGTACGTGGACTACGCCGCCTGGTACGGCCGCGCGCTGGCCTCGCCCGCCTTCGCGCCCAAGGCCGAGTTCTGGCGCGCCTACCTGCGCGACGCGCCGCAGGTCTCGGGCCTGAAGCCCGACCATGAGCGCCCGGCCACGGCCTCGCATGCGGGCAACTCGGTGCTGCTCGAACTGTCGCCGGCGCTGTCGCAGGCCCTGGGCGCGCTGGCGCGCGAATCCGACGCCTCGCTGTTCACGCTGCTGCTCGCCTCCTTCTTCCTGTTCTTCCATCAGGCCTCGGGTGCCGACGACCTCGTCATTGGCACCGACGTGGCGGGACGCGGCCATCCCGACCTCGAGCAACTGCTGGGCTTCTTCGTCAACGTCGTGCCGCTGCGTTCGCGCAGGGCCGACCCGAAGGTCGATTTCCGCCAATGGCTCGCGCGGACCAAGCAGCAGACGCTTGCCGCCATGGACCACCAGGACCTGCCCTTCGACCAGATCGTGGAACTCGCCGGCGCCAGCCGCGCGCGCGACCGCAATCCGCTGGTGCAGGTGCTCTTCGTCCTCCAGAACACACCCGAGATCCGGTTCGCCATCGAAGGCGCCGAGGTCGAAGTGCTGCCCCAGCAGATGAACGAATCCAAGTTCGACCTGGCGGTCTTCGCCAGGGAACAGGCCGGTGCGCTCGCCGTCGAGTGGGTGTACGCCACGGACCTGTACCGGCGCGAGACCGTCGAGCAGTTCACCGCTTCGTGGCATGCGCTGCTGGAGCGGATCGTCGCAACACCGGGCCAGGCCATCGACGCGCTGGCCCCCAAGCAAATGCAGGAGCGATTCACCATGAACACCGCCAAACCCCTCGGCACCACCGGCACCACCGGCAAGATGGACAAGCTCGGCAAGCTGGACAGGCTCGGCCGTGGCGCCGCCGGCCGCGAGGCGCCGCGCGCCGCCGCGCGCCCCGTGGTCCAGACCTCCTTCCTGCGGCCCGGCGCGGAATTCCCGATCGTGCTGCAGGCCACCACCGGCGACCTCGACACCGTGGCCTGGGCCCGGAGCCAGGCCGACTACATCGAGATGCTGGTCGCCAGGCATGGCGGCGTGCTGTTCCGCGACTTCGGCCTGAAGACGCCGCAGGACTTCGAGGCCTTCGCCGAGGCCATCGAGCCCGAGCTCTACGGCAGCTATGGCGACCTGCCGAAGAAGGAGGGCGGCAGGAAGACCTACCGCTCCACGCCGTACCCCGAGCGGCAGATGATCCTCTATCACAACGAGAGCTCGCACCTCGACCGCTGGCCGCGCAAGCAGTGGTTCTTCTGCGAACTGCCCTCGCCGGTGGGCGGCGCCACGCCGATCGTCGACTGCCGCGAGATGCTGCGCCGCCTGCCGGCCGAGATGGTGGCCGAGTTCGAGCGCAAGGAACTGCTGTACGTGCGCACCTTCACGCCCGGCCTGGACGTGAGCTGGCGCGACTTCTACAAGACCGATCGCCGCGCGGAGGTCGAGGCCCGCCTGGCCGCCGCCGGCATCGCCTGGCGCTGGCTCGACGAGGACACGCTGCAGACGCGCACGCGCTGCCCCGCGGTGATCCGCCATCCGATCACCGGCGAGAAGGTGTTCTTCAACCAGATCCAGCTGCACCACGTGGCCTGTCTCGAGCCGCAGGTGCGCGAGGACCTGCTCGCCATGGGCGGGATCGACCGGCTGCCGCGCCACGTGATGTACGGCGACGGCTCGCCGATCGCGGACCAGACCATGGCCGTGGTGGGCCGCGTCTACGAGGAATGCGCGGTGCGCTTCGACTGGCGGCAGGGCGACATCGTGATGCTCGACAACATGCTCGCGGCCCATGCGCGCGACCCCTACGAGGGGCCGCGCAAGATCGTGGTGGCGATGGGCGCGATGTTCGACCGCGCCGCGCTCGAGGGCGCGCCGCCGGCGACGGCCGAGACCTGCCTGGCCGACGAGCAGGGAGCATGAGCGTGACGAGCACCATCGCCCCCACCCCCGACACCACCTTCCCGCTGAGCGCCGAGCAGCGCGCCGTGCCCGCGGGCGCGGCCCGCCTGCTGCTGTCGATGGGCATCGACGGCACGCTCGATGCCGCGGCCCTGCGCATCGCCGTCGAGAGCGTGCTGCGCGCCCACGGCGCGCTGTGCGCGGCGATTCGGCAGGTGCCCGGCTACCGCGGCCCGCGGCAGCAGTACTTCGACGAGATGCCGCCGCTGACGTGGCGCGCGGCCGATCTCGGCGGTGCGGCCGATGGCGCGCTCGACGCATGGCTCGAGGCCTTCAATGCCGAGCCGCTGGCGATCGAGCGCGGCGAACTCGTCGGCGCCGCGCTGCTGCGCACGGGCGCGGCGAGCCACACGCTGGCGCTGTCGCTGAGCCCGCTGGTGGCGGACCGCGAGAGCCTGCAGAACCTGTTCGACCAGATCGCCACCGCGAGCCTCGGCGAGGGCGCGCTCGACCCCGAGGACATCTTCCAGCACGCGCGTTTCGTCGAGTGGCGCGAGGACCTGCTCGAGGGCGAGGACGCGGACCAGGGCCGTGCCTATTGGCAGCGGCTGGCGACCGAAGCCGCCGCGCTCGCGCCGCCGCGCCTGCAGACTGGACGCGGTGGTGCCCCGGCCGATGCCGCACGTCGCATCGTGGCCGAGGCCGCCATCGACGCCGCGTTGGCGGCGCGCGTGACGGCGCGCGCCGAGGCCCTCGGCACGCAGCCCGAAACCCTGCTGCAGGCCGCCTGGTGGCTGCTGCTGGCGCGCCTGCACGGTGCGGGCCGCTTCGTCGGCGGCTGGCAGCACGACTGCCGGCGCGACTACGCGCCGATGCAGGGGGCGGTCGGCCTGTTCGACAAGGTGCTGCCGGTGCTGGTCGACGTGGCGGAGGACGAGTCCTTCGCCAGCTGGACCGGCCGGCTCGACGCCGCCCTGGCCGCGCATGTCGAGGCGCAGGAGTACTGGCCGGTCGATTCGCCGCCGATCGCGGCCCAGGCGGCGGTCGGCTTCGTCTCGCACGAGGCACCGCGGCAGCATGGTTCCTCCGTGCGCTGGCGCCTGACCGGATTGCCGGGCCCGATGCCCGGCTTCGAACTCGCGCTGCAGGCCGCATGGGGCTGCGAGGGCGCGCAGCTGTCGCTGCACGCCGATGCCGCGCGCCACGGCCGTGCCGTGCTCGAGCGCCTGCTGCTGCAGTTCGTCACGCTGCTCGAGGCCGCCGTCGCGCAGCCCGATGCACCGGTCGGCACGCTGCCGCTGGTCGGGCCGCGCGAACGCGCGCTGCTGCTCGCGCACGACGCGCCGCCGCTCGATGTCGGCACGCAGACCGTGGCCGAGCGCATCGCGCACTGGGCCCGGACGACGCCCGACGCCGCGGCGCTCGCGGCCGGGACGCAGTGCCTGGGCTATCGCGAGTTCGACGAAGGCATCAACCGCCTGGCGCACTGGCTCGTGGCGCAGGGCGTGACGCCCGGCGCGATCGTCGCGCTCAACCTGCCGCGTTCGGTCGACCTGCCGCTGGCCATGTTCGCCGCCTGGCGCGCGGGCGCCGCCTACCTGCCGCTGGAGCCGGGCTGGCCCGAGGCGCGGCGCGCGGCCGTGCTCGCCGATGCCCGGCCCGCGCTGGTGCTCGAGGGTGCGCTTCCCGCGCTCGACGGCCTGCCCGCGCATGCCCCCGCGCACCGAATCGCGCCGAACGACCTGGCCTATGTGCTCTACACCTCGGGCTCCACCGGCACGCCCAAGGGCGTGGCCATCGAGCACGGCCAATTGCTCAACTACGTGGCCGCCGCCTCGGCCGCGATGAAGCTCGACGACTGCCGCCGCTGGGCGCTCACGAGTTCGGTCGTGGCCGACCTCGGCAACACCGCGCTGTTCGGCGCCTTCTTCAACGGCGCCTGCCTGGTGGTGGCGTCCGGGCAGGAGGCGAAGGATGCGCGGGCCTTCGCCGACTTCATGGAGCGGCACGCGATCGACGCGCTCAAGATCGTGCCTTCGCACCTCGAGGCGCTGCTCGAATGCGAAGCGCCGCGGCTGCCGCGCACCCTGGTGCTGGGTGGCGAGGCCGCGCCGCGTGCGCTGGTCGAGCGCATCGCGGCGCTCGCGCCGCAGTGCGCGATCTACAACCACTACGGGCCGACCGAGACCACGGTCGGCGTGATGGTCCATGCTGTGACGCCGGGCGCGCCGCTGCCCGCGCAGTTGCCGCTAACGCAGGTGCTCGCGAACAACCGCGTGCGCGTGCTCGACGCCGCGCTGAGCCTGGTGCCGGCGGGAGGCCTCGGCGAGGTCTATGTCGGCGGCGCGCAGCTGTGCCGTGGCTACCTGAACCGTGAGCCCGGCGATGCCTTCGTCGCCGACCCGTTCGCGCCCGGCGAGCGCCTCTACCGCACGGGCGACCTGGCCCATGTGCTGGCCGACGGCGGCCTGTGCCTCGCGGGGCGCGCGGACCACCAGGTCAAGGTGCATGGCTTTCGCGTGGAGCCGGCCGAGATCGAGGCGGTGCTGCTGGCGCAGCCCGGCGTGCGGCAGGCCGTGGTGCTCGCCGCGCCCGATGCGGCGGGCGCGACCGCGCTGTCGGCATTCTTCGTCGCCGATGGCACCTCGGCCGACGGCCGCGCGCTGCGCGAACGCCTGGCCGCGCTGCTGCCCGCCCACATGGTGCCGGCCAGCTTGACCGCGGTGGAGGCCTTCGCGCGCCTGCCGAACGGAAAGATCGACCGACTCACGCTGAGCGCGCTCGCACCGGCCGCGGCCGAACGCAAGGTCCATGTCGCGCCGCGCGATGCGCTCGAGGCCGTGCTGGCCGAGGGCATGGCCACCTTGCTCGGCAGCGACCCGATCGGCGTGGAGGACGATTTCTTCGAACTCGGCGGCCATTCGCTGCAGGTCATCAAGCTGGTCGCGCGCATCCGCAAGCTGCTGCAGGTGGAGGTGGCGGCGGGCCTGGTGTTCGACCATCCGACGCCGGCGGCGCTGGCAGCGGCGCTGCGCGAAGCGAGCGGCGATGCGCAGGCGCTCGAGCGGCTGGCGCAAGCGGCGCGGCGACCCGCGCCGAGCGAAGTGGGCGAGGCCGCATGAGCATCGGCATCGTCCCCTCGGTGCGCGATGGCGATGCCGTCGCGCTCTCCTATGCGCAGGAGCAGCTGTGCTTCCTGCAGAAGCTCGAGCCCGGCCTCACGGCCTACAACCTGCCGCGGGTGTTCCGCCTCGAGGGCGCGCTCGACGCCGAGGCGCTGGAACGCGCCTTCCACGCGGTGATCGCGCGCCACGCCATCCTGCGCACCAGCTTCTTCGAGCAGGACGGCGTGCCGATGCAGCGCGTGCACGCCCAGGCGCCGTTCTCGCTGGAGCGCCTCGACCTCGGGACGCTGCCGGCCGATGCGCGGCAGCAGGCGCTGGCCGAGGCCGTGCGCCGCACCGCCGCGCATGTGTTCGATCTGGGCGGCGCGCCCGCGCTGATCGCCCAGTTGGTGAGACTGGGCGACGACCGGCACGTGCTGGCCGTGTGCCTGCATCACATCGTGTCCGATGCCTGGTCGAACCCGATCCTCGCCGGCGACCTGGCCCAGGCCTACAGGCTGGCATTGCGCGCCGGCGGCGCGGTCGCGCTGCCGCCGCTGCCCGTGCAGTACGCCGACTATGCGGTGTGGCAGCGCGCGAGCGTGCAGGGCGGGGCGCTGGCGGGGCAGCTCGACCACTGGAACCGGCACCTGGGCCCGGAAGTTCCCGCGCTCGACCTGCCGACCGACCGCACGCGCGCCGCGCAGAAGACCTTCGCGGGCACGGCGCTGGGCTTCGAACTGCCGCCGGCGCTGGCGCTCGCGGTGCAGAAGTTCTGCCGCGCCGAGAAGTGCACGCCTTTCGTCGCGCTGCTGGCGGCATGGCAGGTCCTGCTGTCGCGACAAAGCGGGCAGGGCGATTTCGCCATCGGCGTGCCCAATGCCGGGCGGCATCGCGAGGAAGTGAGCGAGCTGCTCGGCTTCTTCGTGACCACGCAGGTGTTTCGCGCGCGGCTCTCGCCGCGGCAGAGCCTGCGCGCGGTCTGCCGACAGGTCCGCTCCGATGCGCTGGCCGCGCTCGACAACGCCGACCTTCCGTTCGAGGTGCTGCTCGCGAGCCGCAAGGAACGACGCGATCCGGCGCGCAGCCCCTTGTTCCAGGTGATGTTCGGCGTGCAGATGTCGGGCGAGGCCGTAGGGCTCGATCTCGAAGGCGTGCGCGCGGAGATGGAGGAGTTCGACGACGCGGGCGCCAAGTTCGACCTCTCGCTGGACTTCTACATCGGCGCGCAGGGCGTGCGCGGCCGGCTCGAATACAACACGGACCTGTTCGACGCGCGCACCGCGCAGCGGCTGGTCGACAGCTACCTGCGCGTGCTGCAGGCACTGGCATCCGATGCCGACTGCCTGCTGGCGAACCTGGTGCTGACCGGCGGCGAGGAGCGCGCGCAGCTCATGCGCTGGAGCGAGAACCTGCCGCACCGCGGCGACGCCGAACCGGTGCACCGCCTCATCGCTCGCCAGGCGCGTCGTGCACCCGATGCGGTGGCCGTGGTGTTCGGCGACAGCGCGTGGAGCTATGCCCAGCTCGACGCGCGCGCGAATCGCCTGGCCCATCGCCTGGTCGGCCTGGGCGTTCGGCCCGACACACCGGTCGGCATCGCGCTGGAGCGCGGCTTCGAGATGGTGGTGGGGCTGCTGGCCATCCTCAAGGCCGGCGGCGCCTACGTGCCCATCGACCCCGAATACCCGAGGGACCGCATCGCCTACATGCTCGAGGACAGCGGCGTCGCGCTGCTGTTGACCCAGAGCCAGATCCGCGCGACGCTGCCCGAGCGCGAGGGCGTGCGGACGATCGAACTGGACCTGCTGGACCTGGAGGCCGGGCCGGACACCGACCCCGGCGTGGACCTGCACGGCGAGCACCTGGCGTACGTCATCTACACCTCCGGCTCCACCGGCCGTCCCAAGGGCGCGGCCAATCGCCACCGCTCGCTGTACAACCGCCTCGCGTGGATGCAGGATGCGTACGCGCTCGGCGAGGCCGACACGGTGCTGCAGAAGACCCCGTTCAGCTTCGATGTCTCGGTCTGGGAGTTCTTCTGGCCGCTGATGCAGGGCGCGCGCCTCGTGGTGGCCCGGCCGGGCGACCACCGCGAGCCGGCCAGGCTGGTCGATCTGATCCGCCGGCACGGTGTCACCACCCTCCATTTCGTGCCCTCGATGCTGCAGGCCTTCCTGGCCCACGACGGCGTGCAGGCGTGCGCCAGCCTCCGGCGCATCGTGTGCAGCGGAGAGGCGCTGCCGGCGGAAGTGCAGGCGAGGGTGTTCGAACGCCTGCCGGGCGCGCAGCTGTACAACCTGTACGGCCCGACCGAGGCGGCCATCGACGTCACGCACTGGCGCTGCAGGGCGGACGGCCGCAACCACGTCGCCATCGGCCGCCCGATCGCGGGCACGAAGACCTATGTGCTCGACGACGGACTGAACCTCGCGGCGGCGGGAATGCCGGGCGAGCTGTACCTGGGCGGCATCGGGCTGGCGCGCGGCTATCTGGGCAGGAGCGCGCTCTCGTCGGAGCGCTTCGTCGCCGATCCGTTCGGCGACACGGGCGAGCGGCTCTATCGCACCGGCGACCTGGTGCGCTGGCGCGACGACGGCGAGCTGGAGTACCTGGGGCGCATCGACCACCAGGTGAAGATCCGGGGCCTGCGCATCGAGCTCGGGGAGATCGAGGCGCAACTGCTGGCGCAGCCCGGCGTGCGCGAGGCCGTGGTGGTCGCGCAGCCGGCGACCGGCGGGGCACGGCTCGTGGCCTATGTCTCGCCCGCGCCTTCGCAGGTGCTGGAGACCGCGCCGCTGAAGCAGCGACTGCAGCAGGTGCTGCCCGAGTACATGGTGCCGGGGGCGATCGTGCTGCTGGAGACGCTGCCGCTGAATGCCAACGGCAAGGTCGACCGCAAGGCCCTGCCCTTGCCCGAGGCTCCCGGCGCCGCCACCCGCGTGGCCCCCGCGCGCGAGATCGAGCGCGCGATCTGCGCCATCTGGAGCGAGGTGCTGGGCCAGGACGGTTTCGGCATCCACGACAACTTCTTCGACATCGGCGGTCATTCGCTGCTGCTGGTGCAGGTGCAGTCGCAGATCCAGTCGCGGCTGGGTTTCGCGGTGCCGCTGGTCGATCTGTTCCGGCATTCCACCGTCGCGTCGCAGGCGCAGCGGCTGAGCCCGGCCCATTCGGAAGAACCCGCCATGCAACTCGCGCGCGACGGTGCGCGCAGGCAGCGCGAGGCCATGTTGCGGCGAAGAAGAGCCGCGGGAGGAATGCACTGATGAGCGATGCCATCGAAACCGGCGCGATCGGCGAGATCGATATCGCCATCGTCGGCCTGGCCGGGCGCTATCCGGGCGCGCCGAACATCGACGCCTTCTGGCGCAACATCCGCGAGGGGGTCGAGTCGGTGAGCTTCTTCTCCGACGATGAACTGCGCGCGCGCGGCGTGCCGCCCGAAGCGCTGTCCGATCCCGACTACGTGAAGGCCGGCGTCGTGCTCGACGGCATGGACCGCTTCGACGCGGGCTTCTTCGGCTATTCGGCGCGCGAAGCCGAGTACCTCGATCCGCAGCAGCGCTTCTTCCTCGAGACCGCGGTCGAGGCGCTCGAACATGCCGGCTGCCATGGCGAGCGGCAGCCCAGGCGCATCGGCATCTACGGCGGCGCGAGCACCAACCAGTACGCCTGGCGCAACCTGCTGCCGGCCGGGGTGCTGGGCGGCAAGGGCGAAGAGGCCTCGCTGCAGACGCTGCTCAACGGCAACGAGAAGGACGCGCTGTGCACCCGCGTGGCCTACGAGCTCGACCTGCAGGGCCCCGCCGTCACGGTGCAGACCGCCTGCTCGACTTCGCTGGTGGCGGTGCACATGGCCTGCCAGGCGCTGCTGAACCACGAGGCCGACATGGCGCTGGCCGGCGGCGTGTCGCTGAACTTGGGACAGGGGCTGGGCTATCGATACCAGGCCGGCTCCATCGCGTCGCCCGACGGCCACTGCCGTGCCTTCGACGCGCGCGCGGCCGGCACCATCAGCGGCAGCGGCGTGGGCATCGTGGCGATGAAGCGGCTGGCCGACGCGGTGGCCGATGGCGACACCATCCACGCCGTCATCAAGGGCTCGGCCATCAACAACGACGGTTCGGGCAAGGTGGGCTACACCGCGCCCAGCGTGGAAGGGCAGGCACAGGCCATCCTCGCCGCGCAGATGATCGCCGACGTCGATCCCGACAGCATCGGCTACGTGGAGGCGCACGGCACCGCGACGCCGATGGGCGATCCGATCGAGATCGCCGCGCTGACGCAGGCCTTTCGCGGCGGCACCGCGCGCACCGGCTACTGCGCCATCGGCTCGGTGAAGACCAACATCGGCCATCTCGACGCGGCGGCCGGCGTGACCGGCCTCATCAAGGCGGTGCTCGCGCTGCGCCACCGGACGCTGCCGCCCAGCCTGCACTACGAGCGGCCGAATCCGCAGATCGACTTCGCGGGCAGTCCGTTCTACGTCAACACCGAGGCCCGCGACTGGCCCGCCGGCGCCACGCCGCGCCGCGCGGGCGTGAGCTCCTTCGGCATGGGCGGGACCAATGCGCACGTGGTGCTGGAGGAGGCGCCCGTCGCGGCCTCGTCCGGCGCGGCGCGCGCCTGGCAGGTGCTGCCGGTGTCGGCACGCAGCGCCGACGCGGCGCAGGCGGCGCAGGCGAGGCTGGCGCGCCACATCGCGGACCACGGCGAGCAGCCGCTCGCGGACGTCGCCTACACGCTGCAGACCGGCCGCAGGCATTTCGCGCATCGGCGCGCGGTGCTGGCATCGAGCGCGGCGCAGGCCGTGCGCCAGCTCGAGACGCCAGATGCGGCGCACGGCTGGGCCGATGCGTGCCCCGCCGAGGCACCCCAGGTCGCCTTCCTCTTTCCGGGGCAGGGCGCGCAGCATCCGCACATGGGCCGCAGGCTCTACGAGAGCGAGCCGCTGTTCCGCGAGGTGGTCGATCGATGCTGCGGCCTGCTGCAACCCCTGCTCGGAATCGATCTGCGGCAATTTCTGTTCCCGGCGGAGGCCGACGAAGCGGCCGCGCAGCAGAGGCTGTCGCAGACGGCCATCACGCAGCCCGCGCTGTTCGTCGTCGAGTACGCGATGGCGCGCCTGTGGATGCACCGGGGCGTGCAGCCTGCCCTCATGCTCGGGCACAGCGTCGGCGAGTACGTGGCCGCGTGCATCGCGGGCGTGTTCGCCCTCGAGGATGCGCTGGCGCTGATCGCCGCGCGCGGGCGCCTGATGCAGGCGCTGCCGCGCGGCGAGATGATCGCCGTCGCGATGTCGGAGGCCGAGCTGCAGCCCTGGCTCTCGCAGGACGTCAGCCTCGCGGCCGTCAACGACGAGAAGCTCTGCGTGCTGTCCGGGACGCCCGCGGCCATCGCCGCGGTGGAGCAGGCACTGGCCGCGCACGGCACGGTGGCGCGCCGGCTGCACGTGTCGCATGCCTTCCATTCGTCGATGGTGGAGCCGGCGCTGCCGGCGTTCCAGGCCCAGGTCGAGCGCACGCGCAGGAGCGCACCTCAGATTCCCTTCGTGTCCAACGTCACGGGCCGCCCGATCACCGATGCCGAGGCCATGAGCGCGCAGTACTGGGTGCGCCATCTGCGCGGCACGGTGCGCTTCGCCCAGGGTCTGGGCGAGGTGCTCGACATGCCGGGCCGTGTCGCGCTGCTGGAGGCGGGGCCGGGCGAGGTGCTGGTCTCGCTGGCGCGGCGCCATGCCCGCGCGGCATCGGCCGCCTGCATCGTGGCTTCGCAGCCGCGCCCGCAGCAATGGCGCGAGGGCGACGCGCAATGCGCCCGCGCGCTGGCGCAGTTGTGGGTGGCCGGCGTCCCGGTTGACTGGCAGGCCTGCCATGCCGGCACCGGTCGGCGGCGCGTGCCGCTGCCCACCTATCCGTTCGAGAGCCGCTCCTACTGGATCGAACCCGGCAAGGCGGCCGTGGCCGGCGCGCCGGCGCGGGGCGGGCCCGCGCGCAGGGAGCTCGCCGACTGGTTCCAGGCACCGGCATGGCGCCGCGCGGCGCCGCTGCCTTCGCGGCCGGCGCCGCAGGCCGCCGAGGTCGAAGCCGGCTATTGCCTCGTGCTCGGCGACGCGGGCGGCTTCCGCGCGGCGTTGCTGGCGGCGCTGGGTGCGTCGTCCTTGCCGATCGTCGCGGCGGAAAGCGCGCAGGCCTTCGACGCCGTGGCCGCACGGCACTACCGCCTGCGCACCGACGCGCGCGAGGACCTGGCCCGCCTGCTCGGCGAAGCCGGCACGGCGCATGGGCCGCTGCGGCAGGTGTTCCATCTCTGGAGCCTGGAGGAACACGAAGCGCACGCTCCGCTGGAGCCGGTGCTGGCGCGCGGTTTCCACAGCATGCTGGCGCTGGTGCAGGCGCTCTACGGCGAAGGCCTCTCCGGCCAGGGCGGCCGTCTGCGCGTGACCGTGGTCGCGAGCCAGGCCGAGGACGTCACGGGCCTGGAGAGCCTGAACCCGGCCAAGTCGATGCTGCAGGGTCCCTGCAAGGTGCTGCCGCAGGAGTTTCCGGACATCGACTGCCAGTTGATCGACGTGGTGCTGCCCGAGGGCGACGGCGCCGCGCTGGCCCGCCTGGCGGGCCAGGTGCTGGCCGAGTCGCGCGCGGCCGAACCGCCGGCGCTGGTGGCCTACCGCGGCCCGCACCGCTGGCAACTGGCCTTCGAGCCCGCGCCGGGCGACGCGGGCGCTTCGACCCAGCGGCTGAGGAAGCAGGGCGTCTACCTGATCACCGGTGGCCTGGGCGGCATCGGCCTCGCGCTGGCCGAGCGCCTCGCGCGCGAATGGCAGGCCCGGCTGGTGCTCGTGGGGCGCTCGGCGCTGCCGGCGCGCCATCTGTGGGGAGAGCTCATCGCCGATCCCTCCACCGCGCCGGTGCTGCGCGAGCGCCTGCAGAAGCTGACGCAGCTGTCGCAGGCCGGGGCCGAACTGCTGGTGCTGCAGGCCGACGTGGCCGATGCGGCGCGCATGCGCGCGGTCGTGGGCGAGGCCGTGGCGAAGTTCGGCGCGCTGCACGGCGTGGTGCATGCGGCCGGCCTGCCGGGCGGCGGAGTCATGGCGCAGCGCGAGCGCGCGGCCGTGGAGGCCGTGTGCGCACCCAAGGTGCAGGGCACGCGGGCCCTGATGGCGGCGCTCGAAGGCCATGCGCCCGACTTCGTGCTGCTGTGCTCGTCCACGGCCGCCGCGCTGGGCGCCTTCGGCGATGCCGACTATTGCGCGGCCAACTGCTACCTGGACGCCACGGCGCGGCTCGCGCTGCGCGCGTCGCGCTTTCCGGTCTGGTCGCTCAACTGGGACACCTGGCGCGAGGTCGGCATGGCCGCGCACCGCGAGCATGCGGAAGGCGTCGGCATCCCGCCGGCGATGGGGGTGCTGGCCTTCGAGCGCGTGCTCGCGGGCGCGGTACTGCCCCAGCTGTTCGTTTCGCCCTTGAGCGTGGAGGAGAAGCGCGCGCGCCTGGTTTCGCTCGACTTCGACCTGGAACCCGATGCGCGGGCCCCGGCACGCCCCATGGGTTCGACCCATGAGCGGCCCGCCCTGGCGACGCCCTTCGCGCCGCCCGGGAACGAGCTCGAGGCCGACATCGCGCGGATGTGGGCCGAGGCGCTGGGTTTCTCGTCCATCGGCGTCGACGACAGCCTCTTCGAGCTGGGCGGCGATTCGCTCACGGCCATCCAGTTGCTGGGCCGGGTGCGCAAGCAGTTCGGCGTGGTGCTGCATCCGGCGGCGCTTTTCAACGAGCCGACGGTGGCGGCGCTGGCCGCGCTGGTGGAGCTGCACGTGATCGAGCAGATCGAGCAGCAGGCCGAGGGACGGGCACAAGGGCAGGCGGAAGGGGTGGCCTGAACAAAGCGGCACCGTATACGTCATCAGGGGTGAGGCCCGCCACGCGGGTCGCGCGTATCGCGCAGACCGAATCTTCCTCACCCCATGTCCACATCCCGAAAACTGTCCGATCGACGCGCCGGCCTCACGCCGGCGCAGCAAGCCCTGCTGGCGAGCCGCCTGAAGGGGCTGCCGGCATCCGAAGCGCGCGAGCCGGCGCTGGTCCCGAGCACCGATGCCGCGGACCGCGCGACGCTGTCCTTCGCGCAGCGCCGCCAGTGGTTCCTCTGGAGGCTCGACCCCGCCAGCACCGCCTATCACATCGCCGAAGGATTGCGCCTCGAGGGCGCGCTCGATGTCGATGCGCTCAGGATGGCGTTCCAGGCGCTGGTGGCGCGCCACGAGTCGCTGCGCACGGTGTTCCGGGCCGGCGATGACGGGCTGGCCGAGCAGGTGGTGCTGCCCGCTCTCGTGCTGGAGATTCCGCTCGTCGACCTCAGCGGCGCCCCCGAGGCGCTGCGTGCCGGCCTGGCCGACGAGGCGGCGCGCGGCGTGAGCCGGGAGCCTTTCGATCTGCTGCGCGGCCCGCTGCTGCGCGTGAGCGTGATCCGCGAGAGCGAACAGGCGCACGTGCTGATGGTGGTGATGCACCACATCGTGTCGGACGGCTGGTCGATGCAGATCCTGGTCGACGAGTTCGTGGCGCAGTACGGCGCCATCGCCAGGGGCGACGGCGCGCCCCGGCTGCCGCCGCTGCCGGTGCAGTACGCCGACTACGCCGCCTGGCAGCGTCGCTGGCTGGAAGCGGGCGAGCGCGAGCGGCAGCTCGCCTATTGGCGCGAACAGCTGGGCACCGAGCAGCCGGTGCTGCAACTTCCGGTCGACCGCCCGAGAAAGTCCGAAGGCGGCTATCTCGCGGCCAGCCATGCCGTCGAACTGCCGGCCGCGCTGGCGCAGGCGCTGCGGCGCCAGACGCAGGAGCGCGGCACCACGCCGTTCATGCTGCTGCTCGCCGCCTTCCAGGCGCTGCTGCACCGCTACACCGGGCAGGAGGACATCCGCGTGGGCGTGCCGGTGGCCAACCGCAACCGGTCCGAGACCGAGGGCGTGATCGGCTTCTTCGTCAACACGCAGGTGCTGCGCGCGCGGGTCCATGACCGCCTGCCGTTCGCCCGCTTGCTCGCGGGTGTGCGCGAGGCGGCGCTCGGCGCGCAGGCACACCAGGACCTGCCTTTCGAGCAGCTGGTCGAAGCCCTGCAGCCCGAGCGCAGCATGGGCCATTCGCCGCTGTTCCAGGTGATGTTCAACTACCTGCGCGGCGGCTACGAAGCATTGCGCGCGCTGCCGGGATTGCGGATGGAGGGCTGCCCGCTCGGCGACAAGGCCGCGCAGTTCGAGCTGACGCTCACGGCCATCGAGGATTCGGAGGGCGGGATCAAGGCCGTCTTCGGCTACGCGCGCGAGCTGTTCGAGGCCGGCACCGTCGCGCGCATGGCGGGGCACTATCTGGCACTGCTGCAGGCGCTGGCCGATGCGCCCGGGCAGGCGGTGGGCGACGTGGCGCTGCACGACGAGCCGGCGCCACCCGGGGTGCCGCGGCAGGGTCTGAACGCGTTGCGCTTCGCGAACGCGCAGCCCGTGCACCGGCTGATCGAGCAGCAGGTCCGTTCGAATCCCGAGGCCGTGGCATTGGTGTGCGGCACGGCGTCGCTGAGCTACGCGCAACTGAACGAGCGCGCCAACCGGCTCGCGCACCGGCTGATCGCCTCGGGCGCGGGGCCCGGGACCCAGGTCGGCATCGTGATGGAGCGCGATGCCGGCATGGTGGCGAGCGTCCTGGCCGTGCTCAAGTCGGGCGCGGCGTACGTGCCGCTGGACCCGGAGCATCCGCGGGACAGGCTGGCCTACATGGCGAACGACAGCGGCCTGTCGCTGCTGTTGACGCAAGACAGCCTGAGGGCGCGCATCGCGGCCGACGCGAGCTTGCGCGTGCTGGCTGTCGACGCGCTCGACCTGTCGGGCGAGCCGGCGCACGACCCCGACGTGCCGCTGCATGCCGAGCATCTGGCGTACGTGATCTACACCTCGGGCTCGACGGGCAAGCCCAAGGGGGTGATGGTGCGCCACGAGGCGCTGTCGCACTTCATCCTGAGCATGCAGCAGACGCCGGGGCTGGGCAGCGACGACGTGCTGGTGGCGGTGACCTCGCTGTCCTTCGACATCGCGGCGCTGGAGCTGTACCTGCCGCTGAGCCGTGGCGCGCGCATCGTGCTGGCGTCGCAGGCAACGGTGCGCGACGGGCGCGCGCTGGCGCGGCTGGTGGAGGACAGCGGCGCGACGGTCGTGCAGTCGACGCCCGCGGGCTGGCGGCTGCTGCGCGCGGCGGGCTGGCCGTCGGCGCCCTTGCGCGGGTTCAAGGGCCTGTGCGGCGGCGAGGCGCTGCAGTCCG
>Ga0102589_1000492_pt1 | contig 80475 bp, 98 predicted proteins | sample AraplaMF_Col_mLB_FD_76858 | JGI IMG/M metagenome (GOLD analysis project Ga0102589, IMG submission 76858) | Arabidopsis root microbial communities from the University of North Carolina, USA - plate scrape MF_Col_mLB | ecosystem: Host-associated > Plants > Roots > Endosphere | place: USA...
AATTATCTATAATTATGAATTACGCAAAACAACATTGGAAAGAAGTAAGCGTGTTTGCATGTAGTATGGGAGCTTATTTTAGCCTTTTAGCCTATCAAAATGATGTGATAGAAAAGGCATTATTTTTATCACCAGTAGTTAATATGGAACGAATTATCGAAAATATGATGAAATGGTTTAATGTAACACCAGAGCTTTTGCAAAAAGAAATGACTATAGAGACACCGATTGGTCAAAAGTTATATTGGGATTATTTATGCTATGTAAAAGAACATCCTATTAATACATGGAATACAGATACATATATTATGTACGGAGCCAAGGATGAACTGTGCGAATTTGAAACTATTAGCTATTTTACAAAAAAACATCGTTGTGAATTAGAAGTCATGGAGACGGGTGAACATTACTTTCATACTGAAGAACAGTTAAAGATATTTGAACAGTGGCTACACAAGCATATCGATTAACAAATTATAATTTATCTTGAACCTGTTAGAGAAGAATGGTGAATATATAAACTGATATTATATTTGAGAGATATTATAAATGTAAATATATTCACTTAAACAAACAGTTGCTTTAGTTCAATAAGAATTAAACAACTTTATTAATGATTTTTGAGTACAAATATCTTTAAATATACAGAAATTAAACAACTTTAATGAGATTTACCACACACTAGATTGTAGCAAGGCTCTTATATTTTCATAATAAAATAAAACAACTATATTATCGATTTACATGGTTACCTTTTGTACAAAATTTTAGATTTTTTGTATTTAATAAAAAAGGGAGGATTATATGGAACAGCAATCTAAGACACAAAAAGAACAATTTATTAATCAACTAAAAGTTTACAAACCTGAAAAATATATATTTGATTTTTTATCACAGACAATGCCTGCCGCAAGAGATTTATCTAGTATTTCTAAGGCAAAAGAAGTAGGGAATCTGCCCGATCCTGTTATTAATTTATTAATTCACTATGTCCTACTAACAACAGAAACAACAACATTAAACCCTTTATTTACTGATATTGCTACTGATTGGTCAAGTAGAGGTATTAAGACAGTAGAAGAGGCAATAGAAATTTCCAAGCAAGAGCATGATCAATATAAAAAATGGTATGAAAAATATATTAAAGAATCTAGTTTCGCGAGTGTTATGCGTGGAGCTATTAGATGTGGCATGACAGATGAACAATTAGGAAAGTATGTTAAAGACCTGCTAGCTGATTAAATTTTAGATCTTTCTTCAAATATCTGTGAGGTTAGAGTACAGTCTCCTTTTTTCATTTAAAAAGAAAATATGGACGAATATATTCGGATTCTCCTTATTGAGGTCACCATACATCGCCATCAAGTTCAAATTTTACAAACAAATCTAATTTAAACAGATGTATGATAAATAGAGTAATACTGTTTAAGAATGTTCCTTAATGTGTAATTTTTATATAGCTACATATTTTAATGAATTAAAAGGAAAATGAGGATTTACAATGACTAAAAATGACAAATCATATTATATTCACGAATACACCTTACGGGATAGAACTACTAAATCCATCAAGATTGAGCCCTGGCGTTCATTAAAAGATGAGATGCTGGTCCTGGGTATAAAAAACAGTGATCTTTTCCAAATTCAAATGATAAAAATAAATCCAAATAAAAAGTAATGTAGGAATTTCCAGCATTTCAGAAAATGCATGTTTACCCACATTAATAAAAGAGACAAGGAAACCCTGTCTCTTTTTTATTATAGTTGTAAAAAAACAGCTACAATATACCCTAGCACATTGAGAATATTTTTTTCTATACGTGTCCACAATGTTTAAAAAGAAGTTTAGGAGTGGTTGTATGGATTTTAAAAATGTTTGTTTATTTGAAAAAGAAATGAAAAAATTTTATGGAAATCATGTTGATATTAACGCTTGTTTAGAAAAAGTTGAGAATGAAATATACACCCAAGGTTTAGGTGAGATAAATCAAACAACCCAAGAAAGCATTTATATGTACAATGGTAAAAATAAATATTCTGTAGTTAATCTTTATTTAACTATGAATTGCAATTTAGATGAAGATGGGGAAATTGAAAATAGTGATTTCATCATTGATTTTGCAGTCTAAAAGTAAATAGTACTTTTAGACTCCCTTATTTCGAGTTTTTTCTTTTTTATTTTCTAGTGTGGTACGTGAAATTTTTAGATTCTATTTTTAATGAATCAAAATTACTCATATTATATAAAAGCCTAACTCCTTATGTATCAAGGGGTTAGGCCATTTTATTTTATAAGAATACCCGTTGCAACAAGTTGCAATTTATACTTCAGTTTATTCGCAGCTTGTAGCTATTAATATGTATGCCATATTCCTAAAAATAATTACATTTTCCGTGTTTTTGTTATTAGTATATGAATCTTATTTTTATTTAATTCCATTTTCTTAAGTTTAAAAAATGAAATTAATGGACAAGTTACTAGTAAAAAAGAAAAAGTAGGTGTCTCATTTGTCCTGGTTTAAAAAACCTCGTTCAAAATTAGGGAAATTTTTAGATGCTCATGATCTGAAGCAAAATGAAGTTGCTAAAGCAAGCGGTGTAAAGGAAGCAACTCTTAGCCGTGTTTGTAATATAAGTAGTGTTTCTCCCACGGCTAAAAATGCTAGTAAAATTCTTAAAGCACTTCGGAAAATTACTGGTAAAAATGTAGATTATACAGATTTTTGGACCTAAAGGTCTATCTTTTGTTAATTTAAATTATTTTCAAATTATGCTACGATGGATTTGCGATCGACTTTTTTCCTTAATAGGAGTCACCATATCATTTTAAGAAAATTGTACGTTAAGGAGTTTATAAAGGTCATTTTGACTTAATAAACGTTTATAAATGTTTTGTAACATGGGTGTTTTTGCCCATCCCCCGAAAAAAAGAGGGAATAAGGGCGAAAACACCTATAATAAGAATTTCATCTGAGCATAACAAAGCCCTGATTTTGATAGGACCAGGGCTTTGTTTACTTTGGTAAATGTTCTTTTTCTAATAATAATCTTCCGTTATAATAGGCTTCTTCGGCAGTTTTAAAACCAGATTTATAGTACCTCTTACCTTTGACAGTTATCCATGCTCGATAACGTAATTCCTTTGACTGTCTAGTGTAATATTTGTTTACGCCTCTGTAACCAGTAGTGCTGTCTTTTCGAGGCTCTTTTCCTTTAAATAATGGTTTGACTACACCGTTAACACGTTTATTATTATACTGATTTCGCAAGTTTTCTTCTTCTTGCTCCTTTTTTAAGCAACCGCATGACCTCGTATCTCCTGTATTTAAATAAACTCCTTTCATTATTATTTCGTTGCCACATTCGCATTTGCATAACCATGTTCGTTTATTATTTTCAATCCCTACCTGCTTAATAACTAACAGACGACCATATCGACTACCTGTTAAATCTGTTATTTTCGGCATCTACTCGACCTCAATATAAATTGTATTACCCATTCCATCTTCCCAACCGTTTACATCTTCACCGTCGTTTAGGTCTTCGATAATCTGATTCATATCTTCGATAGTACCAGGAGTAATTGTAGTAACTACCTCTTCTCCTTTGATTACAGCAAAAGCATGTAATTCTCCATCAAAGTTTTCCTCTACAACTTTATATCCTTCTCGTTCCCATATTCTCATTTTTTCTCCCCCTAATCTTATTTTTCTTCCACCTTTTGGATTTTGTTGATTCTTATCGAGTATCCAGCTGTTACCTACTTTTTTAGCTATTACTTCATCAGATTGACACAAACCTTTTACACGGTCTGCTGACAACCCCCACATTTCGCCAGCTTCTTTAACGCCCATGATGTGATCTAATGGACTCCATTTATTCATATTACAAACCCCATTCTTTTGCATCGTTACTTCCTTCTTTTTTAACCGTTATCGGTTACCTTAAGTGAAATATAACACACCGTAAAAATAACCGTCAACGGTTATAATTTTAATTTTTGTATTTTCCGTTCGACAAAAAATACAAAAATTCAAATCCACAAATTAGTGATATCCTTAAAGGTATACCTTTACAAACTACCGTCACTTTCCCCATTAGTGAAAGTGATATTCCAGGTAAATATTCGTTAACTTAATTATACCAAATATATCATAAAATGTATAGTATTTAAGATGATTTTAGTATATGTTTTTTATAGATACTTATCGACAAAACTCGCAATCTAGGGATTCCAACTGAGCGTAGCAACACTGGAACGGAGGGGTCCTGGCGCACTGGCAATGAATCATGGGGAGAGTGCGCAAAGGGGGCGTTTTTAGCGGGTGGAGATTTTTTTGAGTGGGGTTCTCAAAAAAATACTACCCAGCGTTGCCCGAAACGAAGCGTTAGCGTAGTGGAACAATCCGCATGCTTTTAGCGGATTGCCGAGCGTTTCCCCATGATAGCCTCGTTTGGCAGCCAGGCCAAGAAGTGGAAGGGTTGTGAAGCGGGCTTGTTTTTCATTCTTCTTGAATGACTTTCAAGTCTTTTCTTCTTCGTAGCTGATCTTAAAAAAACGCTCCGGCCACGCCGTTAAGCGACAACCTGGAACCCAGCTATTGTTTCTACCTTGTATATCCTTCCTAGCTTACAAGAGCGGGTTAGCGGGTGGAGTAGGTAGTAGGTGGGGAGCGGTGTTATCAGTCTGTTAGCCAGTGTTTTGTGCTGGCTTATCAGACTGTCCATGAGCCCAAATAAAAAAAGACTTACAATTTTGCATCGCAAGCTTACATATAACCGATTGATAATAATTAAAAGATAAACTACATATTCATTGATGCAACTTTAGTTTTTAATTGTGCAAGCACTGATTCTACTACTGCACCTTTTGGTCCATATTTAATCCATCTATCTTTAGATGAATTCGAATTTTCAAGAGCATTAATTTATAGCGATTAATAGCTGATTCACTTCTCTAAGGGTGATGGGGTTTCTTCTATGAATGGACCTTCAAGGAATTACTTTTTGCTAAAGCAAAAAGTAATTCCCACGCTGGTTCGATACCAGCGTTTATTTCAAAGCGACATGTGTTTTTATGTCGCATCCATGCGTGTTTTTTCTTCCTGATCTACTAATTTATTTTTGTATAAGGGGACTTAATCCCCTTATACGTTGAATCCTCTTTTATTTTTTATTTTCTTCGTTATAGCTAACTCCTAAAATATAATCTATAGCCTTTTGCGCTTGACTGGCTGCCTTAACAATTAATGTTTTATCGTTTTTTAAATTTCGTAACCAGGACTGTATATAAGCCGTTGAATTATCAAATGTTACATCTACAAACCCTGATAATCCAGTTAACATGCTGGCCCCAATTTCAGCAACCAATTCTTCTTTTGAATAATCTTCTGAGCCAAAATGAGCCGTTGCTGACGTAATTCCACTTCTTTTTAATCTACTGAAATGGCCTGTTGAATGAACTAATTCATGGAATAAAGTACAATAGTATTCTTCAACTCTTGGAAAATCCTTCATTGGTGGTACATTTACATGGTCCATAACTGGCTGATAATATGCCCTTCCACTGTTCCAACTAAGGCTTGGAGAATTTATATATCCTTTTACGATGTTCTCCGCTTCTTCAATTGGATTATGTTCAAAAGTCTCTTCCTCTTTCCGCTTACTTTCAATTCCTTCACACTGATTTATATTAAAAACCTTGTAATATCTCAACATTGGAATCTTTTCAACTTCCCCGGATACTTTATCTTCTTTCTCTAACCACTTCCAGAAAACTACAATTTCTGATTTTGCCCCTTTTTTGACTTTCCCTTTTGCCTCCTTAACCTGTTTGAATGTGAGATATTCACCTGAATCTAAAAGCATTGTATTAATACCCCTATACGGTTTTTGTGTTTTCCAATTTACGGCTACATTTCCGTTTATCCAAGGTTTTTGCCAAGGCACTGTTCCCTGTTCCAGCTTCTCAATAATTTTGTTTGTTACGATTTCATAAACGTTATTTGCCATTTCCCTTCCCCCTTTTCCTTAACTTAATTATACCAAAAATATCATATTATTTGTAGTGTTTTATGATATTTTTGGTATGTTTTGATAGACAACTTTCGACAATACTTGTATTCTAGGGATTTCAACTGAGCGTAGCAACACTGGAACGGAGGGGTCCTGGCGTACTGGCAATGAATCATGGGGAGAGTGCGCGAAGGGGGCGTTTTTAGCGGGTGGAGATTTTTTTGAGTGGGGTTCTCAAAAAATACTACCCTGCGTTGCCCGAAACGGAGCGTGAGCGAAGTGGAACAATCCGCATGCTATTAGCGGATTGCCGAGCGTTTCCCCATGATAGCCTCATTTGGCAGCCAGGCCAAGAAGTGGAAGGGTTGTGGAGCGGGTTTGGTTTTAATTACTTCTTGAATTACTTTCAAGTCTTTTCTTCTTCGAACTGATCTTAGAAAAACGCTCCGGCCACGCCGTTAAGCGACAGCCTGGAACTCAGCTATTGTTTCTCCCTTGCATTTCCTTCCTAGCTTACAAGAGCGGGTTAGCGGGTGGAGTAGGTGGGGAATGTATGTTTAAAATGAAGTTGCATCTTTTATATTGAATCTCTAATGCTTTTTCTTCTTAATGAAAAGATTAGAAAAATAAAACATTGGCAATACATATATTTAAGGAGGGATACAATGTATTTTGCTATTAGAAATAATACTGTTATACCAGTTAAACTCATAAATGAAAATAAAAAAGGTACGGGCGCATGGTGTCAGGGAGCAACAGGAAAGAAATTTCTTGTATCCTATAAAAAACTATATACAAATCAAATTGCTGCTGAGAAAAAAGTGAGTAATGTTAAATGTTCTAAAGAAAAACTAAGACTAAAGCTTAAAAGAGAAGAAGCTGAAATACTAAATGTGTTTGATAAAATATATAAGGATTTTGGTGTGGAGATAAAATATACAATGTTTGAGTATTTGAGTATAGAAAAAGCTCTTGCATACTACGATTACATAAAAAGAGAAGAGATTCGAGATAGACTTATTACACCTTTAGAACTTCCTTCAGATTGTATTCAATGTGGCAATCTAATTTGGGAAGGAAGCTGCTGTGATGAATGCGATCCAGTTTTCGGAGGCGAAAAAGTAATTTAATTTTCAAATCCATAACAAAAAAAGACTTACGATTTCACATATTATCGCAAGCCTACATATAACCGATTGGTAATAATTCGAAGATCAACTACATAATCACTGATTCGACTTTAGTTTTTGCTGATTCAATTACTGATTTTATTAAGCGTTCTTCCTTTGGTTTACATGTAATCCATGCAAGTTTAAAGATATTTGAACTATCAAGAGTAGAGGTTATTTTTTCAAGATCCTCTTCACTATTTATAGTGTTTAATAATTCCTTCACCTTTAATAATGCTTCATTGGAAGAGGCTGCAACATTTGTTTCTTGTACAACATAATCGTGTAATACTTCTAATAATTGATTAGTTAATACTTCCCATAAATCATTCTTTGTTTGTGTTGTTGAGTCTTCCAGAAATAATTTATTAATTATTCTTGCCTTTTCACCATTTACAATTAGAAAGGCCTCATTACACGTCATATGCAATATGTCTTCTGCTGTAATAAAATGTTTTTTAACGCTACCTTCATTAGTTGTCGATACACTTTTATCTTCACCTAATCGAATTAAAAATTCAGCATCTTGAACTGAATGACCACCAAAATATAGAATAGCTTCACAATTTTCTATAATCTGAGAAGCAAACTCTTTTTCATAGATACGTTCGAGTCCATTCAGTTCTTGTAATATAATCGAAAATCCAATCTTATGTCTCTTCGCAATTGATAAGAATTCAGCCATATCAGGTAAAGGATACAATCCATATTCATCTAAAGTAATATGCAGACTTTGATTCCATACTTCATCATTCAGAAGAATTTTAAATAATTCTTGCACCAATAATCCCCGTTCTTTCACTGTTTTTTCAACTGAGAATGCATCAGAATCATGAAGATATATTGCTAATTTATCAGTTCCATATGAAATTAAGTCATTACGAAAATCTTCAGAAATAGTCTCACTGGAAAGATCATGCTCTAAAATTCTATAACCCTGTTCTAATTTTTCCTTATGCGTATATGTGAACTCTTCTTTATGCGGGTCCACAATAAGCAAACTTTTTTCTTGTTCTAACAAAATATTTGGTCGAACATATGAAAAATTTTTACCACTACCTGCTTTACCTATAACCAGAACATTTTCATTATCATTACCGCTTAATCCAATCTTATTGAATACTGTTTCTACTCCCAATACAGTCATTTCTCATCTCTCCATTTCATTTTTAAAATATTCCTGACCTTAATGTTATTTAAGTTCTTAATAACTTTAAAAAGTTCACTTCAAGTATTTTCTGCGGGGTCGATATAAAGGTAAATTTTCCGACTTAAACGATATAAATACGTTCTTCTTTATCTACAGGAACAATAATGCGTTCCTCTTGAATTGGATATTGATACATTACAATCCCTCCTCCTCAATTAATTTTTTTAAGAATGCTTTAGGATCTTCACCTAAATCTTGAAGAATTAATATTTGATGTTGAATTTCTTCTTTAATTTCTGCAATCTTTTTTTCTTGTAAATTTGTTACAAGCTGTCTCGTCATATCTCGAAAAACCATTGTTTCTGAGATTTTCGGAACATGATCGTTAGCTATCTCTTTTAATTTATTTGAAACCCTAACATCAAAATATGTACTAAGTTGCTGTATCTCTTGGGGTGATTTTAATGTTCTAGTTTCACTTTGTATCTCCTCATAATAATTCAATACAAAAGCTTCAATAACATGATTTAGATGTTCACCTATAAGATATTTTTGTAGTTCTTCGTGAACATGTTTTTCAATGTAATAGGTTTTTATTTTGCTTTTACGCTGTTCAATTTCGCTTGTAGCAATTTGATGTAATACATATTCCATAATGACAGAACGGTTTAATTTCTTGCCTTTTACAGCGTACTTTTCAACTAGCCTATCTAAAGTATTGCTATTCTCTATATCAAGGCGAAAAGGGCATGATATGGGTTTTCTCACTTCCCTTCTGATATTCCAAAAATCTATTTCCTTTTGTTCTAATAAATTAGGAATAGCTTTTTGAATCATTTTATTTTGGAGACGAGCTGGACATTTCTCTTTAAACAAGTTAAATATCGGCTCATCAATTGAAAAATTATACTGTCTCTTACTCATACATTCACCTTTAAAATATTTATTTACAATTTAATTGTAACATAAATCTGTTTAAAGTAGTAGTGAAAAATCAGAATTTTTAACTTTTTTGTGAGTTAAAGTATAAATTGTCCGTTTTGGACAGTTTATGCTTTATTTTTTATGTGGACAATTTATGGTTAATATTGTACAGAAAAAAGAGCTCTGTTATTAATATTTAGTAGGGACCTTTTGGGTAACTAAGCTAATTTGAAATTAGGATGAAATAACACAATAAAGTTGCACTATTTCATTTGTTTAAATAGAATTGTATTATACAGAAGAAAAAATATAAAAATTATTAATTCTTTTAGTATCTTTATATTATTTCTTATGCAGAGAGAGGGGAGGCTTAAATTTGAAGTATAATTCAAGTATTCAAGAGTTTTTAAGAACTTATGTAAAAGCAATTCAAAGCTCAAATGCAGCAGTATTCGCTGGGGCCGGTCTTTCGCGTCCTGCTGGCCATGTAGACTGGAAGGAATTGTTACGAGAAGTTGCTGAAGATCTCCAACTCGATATCGACCAAGAAGTAGACCTAATAGCTTTAGCTCAATATCATGTTAATGATAATGGACGAAGTAAAATAAACCAAATTTTGATTGATGAATTTACTAAAAGTGTAACAACAACTGATAATCATAAAATTTTATCGCAGCTTCCCATAGAGACATATTGGACTACAAATTATGACCAATTAATTGAATCTAATTTAGTTGCATCGGGTAAGAAGGTAGACAAAAAGATAACACCTGAAAACTTGAGTTATTCAGTACCAGGAAGCGATGCAGTTGTTTATAAAATGCATGGAGATAGTAGCTTACCCCATGATGCGGTTTTAACTAAAGATGATTATGAAGGTTATAACCAAAAAAGGAAATTATTTAGTACAGCCCTGCGGGGGGATTTGGTATCTAAAACATTTTTATTTATAGGTTTTAGTTTTGATGATCCTAATTTATCTCAAATTTTAAGTAAAATTAGAATATTATTAAATGAAAATGCGAGAACTCATTATTGCTTTATGAAAAGAGTAGATAAAAATGATTATAAAAATAATGAGCAAGAATTTCGTTATGCAACAATTAAGCAAGATTTAAAGATTAAAGATTTAAAAAGATACAGTATTAAGGTTCTTTTAGTTGATGACTACCCTGAAATAACAGAAATACTGCAATATATAGCTTCACTGGTAATACGAAAAAATATATTTGTATCTGGAAGTGCGAGTGATTATGGCGAATGGGGTGAAAAAAAATCTTTTGAATTTAGTACATCATTAAGCAAAGCCCTCATTAAAAATAATAATAATATTGTTTCTGGATTTGGTTTAGGGATAGGAAGTTGTATCATTTCTGGTGCATTAGAAGAACTCTATTCAAGTCAAAATAACAATGTAGAAGAAAGACTCAAGTGCAGACCATTCCCACAGGTTACAACTGGACAAATTGCTATAACTGAATTATGGACTAAATATCGTAGGGAAATGCTTTCTAATGTTGGGGTCGCGGTTTTTATATTCGGAAACAAGATTGATACTGAAACTACAAAGGTAATCGATGCTAATGGTATGATAGAAGAATTTGATATTTCTGTAGAAAACGATGCGGTTCCTATTCCTGTAGGGGCAACGGGTTTTACTGCTAAAGTTTTATGGGAGAAGGTTATGAATGATTTTAATCATTATGTTGGGATTGAAACCTTAAAACCTTTGTATACCGATTTAGGTAATGAAAGTAAGACTCCTGAAGAATTAATTGAAATTGTAGTGAAAATCATTAAGCAATTAGAAAAGCGCTAATTTCTTAAATTATATAGTTAAATTAGATGTAACGTAAAAACTATCATGAGATATGTGGGGGAATTTGTTTGGCATATAAAACTTTTATATCTTATAAGTATTCTGAAGCTAAGGATTTAAGAGACAGGATTGTGAAAGCACTAGGAGATGACGCTAAATATTATCAAGGGGAAACCAGTGAATCACCGGATATGTCCGATAAAACAACGGATTATATCAAAGATAAATTAAAGGATATGATTTATTCTACTTCCGTTACTATTGTTATAATCTCCCCAAATATCAAATTAAGTAATTGGATTGATTGGGAAATCGAATATTCACTTAAGCAAATAAAACGAAATGATCGCACCTCTGGAACTAATGGAATTCTAGGAGTAGTCATGAAATACAATGGTGGATATTCTTGGTTAAGACCTTCAAGGACCAATTCGGATGGACATACTTCTATACAAACGAATAATGAATATCTCTATGATATTATTCACAAAAATAGATTCAATCAAGACCCTCCTGAATATACTTGTGATGAATGTGAAATAGTAAATTCTTTAACAGGTTCGTATATTTCTTTGATTAATGAAGAAGATTTTCTTAAAAATCCAAATAAATATATTGATAATGCATACGATAAAAGCAAAAATACAAGCAACTATAATATAAGCAAAAAATAAAGAGATGATTAGAAATCTGTAAAGAAGAATCATTTGGCAGGGGCCATATGGTTCTTTTTATTGTATATTTTGGAGTTACTTTTTGTTTACTTCACTTTTTTCGGTACTCTGAATATAGGAGGGTAAATCCGTTGACTACGGTAGGGATATAATATTGATTTTGTAAATATTTTAGACAATATATGGTTTATTTTTAGTTATTTAGAAAATATATGGTTTATTACTTTCATTTTAGTCTAGTGGAAAATGAAAGTAATACATATAAAATAGACAGTATATGATTAATTTGTGGAACAATTTATGATTTAATCCACATTTTTGAGAGGGATGGGGTTTCTTCTATGAATGGACCTTCAAGGAATTACTTTTTGCTAAAGCAAAAAGTAATTCCCTCGCTGGTTCGATACCAGCGTTTACTTCAAAGCGACATGTGTTTTTATGTCGCATCCATGCGTGGCTTTTCTTCCTGATCTATTGCATCTTTTTATTTTGTAAGGGGACAACATTGCCCCCTTACATTAATTAAAACAAAGTATTCCCTTCATTATTGGCAAGCATCTTCAAATTTCTTTCTGTAAACAGCTACATTATATTTATCATATGTTTTTTCTGACCATGTGTTAAACCAGTAACCTGAATCATCTTCTAGTTCATAAAAAGTATCAGACTCCCCTTGAAAATCATTTGCTGTAAGACCATTATCTTCTAAATAATCTTTAGCCAATTTCTTACCGTGTGCTTTTGCCTTTTCCATATCTAAAAACAGAAATGCATCACTATCTTTATCTCCGTTGTAAAAATCGTATACAACATGAACGATTATAGGTGTTTGCATTGTATCCTCCTTACGTGTTTGAGTTTTTAAGCTCCTACCCGAGCTAATAAATCACTGAAATCTCGCTTAATTTCACTAGGTTGTAGCGTTTTTAGATAATCAATACATTCTTCTAATTCAATGTCATACCATGAGCCATATGCGATTGTATCGCCTTTAATTTCATTATTTTTAAAATCTACAACTACAGATGTTTCATGTGTTGAAAGTGGTCTTTTTTTAATAAAATTGTATCTATCAAAATCATATTCTTTATTTTCGTATGTGCCTTTTATTTGCTCACTAGATTCGAATTTAATCATTTGGCAACCCCTCCGATTTTTAAATTATACCGAATTTATCATATTTATTGATAAATTCGGTATGTGATTTTAGTTATAACTTAACTACTTTGAAACACCACAACTTCCGTGAGTTATACTACCCGAACGCTTATTAATTGCTAAAAAGTAATTAATCCCTTTAAATTGATAGTTCCATGAATAAGATACCTTATCTTCTTTATCATCCGTCCACTCTATAGTTTCTTGTTCTTTCTTTGAAAACATTGTATTAACTTTCTTATTTAAGCGATTTACTAATTTTCTATTTGATAGTTCTTTTTTCATCATTTGCTCTTTCCCCCATTCAATTATTGTGATAACGCACTGTATGCCTGAGTACTTTCATATCTAATAATTGGGGTTCCATCACTTTTGTAGCCTCCCCACATCGGACCACAAAAACCGCAGAATTTTGGTTGCATTTGTAATTCTTTTCGTGTGCTTTTACTTTCGTGAAACCCTTTAGTCTGAAATGGAATTTCTGTATGCTGAAATTCTGAAGTTCGAATTTTTCCATCTTGTTTGAGCGTTACAAATTGATAAGTCACCTTTGTATTATCCATGTTTACCACTCCTTATTTTTATGCTGTTTGATAATTCATCATCACGTAGCATTCCGCTAAAAATGTTAGGTAGTGCATTAAATCTCCATTGCGAAAATCTAAATATGAAAATACTTTTTTAACTTGAACTTGTTCTTCTTCGGGAGCTTGTTCAATCAGTGTAACCATTCTTTCAACATTAAACATATGTGTCATTCCATCAAATTTCACTATAAACGTTTTATCCATAAGTTCCTTTTCTTCAAGCATTATGCGATAAAATGATTTTTTAGCGCTCACAATTTCACTCCTCAATTTATTATTAAATCGGTTATATGGGCATGTAGGAGATAAAATACACTTTTTATTCAACAATTATAGATTTCTGAAATACATCTGCTAAAGTATCATTAAAAAATCTTACACCCTCAATAAAATAGTAAATTTGGTTTTCAAATTCCTTTGCTTTGTCCATATCATTTCTGTCTTTAGTCCTATTCCAAAATGCTACATATTGATTAAATTCTTTTTTAATATCATCATCAGATAAGACAATTTCTCTCTCATAATCTTTAACAGGCTTATTCGTTTCATCGTTTTTCACACCAAATGCTTTTCTAATTATCGCAATTTGTACCATTACTCTCGCACTCTGTTCTCTTGTTTTTAAAGTTTGAGTATCTAATTCTATTACCTTTCCCATTAACTTTTTATTGCGCATTTTCCATTACCTCCAATTGTATAAGGGAATTAAACAATCTCTTCATTCCTCAATTTATTATTAAATCGGTTATATGAGCATATAGAATTTGCTCTTTTTATTGGCTTTTTCTTTCCCCTTTCCTTTAACTTAATTATACCAAATTTATCGTATAATATGTAGTATTTATGATAAATTTGGTATGTGTTTTTGATAGATACTTTTCGACAAAACTCGCAATCTAGGAGTTCGTACGTGGAGTAGGTAGGGAGCGGTATTATGAGCCCGAATATTCTTTTATTTCTTTTTACACTAGAGCAACATATTTAGAATAAAAAGAGCCCCCTGTTTTTCCGAACAGAGGGCTCTAACCGATTTAATAATAAGTTGAAGAATAGTGATTAACTCACTACATCTAAAATAATAGCATATTTTACGGTGATTAAGAAATAATTAATTAAAGTGTACGATACAAAAAAAAGTGCACCGTACACTTAATAATTTTCATTTCTCATTGATCCAATTCTTTAAAACTTTATTTGTAAGTACACTGAAAATCCAAACACCAAAACATACAATAAATATATAATCTATTGCCTCCAAAGACTGAAAATTAATAACAACGGCAAATATGATGCTATATATAAACAACATTTGAAAGTTAGACGTATGGAATTTTTCTCTTTTAATTTTCATATGTTATAATTAAGTTGGAGAACAGGAAGAAAGTCCTAAGACTTTCCCCCTGCTTTGCAATTAAATGGTTATTTGGAGCAACGTTTCTTTGGACGGTTTCGTTGCTCTTTATTTTTGTCTTTTTTCTTGTTGGCACTATTCTTTCTCATTTCTTGTAGGTTTTTTATACCGGTAATTATATTGGTAAATGCCAGTGCTACTGTAGAAAGAATAGTTGCAACCATTAACAACAATTTTAAAAGATTCTCCAACTCCCCCAAGATTTCACCTCCTTTCCTTAGTTTTCTTTTATCACCTCCCTTCATTTTTATAATTCAATTACAATATAAATTAGTTGAAACTTTATAAAACATATAGAAAATAGGTTCATTTACCTTGTTTTAGATTTTTGAATAGAAGGGGATACACTCCCCTCCATTCTGTGTTTATCGAGTATAGAAGCCTTTTAGATGCCCGTAATAATTCCACCTTACTTGTTTTCCGCTATTTACTGCCATTTGCTCCGCTACAAGGTGAATTGCATTCCAAACATTGTTCTCGGGTACATCTAACACCATGTCAATGACTGGTGTATCCTCCCAATTAACGCCTTCTCCTTTAATACGAAATTCAACCTTTGTTTTAGCAAGTTTCATAATTTCACTCCTCAACTTATTAATAAATCGGTTATATGAGTTTGTAAGATTTACTCTTTTTACTGTTGTTTTCCCCTTTCCGTTAACTTAATTATACCAAATTTATCATAAAATATGTAGTATTTATGATAAATTTGGTATATGATTTTGATAGATACTTTTCGACAAAACTCGCAATCTAGGGATTCCCACTGAGCGTAGCAACACTGGAACGGAGGGGTCCTGGCGTACTGGCAATGAATCATGGGGAGAGTGCGCAAAGGGGGCGTTCTTAGCGGGTGGAGATTTTTTTGAGTGGTGTTCTCAAAAAAATACTACCCAGCGTTGCCCGAAACGAAGCGTAAGCGTAGTGGAACAATTCGCATGGGTTTAGCGAATTGCCGAGCGTTTCCCCATGATAGCCTCGTTTGGCAGCCAGGCCAAGAAGTGGAAGCGTTGTGAAGCGGGCTTGCTTTTATTCTTCTTGAATGACTTTCAAATCTTTTCTTCTTCGAACTGATCTTAGAAAAACGCTCCGGCCACGCCGTTAAGCGACAACCTGGAACCCAGCTGTTACTTTTAAATAAAGTTATGATGTTTATAAAAAAGACGCGATGTTTTGAATAAAGTTGCGATAAAAAAAGAAATTAATCTTTTGTTTAAAAAGATTAATTTCTTTTTTTCATATTGTAAATCTCCGTTCTCAATTTATTCAACACCATTTATTGTAGTCTCATTTTGAGAAATCATAACTTTTAAATGTTCTGTTATGACCTCCATTTTATCAATAGCAAATATAATTAGACTCAATATGTCTTTTTCTATATTAAGTCCTTTGTGAAACGTTTCGCCCAAGTTATCAATATTTTCAATATCACTATTTTCAAAATCAAAATTAATTCTTGTAAACGTCATAACATAATCAGCCGTTTCAATATTTTCTATCATTTTTTTCATTAAAGTTTTATGACGTTCATTTGTCTTTTGAATATCCTCAAATACTACATTTTCACCAAACCCAAATCTTAAAAATTCTTTATGTGTTGTTTCTAGAGGATGAGCAATTATATATGATCTAATCGCTTTGAAATAATCATATTTATCCCTATTTATACTTTTAACTTTAACACCATAAAACTCGTCTTTATCGTTCTTTTTGTCATAGACTGTTAATTTTCTTAACAAATATTCTATTGATGTTAATATTTTGTCTGAAACTGATATTAATTCATACACATTAATATCATCATTTTTATTGTTTATATCTTGCAAAGCATAATTTATAACTGCTCTAGCTGACATAATTTTAGTGTTTCTTTCAAAATGTTCATTTGCGTCTTTTTCAAAGTAATCATTACACACTTGATTAAATTCATCAAATGCTTCTCTATTAATTTTCACTAATAATCAAATCCTTCTATTAAATTATTGTCATAACATATATTTATAATCTATCATATTTAATTTTTTATCAAAAATATTTTTGTTAATGTATTGCGCTTACCAAACCTTTACTAAAATTTTGAGTTACGCTGTTTTCCCCTTTTAATTAGAGAATTCTAAGTGAATTTTAATCAAACATTTTTATAAAAAAGAATGTTTATTTGAATAGAAAAGACTCCATTTTGATTAATCTTTTTTCAAAACGGAGTCTTCTTATCTACCATATAATATGGGTTTGTAGAGCTTTTTTTGATTAAACTTTATTTCAAATCAACACCAGCTATTGTTTCCCCCTTGTATTTCCTTCCTTGCTTACAAGAGCGGGTTAGCGGATGGAGTAGGTGGGGAGCGGTGTTATCAGCCTGTTAGCCAGTGTTTTGTGCTGGCTTACCAGGCTGTTCATGAGCCAAAATAATATTTGATTTGACAATTTGAAATTTACTTTCAGTTTTTTTCTATTTATCTTCTTTATGTTCAAGGTTTATTTTATATACTTATGTTATTCATATGATCTTAAAGTAAAGTCACAATTTTTATAAAAAGGAGCAATTATATGGAACAAGATTTTGAAACGCAAGTGAAACAATTTATAGAGTTATTGAATTCCTCAAAACCTGAAGAATACTTATCTGATTGCATAAGTGCAGCTATACCTCATTCGAAAGATTTAGATCGTATTTTTGGTGCTAAAGCATATGGGAAATTGCCTGAACCTGTTATCAACGTATTAATTAATTACGTTATACTAAAAAAAGATGTACTCGTATTAAATAAAATTTTTAATGATATTGCTTTTGAATGGTCCAGAAAAGACATTAAGACCGTAGAAGAAGCAATGTTGCTGGCAAAACAAGAAAACAAAAAATACGAAAAATGGATTGAAAAATATGATGATGATTCTTGGTTAGGCGACGTATTACGAGGAGCAATTATAAGTGGCATGACAGATAAGGAATTAGGACAGTATGTTAGACAGCTTCAAGAAAAATATCTTTAAAGAATTCTAGATATGATTTGATCAATTTTTTTTATAAAAACATTCAAACCTATAACAAGAGCATACCAATGTATTAAAGGTATGCTCTTGAATTAATATTATTGTTTAATGAACTCAATTAACCTTATTTCCTTCTATACACAAGTCAATATCCTTTGACAGATTAGTCCAGTTTTCTATATCGTATTCATGTGTAATCAACCAGTTTATGTGATCTAAAATACGTCCATTTTCAAGTTCATCCTTATCATAGGATTTTATAATAAGTTCTACTGCTTTTTTGAGAAAATCATGATTGTTAGTAATGTCTATAATCTTTAACAAATACTCGGCATCTAATCGCTGTTGTACTAGAACATAAGAAAGTTGTTCATAATTTTGAGTTGTATATTCTAAAAAGTAATCAACAAGAAAATTGATTTTTCCAAATTTGGATTTCAATATTTCATTTGCTTTATCTGATCCCCTACCTGGGCCATTCGCTTTTCTCACAATTTGAATAACAACATCTGTATGATCTTTTGCATTCATTCTTTTTATGAATGTCGCATCTAATCCCTCTAACATTTCAAGGGCTGCATTAACAATATTATAATCAGCATCTCTAATAAGTTCTAATAAATTCTCAAAATATAGTTCATCTAATATTGAAACATTTAAGTGATTGACTATATTTGACGACTTGTGCAAATTATCAACTGATATTCGTAAAGTACCAAATTCTGTCTTTTGTACTGAAACTTGTATCTCCGCTTTATATTTTGCAACTAATTCACTGAGTTCATTAAGTTGTAAAGCTCCTTCTTTAAAAATTAACTGTACAACATCATTTCCTACATTCGAATTCTCTGCATCTGCAAAATTAATTAGATTCGCCATAAAACGTTCTCTATCAACTGAATCTAAAAAATTGACCGTTTTAGGAGCTATTTTTGTGATAAATAGCATGCTATCAAAAAGATGATCTCTTTCAATTAAATTTCTAAACCCCATACAAATATTTCTTAGCTGGTCTTCATCCGTTATTACAGCTAACATACCTGCGATAAAATGTTTAGCATTGCTCCATTTCGCACTATCAATTTCATTCGTTTCGATTATGGATATTAATTTTTTAGCTAATGGTTTTTTCGTATTATTATGTAACTTTTCTAGTTCATTCTGAACTGTATGGATAACGCCGTCTTTATCTGGCTTTGGGAAAAAACTAGTGCTTTCCAATCTGTTAACAAAGGCATTGGTATATGATGGGCCTAATAATGCAGGCTGACTAATTATTGAATCAATATATCCCGTGAATACAGCTCTAGCTTCTTCAGCAGTAGATACGTGTTCATTCGGATGAGCACACTGATTTCTAATGTCTAAATAAAGAAGAATTATTTTCTTTTCAGCAACTGTCAGTATGGAAATAGATGCAGCTTGTTCAACCATATATTTTTCATAGTTATCTCCGTTAGCTTTCTTTTGACGGATTTTTTTAATTAACTCTTTTGCTTCTGGAATAGAACTAGCTAGCCCATCTATCTTTTCATATAAATCATGCATTGCTGCGATAGTGGACATAATTACACATCCTCTATAGGATTTTGCATTATAGCAATTCAACGCTTCTTGCATATATTTTTTAATATGATACTTTTTAATTCCCGTTACAATTACTTCCATATCCCTTAACATTATTACATCAACTCACTCACTGTTAAATATTTACTAACTCTAGAGTATCACATATTCTTTGTTTGTTCTTTTTCTAAAAATAAGAACCTTCCTTTTTTAAATACAAGAAAAGAAACCATTTTATTAAAATGGTTTCTTAGAGTGACATTGATGTCGTGCAATTTTAATCCGAATGGTCATGTTGATTTTTTTTATAGTAAGGAAATAGAAGAGATAGCTAGTTATCCGCAAGCTACCTCTTTTATTTAAATTATTCCATTAAAGGGCGCTATTATTGAACAACATAAGTAAAAAGATCAATCCTTTAATTAAACCTAGGTTTAATTATTGTAATTATACCAATGCTTTTATTCTCATAATTGTCGTTAGCATGGCTAATTCTTTTAGGTAACAATGTTCGCATATTTTTTTATTAGTGAGTTGCAATGTTCTAATTTTAATATCCTTCATTTCTATTTTATCAGTCCCCACAAACTCTGTAGCAGCCTTTTTCATTTTTTTTAATTGAATCCGATTAATAGGTTCTACCTGTTCGTTACATACTAAACATAACTTCATAATTTCACTCCATTCTATACCTGAGGCTGCCTTATGTTGAGTAACAATAAAGTTGTTTAAATTTAATAAAATTGATTAAAAAACAAATACCTTTTCTTCTAACTTTTTTTCTAATGCGATTACACTCAACGATGGCTGTTCCAATTCTACAATGTAGGAATCTTTATCTTCTCTTAAAAAACGAAACAAGTCTTCTTTTTTGTATAACACTCCATTTAATTCGTAATCCTTTAGAAATTTACCATACAGCGGTATATTACTTTTTTTAATAAGGCTTTTTATTACTTCACCATTTTCGCTTACTTCTTCTACAGTCATTGAATTTAACATCTTTTTTAACTTTTTCTCGCTCATATTTCGTTCTCCTATCTATTTTTCGTACAACTTTATAACGTAATTGTGAATGAAAACCTATTTGGCAAATGAAACAAAGTCAATAAATCCTTTTTCATTCAGCTTTACTACCGCATTGTACGTATTTTTATCAGCTTTTTTAATATTTTTAATCACTGTTTCTTTACCCTCAAGCAAATTTTTCACATTTGTTTTCCCTAACTTCTTCTTACGGAAATTATCAGGTAAAGTAAACTTACATTCAGGATAGTTTGAGCAACCATAGAAGCTTTTTCTAGCCTTAATACCACTACCACATTTAGGACATGTGCCTACAATTGATTTTTCTTCTTCTTTTTGTTTTTGCACTTCATACTCCTTAATATCGAGTGCTGCAATGTCACCTGGCACTTTTTCAATTAAATGCACAATAAACTTTTGAATGTTAGCAAGGAATGTCTCAATATTACCTTCCCTACGTCCAATTTTTTTAAGATATGTTTCCCATTTTGCTGTCATCTCTGCACTTGTTAGTAGCCTTTCTCCTTCCACAGCTTTACATAGGACCTTTCCTTTTTCCGTTACAACTAAATTATTTTTTTGGGTATCAATATATTTTTTATCTTTGATCGTTTCAATAATACTCGCCCTTGTTGCTTCAGTGCCGATCCCCTCAATTTCTTTCAATAGTTCCTGTGCTTTTTCATCATCAACTGTTTTACCTGCTGTTTTCATGGCCGTAATCAATGTACCCTCTGTAAAGAATTTGGGTGGTTGGGTTTCCTTTTGCACTAAATGAATATCAACTTTGACTTCTTCATCTTTCTGAACACTTGGTAAAACGGTATCCTTTTCTTTCTTCTCTTCCTCTTTGGAAAATAACAATTTCCATCCTTGATCTAATGGAACTTGCCCTTTTGCTTTAAAAATAAGTTCACCTGTTTGAACCTCAATTACTGTTTCCTCAAATGTATAGTCAGGTAAAAACATAGCTATGGTTGTTTTTGCAATAAGCATATAAATCTTTTGTTGAAGTTCTGATAAACCTTTAAATTTTTCCTTGCTTGGCACTTGTTTAGTTAAAATAATGGCATGATGTTCTTGTACTTTTTTTTCATCTACGTATTTTTTGCGTGGTTCTAGGTGTGGATTATCAATATTAATATTTAAAAATGATTTGTAAGAATCTAGATTAGCTCTAAGATAGCTAAATTCATTTTCAGTAATAAAAGGAGTATCTGTACGTGGATACGTTAATAAGCGAGCTTCATAAAGCTTTTGTACAGCTTTTAGAGTGTCGCTGGCACTAGCTTTATACATTTGGTTGATTTTACTTTGTAAACTACTCAACGAAAAAAGAGAAGGGCTTCCTGTTCTTTTCTCCTTCTTTTCAACATTTTTGATTATGCCGTCTTGAACGCCTTTTTGGGCATTTTTTTCATTTATGAACGTAATTGCTTCAGCTTCATTTTTAAAACGTTCTGACGGGCTTAAAAGAGCCTTAAAATTCCCTTTTTCAGCTAATATGTTGCCTTCCAGCTCAAAAAATAGCTCTTTTTTAAAGTTTTCAATTTCTAACTGGCGTTTATAAATCATATATAAACACACCGTTTGAACCCGACCTAGAGAAAAGGTACCTTGAACGCCTTTCTTTTGTAGACAAAGTGAATACAAAGGACTCCCATATAGCGATAGGTAAGTTTTTGATAATCTCTCCAACTTTTCCCCCGCTCCACACCGTACGTGCGATTTTGACCGCATACGGCGTTCCATCAGTTTAGACATATCTTTGTTTTCCCTAATCTTACAATATTAGTTTTTATTGCTCATAGTTAATCACTTCCTATCGGACGTGTTACTATTTGTCTTACACGAACCTATGAAAATGATTAGGGTTGCTGATTTGTTCTAAACTGACTTGTGGCTATTCCTCTGTTCTCATTACAAGAACTTCAACGGTCACGCCACTACTCTCACTGGGATAAAATAAGGTTATTCGCTATTTACGCATTTCCTTTTAACGTTTCATTGAGTGTGCTCTCTCCACGTTCCCAGCTTTCCACGTTGCCTTATTTCTATCAAGATTACATTAGGTTAGGTGCTGACTATACCCCACCATTCTATCCAACGCCTGTAACGTTGCATGGTTTTTCATAGCATGAATTCTTACTCAACCACAGAATGATGAGCTTAGATTTCTCTAAGCCAATTGTAGGAGCGTACATTCGCCAGTTCGTCAGTGTTTTACCACATTCTCACCATACTAAGTTTTTAACGACTTCCGAGCTATCATATACGGACAATACCTCTATTGCCTTTTCGGTTGCTCATTGAACACTACGGTATATTTCACTCGACTTCACCGAGCTTCACACCATTTCCATATGCACATAGGAAATCGCATGTCGGAGTATTAAAGGGAGCGTTTCAGAACGTTACTTCATCATTCCACTCCTCGAAATAAGACTTTATCCCATATATGTAGGGATAAGATAGCTTTTCACTATCTAACGTGTCGCACTCATGCCTATAAGCCAATCAGCTATTTGTCGTGCTTTAGCTTCTTGATAAAAAGGGAAAAAATCCAATCCATTCCGTAAATTTTTAAAGCCCTCACGAATCGCATCGTTTTCTAAACTATTAATCCATAGCCTTTTATATGTTTTATCTTTGCTGTAAGCATTTGCTTTCATGATAATGGACCAGGCAATATTTTCTCCTTCACGATCACTATCGGTTGCGACATAAATTATTTCCGCATCCTTTAATAAATCGGCTACAATCTTAAATTGTTTTTTCTTATCATTTGCTACTTGAAACTCATAGTTAGAAGGAAAAATCGGCAAACTTTCTAAATTCCACTTTTCCCATTTTTCTTCATAAAATCCTGGGGGAGCTAATTCCACTAGATGACCAAAACCAAAAGTAATAACAGCCTCTCCATTAGGTAAAATACTATCTTTCACAATAAAGTAACCGTCTTTTTTCTCTGTACTCTTCATGGCATTGGCATAAGCTAGGGCTTGTGACGGTTTCTCCGCTAATATAATACAGTTGCTCATTACTCATCCTCACCTTCAAGGCATTCAATTAAAGTATCTAACCCTCTCCAATAACTTTTTACAACGGCTACCGCCTCATCTTCTGAAGAACAAACCACAATTGCTGCTAAATATTGTTTGCCATTGTATACACATGTTTTATCTTTCGAATATCTATTAATTTCTTTATCTTCTAATTCTCGATGAATCAAAAACCGATCATCATACTCTTTTTCAATCAAATAGTTAGCTGAATTTGAAACATTTTTTTCTACACGATTCGGATAGTTCATTTCCTTTATTTCCCTTACGGAAAAGTAGTCCTTTGTATTTACAATTAATTTTTTCTCATGTTCTGAATACCAGGAAAAAACTTTTATCAGATCTCCCATATCGGTAATGTGCAAAGGGTAGTGTCCACCGCAATATTTCTTCCCATCAGAACCCTCACTCATTAAGTATAAACACCAAACTGGTTGTTCCTCGCTGGCCCTTGAAATATATCCATAATCCCCTGTATCAGATACCTCCAAATTATTAATAATAAATTCCTCTAATGATTCTATTTCATTAATCTTGGTCATTTATAAGCCCCTTTTCTCTATAGATATTGTATTTTTCTCTATACCTTCTAACTGTCCATTCAGTCCGCTTATAAGTTTTAACACTCCTTATTCTTCTGACATTAAAACCGTATGCAAATGAAATACAGAGTCTTTTTGGTCTAAATGTGCTACAGAAAACAAATTTTCCTTACCATTCTTTTCTGTTTCGATTAATTGAGAAAATAATTGTTCTACCTGTCCGGAATTCAATAGATGTTCGCAATTTTCACCTGTTTCTTTGTCGTGTATATCCAAATAAATAATATCGTTTTTCAAAATCTCTAAACGATTACGGTCTAAAAATACTGATAATATTTTGTACATCATATCTCTTAACTGTATTCGTTCTTCAATGCTACTAGGGAACGGAATTACATCTAATTCATTTTTTGTTTTCATTAGAAATACATTTCTATTCGTTAATTCATTAGTCCACTTTTGTTTTTTGTCTGTTCTAAATAAATAATTCAAAAAATTAATGAGATGATTTTTATCATTAAAGCCTACTTTATCTGAAAGCTCAAAATCTACATTTATATGAATAGTCATGTGTTATCTCCTACTTTCTTTTTAAGAATTTTCTTTTTGCCTATATACATTGTATTTTTCTCTATATCTTCTAAATGTTCTTCGGTTAATGCCTGTTACTTTCTCTATACAATTCTCTGTTTCGCCTTCTAGATATAATTTGAAAGCTTGCTGTAACTTCGGGCTATCAAATTCATACTTAGGCTTGCCACCCTTAAATTTCCCTTGTTGTTTTGCTATGCCAATTCCTTTCGCTTGTCTTTCCTTAACTCGTTGCTTTTCACTTTCATCTTGATAATCTTGATACCTATAAAGCTCAATTATTAAGTTATTAATCAATTTTCTTAGATTTTCATCCTCAATTCCTTTGCATCGAGGGATATTAAGGACCTCCAGTGTAGCTCCTTTCTTTAGAATATCTTTCATGATTTTTATTAACTCTTTATTCTTGCTACTAAGTTGATCCAGTTCCGTAATAACGACAATATCTTTCTCACAAATGAAATCAAGCATAGCTTTTAATTGGGGGCGTTGTAAGTGTTGTGGACGTTGTAAGTGTTGTTGTGGACGTTGTAAGTGTTGTAAACGCTCCATAGTTTGACCACTCGTGTTATCAACAAACAATTTAGAAACACCTTTTAGTGCTTCAAATTGTTTATCTAAATTTTGAGCTTTATTCCTAATTTGTACATAGCCTATTCTCTTCATAACCTGTGCTCCTCTTAGTTCCCCTATAAACTAATATTTTTCTCCTTTCATAAATTTAAAGATGCACAACTTCGTTGTCACGTTCAATCAATTAAACTAAACGTTGAAATAATTATACCAATTGTTTAATTACATGACAACAGAATATACTTTGTTGTCAATAAAAACCCAAAAAACTACAGGCGAAACAAAAAACACTCACAAGTGTAATTGCGAGTGTTTTAGAGGTGTCCTGACTTTTTACTCTTATTATGATACGTGAAATTTTATAGTTCATAAAAAAACGAGTGGATTCACTACTCATTTTTAGTTTGCAACTTTAGTTGCATGCTCGGGTGTCCTTCAGGAAGTAGATCCATGTCATAAAGTTTTGCTTCGATTTTCCGCATACACATATTTAAATTTCCCTTCAGTTGACGATCACTAATTCGCAAAACTTCCCATCCTAATTTCTTCAAATAGGCATCCCTAATCGCATCTTTCCTTTTCGCTTCAGGTGTATTGTGAAATGTGTAACCATCCACTTCTATACACAGTTTCTTCCCACTATTCCCGTATATAGCAAAGTCTAATCTGTATTTTCCAACCTTCTCTTGTACTGTAGGAGAAAGGCCCATATAACGTAAATGGTCATAAACTTTTCGTTCTAAGTTATTTGCACACTGTTTTCTTTTCATATCGCTTTCAGGATCATAAGAGCTTTTTTCAAGAATGTTAGCTAATACATAAAAGAATATTGCAGCTACTATAACAATCAAAACACCATTCATACATTTCTCACCTCTCCCCCTAATTATTTATCATTAAAAAGTTAGGATAGGCACCAATTACATAACTCCTACATAAGTTATTTACACGTAGCAACTAAATAATTACTTAGGTCATCACATCTGTTCTTACTTCAGTAGCATTACCTATGTTTTATGCGTCCACTCCTAGCAATATCAAGAAAAAATAAGATTGTTTATGGGCGACGAGGACGGTAGGCCGAGGGAAGCCCATAGTGCCCAATTCTCAAACTTTTTATACACGAAAATTAAATTTTTTTTATTTCATCTCATCAATCTTAAAAGGGGGATATGAAAATTGATTACTCGCTTAAAAACTTTATGGCAACAATACCAGGAACAAAAAGAGGAGAAAGAAATTATTCAAATCATTAAAACCAAAACGACAAAAGCCTTTCATTCAGCGCAATTATTTTTAGTACAGAAAGACAAATTCACGGATTTAAAAGTGCATATATACCCTGAGATACGCAATATAAAATTAATGAATCATGCAGAAATTGTTTTTACAATACCAAGAGGGATGAATCCTGAGGACATCAGAAAAAAGGAGTATGTATTTAAGCAATATCTAAGTGATCGTGCTGAGTTAGACGTTGGAACATTAACAACTGTAATACGCATTTTTCCCGATGAAATTCAAAATGTCTTATATGATTATGATGCTTTTCCTATAAAAAACGAAAAATTACCTGTTGTATGCGGTGTAAATAAATTTAATCAATACACCATTTATGACATGGTAGAACACCCTCATTTATTGATTGCTGGTACAACTGGAAGCGGAAAAAGTACACAAATACGCTCAATATTAGCAACTCTCATTCGTCATAAAACACCTGAACAATTACATCTTTACCTATGCGATTTAAAAAAATCTGAATTCCATCTGTTTCAAAAAGTACAACACGTAAAAAGCACTACGTATACAGCGGATGCTCTTTATCCTGTGTTAGTGAAATTAAAAAAAGAAATAGAAAGAAGAGGTGAAATCCTTAATCAACACGGATATTCACATATAGACCAACTACCTAAAAAACTTCCTTACATTGTTATCTGCATTGATGAATACCCTTTGTTACAGCATAAAAAAGCCATTACGGATATTGTAGAAGAAATTAGTGCAATTGGCCGAACCAACGGTGTACTACTCATCCTTTCCATGCAGCGACCAGATTCCAAAGTAATTGATGGAAAAATAAAAAATAATTTGAATGTGACTATGGGCTTCCGGTGTAAGAATATCACCAATGCAAGAGTCATGGATTGCCCTGGTGCAGAAAAAATCCCTAAGACAGCTAAAGGGCGTATGATACTTAATTTCGATACATTAGAAACCATACAGGCTCCGTTTTTATCTGAAGATAAAACGAAGTTGATTCTAAAGAATTATAAAAATACGCAGGATGGAGACTGTCAGAATGCGGGAAATCCAATTGATGAGAAAGAATCCATTTTTGGAATGTTGGGGGATGAAGAAACATTATGAATAAACGGGATAAAGCCATTGTTAATGATCTATATCGTTTTCGTGTGTTAAGTAGAGATCAAATTATTAGATTACACTTTTCTGATTTAAAAAAACCTGTTAGCACTTGTAACTTAGTTTTAAAGCGACTACAGGACCGAAGGTATATAAAAGCATTCAAAGGTTTCCAACCATTTGTATACGCTCCTGTGGAATCTAAAATAAAGGAAAGCAGTCAAAAGATATTACATTTCTTAGCGATTGCAAATACATTTATTGAAATGAAAAAATATGATGAACCAACTCATGTAATTATAGAACCGAAATTCGCTGAAAAAGGCGCTATTGAACCAGACTTATTTTGTATCTTTAAAAGAACTCCATTTTTTATAGAAATACAAAGAAATGTCTATTCAGACAAAGTAATGAAAGAAAAAATTGGTCGGTATGAATCGTTTTATTATTCAGAGGCTTGGAAAGAGTTTGAGTGGCAACGAAAAGATAAAAAAGTATTTCCAATCATCTTATTTATAACAGACACACGCTACAACATAGAAACTAATGAATTACGTATTGTGCAAGCTCCAAACATTTCAGATTTGATTCATCTATTTGAGTCAAAATCTCCGCAAAATAAACAAACTCCACATAAAGTATCTAAAGATCAAAAGCCCACAATTCGTATAAAGCTATAGCTGAATTTCATTAAGATCTTTTTAGAACAATAAAAAAGATTAACCGGAAATTTCCGAGTTAATCTTGTTGAAGTTTCAGAAGCGTTATATTGCTTCATAAAGACCTTGTTATTAGTAAAAATAATAGCAAGGTCACTCTTCTTTTTTACTAATATTTTTAAGTACTCATATCCTTCCCTTGTAATCAGTAGCTCTCTACCAATCATTTTCACGCTACCCTTCAATAAAATATTTGAATGTCTCTTCCACAAAAAATATATATATTTAGGGTTTTTACCTAGTTTTATACTCGCCTCACGAGACGTTAAGATCTCATTCCATATGTATGACAAAAATGTTCCACCTCCCAGCGTTTGAATTTATTTATTCCATTCATAAAAAACTATACAACATCATTTTTTTGAGGCGCTACAATTTTTTATCTTTCATTTTCTTTTTTACGTTGTTGTTGCTGTCTTTGTTGTTCTTGTCTATTTACTTCCACTTCTTTTTCTTTTCCTAAACTTCCATAAAGTAAATTTCGCTCTTTTGTCATCAATGACAACTTATAATGTAATTCAGCTTCATCAGTTATACCATAATTCTTTTTGAGATAGTTCATATCACGTTTTGCAACATCATACTCTTTAAATCCATGATAATGCTCTTGCTTAAATGCCTTTTTATTTTCAGCTTTTTTATAAGCCACGATTAAAGGATGACTCTTTTTATACCTTTGGAAACAACCCTTCATTTTCTGGAATCTAAACATTTCATTATCAATACCTAAAAGTTGCTTTTCAAAGCTGTCAATTAACGCTTCCTTATTTGCTTCAACTTCATCAAGTTCCGTAAGTGAAACATTTAGTTTATATAGCTTAGAGCTTAATTCATTTAAGTAATTAATATTTTGTTTAGTAGCCCACCTTTGAAGCCCCTTATTATTTTTAAATTTCTCTTGTGATTTATCTATCCATTGTCTGTTAATTGTACTTGTTTTGATTGGTGAATAATCTTTGTTTTCTATTCTAAACTTAATAGAGGATTCAAGGTAATTAAAACCCATTGTTTTAGTACGCATAAACTTTCCTGACTTTGGATTCATAAACGATAGATATTTTCCTTGTTTATGCTCATATCCTTCTTTTCGCATTAAGCCTAAAAATTCATCAAACGAATTTGATTTTGATATGTTTTTATCAATTGTTTCTTCTAAATTTCCTTTGAAGGATTTCTTCTTTGATCTAGTTACATACTCGTTAAAAGCTAAATATTTTTTCCTTCCCTTTCTTCCTTCTTCGATTATCGACAAACCATATTTTTCAGAGATTTTATCATTTTCTTCACGTAATCTATCCAAAGTGTTTACACGCTTTGAATCGAACATTTTTAATTTATTAAAATCAATATCATTGAAAATAATATGATTGTGTAAATTATCTGTTTCTGTATGTGTAATGACTGCGTATTGATGATTGCCTTTTAGATAATTATCAGCAAATTCAACGCCGTATTGATGAACTTGTTCCGGCGTTAAGTTATCATCACTATCAAACGATTGAATTATCATTCTTGCGCTCATAAATTTATCACTGTTATTCTTTTCATTGTAGTCAACTAAAACACTTTTAAAATCCCTATCTATTGTTTCTATAGAACACTCATAAGATGAAACTAATTCCTCATTTGTTTTATGCGGTTGCATACTGTAATTAATGACAGCTTTCAGGTCTTTGACTTTTTGTATTTTTACAATAGACATTGTAATCAATCCCTACTTAATAAATTTCATATTCATCTAATATATCTTTCAGTTCAAACCAATCATCATCTTCAAAAACATTATCAAGTTTGGATAACTTAAATTTTAATTTCTGTGCAAAAATAAATATGCTATCGGCCAATTTTATTAATTGATTATCATCTAACTTATATAGCGTATCTCCATATAAATATTGCCAAACATATTCTGTTACTTCCTTATCCTGTTCAGGCGAGTTTTCTATACATTCTATGATATAAACAAAATCTTCTTTTATCTTTTCGTAAACTTCTTCCAATACTAACTTTTTTGGTATCTGTATTTGATTTTCAGTTAACGATTGCATTAATATTTTCTTTTGTTTTTTACTCAAGCTATCGCTATTAAACTTGGTTTTTAAATCAATTAATCGGTCATATTCGGTATTGATTAAATTTACAATTTTTTTCTGATTAACTCTAAGAAAATCAATATCACTATCAGTATAAATTCCGTCTGTATTGATCCTTCTAATTAAGCTATTTATATTCTTACCAATATAGTTTATTTCTTTAGTTAAATCCCTATAAGCTTTCATATCGACTTCAAGTTTGAAATGCGTTTTTGCACTATCAATAAGAAAAGCTGAAACGTTTTTATAACCTAACTCTTCAGATTTATTTTTAATGTATTCTTTATCATCTTCAGTTAATCTCATTTGAAAATAAGTGTTAGTTCTAACCATATTTTATTTCCTCCTGATACTTAAATTTATTAAACAATTTATCGAGCGAAGCGACAACAAATATATAAGTGGTTTTGAAAAAATCGCTTATATATATTTGTAAAGGTCGTAGGAATCTCCTACCAAGTCAAAAACAACGTTTTTGGGGTTTGGCATGCCAAACCCGTAGCTTGCCCTTTGCTAAAACCTCAATAATTCTTTCTGAAAATTATATCATCTTCACCCAAAATATGGTATAATTTAGTTAAATAATTTATAAAGGGGTTGGTCTGAAAATGGTTTCTGTAGATGAGCATACACAGGTCGCAATGGAAGTCGTAGCACAGTCTTTGAAAATATCAGAACAAACTTTATTACGTCTTTTGGAAGCATTATCGAACTTACTGGAAGGTAAAGAACAACAACCAAAAGATTTTATATTTGATGATAAAACTAAAGCTGGTAAACAAAAAATTAGTGATCTTATTAATAAGCATGAAAAAACTGGTGGTGTTGTTGCTTTAGATGAGAATTTAACAAAGCAACAATTAAACGATTATCAAAAAGAGTTAAAAAAATTAGGCGTGGATTTTTCTGTTGTGAGAAATGGTAAAGAGGATTATTCTTTCTTCTTTTCCGCAGCACAGGCAAACGTAATTGAAAAAGCATTAAAAAATATTGTTGAAAGAAAAAGTGCTGTATTAGAAAAAGAAGAAGTGAAGACAGCAGAAAAAGATTTGAAAGTGGTTCGTCAAGATTTAACACCAGAGCAAGCCGAAAAAGTAAAAGAAGTCTATGATGAAATTACTACAGCAGAAAAGAAAGAACCAAAAGAAAATAATATTAATTATGATCGTTTGTCAAAGCAAGAAAAACTTCTTTATGCAAAGTTAGAAGAACTTGATGAAATCAAAAGAGGCTTATACTCACAAGAAGTGGATCGAGTTGAAAATCTTTTTGAAAACCGATATAAACAAGATGTAGAAAAAGATCCTAAGCTAACGGAAAAAGATACTAATAAAGAGAAAGAATCTAAAAAAGAAAAAACTGAAGTTGAAACAAATTCTAAAGATGATAAAGAACAAATTAAAAATATGCTGAATTCATTAGATAATAATGAGCAGAAATTAATGGCCCAATATACAAAGGTTATGTCTGAAGGATTAAATAATCAAATTACAGATAAAAGCTCGGATAAAGAGTCAAATAAATTTAAAGAGATGGTGAAAAATTTCACTCCTGAACAAATCGAAAAAGTGACTGCTGTTGTTAACCAAAATGTTACTACGGCTTCATATTCAACTGAGAAAGAAAACGGGAAAATTCACGTTGATAATTTTCAAAGTATTCTTACAGATGTAAAGAAAGAGATTGCAAAAGAAAACGGAAAAGAAAAAGCAAAGGAAAAAGAAAAAGATACCCCTAAACAAAAGAAAGTTGAATTTTCAATGGATGGCGTTAAGGATCTTGATGTCAAAATCAAGAAAGAAGATAAAGAAGTATCAAAAGATAAGAACAAGAAACAATCAATTAGTCGATAGATATTTAAAACGATGGGTATTTTTATTATCTATCGTTTTTTTTAAATATCATAAAGAGAGGAATGAATATTATGGATAAAGAGAGAGAGGAAATTTCATATAAAACATTATGTGAATTTGAAAAAAGTTTCCTTGAAGATTTTAAAGTAAAAGATGATGGAAATATAGAATTTTCCTCATTTAATTTGGAAGATAAAGAAAGAATGATTCCTACTCAATCAATCACATATACCTCCTTTAAAGATTTGTTTGAAGCACAATATAAAGAATCATTTTTGACAAGTATTGAATCATTAGATTTGAAAGAAATAGATAACAAATTAGGTCCTGGCACATTAGATACAATAATGGCTAGAGATACAATAATTCGTATTCGTTATGAAGAAATAACAAAAGAACGGGATTTAGATAATGATGGAACACCTGACCGTATAGATATAGATGATACAAAAAATTCTGTTCAAACCGTTGGAGATTTAGACAAAGTAAAAAATTCAACCAACAAAGAAACAGAAGAGGATAATGAAGAGAAGAAAGAGAAGAAAACAAAACGAAAAAGTCATGATATGGAGTTATAAAGGAGCGAATTTCTATGGGTATTCTAAAGTTTATTATTAGGACCATTTTAAAGCTATTGATATTTACAATTACAATTTCATTCGCAGTCATCAAGTTTGTGGTTTTTTTCGCTTTAGTAATTTTTACACTTGGAGCTTTTGGATCAAGGACTTCAAGATATTAAAAGGATACTCTTGAATCAATTTAAATTAAACTATGTTTCAAAACAGTTTTACACCCCCTGTCGTTACGTAGGTGGGGTTTTTTATTTTCATAGCGCCTTTATTTGATATACATCTTTTTAAAAGCCCCTGTGTCCATTCTACGGGGTTTAAATGGATTTCTAATTTTAGAATACTGGAGACTAAAAAAGAAAAAGATAATGGACCAGAGAGGTCAAATGAGAAGCAAGACATGTTCGATTTATCCTCTCAACGAAGTTGGGGGGATAAATCAGGACATGTCGGATAAATCCCGCGGATTTATCCGAACCAACTCCAACAAAAATGGGAGGGGGATAACCCCCCTCCCATTCTTGTTTTTTTTGCTTACTTCTTCTTGTCCTGGATCTTCTTTGCAGTCTCCTTCGAAATCTTAATCTTCATGTTGCTGCCGACATCGTTCGGCTCGGGCTTTCCGTCCTTCTTACCCATTGTGTTTCCCCTTCGTTCTGTGTCTTCAGGGCTTTTCCCTGCTGACATAAACAACTCTACACGACCGAAACGGCTGTCGCCAGTTAAAACGGTGTGATGCATTTCATACTCAAGGTGCAGCGGGAGGGCTCGGGCTGATTGGTTGAAGCCGACATGTTCGATTTATCCCTTAACGAAGTTGGGGGATAAATCAGGACATGTCGGATAAATCGGGATATGGGACATATTCTGATTTATCCTGGGCTTCGGGCAATCAGCCCGAGCCAATAAAAAAAGACTCCATTTTAATCAATCTTTTTTCAAAATGGAGTCTATCTATATACGATTAAACTAGGGATGAAGTGAGTTTTTTATTTAAATTTGTAAATCAGCCCCAAAGCTTACTCTCATCAACCTCTTCTATATATTTTTTATCTTCTTGTTTTTGTTCAATTGAATCAGATTCTTTTAGTTCTTTTGATACGTTTACTTCGCTTTTTACTATCTCACTGGACTTTACATTTTCTTTTGGAACAGTTTCATTTTCATTAACAGTTGGCACGTTATTATTTAGCTTAACACTGTTTACATTTGCTTTTTCTAATAAAGCAGAAATATCTTGATAAAACTCTTCTTTCATGAAGAGATCTCTTTGCATTTGTTTAGATACTTCATAGTCTGTTACATCATTTATTCCATATTGATCTACAAAATGTAAAACTAATGTAATTAACGATTCCGATATGTTAGATTGTGCATCTAGCCAATCGTGGAATTTTGTATTTTTTTCTTTTTTAAAATTCCAGTTATATTGTTCTCTCTGCTTTTGTTTACTCATTTCTTAGTCACCTTAGAAACTAATTTATCGCTTAAAATCTCCATTCCTCTAACATTCATTTCTGTTGCATATTTTTGAGGAATCCATAGTAATTGAATATCATTTATTTTACAAAATTCTAATGCTTTTTTATATAAATCATCTTTCAATGCAATGCTTCCGCCCCCATAAACTGCTAGAACTTCGGCTTTGCTAGATGTTTTATAAATATATGATTTTTCAATGTCATTATAAATCCCTTGAGCTTGCATATATCGAGTTTCTTCTAAAAATTCTACAGCCTTATCATGCTTTTTATCATTAGAGTCAGTAACTAATTCACTAAATTGCTGGCGATTAATATCTACACCGCCTTCATATTCTTCTTGTAGCAATTTAATTGCTCCCTCTATTGCATGACCAATTCCTCTCTTCTCGCCCCAACATGCATCTGGAACAGGGTTTAAACCATCAGAATAAATGTACTCGGATGTACCATCTCCAATATCAGCATGTAAAACTTTCTTATCTTTAAAGTATTGGCCATCTATATTTTCTAAGTCATACAGTTTACTGAAATCTGTGAACATATCAGAATTCCCTTCGAAAATCGCATATAAGGCCGGAACACCCTCACGAGTTACCCTTACAATTTCAAATGTAATTTGCACTGTTACTTTTTCTTCTCCTAAATATACGATCACAACGTGTTCATTATCCATAAAACGACTTTCAAGAAAACGAGCTTTAGCTGGTTCATACTCGGAAGCAGGAATTGCTAAGATTAGTGATGCGGGTATTTCAATATTTTTTGGTAGTTCTCCTACTTCGTTATAAATTGTTTGAACCGCTTTACTTGCCATAACAGATAAAACATTAACTACAGGTAGATCACGCTTATGTTTATCTCCTAACTCAATATCAAGTGCGTCAGGTTTACCATTTGAATGTGCAGCACGGTATCCTACATAAAATTTCCCATCACGCTCAATTGCATCACTTGTTACATGAACACAAATTTCATCCATTAAGTTTGCTACACTCTGTTGCAAGCTTCCTTCTTTATTTTTCACACGACCAAATATACGCTTATTCACATTTTGTTGTTTAACTAACTCACCATTAATCATCATTTTTAATTCACTATTTCCAATATCAGCGACCGTTCTCATCATCATATTTAATAACCACCTTTTATATATATTTTTTATTCCTTTTTTGTATCTTTTTTATATCTTAATTACATTATAAATCTTTTTGGTTAAAACTTCAACACAAAACATTTATTTTTCATATATTTTTCATATATTTTTTATATGAATTTAATATAAACTTTTAAACTCGCACCGAAAATATATTTTTGATACCTTTCAGGTACATATATAATGCATCTAATCTATAAAAATAATATAAAAAATGTATTTCGTAGTAGTATCAGGCCTGGGATAATCGTTCAGCTTCACGAGATGTATATTAAATGTATTCTATTTATATGAAATTTATATAACGTGAATAGCGATATGGAATTGTAAGTTATTTAAATACGAGTACGGATCGAAAATAGAAAATAAAAATTGGGAGGGAGAGGGAGAGGGGAAAAGAGTTTATGATACACACTTCAGAAACAAAGAATCCTAAATAAATATATTTATCTAGGACTCTTTATTTAAAAACTCTGATTTCCACAATTAAACAGTAGAGGAATTACTTCCAGAATTGCCACCACTTCTTTTTTTTCTTTTGTTTTGATTCTAATACTTCCCGTAATGTTTGCAGCAACAATTCATCTCGTTTTTTTATACTTTCATCGACATATTTCCGTAATTCCTCCATTTCTTGCCTGATCTTTGCTATCTCATTTGCTGTTTCAATTGGTGAAGAGGTGTCCTGAGCTTGTTTACATTGTTCGTTTTGTTTGTCCACGTTGTCCACTATGTCCTCCACGCTGTTTAAAACGTTGTGGACGTCTACAACGTTGTTTTGGACGTTTAAGACGTTTACAACACATTCAGGGATTGTTCCAAATCCTTGCTCATGTAACTGAATCATCCTTTGAAGAAGCTGTAAATCATACGATGAATACAAAATGCGGCCATTCTTTTTACTAAAACTGTGTCCAAGGTGTCTGAAGTGTCCTGTATACGTCCGCAACGTGCTTGCAGGGATGTTTAGGACGTTTACAACGTCCGAACTGTTTAATGGACGTTGTGGACGCTCTAAGGATATGACTTTACTCATACAATCAACTCCTCATTTGAGATTTAAAAATTACGTGAGTTGCTGTAGCAATTCTAGGGGGGTTCTGAAAACCCTTGTGTATCCCTAAAACTAGTCAAGTTTCCCTAAAAGTTTTAATTCTATTTACGAGGGTTAGTCAGGATTCCCTATAAATTTTAAATGTATTAAAGAATAGAGTTTTTATTAATTTTTCACTTATTTATGTATAGATTCATTTATTAAGTAATAATTTCAATTATTATATAAAAGGTTCAATAATAATATAAAAGATACAAATACTATATAGATGAAAAGAAAACCGTGAAAACTCTTGTGGCTCTAAGGATGCAAGAGTTGTCTGAAAACTCTAATCGAAATACTAACTTTTCCATAAATACAGCTACATATTATTCAGTTCTATACAAGCTTTAAAATAATTTATTAAGGTTTACACAATTAAGTTATTAAATTATTAACAATTCCACAAGTATTTTGGCGTAATTTTGTATATGAAAACATAAAAAACAGTAGGGAGGAGGAAAATCAAACCTACTGTTTTTAGATTAATAAAGTAATAAGAGGACTGTCTATTAAATTTCAACATGACAAATAGCCTTGTCTTTATCGATTCTTTTGAACAAGGCTTATAATCTATTCATTTTTAAAATTTAAGTAAGTCGGAATGCATCAGGTACATCAATATCATGAGAAATGAGTTCCAATACAAGTGCATGACGTGTATCATCGTCTAAATATCGTTCTGCCCATGGAATAAACGATTCACGCAGTTTTGCTCGTATCATGCCACCGATTGATTTTATTTTTTCTCCAAGTGCTAAGAAACTTTCACATTGATCCATTGCATAACTCATGGTATACGTCATAAAATCATCACGAAGTTGTTTGTTTTTAATATATGTAGCGATTCGTGATACTTCTCCTTTATAAGAAACAACAATGTCTTTACGATCTTTATTGGTTAATGCTATGCCAATAGATTCAAGACGGGCTGTTGCTTCTTTACGCATTTTAGCTTCAGTTTTTCTAATTTCAACTCGATCATTTACAATTACACATGCAGGATTCATGCTAACTGTAAATTGAGTGATAACAATTTGTTGGATTTTTTCACGTATACGAGCTATCCGTCCTTTACGTGGGTTTCTAACCTTTTTTATAGCAGCATCAAACTTGAAAACTGGTGAGATAATTTTTAAGTAATTACGAACTTTTTTTGCATTGCGCCCTAAACGCTTCTTTAAGCCGTCCATGTTGCGAGTGAAATAATAATCTTCAACAGAATTTTTGCTATATTCAAGTTGATGAGTGAAGTTAGTGCATAGGTTTAAAAATTCAATAATACCTTTGCTATCACGATGAGAAACTAATTCTTTTAAAATAGAAGTCTCTAACAATAAGTTAGGGATTCGAAAATATGAAAGTTTTCCATTGTTATCTTTTGTTTCTTTTGCTGTATGATTTAATCTTGCATAGTTGCAAATTTCATACACTGGAATCATCCCATTAATAAAAATTTCTCTAACAAGTCCAGAATGAAGTAAAGCTTGGAAACCTGTATGAATAGTTGTATAGGGGATATCGGATTCGTTCGCGATAGTAGATAGTTTGAAATCGCGAGGAAGTCGCCCTAAATCATTTACCTTATAGTGAAGTAAAATGTAAGTGGCTAATGCTGATGAAGGCAAAGCATATTTTCCAAGCTCGTTATTTTTGATTAAATATATACGAAGCTCATCAAAAAACTTTGGCCCATGCATGAGGAATTTTGATTTTTTATTTTTTTTACTGAATTTCATATTTGTTCTTGGGGTTTGTGTGTTTACTTGAACGCCACTAATGAAATCAGCAGCTGTTACATTTTCGTAACTTGATACCATTAAAAAAACCTCCCTAATTTTTCCACCCGAATATCGGAAAATTAGAGAGTTTTTTATTCACAAATTATAATTACTTATGATATAATTCACTTATAAATAACTTTTGTAAGTAAATTATATCAATAAATAAATTTTTGTGAGTAAAAACTCTGCTAATGGGAGTTTTTAATTGGTCTAGGTCGGCAAACTTTGAACCAATTAAAAACTGTGGGTGGAGTTTTTTTTTGTCTTTTTTTATATTAACTGAAATCTTTTTTACATTTCTTCGCTATATTTCTTCTATGAAACAACTATAACACAATTCTGTTTTTGTGTTATATACTTCTTACTCATATATTTTATATTTTTTCTCCGAAAATATCAACAAAGTGAAAATATTATTGAACAATTGGATCAAATTACACTTAAAGATCCAAAAAATAAAATCAGAAAATTCAGATAAATTTTTATCAAGGCTTTTATATGGATAATTTTATGAAATAATTATAGAGCATTTATTAATCTCATGTATAATTGGCTCATATGAATAAAGCAGTTAAGAATTATCTAAAAATTCAGATTTTTAAATATTGATTGACTGTGTATTTAAGGGGGGAAATTCAAATATGATTTTAGAAAAAATTCATAAAGATCTTTATTCCAAGGGAATTAGTAATAGAAAACTAGCCGATATGTTTAATACTAGTCATTCAACAATGAACGATATGTTGTCAGGAAAAAGAGAATTTGATTTCTCTATTTACACAGGAATTCTTAACTTATTATATCCTGATAATCATCAATTAATAAAAACTGAAGTTTATAATTTTTGCGATACAACGAAACGAAACAACAATCTCCCGTTAGAGTTAGAATATACAAACTTAACTGGTGAATTAGAATTAATGAAAATTTTAATTGAAAAAGGGAAAATATCTGATAATAAAACTAATAGAGATTTTTGTAGTGTATACGAATTATTATACTTACGTAATACTGAAAAAAGCTCTAAAGAAGAGTATCTTCAAGAAGTACGAAGTACAGTCAAAAATACAAATACAAAAAAAGTGAATACAGAGATCAAAATTCTATTAGAATTTGCGTTAATTTATGCTTTTTTTGATTTGGGGGAGTATGAAGTAGTAAACGAATATACTAAGGCACTAGAACCATTCATTGATGAGGTGAAAAATAAAAATTTTCACTTTACATTATCTTTGCGAAAAGATGAAATGATAGCATCCTGTTTACATAAAGATAATAAGTTGGAAGAGTCTAGGGAGCTATGTAAAAAAATTATTAATAATGAAAAAAACCATTTCCCTTTAACAAAGGCGATTGCTTATGGGCTGATTGGGGAGTCATATATACTAACCGACTTTGAAAAAGCAAAACATTTTCTGGAAAGAAGTTTGCAATGTGTTAAAGATCCATGTAACGAAAAAATGAAGTATAGATATTTAAGAGTAAAAAACACATTAGATTTTTTATACATTCACTGGAAAGTAGAATTAGATAAAATTAATCCGGCAGATCCAGAGGAAGTAGCATACTTGTACATTCAAAAGGGAGATAAAGAGAAAGCTATTAAAATATTAAAAGAAATACGAGAAAGTTCGCATACTGTTTCAGCGTTTTGGATGTATTATTGGGGGATTGCAACTGAAGATAGGGAAATGCTAAAAAAATCCCTCTTTGAATTTTTGCGTACGAAAAATCCATATTATGCAAAATTGCCACAAGATAAGTTATAATATCATTAGTACTTTACAGGAGGTGACAAAAATGGGAAAAATTAAAACAGTTCTTCGAATTGCTACATATACTATTTTAGCTAGTCCTCTTGTTGCTATGGTTGTACAATATTACGGCCCCGGTGTTGGTGGTGGTTGATTATGATTAAAAATTTAATAATTTTATAGTATTTTAAAAATGACACTGCGATAGCAGTGTCATTTTGTACTTCTAGGGGTGGAATAATTTTCTAAAACCAGGTGTCATTTATTCCGAATGCTCATTTTTCACAATATAAACACGAATGTATGTTCTGTACAACGGCAATATGAAGTCATATAATATTCATATACACAAAGAAGAGTGCTAATCCTTAAATTTAATTAACATCAAGAAATTACATCAAATTAGAAACTTAACAGTCGTTCACTTGCAAGTGAACTTACAAGTAAGGGGAGTTATCGAAAACATATGAAGGGATGTAAAGAGATGATGCGAACGAATGAAGGGGAAAGAAATAAGGAGAAGATTACTAAACTTTTACTTGAAGAAGTTTTAAAGGAACAAGATTATCCAATGGAATTTTATTATGAAATATTATATGTACTAAATTACATTGAAAGTAAAGAAGGAAGAGCATCTTAACTGATGCTCTATTTCTAAAAAATTTAATTGTGTTATGCATTATTGTTGGAATCTTTTTCTAGATTCTTAGTTTCAATGTCATTTGATTCTGTCTGTTCGAATTTATTTTTGAAGTCTAAATAATTAATATAAGAAAGTACTTCCTCTTCGAATACTGGAATATTCTTACTTTTCTCATACAATTTATGAGCCAACTGTGTAACAACTTCATTTTTTTGCTCTTCATTTTCCAGAACTTGATAATTTAACAAATAATCTGTACTTACCATAAAATATTTTGCGATTTTGATTAACATATCAAAGTTAGGTTCTTTTTTTCCAAGTTCCCAAGCAGATATTGCACTTCCTGTTACATTTAACTCTTTACCCAATGCGTTTAAGTTAAGCCTTTTTAATAATCTTAACTTCCTAAGATTCTGTCCAAAAGTATTGTTTTCCAATCAAATCAACCTTTCAAGTAGTAATAGATCAAAAAATATAAAATAAAAAACAAAACGATGAAAATTTTCAACAAAACGTTGACTTTGGATTAATTATCCAATAAAATGTAAATAAGGGGGTGGTAACTTGGTCAATATCCCGAAAGAAGGTTCAACAGTTTTAAGAATGGTTAGAGAATCTAAAGGTCTAACTATTCAAGATGTAGCTCGATCTTCAAAAGTGCCTGAGAACACTTTGTACGGAATCGAGGTTGGCAAAAGTGGAGTAAATGCAAAAAGAGCGGAGGCCATCAGCCTGTGTCTGCAAGAACCCCTTGAATATCTGTTTGAACCAAATTCGTATAGTGCAAAGAAAGATTGTTAATTGTTAATCATTATGATGTACTCACCATGTTTACACTACACTTCCTACATTATATTGTAATGAAAAATTCCACAAAGTTAATGCATGATAATTCTAAAATTTAATGAGAAAGGAGAAATTTAAACTGAAGTTAACAAAAAAAGCTTTATTCTTAATGTTATCAGTTTCAATGTTATCAGCTTGTAGTGGTCAAAATGAAAATGTTGTAAAAGAACAACAGCAGACACCAATAAAAAGTGTCAAAAAGAATGAATCCGTACACTTGCCAGTCAATATTTTTGAAAATAACAACTATAAAATTGAAGGGCAAAAAGTTACATTCACTCGCAGCATTACTAATGTTGAAATGAAAGATTTTGATCAATCATCTGAACTTGATTTTCGGGATCGGTATAACGATTATGTAAGTAAAAAAAATTTAAACCTCAAAAATGATTTTAAACTACTCATCATTAATATGAAACATGAAATAAATGAAAAAGCAAGGCGTGATCCAAATGAGGGCTATTTATTAAATACAGGTTCAGGGCTTGTAATAGGCGATAATGAATTATCTAGTGAAAATGAATTTTTAGAATACCAGCAAAAATATATTACTGCCGATTATAGAGCTAAATCGACTTTTGAACCAAAAGGAAAAGTATTATTAGCAATTCCCAATAAATACGCTAAGAACAAAAGCTTACAACTAAAAATTGTTCAAAAAATAAATAACACAAATAAACTTGTTTATATTGATTTGAATTAAACGAGGTGAACCAATGCCAATATTAGATGATATCATAGAGGGCATCACGGATTTCTTTTTTAAAATGCTTAAGGGTAGTACAGAGAGCTTCCTTGATATGATTACTGAATTGTTTCAAAAAAGCGTTGATACAGTTCAAACAAATGTTTCGGAAACGCCAACAGAGTTTTCTCAAACGATTGTCGATAACCTGAGGATAATATCTGACACCGCCATATTGCCCGTTGCGGGGCTGATTTTAACATATGTGTTTTGTTATGAACTATATCAACTAGTTGTTGAAAAAAATCGTGGTAACGATTTTGACGCGGGACAATTAATGTTTTTAATCATTAAAACAAGTGCAATGATTTTATTGTTAACTAACGCTTTTGATATAACACTTGCTGTATTTGATCTCGGTAAATGGATAACAGATCAAGTGCCAGCCTCGACATTAAAGATACCTGATTCTATAGCAAAGAACATTCTTGATTCAATAGAAGAGGGAGATGTAGGTGCTGCGATGTCAATGTGGTTTGTTTCAGGTATTGCTTTAGTCATAACATTCGTTATGAGTGGGATTATCTATTTAGTAGCTTGGAGTCGTATCGTTACAATTATGCTTTATATTTCAGTTGCTCCACTTCCGTTTGCAACGTTTTTAAATCGGGAATGGATTGGAAGTATAGGGCAATCATACGTTAAAAATTTAGTGGCTCTAATGCTTCAAGGATATTTCATGTTAGTTTGTTTAGTCGTATACGCTGGGTTACTTGAAAAGGCAAGTGGTTTAATAACTGCCGAAGGAACAGGCTTATACGGATTGATGTTAATGATTGTTTCAATGGCAATTCTAGTAGTGACGTTAACTAGAACGCATTCGCTTGCTAAATCTGTAGTGGGGGCAATGTAGATGACGCTATGGATCACTAAAAATAAAAAGTTATTAATTACGTTTGGTGTAATTTCTCTAGTAACATTGATAACAACAATGTTTGAGATACATTTAATTGCAAGTAACGCTGAAGATTTATACGAATATTCAACAAAAAAAGTTGTTTCAGATGATTTAAAGACTGTTAGTGTACTAGGTGTATTTAATATGATACTTCTTGCTCTTTGGACATTTACATTTATCTTTATCTTTCTAAAAATTATTTTCCCAAGTAAAAAGGTAGTACACAACGCCTTATTTATAGAGGAATTAAGATTTTTGAAAGATATGCCTAGTGAACTTAGGAAGGGGTTAGATAAGAATGAATAACAATTTCGTTGTATCTATTCCCAAAGATTTAAAGACCATAAAATCTAAGTTGTTTTTCGGATTAACAAAAAGGCAATTGATAGGATTTTCAATCGCTTTAGCGATAGGTTTACCAGTATTTTTCTTACTAAAAAGCTATAGCGTGGACATTGCTTTATATGGTCTTTTCTTTACAGCATGCCCAGCGATTTTTGCTACAATCTTCACCAAAGATGGGATGCCTGCTGAAACGTGGATCAAACTGTATTTAGAATATAAATATCTAAATCCGCAAAAGAGATACTTTAAAGTATCAAAAAGAAACGTTAAAGTTGCAGCAGAAAGGAATATGATGAATGAAAAACGCAAGGTTAGAAAAACTAAATCTGTTTCAGGCGTTGCAAAAACTAATTGATTCAAAACGGCCAATAAGAAAAACTACACAAGAAACATTAAATTACAACAAAATGTATCCCAATGGAGTTTGTCATGTTGGACAGAAAACATATAACAGAATGATTCGTTTTTCGGATATATCGTATCAATTATCACAAGATGAAATAAAACAAAGGATTTTCGCACAATATAGTACACTACTAAACTCGTTCGATGACACTATTAAAATTCAATTTTGCTTTATCAATTATCGTATGAATGGTGAAGAGAATGAGGAAGTGCTTGCTTACAGTAAAAGTATGAGTAATATTGAAGATTTTGAAACAATGCAAGAAGAATACTTTTCATTCTTAGAAGAACAAAGACAAAAAGGAAATAATGGTATTGTCCGAAATAAGTACTTGGTTTTTTCAATCACAGATGAGTCATATGATAATGCCGTTAGACGTTTAGCGAGTATCGAAGAGAACATCAAAGATCACTTTAAAACATTAGGTGTAGGGGTAGAAGAATTAAATGGTATTGAACGATTATCAATTATTAATTACTTGTTAAATAATAATTCTAAACACTATATCGAATTAGAGAATTTATCAAAAGAACAATTAAATAGTGGAACAACTAAAGATTTGATTGCACCTAAAAATATAGATTTCGAGTCCCATGCAGATGAATTTAAAGTGAATAACAAGTATGCGGCTGCTTTACATTTAAAAATTGAAGCTACGGAATTATCAGACCGAGTTTTAGCAGACTTTTTAGATTTAGACCTTGAAATGCTTGTTAGTATGCACATTCGTAGCCTTACACAACAACAAGCTGTCAAAATGGTTAAATCAAAAACATCCGACCTTGATAGTATTAAAATCGAGGAACAGAAAAAGGCTCTACGTAGTGGTTATGACATGGATATTCTTCCGACAGATTTAAATATGCACGTTGAAGAAAGTAGGAAAATTTTAAAAGAATTACAAAGGGAAAATGAAAGGTATTTCTATTTGACCTTTACGATTATAGTTTTTGAAAATGATCGTAAAAGCTTAGACAATGCAATTTTTAGATTAAATTCAGTCGCTCAAAAGCAAAATTGTACATTAAAAAAACTGAAACTACAGCAAGAAAAAGCTTTAATCAGTGCCTTACCACTTGGTGAAAATATTAATGAAACAGATTTAGAGCGTGGACTGACAACCTCATCTACTGCCATATTCGTTCCATTTACAACGATAGAATTGTATCAAGAAGAAGAAGAACCTGTATATTACGGTTTAAACGCTCTAAGTAATAACTTGATTCAAGTTAGCCGGAAATCCCTTAAAAATCCAAATGGATTGGTTTTGGGTACACCTGGTTCGGGGAAATCATTTTCTTCAAAACGAGAAATAATAGATACCTTCTTGAGAACTACAGATGATATTTTGATTTGTGATCCAGAGGCGGAATATACTCCATTTGTTTACAGGCTAGGTGGAGAAATAATTAAAATATCTCCAAATTCAAAGCAATTTATTAATCCGCTAGATATTTCATTAGATTACGGAGAAGGAGAAAATCCGATTTCCTACAAGACGGAGTTCGTTCTTACCATGATGGAAGTAATTGCAGGGGGGAAATCGGGACTAACAGCAAAACAAAAAACAATTGTAGATAAATGTGTCCGCATTATTTATCGTCCTTATCTTGAAGATCCAATACGTGATAACATACCGATTTTAAAGGATTTATATGAAGCTTTACTTGATAACGATAGAGCTGAAGGGCGAGAATTAGCAGATGCATTAGAATTATATGTTCATGGTTCATTAAATGTATTTAATCATCCTACATCTGTTGACGTTAATAATCGTTTGATTTGTTTCAATATCAAAGAGTTGGGTTCTAACTTACGAGAGTTAGGCATGTTAGTCCTACAGGACCACGTTTGGAACAAAGTAACGATAAACCGTAATCAAGATAAGAAGACATGGTATTACATGGATGAATTCCACAAACTTTTAGCAGAAGAACAAACAGCAAATTATAGTGTAGAGTTTTGGAAGAGATTTAGAAAATGGGGCGGTATACCAACAGGTATGACGCAAAACGTTAAAGATTTATTATCTAGTCCAAAGATCGAAACAATCATTGATAATACAGACTTTGTTTACCTTTTAAATCAAGCACAAAGTGATAGAAGAATTTTACAAAGTAAATTCGGTATTAGTGATTATCAAGCAAATTATATAACTAACTCTAAAGAGGGAGAAGGTTTAATTGTTTATTCAGGTGTCGTTTTACCATTTAAGGATAAGTTTCCTAAAAACAATTCCTTATATCCGGTTATGACAACAAAACCAGAGGAAATTAAGCATTTGAGGGCAACCGCAAATGAGTGATGAAGGGGCTGCTGAAACTTGATTAGGAAAAAAACATCTGATCAATCAAATAGCAATTTTCGACAACAAGAGAGTGCTATGAAGGAATTAGATAAAAATGTTGAGACAGCAGAGCAAAAAAACATCTTACAAGCTAAAAATGTTATTGAAAGCCCGCAACAAGAAATAGATCAGGGGAAATTACAAAAAGAATCATTTAAACAATCGCAACACAGTAATCAAGAGTTTCATCAACAAGAAAGTGCGGTACAGGTAGTAGATAGGAAATATGAAACAGGCGAACAAAAACAGTTTTTGCAAACTACAGGTACTATAGAAAGCCCACAACAAGAGACAAATCAAGAGAAATTGCAAAAGCAATCTTCTAAATTGTCGGAGCACACCAACCAAGAGTTTCATCAACAAGAAAGTACTCCAAAAATACTAAATAAAACGTTTGAAACAGCTGAACAAAAGCAGTTTTCACAAACTATAAACACTATAGATAGTCCACAGCAAGAGACAAATCAAGGGAAATTGCAAAAGCAATCTTCTAAATTGTCGGAGCACACCAACCAAGAGTTTCATCAACAAGAAAGTACTCCAAAAGTACTAAATAAAACGTTTGAAACAGCTGAACAAAAACAGTTTTCACAAACTATAAACACTATAGACAGTCCACAGCAAGAGACAAATCAAGGGAAATTGCAAAAGCAATTTTCTAAATTATTTGAGCACACCAGCCAGGAATTCCAGCAACCACAAAATACCGCAAAGGTACAAAATAAGAAGTTTGAAACAGCTGAGCAAAAGCAATTTTCACAGACAACAAGTGCCATTGAAGGCTCACAACAGGAAACAAATCAAGGAAAATTACAAAAGCAATCTTCTAAATTATTTGAGCACAGCGCTCAAGAATTAAAGCAACCAGAAAATACCGTAAAGGTACTAAATAAAAAACAAGAAACAGCCGAGCAAAAACAAGTTTTACAAACGATAGATGCTACTGAGAGCCCACCAGAGAAAAGGCAAGGGAAGTTACAGAAGCAATCGTCTAAGTTGTCCCAACACATCAAACAGGAATTACAACCCCATGAAAGTGCGGTACAGAGGGTTGATCGTAAGGTTGAAACAGCTGAGCAAAAACAAGTTTCACAAATTAAAAGTGCGATAGAAATCCCACAACAGGAAACAAATCAAGGAAAATTACAAAAGCAATCTTCTAAACAGTCACAACACGTTAATCAAAAGATTCGAAAACAGGATCTCATTAAAGATGTTAAGCAACCAGAGATATTAAAAACAACACAACAAAATCAGATAGGGCAAACGGGGAAATCTCTTTTAAAAGAAAATGGAAAAGATGCCCCAAAATCATCAACTGATAATTCAAAGATTCAAAAGGGAATGCGCTTTGTTGGGAAACTGGGTAAAAATTCCTTGATTGCTACAAAGGCTGAAGTTAAAAAAACCTTAATTGATGCAAAAAACAGTTTGAAATATGGTACTAAAACTACTGCAATTGCTACAAAGGACTCTGTAAAGGGTGGTATTAAAAAGTATCAAAAAGCGTTAGAACAGGAAGATGAAGGCGTTAGGATAGGGAGTCAAGGAATCACTCAAGGTTATAGAGCAACCAGAACATTAACCAGAAAGGGTTTTGGATTAGCTAAAAAAGGGTTTAAAAAATTAAGGCAAAGAAGACAGGAAAAGCTTTATATAAAAAAACTTGATAAAGGGAAAATTGAAAGTTACAAAAAGTTAAAAAAGCTAGAAAAAAAACTAACCAAAAAGACTAGCGTAAAAAATTTATCGAAAGCAACAACAAAAAAGTTAACAAATGTAACAAAAAATATTGCAGGAAGTAGCGCTTTAAAGTATCAAGAACAACTAGAAAAAGGTGACGAGGGCGTAAAATTAGCGAGTCAAAGTGCTACGAAAATTGCTAGAGCTACAAAAAAGCTTGCTAAAAATAAAATTAAAGCAAATGCAAAATTAGGGAAAATGGGTAAGCAACAAAGCAAGTTAGTACCCTTCCCTAAAGATAAGCTCAAAGTAGAGTCTAGGACTATCCTAAAGAAAAAAGCTATGAAAAAGAAAATGTACTACGCTCCACTTCGAGACAAGAACAAGACAAAAGCTCTTACTAGTATTGCATCTAACGTTAAGAATCAAGTTGCTAATTGGTTTAAAAGTTTAGGTAAGTTTAATCTTCAAAATGTTAAAAAACTAATAGGAACTAAGGTAGCAGCAATATTTGGTGGTGGATTGGCTAGTGCTGTGCCGTTACTACTTATTGGGATGATATGTTTATTAATTGCAGGTGCATTTGGTGCAGGATCATCATCACAAGAACAAGTCAGTGGAAACATTGGTGCTTCGAAAAACTTATCTCCTGAAGTTGAAAAATGGCGAGGATTAGTTGAAAAAGAGGCTGCTGCACAAGGCATGCAAGATTTCGTTAATTTACTTTTAGCTATAATACAGATCGAGAGCGGAGGAACGGGTACTCGCGATATTATGCAGTCCTCGGAATCTGCTGGTTATGGTAGACCGAACGTATTTCAAACAGAAGAAGAGTCAGTTCGACAAGGTGTAAAGCACTTAAAAGAATGTTTGCTTGCCCTAAAAGCTTTTAACATGGGATATGAAAATAATATTAAAGCATTAGCACAAGCCTATAATTATGGTAATTATTTCGCAACATGGCTTGGTAAAAGAGGGGGAGAGTATAACCTTGAGGTAGCTGAAGAATACTCACGGACTATTGTAGCCCCATCGTTAGGAAATACAACGGGAAGAACTATGTCCTATGTAAACGAGACATCAGTGAGATTAGGTAAACCTTATAAATACGTTGATGGCGGTAACTTCTTTTACGGTGAATTAATTAGTGAATACATTGGTGGAAGTGGTGCTAACATTTCAGGAGATTTCAAAACAGTATTAACAGAAATTGAAAAATTTCAAGGATGGCCGTATGTATGGGGCGGTAAAAATCCAACTCAAGGATTCGATTGTAGCGGATTAACATCTTGGGGTTTAAAACAAATTGGAATAGATTTACCATCATACGCACTGACTCAATATGAGTTAACTCAACCAATTAATCCAAGTGAAGCACAACCAGGTGACTTAATCTTCTTTAGAGGTACTTATGGTGGACCAAATCATATTTCTCACGTTGCATTCTATATTGACGAAAACACTATGTATGACAGTCAAAGTGCTGGGATTGGTTATCATAATTGGAAAACTTCATATTGGCAACAACATTTCGCTGGAATCCACAGAGTGAAAAGATAATTAGTTTTAAAAAAGTATTAAGGAGTGGTTTTTTTGTCAGATCGCATCAAAAAATTAGGGGAAAAAATCGCAAAAAGAGAACAACGAATTGAAAAATTAAACGACAATTTGAAAGACGAAAGAAGCCGATTAGCTACAGATAAGGAATTACTGTTTAACCTGCAATATAGTGAAGTGTTTAAACGAATTCAAGAAACAGGAGTAAGCCCTGATGAGGCACTAAAAGCAATTGTTAGTGGAGTAAAAAAGAACCAAGTTGAAACTGAAGTAAAAGATGATAACTCAAATAACAGTACTATGCGAGAAGGAGCTCAAGGTTATGCTAAAACTTACTAAACGATCGTTTTTCGCAACGGTATTAATGTGTTCATTGTCATTCGCAAGTGTTTCCAACTTTGCATACGCAGAGGAAAAGAAAGCTGAAACACAAAAGGTAACGGAAAATAAGCCAGTAGGAGAGCCACCGTCTGGACCAGGTGTTAAGGCGGAAAAGAAAGAACAAGAGGTCGAAGCCCAAACACCTGCTAGTGTTAACGGGAAAAAAGTTGATGGTACAGGGACAGTAACAGATTTTACAACGAGTGGTTCTAAAGCATTTTATACAATCACTGATAAAGATAGTAACGTATTTTACTTGATTGTAGATTTGGATAAAACCCAAAACAATGTGTATTTTTTATCAGATGTTAAAAAGACAACATTAGATGGTACGGCGACTGCAACAGCTAGTAAAGATGGTGCAAGTGTTAAACCGAATGTACCAAATCAGCAACAAGCAGGAGCTGAAAAAACAACAGCAAGTACTAAACCTACAGCAGAACAACCAAAAGGAGAAAGTGGAAATAACACGTTTCTACTCATTGTACTCGGCCTTGCTCTTGTCGGGGTTGCTGGATATTACTTCTTAGTCATGAAAAAGAAAAAAAATCAAACTAAAGCAAATGAAGATGAAGAAGTAATGGAAGATGACTATTATGAAGATAATTTCGAAGATGAGAGAAAGAAAAACAATAAGGAAGATTAATAGTGCTAATTAAAGCCTATATAAAAAAACATATGTTTCATCTTCCTACTTTAAATAATCAGATATTAGAAGCACAAGTTGAGCAGGATTTAAATATAAAAGTTGATAAATCGCAAGTTTTCAAGCTATATCCCCTTACAAAAATAGAGGATAACGAAAATATTTTAATTGAAAAGCAACGTACCAATATATTCTTACTCAACTTACTGCTTATGGTATTAAATCACAATAAAAAAGACATTACAGTTCAAGAGCATTATAATAACGGGTTTATCATTTCAAAATTAGAAGAAGAAACAAGTCTAAAATTAGAAAATTTACCCTTTGACAATTTAGAACAAAAGATTATGGAGTATTTACCTTCTTCTGATACAGAGGAGCCTTCTGAAGTAATCGAAATGCTGGATCAAATGAAAAAAGAAAACGAAAGCAAGAAGGCTTCTGTTTTTGAAAATGTTGAGTTTAGTTTGAATTGGCTAAATAAAGCACAAAAAGAATTAAACAGAAGGGATTAAAAATATGTGGGAAAAATCAAAGCTAGTTTTAGTCAGTAGTTTTCTATCACTTTCTTTAATAGGTAACACAACAGTCCTTGCTGCTGTAAATGATTCTACAAAAATACAAGAAAATGAAAATATTGCTCGCAATTACTTGAAAGTGAATTATGAAGGTAAAGTTTTATTTCATGAACAAGTGCCATCAAAAACAATGATCCAAGTGCTTAATGAAAATAATGATGTAGTTGAAAGTACGGTATTAACTAGTGATAAAGAAATGAATCTTGAAAAACCGAAGGTTAGTAATGGGAAGATGCTAAGTTATTGGTCCATTGAAATGAAAGATGGCAAATTACTTATTAAGCCAGCCCTAACAACTAAAGAAGAGTTTTCAGTTAAGTTTTATGTTAAAGATGTGGGTGGAAATTTATTAGAAAACCATAAGCAAATAAAAGAAGTAGTGAAAAGTACTACTAAAGATACAAAACTAAAAGATGTTTTACCAGAAATAAATCCAAACGAAAATTATAAATTCGCAGGTTGGTTTGAAACGGTAGATAAAGGCGATGGAAAAAAGGTAGAAGAAAAAGTACAAAATATTGATGACAGAAAAATTACCGATTCTAAAGGCGAATATTACGCTAAATTCTTCTCTGATTTTAATAACAATGGTATTGATGATAAAACAGAAGAAATCACAGTGAACTTTATAACAAATGTAGAAGAGCAAATTGAACCTGTAAAATTAAATGTTGGTCAAAAAATTAAAGCTCCTAAACTGTCTAATAAAGACAAGATTTTCATCGGTTGGTATACAAATGCTGAGTTAACAAATAAATTTGGCAATGACAATTTAAAAGATTCCATCACTCTTTATGCAAAATGGGAAAATGCTGAAAAAGTAATTACTGAATCTGAAAAAAAACCAATTACAGATAAAGATGTTTCAGATCAGGTTGAAAAGATTTTAAATGAACGTCTTAAAGAATTAGAAGGCCAAACCAACACAGAAAAACCTAATGAAACTAAAACTGAAACAACAGAAAAACCGAAAGACAATAATAATGAAAACAAAGGTGCAGCTACAAATAACAATCAAAAATCGGATACTAATAATACTAAAGATAATACAAAAACGAATAACAGTAACACTACTCCCCCTACAAGTAATCCGTGGGGAGGTTCAATACAAAACGATACTAAGTTGAAAGATAGTGTGACTTCAAACAATCCGAACAATTCGAACAACTTAAACAGCAATAAAGTTAGCGTCTACACTGAAACAAAGTACGTGTTTAAAAATAAAAATGTTGGCGAGAAATACATGGTCAAATTTTTAGATGAAAAAGGTGCATTTGTTTCTAGCTTAACTTTACCGTATGGAAGAACAATTAAAATATTAGATGAAAATGAAAATTCTCATGAAGAATATGCGGTTAGACAAGATACCACAATTAACCTGGATACAGAAAGATACGTTAATAAAGGTTCAACATTTTTAGGGCTGGATACACGAATCGTTCAAGTGAATTCAACAGAAATAACGGAAATATATCCGACTACCGCAAAGAATAACTCAAACAGTTTTTTATATAAAAAAGATGAAAAAGTTAGCCAAAAGAAAGAATCAAACACTCAAATTCTTATAATTACTTTAGTTGCAATCGCTGTGATCTGTATCATTCTAGGAACTCTTTTAATCCTTAAAAAGAGAAAAAATAAAGACCAAAATATTAATATGTAAAAGGCGGTAAAGACTATGGTAGATATATATGTTGTCATTCAGGTAGTCTTGCTTGTGATAGGTTCAGTGTTTTTAATAAGAGGCGGTTTAAAACTTATAAAGGGCTATAAAATAGATACTTTACTATCTATTCTTATAAAAAATGAATTACCAAATACTAAAAAAGAAAAGGGGAAACAATAATGCAATTTTTCACTACTGGTGTGGACGTATTACAAAAATTAGTAATCTTAATTGGTGCAGGTTTAGGGGTATGGGGAGTTGTAAACTTGTTAGAAGGTTACGGTAATGATAACCCAGGGGCAAAGTCACAAGGGATGAAACAGTTTATGAGTGGTGCTGGTATTGTTTTAATCGCAATGTTACTTGTTCCTCAATTAAAATCTTTATTCAGCTAAGTCAAAGTTAAAGTTAAACAAAACAAAATAAAAGAAAGAAGGCGAATGAATAATGCAATTTTTCACTACTGGTGTAGATGTATTACAAAAATTAGTAATCTTAATTGGTGCAGGTTTAGGGGTATGGGGAGTTGTAAACTTATTAGAAGGTTATGGTAATGATAACCCAGGGGCAAAGTCACAAGGCATGAAACAGTTTATGAGTGGTGCTGGTATTGTTTTAATCGCAATGTTACTTGTTCCTCAATTAAAATCTTTATTCAGCTAAGTCAAAGTTAAACAAAAAGAGGGCGAGTAAATTTACTCGTCCTTCCTTTATATATAAGGATCATAAAAGTAAAACAAAGAAAATTCAAAGTCATATTAAGCTCGTCACAGCGTTTTGAAAGTTAAGGTGATGCAATGATATTCATACATGGTAAGAACGCTCAAAAAGGCGTTCAGGACAACAAAATCATAATGTTAAAAAAAGGAGAATATTAAAATATGAAAATGACATATAAAAACCTAAGTGTTAGTGAATTAAAACAAAGCTTAAATTCCCTTTTACAGGGGACAAAGGAATTTGAAGTAGAACTTTCCATTGATGGAAATGCACCTGCGACACTTTATACAGGATCAGAGATAATGAGTCTAGATACTATTCTTGAATTAGTTGGTAAACAAGGTTTTAAAGTTAATGATATTAATGCTGTTAATTCAGAGGGGAAATTGAGAAATTGTGTAGGAATTACTTTGAATAAACCATTTATTCATGACAAAACAAAAGAAAACATTGAGGGACTATTTATTTTAGGCAATGTTTATGATAAAGAGATAACCGATGCTCTTTACAGTTTCTTAATTCGTGCAGAAAAAAAATATCCGAATTATTCTAGGTCCATTGATTTTTCAGTTGATATTGTAGCGAAAAATATAGAAGTTGCAAAATCTAGTTTTCTTGAAAAAGTAAATTCATTCATTTTTCCATCAAAAGAAGAGGAAATCCGATTTATTCCAGTGACTTATGATGGAGAATGGGTAGAAATGGAACCCGAAGAAGACGATGACGAAATAAGATTTCAAATTGAGGATTTAACTTTAGAAAGAATCAATAAAATATTTTTAACAGTAGATAAGATTCACGAAATATATGAAGAAGCAGAAAAGGATTATTAAAATGGATAAAATCAAGGAAAATAAAATTTATATTATTCTTGGTGTAATGTTGTTTATTCTATTAAATTACCTTTTTTATTACTTTAGGGTAACTTTTGAAGATAATACACTTGCTGCATTTGATTATTTGTTTTCAGAACCGCAATATCTCTTATACGCTTTTCCTTTGTCTTTTAACGTTATTGACTTGTTTATTCCAATGTTTACAGTAGCATTTGCTGTATTTGTTTTGATCGACAAGAAAAATAATAAAAAGAAATATAAAAAAGGTGCTGAACATGGTTCAGCGCAATGGGGTAGCGTTCAAAAAGATTTGAAAAATATGTATGACGAAAAAGACCAATATAATAACATTATATGTTCACAGGATACAAAGCTTAGACTAGACGATAAAGATGCTCCCTTTGAGGTAAGAAGAAATAAAAATGTTGCAGTAGTCGGTGGGTCTGGTAGTGGTAAAACACGATTCATAGTTAAACCCAATATGTTACAAATGAATGCAAGTTTTGTAGTTACTGATCCCAAAGGAACGATTGTCAATGAAATAGGCATGGCATTAAAAAATGTAGGTAAATATAAAATTAAGATATTTAATACCATAAACTTTACAAAAAGCATGCGATACAATCCACTAAAGTATGTTCACAACGAACAAGATATTTTAAAACTTGTTAATACTATTATGGCAAATACAGAAGGGGAAGGTGCAAAAAAAGGGGAAGATTTTTGGGTAAAAGCTGAAAGGTTGCTATATCAAGCATATTTAAGTTTAATAGTTTCAAAATTCCCTAAAGAAGAACAACATTTAGGGACATTAATTGATTTAATTTCCTACTCAACGGTAAAAGAAGATGACGAGGATTATAAAAATCCTATAGATTACTTGTTTGAAGAATTGGAAAAAGAGGATAGTACACACTTTGGTGTAAAGCAATATAAATTATATAAAAACGCTGCTGGTAAAACAGCAAAAAGTATTTTAATCTCATGCGGTGCAAGGTTAGCTCCATTAAATATCCCTGCTCTTCGTGATCTACTTTCAAAAGATGAATTAAACCTGGATACACTAGGAGAAAAAGGGCGTAAAACAGCATTGTTTGTTATTGTACCTGATACAGACTCAACGTTTAACTTTATTGTATCTATAATGTATTCACAACTGTTTAACATGCTTTGTACAATTGCAGATGAAAAACATAGGGGTTCATTACCAACCCATGTACGATTTATATTAGATGAATGTGTGACACGTTCTTAACTGAAAAGGTTAAGCACTGATATAAAAATCAGGAGAACTACTATTTCGAGAGGTCAAATGAAAGGGTAACGCCTGGAAGGGCTTCCTCTAATACTCCGACATGCATGATACAGTGGATAAGAACTGTAAGTGTATGAAGCTCGGTGAAGTCGGCTGAGAGCTACCGTAAGGTATCTAAATACCACGAAAATTGTTCAGAGGTGGATGATGTAGCCTATAAGTCGGGAGTCTATAAAACACTCATGGGTAGAATGGATTCAACAAAACCAACGGTTAGGATGAATCTGACGAATCTCCGAATGTACGGGTCTAGAGCGTTTAACACATAGAAATGTGTGTGCCATATGTGTGGTGTTGATGTGGGCGAGTAAGAATATTCGTTATGAAAGTCCATATGTCGTTACAGGCGACATCCAGTCAACAGGCTTAAAGGAGAGCCCTAAAAGTGTCATGAACAGATAGAAATAGTGGAACGTGGAAAGCCACCAACATGGAGAACTTATTTTCGGGGAAGTGTTTAAAGGGAAAGTGCCTGTGAAATTAGCACGCATATAACCTTTATTCATGGTGGTGAGAGTGATGGCATAGTACCTATGAAATCATGGAAACATGATGGAGGGATAGCCATTAGTCTGATAAAAGATTGACCAACTATTTGTTAGGTTAATTGGATCAGATAGAACGCCGTATGAGTGGAAACTCTCACGTACGGTGTGGAGTGGGGGAAAAGGTGGAGATAACTTCAAAATCCTACCTATCACTATTTGCTAATATTGGTTTGATTCCAAACTTCGAAAAGCTAATTGCGACAATTCGTTCACGTAACATTTCAGCAACTATTATTTTACAAACACTCTCACAGCTGAAGCCAATTTATAAAGACAGTGCTGATACAATAATCGGTAACTGTGATACGTCTATTTTTCTAGGCGGTAAAGAGAGATCAACAGTTAAATCTTTAAGTGAGGAACTTGGAAAAGAAACAATTAATGATTATAACGAAAATAGAACTCGTTCCAACAATGATAGCTTCGGGCAAAATTACTCAAAATTGGGTAGAGAATTAATGACAACAGATGAGCTATTAACAATGGAAAGAGATACGTGTATTGTACAAATAATCGGTAAAAGACCATTTAAGGATAAAAAATATGATTTAACTAAGCATCCAAGATACAAATTCCATTCCGATGGGGAAAAATATTGGTTTGATATTGATAAGTACTTAGAAGCACTTAAAACGCCAAAAAATCAGCAAAAAAGAAACACATCTAACAATCAAGAAAACCAATTAGAAGACGTAAAACTAATGCTTACAACTGTTAATGGAAGCCTCGAAATATAAAACGATTACAAGTGCACTTGTAAGTATGGAAAGGGTAGAGAAATCATATGGAATCTGGACCTTTTGAAGTTGGCTTAGCTTATATTATGTTTTATGGAACAATTTTTCTTATAATAGGCACAGCAATATTCGTAATGATTAAGGCTGATTCACCAAAAATTAAAGCTAAGAATCTGTCATTCGTAATGATTGCTTTAGGGATAAATATACTTGCAAGTCCAGTCGCATTTTTTATAGGTGTGATGGCGACTGATTCCCCACAGAGTACTATGCTAGATTTTTGGAAGGGATTTCTCTTTATTGAGGCAATACCGCTCTTCATACTACTTCTAGCCTTCGTGTGGTGGTTTATTCGTAGGAACAAAGAAAAAGTTCACATGTAGGGTTTGGAATAAAACGCACTTATAAGTGCGTTTGTTGCTTTTAAATAAAGTTATGATGTTTATAAAAAAGACGCGATGTTTTGAATAAAGTCACGATGTTTCAAAGAAAGTTGCGATAAAAAAAATTTGTTGATTTGAAATAAAGTTTAACCGTTTTGAAAAAAGTTTGACTGTTTGTAAAAAAATTTAATCGTTTATTAAAAAGTTGCACCGTTTTTCCCCTTTAGAGATTATCTAAAGGGGAGATTTATAGTGAAAAGGAAGGTAGTTCTTATTTTATTAAGGGTGAAATATCATCATTAATGGTTATAAAAACAATAGTTGAATAGCACTGCTGTCTGTATTATTTTAAAATTATTGAATACATTTTGATGCTAGAACTGGAGCGCTTGTTTGATAATCTGGATCATTTCTATCTTTTGGATGACGATAGCCAGCAACATGCATCATTTCATGTATTAATACTTTAGCCAATTCTTTATTGGGATTATTCGTACGGTTGATACGTTCAAAGTTAATCCATATATCTCTCTCACCTACACGAGCACAACCGCTCGCGTCTGAATCATCGCACCCCTCAGGGCGCTCATCATCCCATTGTCTATGAACTACATTTGTATCCCTATAGGTATTTCGCAAATTTTGTAACATTTCCGAGGTTAATTCTGAACAAGAACCGATACTATCAGTTATTAACTCATGTGCCTTAAGTAATTGATAATTTTCATCGATAGATCCATTGTATGAAAAATTAATATAATGATTAACATCATAAGCATTTAATGAATCTGTTTCAGCATACCCTTCTTTAATACCATATACGATCCAATTGTTATCAGAGTTACGATTGCACATGCTGATTCCAGCAGCATATCCAATTGATTTGGCATAGCTATTAGCAGCATTCATCGCTCGTGCTGGGTCAGTGTAAAGTAAAGGATCAAATTTAGATAATTCCTCATCTCTTACCCCTAACGGATCTACAGCCTCATGTTTCACAGCTAATATTCTTTTAGGGGCACTATCATCATCAACATCTCTATCATAGATAGGTATAGCCGTTATAAAATTTTCATTTTCATTAACAACACAGGGAGGATTTGATTGAATATATTCATTTATAAGTCGTAGTGCTTCGGGTAAACTTTGATAACGTGTATTAAAGTTACAAGTTATTATTGTCGCACTATTTTTTTTGAATTTTATTATTTCATAATTGAAATGGAAGGTGTCCTCATTAGGATCATCCAATGTTGGGATTGCTGTTAAAATTCCCTCTGGTCTACGACCATTGAAATATTCATATACTTTTACAAATCTTTCTTGGAATTTAAACATTTTTTATCTCCTTTCAACAATCAAATAGTTATATACTATTGTCCCTAAATGAGATACAAATTAAACCTTATTGTGGATTTGAAGTAAAGTTACGATGTTTGTAAGAAAGACGTGAAGTTTTGAATACAGTTGCGATACTTTATCTCTTCAATCAAAGAATTCTAAATGCGTTTTAATCAAACTTTTTTATAAAACTAAATATTTATTCAAAAAGAACCGAATCCAATTTGATTAAACTTTTTTAAATAGGATTCGGTTTATTTTCTGTAGAATAGGGATTTGTGAGTTATATTTAATTAAACTTTATTCCAAAGCAACAGCGTTTTATTTTTTAAAAAGCAAAGGATGGAATTAAGTAAATTCATTTTACTCAACTCCATCCTTTGCTTTAGGGGTATAAGGTCTTTCTATCTGTAATTTTCTTTGATGCATTTTTTCTTCACGCTCTTTAATTTCTTGCTCTAATTGAATAATTGCATCTCGTTTAAGTCTAATCAATAGCTGCCGTAACATGTCACGGAACACCATGTTTTGTGAAACATTTTCCCCGGTCTCTTTCGCTATTTGCTCTAATTTACTGATTACACTTGGATTAAGGTTTACCGTTCGGGCCACCAGGTCGCTTATTGGGATTTGTAAGCTATCCAAAGGATCGTGAACGTGATTGTATTCATTTGTAACAAATGACTCAATCTTTTCTCGCAAACTCCCCCCTAAAAGAAACTTATTTATCTCGGCCATTATTTTAGGCTCAACATAGTATTGTGTAATAGTATAAGACTTTTCACTTACCATGAAACTAATAGCCTCCCTATTGTTGTAGTTCACTTAACAGCTTTTTTCTTGCATCAATTTCATTTTGAAGCTGCTCTTGACTGAAATCGTGCTTTTTTATGTGGATAAGAAATTGACGTAGTACCTCCCTAAAAACAACCTGAAGAGTAATACCTTTAATTTTCAAAGCACTTAGTTCATGCGCCGTTTCTTTTTTAATTTTTTCTAGTTTTTCTATTACTTTTTTATCAATGTTAATACGATAATTTGCTGTTACTTCTTTTTTTTGTGTATCTATTTTTAATGAATCGATGGGACTGTTAATTTTTGTGAAATAATCAGAAATAAAATCCTCTAATTCATGAGTTAAAATTTTACCTTTAGTTAATGACCTAATTTCATTTAACACCTCACGCTCAACATAAAACAATTTTGGTGTTTCTTCTCTTTCAGGAATATCTAAATCCGCAACCTTATCTAAAATAGCTTCAACAACTTGAGATCTATTAACAGCCTTGTCTTCTTTTACAGAGTAAAAACGAACAATATCATTTACAATATTGTTTGAATCATCATCAAGGTTTAATTTATAAGTTGTAATATTTTCTCTTTCATTACGTATATTAAGATTTGGATTATTATGTGATTCTGCAAGTACATCCCTAATAGCACGACTTCTGGAATAATTCGAACAGTTCTCTTGAAAACGTTTGACCACATCTTCGTTAACAGCAAACATATACTGATCTTGATTATATTTCTTTACCATAAAAACTCTCCTTGTAGGTTCTATATAAATTCATTTTTACATGAGTTTATTTTTAATACAATTCTAATTGATTATACTAAAAATATCATATCAAGTAAATGTTTATGTTAACTTGTACGAGATATAGATTTAGTATTTTGACTAACATTGTTTAAAGGAACTACATTTTGTATTCGGAGATCTTCGTAATAATTCGTCCCAAATCTGCGTTTTAACTCAGCTTCTCCTTTCTGTAATGCTTCGGCTTCGGATAGAGATATAACAGGGAAAGTATGCTTATAGAAACGGTTTTTACCAGTAACAATATATCGTAATGTGTATTTAGATAAAATCATATAACATCCTCCTCAATTAAAAGTTCTCAACATACGTTTGTATATAATATGCGTTAAATTCTTGATTAGAAAGAATAAGTAGAAATATAACGGTTCATTTAATAATTTCACGTACCATAATTTATATATAAACCTAAAGAAAAGATTAATCAGTATACATTTAAGCGTTTGCATTATTGATTGTAATAACTAAAGTTATATTTCCGACTTAAGTCGGTATGGTTGTTAAAATCCCTTGATGAATTTATCTACTGATATTTTGCTTTTGAGCTTTAAACTGTTTAGCAATTTTGAGGTCGGGTTCGTGGTTGGAAATTGAGTTTTTAATTATTTTGTTAAGATCAGTGAGGTCTAAGACGGATTTTACAGTGGCATTAAAAACATCTTCTGCTTTTTGATTTTTCCAATGTAGGGAATAACCATTTGATAAAGCTAGACAGCGGATAAATTCACGCTGTGAACGGCCGTTTCCTTCACGGAATGGGTGGAGAACGTTTAATTCTGCCAGATAATGTGCAGCCCTACTTGAGAATTCATCAATCTTTAATCCGCTTAATCTGTTTTCGCCTTTTAATTGTTTAAATAATTCGGTTGCCTGGTCCTTTAAAAAAGAGGCATGAGCAAATTGAAATGACCCCTTCGCAATGTTTTCTTCTCGTAGTTTTCCTGCAAAGGGGTAGACATCTTGAAAGATGTATTTATGAATTTCTTGTAAGTGTTTTAAATCGAATTTTCCAACGATAGGTTTCTTTTGTAATTCCGCAATTCTAACAGCGGTCATGACAGTTTCAAAACTTTTAAGTTGGTCATGATCTTGGTAATCCATTTTATTTTTTAATACATCGGTTCCAGGGTAACAATATTTCGATTGTTCATTCACGTTTTGCGATAACATCGGCTAATTTAGTAAGTTGTTGCCGATTAATCTTCCCTCCTAGCTTAGCTTTAATCACTTCTTCCATTTCTTTTGTAACGGTCATTCCTTCAATTTCTAAAGTCGCCTTTGCAGCCTCAAAAGCCTCATTTAGCTCTTTTTCGTTTTTAAACATAATTTGGTAAACCCCTTTCAAATCAATTTTATTATAATTTGATATTTCTGAAAACAAATTTTACATCTAGGTATTCCAAGAATAGCTACACATTAGTTTTGATGCTCTTTTTTATTGTGCTCACAATATGATTCATGAGTAAACCAAATCCTAATATACCTGATAATGAAATAAGTATATTAACTAACTCCAAATCGGACATTTTTCATCCTCCTGTTCAAATGTTCCTTTTTAAGCATTGCATGGGAAACGTCTATGACTTCAATCCCCATTTGAGTAAGTATATCTATATAAAAGTCTGTATCTTTTTCGTTGTCAAAGAATTCAGCGCTTGAAAGGGTAGTAGGGCCATCTACATCTTTACTATAGAAACCATCTTCTATCTCAATTACATAACCTTGCTTCATTAACACAACACTCCTTTTATGATAAGAAAAGGGATTGAATCATTTAATAGCTTGTTTAGTTTGAGAAATTTTCATTTTTTGTTTCATTGATTTTTTAATTTGATCGGCCATAAATCCTAATACTTTATCAGTTATCCTTTCAGGAAAATAACCCTGCCTTTCTAAGAGAATATTTTCAATTACAAATTTACGACGTGTCCAGTATTCGTAATTTTTCCCTTGATCTTGAGCAAGGTCCTTAAAATCATCATCAACTTCAGAGGCGTTGTTTAACACTCGCATTCCATAATACGTAGTACTCCGCATGCTTCTAACTTCTTTTAAGAGAAGGTACAAGTCAAAGGTATGATATGTTTTTAATACGCCTACTGGCTGCTCTACGTGCTCAATAAACACGTTATGCTTCATTTCATGAAATTCAAAACGATCCCCTTGTATAATACAAATTTTTGGATGTCCAGTATCTTCATCAACAAGGCTTCCTCCACAGAAATTACAATTTGCTTCTTCTAAAACACCAGCATGATTTACTTTCGGTTCAATACCGCAATATCTACAAAACATTTATAATCATCCTCCCGTTTTATAAACCGCTTATTTTACTTCTGTATTTGTAATGAACGAACCATATATATAACAAATCCATCTAAAAAGTTATTTAATTCGTATGGAGGAATATGAAGCACATCCTCTTTTTTAGTGATACGTCCAACTTTAATTAAATAATTAGCCAGAATATCAAAAGTTAAAAATCCTAATTTTCCTCCAAGAAAAGATTTACCAATGTTACAAGATAATACAGACATGTCATTACTCCCTTCAAATTATTAATATATCGGTTATAAGTAAATTATACCAAATATATCTTTTAATGTAAAGGGTTTTATGATAATTTTAGTATATAAATCGTAGTGTGAAATATGGATAGATGTGTTTTCGCCCCCGGCGTATATTACGGTTTCCAGAATTAAAAAGTAGTGGCCATAAATATGGTATGTGTCAACGGTACCGGACTGAGCCCGTAAGGGACCAGGAGGATAAGGAGTTGATACATCATATATCCAAAGAAGCTAGAACCCATGCAAATGGGTTAAATGATCTTCTTAACCCGTTTGCCCTGGCTAGCGCCGAGCGAGCCCATGCCAAGATTGGCGGGGGTTGGGGGTGGTTGATTTAGTTACTCTATATTTATTTTTCATAGTGCCCCTATCTTTTCTATATTGCTACTTTTTTATCATAAACGTTTTAAAGTCTTGTACATATAAAGCGATTCTATCCCATAAGGAAAGAGGATAGAGTAGTTCTAATTGATGCTCCAATAAATAGAATTCCGTTAGCCATTCAGGTGGTTCATACCCCTCATTATATGTTTTCCATAATTTAATTCGTTCTAACGCTAATTCAACGCTCATCCGCACCCAACAATAACAATTATAACTTTGACTGCTGGAGGTCCAAAATAAATTTCCTTCATGTTCAATTTGATAGGTGAATTCGTTATAAAAGGTATCTGCTTCACCTAAGTAACTGCAATTTCTAACCCAAATTTTTGTGTTTCTAGGTAATAGGGCGATATTGAGTTTATTGCCTTTTCTCATTGATAATGGGCCATCATCATTGGTAATGTTTTTCGCATATTCACTTAGAAAACAAAAACAACCTGACCATTTAGTATCATTACACTGTGGTTTATGGAGTTTTTCTTTCAGTATAGCTTGATTAAATAATGTGAGATCTGTTACCTCGACATCTATAAATTCAAAAATATGATCATATGCGTCAGAGTTATAAGGTTTGCAAAAAAAACCTTTATTATCAAATCGGTAAATTTCCACATTACCATGTAAATTCTTATTAAATTTCATATGTTTTACTCCTAAATCATTATTAGTAGTATCTATGAATATATTTACTGGTACATCGAAAACAATTTTTCCTGTTTGTGTCTTTTATATTTCCATACTTTATTCACTCTCATTGCTTTTGGATTTTCGTTGAAGTTTAAATAATGTAAGAATTTTACCTTTATAAAACCAAAATACATTGATAACGATTGTAGTTGTTATCATTATGAATGTATATAATATCAGATTCATTTCAATTCCAACCACTCAAAGTATTGGCTATTTTATTTCCATATACTCCATGCTTCATACATTCAACTCTCCCTTTTCTTTTCTGCTAAATTAGTCATTGATCTTCTAATTACTTTTTATAACATTCAGGGATAATACCTACTTAACACCCAAAATGAATACTTATTTGCTGCATACTAGCTCGTTATGACATTTTTCACAATAATATTTAGTTTCTTCATAGGGTGAAAATGTAAAAGCATATGTTCCCTTATTTCTATTACAGCAATCGCAAATTATAATATAACGCATAAAATCTTGTGTTTTATTTATTTGAAAATAAGTACAAATAGTATCTAAAAGTTTCTCGGTTATAATACCTTTTCTTAGTATATTTTGAATCTCCGACTCTTTAACACCTAGTTCATTTGCAAATTCTTTCATAGATAATCCCATTCCCGTATACAGAGAATAAATAACATGTCTTAAATTCCCTGAATTTGTTTGCTTATATAGACTTGTATATTGAGCATATACCTCTTTTTGTTTTTCTATAAGTTCCCTGGTCGGATTCGTATTTATTTCTTTTTCCACAATCTTTAAGTCATGTAAAATACTTTGTTCCTCTATCAGTAATTCTCTATATTTATGGTTTACATCCATCATCTGCACCTCACTTTTGTACAAAATTCAAATTGTAATACGTTATCAGTCAAACTTCCATCAGCGGAGGTTTGACTGATTAACTATCTAAAATATGCAATTGCTTTTAGAAAACATCTTCTCCATCAATCCAAGTTTCATAGCCTTCAAATTCAACCCTTAGATCGCATCCGTTCTTGCTATATTTTTTATCTAATATTTTACCTGTGGCTCCGAGAGGAAGATCTGGTTCATAAGAAGATGAACTTAATTCTATTTGCTGGCCGATTTCAAATTTATCAAATATACCCTTATACTTTTTTTCTTGTTTTTTATGAAGTTCTTCAATACTTAAATTAACTACCGTATTCATAATTCATTCCCCCGTTTTATATAAAATTCAAATTGTATTACTATATTTTTTGGAAAAGCAATACTTCCGTATTTAAAGTTTCTCTAATAATCTCTTTTATTTTATACATTGCTTCTTCGGCTTCATTACGTTCTGAAAATGAAAAATGACCGCTTTGAAAATCAAAAAAGTTTAAATTATATAAATAAGAGATATCATCTGTCATAACAGCCTTATATTCTTCATTACTATAACTAATAAGTTTTATTTTAACCTTGTCTTTTTGCAAATATTTCATAATGAAATTTTTATATTTAATTTCAAAGGCTGGCCTATATTTTTTAACTACATTTTGAATTCGTTGTTTAAACTCTTCATTAAAATAATAAATACTAATGTGAATCTCATATGGTTTATCCACTGTTCTATTTGTTTTTATATCAGCGTCTATCCTGTAAAAAACATGCACTTCCTCACCAACTTTCCCCTTTTTTTATTCAAATAAAGATTTGTTGTAATTTTTTACAAAACATCAATCTTTAACTTATTTTTCTTTTCATTAAAGTATCTTGTCTTTGCTTCTTTGCGATCAATCGGTAATATTTTACTCACGATGAATGATACTTCTATATCTGTTCCCTTTAAAACAATGTCCGTATATTCAACAATCTTGTATTGTTCATTTTTGTATGGTATGGTTCTGCCTATTTGGAGATTACGAAAACGTTCATCATCATACTTATATTGAACATACATTTCATCTAATTCCCGTTCTAGATATTTTGGTTGTGTTGAAATGAAATCATGTTTTTCAAGATTTTGTACGGTGTACCAAATCGACATTTCTTGCCCATATATTTTAAAATGCTCAATACCAATAATCAGGTATAAACATTCTTGATATTCAATTGTTTCTCCTATTCTTTTAGGTGCTCTGAATAATTGTATTGTAGATCTTATAGAAGTAATTAACCGACTCATCCCCCCACCCCTTTACTTTTATTCTTTGAAAATCCGATTTGTTCAATTAATAAATACGGAACAATAAAATACTATAAATCATTGTAACTACCTTCGGGATCTATTATTAAAACTTCTGCTTTATTCAATGCGGATTTTAACATTTCTCCTGCTGTAGACAGAGCGTACATTCCACTCATGCCTTTCAACGCTCCTTTAGGTATAATAGTTTCGAAATTTTCAAACTTGTTATTATCACAATTTCCACATGTACCATTAATATCTGAAATATCATTTTCGTTATTACAATTTTCACACTGAAAAAGAATTTTCACATTAAACATCCCCTTTTATTTAAATTTATTTAGCTCTCTTTTCATGCAGTAATTTGTTGTAGCATGAACTACAATAATGCTCACCAAAGCTTGTTGATACTCCATTTCTAATCCTTCCATTGCAAATATCACATAAAGCTACAACGATTGAAGGTACAACGCTGTTACTACCACAATTTCTACATGTACCATTAATAGCGAAATCTTTTCTTTCTTTACCACATTTTTCACATTGAAAAATAAGCCCCATAATAAATATCTCCTTTATATAAGGTTCAAATTTGATGAAACATTTTTTAATAAAATTCAATTATTGAAGTACCTCTGCAATAATATCTAAGTTGTTCGATTGCAAACCCATCATCATTTGAGTCTAGTTGATAGCAACTAACGCCTTTGATTACACCATTGTTTTTACTCTCATAATTGTTGTTAACCTAGCTAATTCTTTAAAATAACAATATTCGCATATTTTTTGATTAGATAGCTGTAGGGTTCTAATTTTAATATCCTTCATTTCCTTTTTGTCAGTTCCTTCAAAATTTGTAGAAGCTCTCTTTAGTTTTCTTAATTGAATCCGATTAAAAGGTTCTATTTGTTCATTACATAATAAACATAATTTCATGATTTCACTCCATCTTATTAACAAATTAACTTTACAATCAGTTGGTTTGTTAATTTAATATTTTAAATCAGATTCCCTTAAAGTCCTTGTTGTATCATATATTCCAAATCTTTTTTAATGAATTTTAGCTAACCAATCAAAGATTTTGATTTATCTAAAAATTTAAAGTGTATTTTACCATTCTCCCGTTTACATTCACACCAATTACTGTTCCATTCAGCTTGCAAAGTTGCAATTAGACTTGGTTTTGGATTTGCATAGTGGGTTTCACAATAATTTAATATCTCTTCTACAGTCACCCATTTTCCTCGTTTATGGTAGCGTAAAAAAAGCTGGATATTTTCAATCATAATTGAATAATCTGTAGTACCTTCTCCACCTTTAACACCACCAATCTGTGTTTCGTGATAGCCCTTAATAAAGTTTCTTATTGGTTTAAAGCCCTTCTTTTTCAACTCATTTGGAAGGCGATTGTATCTTGCTGTGATAGAAACATAAGCAATTATGTCATCAGAAAATCTATCCTTCCCGATTTCTAGTAGCCCTATTTTATTTTGTTCTAAGATTTTTTTCACACATCTAGGTATATGTCCTTTACGTTGAGGAATTGCAATATAAACATAGTGGCCATAATTTAATCTGTCTAATGCCTGATCTATCAGTTTGAAATTTAAATTTGTTTTTAATTCAACGACAATATCACAAATACCATTTAACCCTAATACATCACACCCTAGAACTTCTCCATATACATTTGAACAACCATTCTCAATTAAAAATTTTTTTACAGGTGCAAATAAATCTGATTCTTTTAGTTTCGTCATTCGTTATCCACCCTTCGTATTTCGTGAAAAATCATCACACCCACAAAACATTCTTTTTTGCTGCATATAAGTGTACTTGTAATCATGCTTATCAAGCATCTTTTTTTATAAAAATTAAATCCCAAAATACGATAAGACCACATAAAAAACCTAAAAAACTATAAGAATCGAGAATCAAACACTGCAACCTCTTTTTATCCAATAATTCTTTTGTGAAAAACTGTATACTAATTACGTTTTCTATAAAATTCAAATTTGATTAAATTGTATAAGTACCGTCCTTTACAAATACATCATCACGTACACGATCCCAATCCCACATAACCTCTTGATGTTTATTTCCATTGAATTGTACCCAAGTTCCGAATCCTTCCACTTCTCTAATACTTGTAATTGTGCCCTCTCGTTCTTTTTCATCTACTAAAATCATTCCATTTTGTAAAAATCCAATATCGTTTAACTTTTCCATATTTCTCCCCCATTTCTTTACAAAATTCAAATTGTATTAAAATAACAGTTTGGTTTAGTTTTCTTCACTAATTATCTTCACTTCATGCGGAACTCTTGATTCTTTTGTTACATAGATAGCACCTTCATAAGCCTTTATAATATCAACATATTCTTCATCAATTCTCCACCTAAATAAATTCCAAATTTCATGTTTCTTCATCCCCTTTTTAATACTCATTCTTTTTTCTGTACAGAGCCGAAAAATACAAATTTATTATTATTGTACTTGAAAATTTCAATGTTATTAGCATCTATAAAGATACCCAAGAGGTTAGTTGCCATTTCATATGCTTCTTCTTTGCTGCTTAATAAGTAACTGTCACAACCTACAATTGTATTATCTTTATTTGCTACAAATGAATATGCATCTTTCAAAATTACCCCTCCTAAAATTTAGTGTTACAATATTTACCTTTAATTAAATTATAACAAAAATATCATAAAATATAAATGATTTTGTTTGTTTTTTCTGAATTTTTTGTAACAAGAAGCATAAGATGGCCGTTTTCGTCAACTTATGCTTCTTTTAGTTTATGGCCAATTTATACTTCCTACAATTACCCTTATAAAAGTAAGTGTTATATCAGTCCATATTCTTCCCAGTAACGCGTATCATCGCTTCATGTATCACAAGGATTGTTCCAGCGCTTTTCCTCGCTTCTTGATCTGTGAATTTGCCACGGTTATACCACTGTGTAACAGTATTTGCTGACAATCCCCATCTATCAGCAGCTTCTTTCGATGTATAAACTTTATACAATTTATTTTCGTTCATTTAACTTTACTCTCCTTGTTAATTAAGCCTCTTCCTTTTCAGAAACAAAATCCTCAAGAGCTTCAGCAAGAATTTCAACAGCAACTTCAAAATCGAATTCCCATTCATTTGTTAATTCTCGTAAATCTCCAGAGTCTTTTACAATTTCCGCTTCCCCATTATGTACTACCATTGCAGTTCCACCGAGTGTATCACCACGTGAAAAGTCAAATTTCCCACCGAAATAATAAATGCAAGGTGTAGCGGTACTTTGTCTTTCAAATACATCTTTTGCGATTTCTAAAAATTCTTTTGCTAAATTTTTCATTTTTCATATCCCCTTTATTTTGTATTGAATTCCTTACACTTATAATATACTCATTCTGTATTCAATTCAATACAAATTATTAAATTTTATTCTTTTTCGTTCGACAAGTTTTTGACAAATATAGCCGACTCTTAATGTGTTTTTTATTTTCTATTTTATAAAATTCACGGCCAGTTTATGGGTTAATAATTAATTCATGGCCAACATATGCTTCCGTTTCCTTCGAATAATTGAATAAATATCTTTAAAAACAAGCAATTTACGGCCAATTTATGCTTCCATTTCTGGCCAACTTATGAGTTAAAAAACATTTTTTGTAATAAAAAGCACCCAATCAGATGCTTTTTATTTTATAACTCAATAAGAGTCTAATATCTCTAGTTTCTGAGCTAACACCCAACCACTTAGACCATAAGATGAACTTATCCTGTAATAAAAATATTTCTCTTTTATTAATGTGTTCTCTAATTCTTTAATATCCTTATACTGTATTGGCCAAACATAGTCTTTTTTTTCCTCTAATAATTTCTCGTTCTCTTTAAAAAAATATAGAAGCCGACTCTTTTCTATATCAAAAATAACGCTTCCATGTTGTTCAGTTTCAAAAAAATGTGCTAGAACACCCGAGAAAAATACATATACATCTTTTCCTGATCCAGTACGGGTATGCATACGAATTTCCTCTTTCTCAAGATTTACTTGGTACGAAACAATTAAATTATCATGAACACTTATCATAACTTCACTCCTTGATTATAGGACTTATTTTTTTGTTAGTTATCTTAATATCTTTTCTTTATTGTACCAGTTCAAAAATATAATTTGTTAATTACTGGTTAAAAAAGGCAAATCGTATGATCCTTTGGAATTTTAATAATTTTGGAGAAATTCATGTTCATAACTTAAAAGTTTTGAACACACTATTAAGATGTGATAAAATCAGTACATTGACCTACATCAAAACTTATGGTCGAAAGTGAACGTAGAAAAGGTGATTTTTTGGTTAAATATGGATATGCTAGGGTTAGTACATTAAACCAGGATTTGGAATCTCAAATTCAAACGTTAGAAAAAGAAGGTTGTAATAAAATTTACTCTGAAAAATTTACAGGTACAAAATTTGATCGGCCTAAATTCCAGGAACTACTTTTTGTACTAGAAAAAGGGGACACACTTGTTATAACAAAATTAGATCGTTTTGCACGTTCGACTGAACATGCAATCCAAACGATTAAAATGTTATTTGATAAGGGGGTTAAAGTTCACATACTTAATATGGGAATAGTGGAAGATACACCAACTGGTAGGTTGATGTTTAATATTATGAGTGCATTTGCTGAATTTGAAAGAGATATGATTGTAGAACGTACACAAGAAGGAAAAGCAATTGCCAAGTTGAATCCTAATTTTAAAGAGGGACGACCAAAGAAATATAATAAAGAGCAAATGGAACACGCTCTTTATTTATTAAAAACAGAATCTTATAGGAAAGTGGAGAGAATAACAGGAATTAGTGTAAGCACCTTGCAACGGGAAAAAAGAAAGCGTTTAAAACCCGAGTGAATAAAGGAAAAAAGAAGATGATTACGATATGCCAACGTAAGTATATAAATTGGAATAAAATTTAGGGAGGATATGATATTGAATTCAATTGGTGAAAAAATTCGTGGATTTAGAAAAACATATAATTTATCCCAAAGTGAATTATGTGACGGAATATGTACAACAGCTCATTTAAGCCTTATTGAAAATAATAAAATTATGGCTAAACCTGAGATGATAAAATTGTTTTCAGAGCGAATGGAGTTACTGAAGTCTAATGAAGCAAATCAGAATGAAAATACAGGAGAATTCTTTCTCAAAGAACGACTAGAACATGGAATTACACAAGAAGCCCTATGTTATGGAATATGTACAGCATCTTATTTAAGTAAAATTGAAAATAATAAGCTAGTTGCAAGTCGTAAAATTAAAAAATCATTATATAATAGATTGGAGGAAATCAAAAATAATACAATAGACTTAGAAATACTCGAATTAGAAAAATTATACGATGATATGATTTATCTTTTTAATAAACTAGAAATTTCTAAGGCTAAAAGAATCTTAGATCAAGGTTTAAAATCTACAGAAAAATATCCTAAATTACATTTTTTATTTTTATATCAAAATTATTTATATTTTGATCAAACAAATCTAAAAGCTTTTCTTGAGACAACAGCTATTCCTTTTTTTGAAAATCAAAAAGATAATAAACAATTATCTATATTTTATATTGATTTAGCAACTTGTTATCAAGAGGAAGGTCAATTTGAAAAAGCATGTCTACATTATCAAAAAGGTATTTCTTATATGAAGATATTGAGAAACATAAATGTTATATCGTCTCATAAAAATGTTCAAATACAATTTTCATAGGGAAAATAAATGATATTTATGTTTGGTTTGTGCAGAGATAATAAAGGTGTTTAATTTATAATAAAGTCATTTAAAAAATAATATAATTGTTTAAAAATCCTTCTTCTACTAACGGAGTAGATTAGCTCAATAAGGAATCAAAATAAGAACTTGTAGCTTCTGAAGAAATGGAAAAAAAGAAAGATTTTAAATTCAAAATAGCCTCTGTTATATAGGGGTAGAGAGATTATAATTCATTTGTGATGAATTAGTAATAGTTTGATTTGTTTTAAAGCTGAGTAGAGGATTATAAAGTGTGTGCAGTTTTTTGCCAATTCCTATATGTCTTATTCCACGGAGGAAATATGCTTAAAGATAATTTTAAAATTAGTAATATTCCCACGGTTTTATGGGGAAATAAGAGTGAAAAAATTTTTATTGCAGTACATGGAAATATGTCAAATAAGGAAGATACAGTTATTCAAATATTAGCTGAAGAAGCCAATCAAAAAGATTATCAAGTATTAAGCTTTGATTTACCTGAGCATGGAGAAAGAAAAAATGATAATACTCCTTGTAAAGTACAGTTTTGTGTTAGTGAATTATCTATAATTATGAATTACGCAAAACAACATTGGAAAGAAGTAAACGTGTTTGCATGTAGTATGGGGGCTTATTTTAGCCTTTTAGCCTATCAAAATGATGTGATAGAAAAGGCATTGTTTTTATCACCAGTAGTTAATATGGAACGAATTATCGAAAATATGATGAAAGGGTTTAATGTAACACCAGAGCTTTTGCAAAAAGAAATGACTATAGAGACACCTATTGGTCAAAAGTTATATTGGGATTATTTATGCTATGTAAAAGAACATCCTATTAATATATGGAATACAGATACGTATATTATGTACGGAGCCAAGGATGAACTGTGCGAATTTGAAACTATTAACTATTTTACAAAAAAACATCGTTGTGAATTAGAAGTCATGGAGACAGGCGAACATTACTTTCATACTGAAGAACAGTTAAAGATATTTGAACAGTGGTTACACAAACATATCGATTAACAAATTATAATTTATCTTGAACCTGTTAGAGAAGAATAGTGAATATATAAACTGATATTATACTTGAGAGACATTATAAATGTGAATGTATTCACTTAAACAAACAAGTGCTTTAGTTCAATAAGAATTAAACAACTTTATTAATGATTTTTGAGTACAAATACCTTTAAATGTATAGAAATTAAACAATTATATTATCGATTTATATCTGAAGTGAAGAATACGCATATACGAATTGAATAAAGTAACAATCATAAAAATGCTCAGAATAAATGATTCTTGAGCATTTTTATGTATTTTCATATTAAGGAGGAATTTACTTGAAAGATATACATATTCAACAAATTGAAGATTTAATGATATACGAACACGATTATCTTGTTCAAGAAAGCAAAGACGAAGGATTTAATTTCCTAATAAAACTAATAAGTGAATATGAAAATAAAATAAACACATTTAATAAAACTGGTGAATGTTTATATGGCATTTTTCAAGGGGGAAGGCTAATTGGGATTGGAGGTATAAATGAAAATCTGTATACAGAAGACAATAAGATTGGTAGGTTAAGGAGATTTTATATTGCAAAAGAATACCGAAGGAAAGGATTAGGGAGGTTACTGTTAGTGAGAATTTTAAGCGATGCGAAAAAATATTTTACTATTGTTGTCTTAAATACAGATACAGAACAGGGTGACAAATTTTATACTTCGAGTGGATTTGTGAAAGGGACAAAATATGTAGGAGCGAGCCATTATCTAAACTTAGATAAAAGGATGTAGTGAATTATTATTTGTTCTTCTTCGGAACGTTTGTTCTGTTCTGTGTAGGTTTATGATATGATTTATTTAAATATATTATTGGAATGGGGAGTTAGATGGTGGGAGAAAATAAAATTATTAATGATTTCAATGAATATTCAATTTGGATAAATACATTGAAAGGTATGAAAGAGGAATTGTGGGTGGCACCAATATCAGAGGGGAAATGGACTGTTGGTGAAATCATATCTCATATTATGAATTGGGATGACTATCTTTTACGTGAGACATTATCATCAGTGAGAGATGGACTGGGAATGGAGTTCCCTGACTTTGATACATATAATAAAATAGCCTCTAATTATGCAAAATCAGGTATATCTAAGATAAAACTTCTTGAAGAAGCACAAGCTAAAAGAGATTTACTTGTTCAAGAGCTTAACCGACTGTCTATTGGAAAGCTAAAGGAACATTTAACTGCCAATGGAGTATCGCATTGTCCTCATACTGGAATGCCGTACTCTCTAATATATATTATTAAAGAATTCGTAGATCACGATAATCATCACAAAAGGCAGATTATTAATTTTTTAAATGAAAATCATATTAAAAAATCAACTTGTTAACTGATTAAGAAAGATCCCGCGAATGATACTTGTGGGATCTTTCTTTAATAAATTATAATTTAACATTCATTTGTTTCAATAAAGTTTTCGGATTACCTTTTACATAATAAAAATGTGGATTATTCTCATCATCGTAAAGCATAATGTAAGGTTTTTCATTAAGTGGGAGAAGGATGAGTACTTCATCGATTGTTGTATGTAACCATTGATTTGTAATAGGAACAGGTTTTGATAACGGGATTTTTATCATATGACCATCTTTCGGAACGACATTTAAGTTTTTAAATGGACCAGTAATTGATTTTGCGTATTGAACTGCTTCTTTTTGAATGGCTGAATCTAAAGATTGTTTTTGGACTACCATTTCTTTTTTGCAATCAAATACTTCAATTTGTTTATTTGTATTTGCGAACGCATTTGTTGATAATAAAAAGAAGAGAAGAGTAATGACTCCTATTTTTTTGAACATAAAACAACACCTCACACTTACTATACCCTCAAACGTTATAAATATTTTTATGTCACATTGATGTAACAAAGAAGTTGTATGATAAAATTGATATTTGTTTATAAGTTATGGAGGAAATGTAATGAAAGTATTAATCGCGGATGATGAACAAGATATGCTGAAAATTTTAAAAGCGTATTTTGAAAAAGAAGGCTTCGAAGTTTTACTAGCAAAAGATGGAGAGGAAGCACTTCAAATATTTTATGATGAGAAAATTGACTTAGCTATTTTAGACTGGATGATGCCGAAAAGTAGTGGTATTACTGTCTGTCAGGAAATAAAAAAGAATTCGAGTGTAAAAGTATTAATGCTTACTGCGAAAAGTGAAAGTGAAGATGAATTAGCAGCGCTTCAAAGCGGAGCAGATGAGTATGTGAAAAAACCGTTTCACCCAGGCGTACTAATTACGCGAGCGAAAAAGCTTGTACAACATGATGATATTATTCAAGTTCAAGATTTGAAAATAGATTTCACTAAAAATAAAGTATATAAAAACGAGAAAGAATTAGATATTACAAAGACAGAATTACAATTAATAAAATGTTTTTTAAATCATAAAGGAACGATTTTAACGCGGAAAAAGTTGTTAGATATCGTTTGGGGATTTGATTATTTTGGGGAAGAGCGAACGGTGGATACGCATGTAAGAAGGTTGCGTAAAAAAATAGGAGAAAATATTATAAAGACACATCGCGGTTTAGGATACAGTTTGGAGGAAGAGTGTGAATAAACTCGGTAAAAAGTTATTTTTCAGCATCTCTTTAACAGTCATCCTTATTTATACGGTCTCTTTATTATTAATTAACTATTTTTTACCCAAATATAATGTGCACAAAACACGCGAAAGCTTAGAAGGCATTACAGCGCAAATACAGTCAATACCGCGTAAAGAACTGGATGATGCTATAAATCGTATCGAAAATGAAGGTAATGTTACGATTGCGTATACATCAATAAATAATTCAGAAGATGCTATTAATGAAGAATTACGCATGCAACTTACAAAAAAGAGAGTTGCATTGAATAAACTTTGGATTACAAAAGAAGAAATTACGAAAGTGAAGAACCTCGGACAATCGAATAAAATATATGATCAAGAAAAGATAAAATCTAGTTTTTTTGCGAAATACATTGCGAAAGATGATATGTTGATTTTAGTAGGAGTTTCTATCGCACATTCTAATGAAGTAATTAAAACGCTTAACTCATTTTATTTATACATTTTGGGATTTTCACTATTTCTTATTATCGTACTCGTCTGGATTTTTTCAAAAACAATCACTACACCACTGAATGAATTGAGTGATGTCGCAGAAGATATTTCACGTCTGAAATTTAAACGGACGAAAGTTAAAACGAATGATGAAATAGGTGATTTAGCAAATAGTATAAATATTATGAGTGATAAATTACATGAAGCACATCAAGATTTAACAGATCGAAATGACCACTTAAAACGATTTATGGGCGATGTAACTCATGAATTAAAAACACCAATCGCATTAGTAAAAGCATATTCTATGGGAATAAAAGATGGTTTAGATGATGGTACATATGTTGATACAATCATTAAACAAACAGATCAAATTTCAAATTTAATTGAAGAGTTATTGCGATTTTCTAAACTAGAAAGAGATATTTTACAAAAAGAAGAATTCCCTATTGAACCACTAGTCCAAAGTATAATAGATAAGCATAAGATTGAACTGGAGTTGAAAGAAATCAATTTGCAAGTGAACTATAATGCTGGTGACGCGATTGTTTATGCTGATTTAAATAAAATGAGAATGGTCTTTCAAAATTTAATCTCTAATGCGATAAAATATACAACGAATCAAAATATAAAAATCATATTAGAAGAGAAAAATGACGTTGTGTATTTTCAAATTCAAAATGGTATTGCCGCTGAGGGCAGTAAAGAGATAGATAAAATTTGGGAACCTTTTTACGTATTAGAATCTTCTCGTAGTAAAGAAAAATCAGGTACAGGATTAGGACTAGCGATAGTAAAAAGTATTTTAGAAAGGCATGGATTTGAATACGGGGTTTCGGTAGTAGATGAGGAAATACAATTCTATATGTATATAGAAAGGAACTAATTGTTATTAGTTCCTTTTTTATATGATAATATTTGATAGTTCTACAAATTTCTCAACTTTTTATATAAAATATAAACTGAATTTTCTGTGTTTTTGATGTATAGTAAAAGAAGGAATATATGGGGAGGGAAGGGCATGAAAAAAAAGAAAATAGCAATTACACTATCGACTATATTATCTTTAACAATTACTTCAGGAGTTTCTAGTATGACTGCACATGCAGAAAATAATGAAGGGAGCTCCGTAAAAGACAAAAATGTTATGTTAAATGGTCAAATTTCAGAGGATTTAATGTCAAATACGAAAATTGAATTAGAAAATGGGATGACGAAGCCAATCTATTCACTTGATGAAGCCATCGTAGAAAATCTATTTGTAGAGACAGAAGTTGATAGTGATCGAGATGGTAAAAAAGATCGTGTATCAGTAAAGGTTATGCGTCCAAAGACGAATCCAGATGTGAAAGTCCCCGTTATTTATGAAATGAGTCCATATCGATCTGGATTAAAAGATGTTCCTGTTTATAATGTTGATGAAGAATTGAATGCATATGGAGGAAAACCGTATGGAGCTGTTAATCTTGGTTCATACGGAAATTATTACGTACCAAGAGGATATGCAGTCATTTTAGGTGAAAGTATCGGAACTGGGAAATCAGATGGATGTCCGACCACTGGAGATGAGCAAGAAATATTAGGGACTAAGTCTGTCATTGATTGGGTAAATGGTCGTGCAAAAGCATATACAGAGGATGGTAAGGAAGTAAATGCAAATTGGTCTACGGGAAATGTAGGGATGACAGGAGTTTCTTATAATGGTACGTTACCGAATGCTGTTGCGACGACAGGTGTTGAAGGTTTAAAAACAATTATTCCAATCGCAGCGATTAGTAGTTGGTATGACTATTATCGTGCAAATGGGGCAGTAATTGCGCCGGGAGGTTATCAAGGAGAAGATACAGATAATATGGCTGAAGCAGTACTAACAAGAAAGAACCCAGAAGTTTGCGGTCAGATCATTAAAGAACTAACAGCTGGACAAGATCGTAAAACAGGTGATTATAACGACTTTTGGGATAAACGTAACTATGTAAAAGATGTTAAGAATGTGAAGGCTAGTGTGTTTGTTGTTCACGGTTTAAATGATTGGAATGTAAAAACGAAGCAGTTCGCACAGTGGTGGGAAGCGCTTGGCGAAAATAATGTTCCTCGTAAAATGTGGTTACATCAAGGTGGACACGGCGGAACATCAAGTAATAACTGGCAACAAACGCAAAATAAATGGTTTGATTATTGGTTATATGGAATTGAAAATGGAATAATGGATGAACCAATGGTAGATGTACAACGTGAAAATAAATCGTGGCAAAAAATAAAAAATTGGCCAGATCCTGCGGCTGTACCATCAAAAGTCCGTATGTATTTAAGTAATAAAGCCACCAATCTACCATTAAGTATGGGATCAGTAAACGATGTTTTCTCATTAGTAGATGATGCAAAAATAAAATCGAATCAATTAGTAGAAAACCCAGAGCTAGAAATAGCGAACCGATTAGTATATACAATGCCTGTACTGCAAAAAGATATGCGAATAAGTGGGACGCCGAAAATTTCAATAACAGGTAATATTGATCGATCTGTTTCAAATTTAACCGCCTTACTCGTTGATTACGGCGGAGCGAAGCCTGAAATTGTAACGAGAGGTTGGATGGATCCGCAAAACTTAAATAGTATAGAAAATTCAACGGCACTTCAACCTGGTAAGAATTATACATTTACATGGGACATGCAGCCAGATGATTACGTGTTTAAAGCAGGGCATCAAATAGGAGTCGTCTTAATCGCAAGTGACTACGATTATACAATTAGACCGAAAGCAGGAACAAAGCTAGCGGTGAAATTAAGTGAAGTAACATTGCCGATTGTGAAATAAATGGTTTTTGATGAAGAGCTTACTATAGTAAGCTCTTTGTTTATAATCAGAATTTTTAACTTTGGTATGTTCAATCGGGAGGGGATATTATACAATGTAAATATATTACATGGAAAGTGAGTGATAAATTATGACAGTCAGCTCTTTCGAATTCTCATTAAAATTAGAGGTACGGAAAGATTAAGTAAATTAGAATCTTCCGTACACATAAAACGGAGGAGAAAATAAATGTTTAGTTTTTATAGTACACTTTGTACGGAACTTTATGATTACACAAAACCTGTTGGTTATTCTTTAAATGGTGATATTGAGTATTACCAAAAACGTTTAAATAATTGTGAGGGCAGAATTCTCGAAGCAGCAGTAGGATCAGGGCGTGTCATTATACCACTTCTTGAAGCTGGTTTTAAAGTTGATGGGATAGATTATTCACCTGAAATGCTAGATTCTTGCCGTACGCGGTGTAACGAGAGAGGTTTGCATCCTAATTTATATGAAGGAAGCTTACAACAACTCTCACTGCCACATAAATATGAAGCGATAATAATTCCTACTGGTTCCTTTTGTTTAATTGAAAATCGTGATGATTCTATAAACGCTTTGAAATGTTTTTATGAACATCTTAATCCAGGTGGGCGTTTAATTGTAGATCTTGCGCTTCCATATGACTGGAAGACGGGTGAAATTCATACATCGACTTTTTCCTTACCAAGCGGAGACGGGATTACATTAGAAAATAAATCAATTGAAATAGATTGGCTTAACCAAGTAACTGTATCATATTTAAAATATGAAAAATGGAGTAAAGGACAGCTAGTACAAACAGAACTACAACGTTTTGCAATGCGGTGGTATGGAATAGAAGAGTTTAGACTCCTTTTAGAAAGTATAGGTTTCTCTAATATTACTTGCTCTGCTGAATATGTATACGAAAAAGAGCCATCAAATGCAAATCAAATGATTACGTTTGAAGCTGTACGAAAAAAATAGTACAGAAACTATTAATAAAAATAAGGCAATCGATACGAAATCGACTGCCTTATTTTCTATTTTATGTAATTGTTTATAGAGAAAGATAGGAGGGAAATAAATGAAATTCATATTAATATTTGGCCCACAAGCAGTTGGGAAAATGACAGTGGGGCAAGAATTAGCAACATTAACCGGTTTAAAACTTTTTCATAACCACATGACAATTGATTTAGTAAGTCCAATTTTTGATTACAGTACGAAAGAAGCCAAAAGACTAGTAAGTTTATTTCGTAATGAAATATTTGAAGAAGTATCTAAAAGTGATTTATCTGGAATGATTTTTACGTATGTATGGGCATTTGACCTCCAATCCGATTGGGATTATATACATCATGTAGTAAGTATTTTTGAATCAAAAGGTGGGACAGTGTATTTTGTAGAGCTGGAAGCGGAATTAGATGAAAGATTAGAACGGAATAAAAGTCCGCATAGATTAGAGCATAAACCGAAAAAAAGAGATATTGAATGGTCTGAAAATAATTTAAAAGAAACGATGAAAAAGCATAGATTAAACTCTCTTCATGGTGAAATTGAAAAAGAAGAGTATATAAAAATTAATAATACTT
>Ga0102589_1000494_pt1 | contig 79893 bp, 71 predicted proteins | sample AraplaMF_Col_mLB_FD_76858 | JGI IMG/M metagenome (GOLD analysis project Ga0102589, IMG submission 76858) | Arabidopsis root microbial communities from the University of North Carolina, USA - plate scrape MF_Col_mLB | ecosystem: Host-associated > Plants > Roots > Endosphere | place: USA...
CCAAGAACAGCCTGGGCGTCACGCCGCGCATTCTCGGCATTCCGGGCATGGACAGCCTGCCGGTGGCCACGGAGCTGGCCAGCATCGCGCAGAAGCTGCGCGCCTTCGCCTATGTGTCGGCGTTCGGGTGCGAGACGAAGGAAGAAGCCGTCGCCTACCGCGACAACTTCGGCCAGCGCGAGCTGATGACCATCTGGCCCGACTTCATCGGCTGGGATACGGTGTCCAACGCCGAGACCACGCTCTTTGCCACAGCGCGCGCGCTGGGTCTGCGTGCGAAGCTCGACAACGAAGTGGGCTGGCACAAGACGCTGTCGAACGTGGCCATCAACGGCGTGACGGGCCTGTCGAAAGACGTGTTCTGGGATCTGCAGGATCCGGATACCGACGCGGGTTACCTGAACCAGAACGACGTCACCACCTTGGTCAACTTTCAGGGCTTCCGCTTCTGGGGCTCGCGCACCTGCAGCTCGGATCCGCTCTTCCAATTCGAGAACTACACCCGCACGGCTCAGGTGCTGGCGGACACCATGGCCGAGGCACATGCCTGGGCCATGGACCTGCCGATGACGCCGTCGCTCGTGCGAGACATCCTGGAAGGCATCAACGGGAAGATGCGCTCGCTGACGCGCGATGGCTACCTGCTCGGTGGTTCGGCGTGGTTCGACCCGGAGTTCAATTCCAGGGATTCCCTCAAGGCTGGCGGGCTCGGCATCGACTACGACTACACGCCGGTACCGCCGCTGGAAAACCTGACGCTGCGCCAGCGCATCACCGACCGATACCTCATGCAATTTGCGCAAGCCGTCATCGCGTAAGCGTGCGAGCTGCCAACACCTGAAAAGGAACTGCCATGGCCATGCCACGCAAAGTAAAGAACTTCAACGTCTTCCACAACGGCGAGAGCTTCGTGGGGGAATGCGAAGAAATGACCCTGCCCAAGCTGACCCGCAAGCTCGAAGAGTATCGGGCGGGCGGCATGAGCGGGCCGGTCGAGATTGATCTGGGTGCCGAGAAGATGGAGATGGAAGCCACCTACGGCGGCATCATGCGCGCGATATTCAAGGAATGGGGCATCACCTCCGTATCGGGCGTGCTGCTGCGCTTTGCTGGCGCGTTCCAGCGTGACGACGATAGCGACGCCGATTCGGTCGAGATCATCATTCGCGGCCGTCACACCGAGTTGGACATGGGCAACGCCAAGGCCGGTGACAACAGCCAGTTCAAGGTCAAGACTTCGGTCAGCTACTACAAGCTCAGCGTCAACGGCGAGGTCTGGTGTGAGATCGACCATGAGAACTACATCGAAGTGATCTTCGGTGTGGATCGCCTGGCCAGCCAGCGCCGCGCCATGGGTCTGTAACGGCCCATATGTGGGCCGGCCTTAGGGCTGGCCTGTTCCTGCATACCGCCTTTCTTCGATTCCAACGCCATGACCCAACCGACCTCCACCGATATCACCCTCGACCAACCGATCAAGCGCGGCGAGCAAATCATCAAGTCCATCAGGGTGCGCAAGCCCGGTTCTGGCGAACTGCGCGGGTGCAGCCTCACGGACCTGCTGCGTATGGATGTGACCGCGCTGCACGTCGTGCTCCCGCGCATCACCACCCCCACGCTGACCCAGCAAGACGTGAGCAAGCTGGATCCGGCGGACCTGACCCAGCTGGGAACGGCGGTGACCAGTTTTTTGCTGCCGAAGTCGGCCCGGGAGGAAAACTTCCAGACCGAGTCGAGCACGCCATCGCAGACGTTGCAGTAATTTTCCACTGGCCCCCGGAGGTGATGTACGCCATGGGGATCGCAGAGCTGATGGAGTGGCGCGAGCGCGCCTACGAACGTAGCGGATCTGACGAATGAGCACACCCCGTAACCTCAGGCTGGAAGTCGTGCTGCAGGCCGTCGACCGCATGACGCGCCCGTTCCGCGCCATCATGGGCAGCAGCTCTGACCTGGCCAAGGCAGTGAAGGCCACCCGTGACCAGCTCAAAGACCTGAACCGGGCGCAGGCCAACATCGACAGCTTCCGCAAGCTGTCCAAAGACGCCGCGATCACCGAGAACCAGTTGGGCGCCACGCAGGCGCGCGTGAAGGCACTGGCGCAGGAGATCGCGGCGGCCGACAAGCCTACTGCCGCCATGTCGCGTGCCTTCCAGACGGCAGTGCGGGAGGCACAGGCGCTCAAGCAGCGGGGCGGCGAGCTGCAGCAGAGCCTTGTGGCCGTGCGCGGACGGCTCGATGCGGCGGGCATCAGCACGACGAACCTTGGCCAGGCACAGCGCGACCTGCGCGGGCGCATCGACACCACAACGCAGGCGCTGGCCCAACAGCAGGCACAGCTCAGAGTCGTTGGCGAGCGCCACCGCGCACTTGCCGCCGCGCAATCCCAATACCAGAAGGGCATGGGCACCCGGAATGCCATGCTCAATGCCGGCGCTTCGACTGCGGCGGCTGGTGGCATTGTGCTGGCGCCCATTGCCAAGGCCGTCAAGGATTACGTCACGTTCGAGGACGCCATGCTCGGCATCGCCCGTCAGGTGGAAGGAGCGCGGGAGCCAAGCGGCAAGCTGACGGACATCTACTACGACATGGCGCGGCAGATCCGCCAGCTTGGCAAAGAGCTGCCGATCCCCACGGCACAGATCGCCGAAATGGTGACGGCCGGCGCCCGTATGGAGGTGCCCCGTAACGAGCTGATCGAGTACACCCGCACCGTGGCGATGATGGCCACAGCCTTCGATGCGGTGCCGGACGAGATCGCCGAGAGCATGGGCAAGGTCGCCAAGAACTTCCGGATCCCGACCAACGCCATCATGGGGCTGGCCGACACGATCAATTATCTGGACGACAACGCGATCAGCAAGGGCAATGACATCATCAATGTCCTGAACCGCATCTCTGGCGTGGTGTCGGGCGTGGCCATGCCGGCGAAGGATGCCGCCGCTCTGGCGTCCACGCTGCTGACGCTGGGCGAGCGCACGGAGACGGCGGGCACCGCCATCAATGCCATCGTCCAGAAGTTCGCCGCTGCCGAGAAGGGCACCAAGAAATTCCACGCGGCGGTGTCCGAGATCGGGCTGACCACCACCGAGATCCAGAAGGGCATGGCGACGAATGCCACGGGCACGCTGTTCAAGGTGATCGATGCGGTGCGCAAACTGCCGGCAGACAAGCGCATTGGCGTCATGGTCGAGCTGGTGGGCATGGAGCACTCGGACACGCTGGCCAAGCTGGTCGACAAGCCCGAAGAGTTCGACCGCCAGTTGAAGCTGGCCAACGGCTCGAAGGCAGAAGGCTCGATGTCGCGGGAGTTCTCCGCGCGTCAGGAGACCATCTCGGCGCGCTGGCAGCGCCTGCAGAACCAGATGTTCAACACCAGTAGCGCGGGCGGCGAAGTCCTGCGGTCAACGCTCGTCAGCCTAATGGACACCGTGGGCCGCCTGACGGACCGCTTCAATGCGTTCGCGGAGGCACATCCGCAGCTTGTGGGCTGGCTCATCAAGGGCGCTGCTGCGGTGGGCGTGCTGCTGACGGTGATGGGCGGCCTGACGCTGGCGCTCGCGGCCGTCTTCGGCCCGATGGTGATTGCCCGCTATGGCATGGCCATGCTCGGAATTCAGCTCGGTGGAGGTGTGGGCATCGTCGCGCGCCTGGCCGGCGCCTTCAACTTCCTAATGACCGTTTTTAGCTTCGTGGGGCGCGTCTTCCTGCTGAATCCCATCGGCCTGGCGGTGACTGCCATAGGTGTAGCGGCGTTCCTGCTGATCAAGTATTGGGATCCCATCCGCACCTTCTTCACCGGCCTGTGGGCACAGGTGACGACAGCGTTTCAGGGTGGGCTGGGCGGCATCCTGTCGCTGATTGCCAACTGGTCGCTGATGGGCGCCCTCTACAACATCGTCGCACCGGTGCTGCGCTGGTTCGGCTTCGACCTGCCGGAGAAATTCAGCGAGTTTGGCGCCAACCTGCTGCAGGGGCTGGTGAACGGCATCACGAGCCGGGTGGGCGCCGTGCGCGAGGCCATCGTGTCCGTGGGCGACAGCGTCGTGGGGTGGTTCAAGGAGAAGCTCGGCATCCACTCGCCAAGCCGGGTATTCGCCGAGCTGGGCGGGTACACCATGAGCGGGCTGGAACAGGGCCTTGCGCAGAACCAGCGCGGCCCGCTCGACGTGGTGTCGAAGGTGGCCAGCTCCATGGCGGGCATCGGTGCGGGCATTGCCATCGGCACCGGCTCGGCTGCGGCCGGCGTCAGCATCGACAGCCGTCCGCCCATCTCAGCCGCCTCCCGCACGGGTGGCGCTCCGATGGCTGCGCCCGCCGCCCCTATCGTCATCAACATTCACCCGCCGGCCGGTGCGGACGAGCAGCTGATCGCCCGCCTGGTCGCCGAGCGCATCGAGCGGCTGGAGGCACAGAAGAGCGCCCGTGGCCGGTCGCGGCTTACCGATAAGGATTGACCTATGATGATGGCCCTCGGGCTGTTCGTCTTCGCACTGGAGACGGCGCCCTATCAGGAGTTCCAGCAGCAGATTGGCTGGCGCCACCCGTCGAACAACCGGGTGGGCAAACGCCCATCGCGGCAGTTCACCGGACCCGACGACGAGACCGTCACGCTATCCGGCGTGCTGCTGCCGGAAATCAGCGGCGGCGACAACACCATCGAGGTACTACGCGTGATGGGCAACCTCGGGCTGTCCTATGTGCTGATCGAGGGCACCGGACACTACTACGGCATGTTCGAGATCGACTCGCTGTCGGTGACCCGTACCCTTTTCTTCAGGGACGGCAAGGCCCGCCGGATCGAGTTCTCGCTGAAGCTGACGCGCGTGGACAGCAAGCTCGAAGAGATCGTCGGCGAAGCGGTCATGAATTTGGCCTCCAGCGTTGCCTCCAGCCTGCTCTAAACGCCATGGACCTATCGACCGTATTGGAGTCCATCGTCAGCAAGGCCGCGGTGCCCGTGTATCGGCTGCGGCAAGGCCCGAAGGACATCACCAACCGCTTCGCGGGCCGACTCATTTCGCTGACGCTCACCGACAACCGGGGCTTCGAGGCCGACCAGCTCGACATCGAGCTGGACGATGCAGACGGCATGCTTGCGCTGCCTGACAAGGGCACCACGCTATCCCTCGGGATTGGCTGGCAGGACACGGGCGTGGTCGACAAGGGCCAGTACAAGGTGGACGAGCTGGAGCACTCCGGGCCACCAGACCGGCTGACCATCCGTGCGCGCAGCGTTGACTTGGCCGGCGGCATGTCCACGCGCAAGGAGCGCTCGTTCCGTGGCCAGACCATCGGCGCCATCGTCGGCGGCATCGCGGCGAAGAATGCGCTGACGCATGTTGTGTCGCCCTCGCTGCTTGGGCTGGTAATCGACCACATCGACCAGACGGGCGAATCGGACGCCAACTTCCTGACGCGCCTGGCCAAGGACCACGATGCTATCGCCACGGTAAAGGCCGGGCGGCTGCTGTTCATCAAGACAGGCGGTGCGCAGAGTGCCACGGGGATCAAGCTGCCCACGGTGGAGATCACGCGGGCCAGTGGCGATACCCACAGCTTCCTGATTGCCGACCGGGAGAACTACAACGGCGTGAAGGCGTACTACCAGGACGCCCGGCGCGCGGTGAAGGGCGAGGTGGTGATCGATGCGTCCAACGCCGTGAAGGTTGTCACCAATCCGGCGCCGACGAAGAAGCGCAAGAAGGGGCAGAAGAAGACTGTGGCCGATGTGATGGCCAACCCCAACCCGGACAACGTGAAGGTGTTGCGCCACACCTATGCGTCGAAGACCAACGCCGAGCGCGCGGCCCGTGCCGAATGGCAGCGCATCCAGCGCGGCGTGGCATCGTTCCGCATGACGCTGGCGCGCGGCCGGGCGGAGCTGTTCCCCGAGCTGCCCGCCGTCGTGCGTGGCTGGAAGCCGCAGATCGACAGTACGCGCTGGATCATCACGCGCGTCACGCACAACCTGTCGGACCACGGTTACACCACGACGCTGGAGCTGGAGATCAAGCCGTCCGAGCTTACCGACTCTTCCGTCCAGTAGTCGATGTAGTGGCCCCGTTGCGGCGGCTACCTCGTGTGGGCAGAATGCGTGGATGAGAACAGACGGGAGGATTTGGTATGCCGAAGGAAGTGCCGAATGGCTGGGGCAAGGACAAGCTGTCAGGCTTCGCCGAAAGTGCCATGCAAAACGAGATGGCGACGTTTGCGCATCCCAGCACCGCTGGCTGCCGCATGTTCGAGTTCGCACTGCCTACGTTAGCCGAGGAACTAGGCGTGGGAGCGCAGAACAGGTCTATCGCTAGCATGCTGACACTGATGATCAACAACAACGCGGGCTTGATTGCGGAGGTACAGCAGCGCCTGTCGGCCGAATAGCTGTTGTGAAGCTCGTTCACACAACAGCCGCGTGTGACGCCATAGACACGGGCTGTCGATAATCCTTTGCCCGAGTAGTGCATGCCGCAAGAACTGCAGCACGCATGAATGGGGGGCCTCGCAAGAGGTGCGCCGGCATGAGAGCCGGCGCCGGGAAAAAGACGCGGCGACGTGGTCGGTGTTGGAGCACCGGCCCCGCCCCGTTCCAGCAGATGCAGCCTGCCAGTTCGGCCAGGGCCGCGCCACCTCGCGAGGCGCCGGCATCCTAGCACATCGCTGGAAGAGCAAAGAAATGCAGGAAATCCGCTGCGGTAGCTGCAACCGTAAGCTGGGCATGGGCGAGTATGTTCGCCTGGCCATCAAGTGCCCACGATGCGGCACGATGAATCAACTGAGGGCCGAGCGCCCCGCACCAGAAAGCCCGCGAGCTTCGTGTACTGGAGATGCCATCCATGAACCCGACTGCCAACGCGCCGGCTCAACTCGACCACCTGTATCGCAGCAACGCACTGGACATGCTGCGCGGCCTGCCTGACAAGTCCGTCGATCTCTTCTTCACGGATCCGCCCTACTCGTCGGGCGGTCTGCATGCAAGCACTCGCGCGCAGTCGCCCGGCAGCAAATACATCGGTGGCGACGTGAAGACCGTCTATCCCGAATTCCACCACGACAACAAGGATCAGCGTTCATGGACGTTCTGGTGCATGAGCTGGCTGGGCGAAGCGTTCCGGGCCACGAAGGATAGCGGCCAGCTTGTCTGCTTTGTCGACTGGCGCCAGCTCCCGAGCCTGACCGATGCCATTCAGGGCGCCGGTTTCATCTGGCGCAGCATTGCCGTGTGGGACAAGATGTCCGGCGGCGCGCGGCCTCGCATGGGCGGGTTTTCTCAGCAGGCCGAATTCATGGTGTGGGCAACGAAGGGCGCCGTGCCGACCGATCACAAGGTGCATCTGCCCGGCGTATTCTCTGAACGGTTGCCGCGCCCGAAGCGTCATATGACGGAGAAGCCGATGGGGCTGGCGCGCGAGGTGGCCCGCCTGGTGCCGCCCGGCAGTGTGGTGTGCGACCCGTTCGCCGGTTCCGGGACGTTCCTTGTCGCAGCGAAAGAAGCCGGCCATCGGTGGATTGGCTGTGAGCTGGAGCCGAGTTATCACGAAGCCGCCAATGATCGGCTGGCGGCAACGCTGCCCGTGGCTGCCTGACTGAAGCTCGCTACCCTTGCTGGGTAATACCCTGCCCGCCGAGATTGCGAGCGGGCACCCAGTATGGGTATACATGCGCGCTGGGGTCATGCACGCATTCATAAACGTCACGCGTCCCCATGTTCGAGACCGCGCCCACCGAGAAGTCCTTGTCTTCCCATCGGCAGTGCAGGGGCGGCTCGTCTTTCGATATCGCGCTGGTGGCCATCGCCATGGCAGCGGTTGCCAATGCCGCGCAAACCGGCACTAACCATCGACGTGGCCCAGCCAGCCATCGCCTGATGCCGCCGCTGCCTGTGCCGCCGTAATCCTCCAGCAGGATGCGATACACGGCATCGGGCTTGATGCCTTCCGCTGCCGCCACGTCTTCCACCCTCCGGGCAAAACAGGCGCGCTCGCGCATCGACAACTGTTGCTCCGCTACTTGAGTGTTCAGTGTCACGTTGTTGACCTGGTGAAACGTTTGTGGCGCTGTGAAGGTGGCGCTCCCACCGATGACCTGACCGACTTCCCCGTCGAACTTAAAACGCGTGTCCATGCTCGTTGTGAGACGGTCGCGCGGAATCGGTTGTGCGTGCCTCTACGCCACCGTCACCTTCTGGTTATTGCGATAGAAGCGGTATTCAACGGCAGCGAAGCGCCGGGTGTAAGTGCCACGTGAGGGGTATTGCGCAGCCGCTTCGCGGCTCAGTCCGGCTTGGCCTTGCGCTTCGCCTTGCCACCAATCTTGATCGTGAGGGCTTCATTCTGGTGATAGTCGCCCTGGTTGACGCTGCCGACCCCACCTTTGAAGACCATCTCCGTGCGGTGCTTCGTCTCGGCCGCTGGCTGCATGCCACCGATCAGTGCCACCACGCCGGCCCGTCCGCGTGCGTCGAGCTGCCGATAGCCACCGAGGATCATTTCCTCGTCTGGGGAAAGCAGCGCCGGCATGCGCTTGCCGATGGCGACATAGAGCGGGTCAACGCCGGCACTCGCCCACGCTGCAAGCGCTGCAAGGTCCGGAATGCGTTCGCCCCGCAGGTAGTTGCCGTAGGCAGATGCGGACACGTTTCCGGCCTGCGCCATTTCCCCTTTCTTCAGGCCCAGCCGCACTCGCTCTTCTTCGAGGCGGCCTGCCACTCCCAAAATAACCACATCCATGCAAATTCCTTGACCGATTGCACGTTTGTGCAGATAATTCGTTTGTGCAACGCTAACTCACACAAGTATATCCGCCATGACACAAGCCAAAACGCCCCGGACCCGTTCCCCTCGCGGCGTGCTCAGCGACAAGCCGGTATGCGTTCGCCTGCTCCCAGCAGAGCGGAAGAAGCTGGAACAGCTCGCCGTCAAGGAGAACCGTTCCGTGTCGAGCCTGGCCCGTCTGGTATTGCTTGAGGGCCTTGCCGTCTACGAAAGCCGCTCGTCCTGAGCGTCGTCACCATTCACATTTCAGTCGAGGACCGCATGTATCCCGATCCGAAACGAGTGCGCGACAACCGCATGGTGCTGCGCTTCAACGACTACGAGTTCGACCTCATCACCGCTCTGGCCAACTACCAGGGCGAGCAGCCTGCCACCCTGCTGCGCCAGATGATCTTCCGTGAAGCCGAAGAGCTTCTGGCGCTGGGTTCGAATGTAGAGACGCGTAGCGCCTGAACGAAGTCACTTTTGAGCTGCCGAGAAGATGCCGGACATCGAAATCCAACTGACCGAGCAAATAGAGGCAGTGCTGGAAGAAGTGCGCCAGCAGCAAGGCCTGGCAACGATCGAACAGGCCGCCGAATGGCTGGCCAAAGCCCGAATCCGGCGCGCAGCTGAGCGCATGACGGGCAAACGCCGTGCTTTTAAATTGGTTGTACCTCCGGGGAAATCGCTGTGAAACTGACCTGCCCACATTGCGAATCGCGCATGAAGATCCGCACCAGCCGCGTGGTGTCCCTGCTCTCGAAGGAGAGCTACTGGCAATGCCCCGCCGTTGACTGCGCCTACACCTGCAAGGCCATCACCTCTGTCATCACCACCATCGCGCCGAGCATGAAGCCGAACCCGCAGGCATATCTGCCGGTCGCCCGCCAGCGTGCGTCCGCCGTCGATGACAGGCAGCTGGACCTGCTGAAGACCTGATCTAGGTCTCTCCCCCTTATCCCTGCTGATTCATACCGACGCGTCCCGTTTCCGGGGCGTGCGGGATTCCTTTTGCCCGAAGATTCATGAACCCAACCCGTAGCGACAACACGGATGCCATCCTGCGTGAGGCGGCGAGCCGCTTACTCCGCGACTACAGCTTCAAGTCGAAGCGTGGCGGCGAGAAGCTGGAGAACGGCGTATGCCCGTCCTGCGGCAAGAGAACGCTGTGGGCCTATGGCGAAGCGCCGTGGGTCGTGCGCTGCAACCGCCTGAACCATTGCGGTGCCGAGCTGCACATCAAGGATCTGTACCCCGATCTCTTCGAGAGCTGGTCAGACCGCTTCCAGCCGACGGCGGAAGACCCGAAGGCATCGGTGAACGCGTACATGCGCGATGCTCGAGGCTTCGACCTCGCCAAGGTGCGCGACTGGTACACGCAGGAGAGCTATTACAGCCACGAGCTCAAGATCGGTAGCGCCACCGTGCGCTTCCAGCTCGCGCCCGGTGTCTATTGGGAACGCATCATCGACCAGGCGCACCGCTTCGGCGACCGCAAGGCCACCTTCCACGGCAGCTACGGCGGCATGTGGTGGCAACCGCCCGGCAGCACCTTCACCGATGTAGCGGAGCTGTGGATTGTCGAGGGCATCTTCGACAACATCGCCCTCTTCCATCATGGCATCGCCGCTGTATCGGCCATGTCGTGCAACAACTATCCGGGACTCGCGCTGCGCGGACTGGCGGAGCAATGCGCCGCCAACGGCAAGGAGCGGCCAAAGCTGGTATGGGCGCTCGATGGCGACAAGGCGGGCATCCGCTACGGCAAGCAATGGCTCAAGCGGAGTCGCGAGGAAGGCTGGGAAGCGTCGCTGGCGGTGCCCAAGCAGGTAGGCGCGAAGAAGCGCGACTGGAACGACCTGCACCAGCTCGCCAAGCTGTCCGACCACGACATAAGCGACTACCGCTATTTCGGCGACCTGATCGCGGCACCGACGCCGGCAGAGAAGGCGCGCCTGATCTATGGGCGCACCAGCATGAGCCAGTTCGCTTTTGACTTCGACAGCAAGCTTTACTGGTTCAAGGTGGATCTGGACGCGCTGACGAAAGAAATGGACGCCGTGCGGCATGCGCACCCGGACATGGAAGAAGGCGATATCCGCGACGAAGCCATGCTCAAGGCAGGCACCATCACCAATATCGCCACCTGCCTGCCCAGCGTCCTGTACTACCAGGCCAACGCTGCCACGGACGAAGCCTGGTACTACTTCCGGGTGGCATTCCCCCACGATTCGGAGCCGGCGAAGAACACCTTCACCAGCTCGCAGATTGCGTCGGCCGGCGAGTTCAAGAAGCGGCTGCTCGCGGTCGCGCCGGGTGCGTTCTACACCGGGTCCAATGGCCAGCTCGATGCGTATCTGAAGGAACAGATGCACCGCATCAAGAGCGTGCAGACCATCGACTTCGTAGGCTACTCGAAGGAACACGGCTGCTACGTCTATGCCGATGTCGCGGTCAAGGACGGCAAGCTCCATTCGCTCAACGATGAAGACTTCTTCGATGTCGGCCGCCTGTCCATCAAGACCATCGGCGGATCGGCTGGACTTTCCATTAATACGGACCTGAAGAGCCTGAACTACGACTGGCTGGAGCTGCTGTGGCGCGCGTTTGGCGCTAAGGCCATCGTTGCACTCGCGTTCTGGTTGGGCAGCCTGTTCGCCGAACAGATCCGAGAAGGGGAAGGCATCAAGCAGAAGAGCTTCCCCTTTCTCGAAGTAGTCGGCGAGCCGGGCGCGGGCAAGTCCACGCTGATCGAGTTCCTGTGGAAACTGTGCGGCCGGCGTGACTATGAAGGCTTCGACCCCTCCAAATCATCGCTCGCAGCTCGTGCTCGGAACTTCGCGCAGGTGTCGAACCTGCCCGTGGTCCTGATCGAGGGCGACCGTGGTGAAGACGGCGCCAAGGTGAAGGGCTTCGACTGGAACGAGCTGAAGACGGCCTACAACGGCCGCAGCACGCGAGCACGTGGCGTCAAGAACGCTGGCAACGAAACGTACGAGCCGCCCTTCCGTGGCAGCGTGGTCATCAGTCAGAACGCCGAAGTCAATGCGAGCGAGGCCGTGCTGCAGCGGATCGTCCACCTGTACTTCGACCGCTCTGGCCAGAGTCCTGACACCTTCGCCGCTGCACGGGCGCTCGAACAGATGGCCGTCGAAGACGTTTCGGGCTTCCTGCTGTCCGCGATCCTCAAGGAGAAAGACATCCTGCGGCTGTTCGCGGAGCGCATGCCGATCTACCAGGAGAAGCTGGCCGCCAACCCGGAGGTGAAGCACCAGCGCCTGGTAAAGAACCACGCACAGATCATGGCGCTGGTCGATTGCCTGCCTTCCGTCATGCCGCTGCCAATCGCCTACCGCGACGCCGCGCAGGCGCAGCTCGTGCGCATGGCGGTGGAGCGCCAGCAGGCCATCGGCGCAGATCACCCGCTCGTGCAGGAATTCTGGGAGCTGTACGACCACATCGAGTCCGCCGAAGACGATCACGCGGTGCTCAACCACGCCCGGTCGGATGGCGTCATCGCTATCAGCCTGCGCCATTTCGAACAGGTGGCCAATGACCGCCGCCTGAACCTTCCCCCGCTGACCGAATTGAAGCGCGTCCTCAAGACCTCGCGCGCACGCAAATTCCTCGATCTGCGGGTCGTCAACAGCGCGATCAATGCGCGATTCAACTCCGAGCATATCCACGCGCCGAAGCGCCCTGACACCGTCAAGTGCTGGGTCTTCGAGGATCGCTCGGGCAACACAGGAGCGTGAGCATGCATGTCACAGGCAACTTGAGTCAGGTGGCGAACTTTACGCCAGGCCCATGGCGCGTCGAAGCGCATTTCAGCAAGGCGCTGTATGAGATTCGACCTTGTTATCCAGTCGACGGCTTTAGCGCCGGCTTTGCGGCTATCGCACGGGTAGCGGGTGACAAGCGCACGGTTGATGACACGGTGCGTGCTGCCAACGCGCGGCTCATCGGCGCATCACCGGAAATGTTCGAGCTGCTGCATGAGCTGTCGGTAAGCCTGGCATCCCGTATGACGGCTGACGACACCGAAGCCCACAGCGCCTGCACCAAAGCACGGCAACTGACCTGCCGCATCCTTGGGGAGCCTGCCTGATGTACGCCCTGCTCAACCTCTGGATGGTCGCCGCCGCTGTGGTGTCGGTGTACCTGTTCAATGCTGGCCCGCATCGCGCGCGCTGGGCCGCGTTGATCGGTCTGTCCGGCCAACCAGCGTGGCTATACCTGACGACGGCCACCGGCGAGTCCGGCATGTTCGTGGTGAGCGTGTTCTTCACGTTGTGCTACGGCCGTGGCGTGTGGGACGGCTTCATTCGCCGGGGCAACCGCCATGGCTAGGCCCATAGTCACCGATGCGCAGTTGCGGCACACGCACCGCGCGCTGCGCATCACCACCCCTTTTGATGCCATGTCGGACATGCTGCGCGCCGCTGTTGCAGCTGCGGCCCGCGCCATGGCCACTCGCGACCTCGCACGGTCGCAGCCCCCTTCCGTTGACCTGAAGCGCCGCGCCGCTGGCGACTTCAAAGACTGAACCAAACGAGAGGCTAACCATGCAAAGCGAAGTGACTTTCAAAATCGACACCGACAAGCTGCCGCACTACACGGACGAGCACATTTCCTCGCTCTGGCACGTCGCCCAAGCCAACCCCGCCCCGTTCGGCGACCGTGACGCTGGCGCGCTAGCCGAGCTGATCGGTCGGGAGATCATTCGCCGCTGGATGCGCTGGGCGGGTGCGCCGCTCTGGAACCACCAGGGCCGCGATCACTATTCGCTGCTGTGCCGGCAGAGCGCTGCCGAGGCAGCTACGGAAGCCGCCGCCCCTGCTGACGATGCCACTACGGAGGTGAAGTGATGCCCGCCAGCAAGCACCGCAAAAATCGCCGTGTGCATCAGCCGCGCGAGAAATGCCTCCCATCCTGCTTCCGCTTCAGCCGCAAGGCCGAGACGGATCTCCAGCTCCTGCCCCACAGCGAGCTGAGCAAGATCCTCGACGGCACGGCCACGGAATCCGCCTGGCACACCCTCGCGTTCCGCATCAACGTCGGTCAGGCCGTTGCCACCCTCTACTTCGCGGATAACGATGAGCTGCGCGATGCGATGGATGCCGCAGTCATTGCCGTCGCGGACGTGGGAAAGCGCTTCCGCGCTCGCGGCCGCATGGGCGTGACCGGCGACGAATTCCGTGTCATCGGCCAGGGCCTCAACCTGACCGACGACATGCAAAAAGCTTGCACGCGGCGCCAGTTGCTGGTCGCCACGTTGCAGGTGCATGACACCGCCACCGCCGTCGGCCCGGTTCAAACCGGCGATATCGCCTATATCGAGCAAAAAGCATGACCACGAGCGCCGTTTCTCTTCCCGTTTCGTCGTACGCCGAGCGCGTGGCGCAGATCATCTGCAACGGCCTCTTCCCGGAGGAAGCCGCCAAGGCAACTACCCTTGCCGATTTCCCGGCCACAACGCGTCAGAACCTGATCACGATTGCCGAGGCCATTCTTGTGGAAGGGCCGCGTGTGGAGCACCCCGCGCTGGAATACGCCTGGTGGGTCTCCAGTTTGCCCGTGCTGGACGATTTGGCGCCAGCGCAACTACTTGTGGGCCAGGCGCTGGATACGTCTACGGGCGCGCCTATCGAAGTCGAGGCGCACCAGGCCGCGCATCTCGAAAAGCCCTGGCGCGCCCGGCTGTCGATGCTGATCTATGCGCTGCATTGGGCCGACCGGAAGGTGATGGCATGACGCGCCGGCACAAACGGTTAGCGCTTGGCTGCACGACGGCGTTGGCGGCGGCGTGTTCTCTGGTCGCCGCATGGCTGTCGGCGGCTGGCGCCTGGAATCGGGGCGGTATGCTCGGCGAGCGTGCGCTGCTCGCTGCGGTGGCCGTCCTGCTGACGCTGGCAGTCCACCAGCTGCCCGCCGCGCTCGCCACTGGCAGGCGCATGCCGGCCGCCGGATTGGCACTCTGGTGCGCATGTCTGGTCTCGGTGGTGTGGGGCCATCTCGCCTTCTTCGCGGCGGCCAATGGCCATGCCGGCGATGCGCGCGCCCAACGCCAGATGGCTGCTGCAACGTTGATGCCGGTTGAGGCGCGGGCGGTAGCGCGTCCGCTCGCCGTGGTCAGTGCCGAACGGGCCACGGTGCGCGGCGATATAGCGCGGCTGCAGGCCACGACCGCCAGCTGCCGCAATTGTCCGTTGGGGGCGGCGCGGATCACGGCGTTGCAGCAACGCGCGGAGGCGCTCGACGTGGAGGAACAGGAAGCGCGCCGCGCTATCCGGCAGGACGAGAGCGCCCGTGCCGCTGCGCTGAGCCATGCGGCCCACGTCGACCAGGCCCGACTCGATCCGGCCGCGCGCCTGCTTGCCGCCGCTACCGGCGCGCACGCTGACACCGTGCTATTGGTCACCCAACTGGTCGCCGTGATCTGCCTTGAGCTGGTGGGATGTGTGCTGTGGCTAAGGGTCGCGTCCCTGCGTGCCGCTAGCTGTGCGGCAGCGTTACCCGCTACCCCGCCGCCGGTACCGGCTGTGACTGCGCCGCCCGAGCCGAGTCACGAAGCCAGTAGCGGGGCCGATCCTGTGGATGACGATCAGGTGGCGGCGGCGGTAAGGCGCGGCGAACTCAAACCGACCGTCGCGGCCATTCGCCAGTTTGTCGGATGCTCGCAGGCCCGCGCGATGACCATCCGCCGACGGTTACTTGCGACCGGGATCGAGCCGGTTAAGGGGGCGCTGACGTGAAAACGCTCAGTCTTGAGCAAGCTGCGGCGTGGCTTTTCACTACGCCGGACACGGTCTCGGAATGCATCCGGCGGCATGGCCTGCCAGCCGCCAAGGTCGGGCGGGCCTGGGTGCTGGTCGATGTCGATGTGATAGATTGGATTCGTAAAAGGTACGGGGAACGGGCCGCATGCACCTCTTCAAAAGAACAAAAAATGGTCCTTGGTGGGTCGACCTCGGTATCGACGGTACGCGAGTTAGACGCTCTACTGGCACCACGGACCGTCGGCAGGCGGAAGAATTTGCCGCCAAGGTTGCGAGTGATTATTGGCGGCAAAAGAAGCTCGGCGAGCGCCCGGCGGTGAGCTGGGAGACGGCCGTGGTTCACTGGCTCAAGCAGAACCAGCACCTGCGCTCGCTGGAGACCGTGAAGCAGCGCCTGCGCTGGCTGACCAGTCAGTTGGCGGGCACGGCGGTGCGCGAGATCGACCGCGACCGCGTCAATGCTCTGATCGCCGCCAAGCTGGAGGACGGGGTGGTCGGGGCGACCGTGAACCGGCACATGGCCGCCCTGTCGGTCATCCTCAATCACTGCCGGCAGGAAGGCTGGGTCGATGTCGTGCCGCCGATCCGCAAGCTCCCGGAGGGTGGCAGCCGCCTGACCTGGCTGACCCGGCCGCAGGCGCTGCGCCTGCTCGAAGAGCTGCCCGGCCACCTGCGACCGATGGCGCGCTTCGCACTGGCCACCGGCCTGCGCGAGTCGAACGTCCGGTTGCTGGAGTGGGCGCAGGTGGATACGGCGCGCGCGCTCGCGTGGATCCATGCCGACCAGGCCAAGGCCAAGCGGGTGATTTCGGTGCCGTTGAATGGGGATGCGCTGGAGGTGCTGGCCGAGCAGCGCGGCGAGCATCGGGACTACGTATTCACGTATCAGGGGGCGCCGGTCGGGCGGATCTACAACCACGCCTGGCAGAAGGCGTGCCGGCGGGCGGGGCTGGATGGGCTGCGGTTCCACGACCTGCGGCACACGTGGGCGAGCTGGCATGTGCAGGCGGGCACGCCGTTACCGGTGCTCCAGCAGCTCGGCGGCTGGGCCAGCTACCAGATGGTGCTGCGCTACGCCCACCTTGGCCGGGACCACATCGCGGCCTACGCGGACAATCTTGGCACGCTACGGCACAAACACGGCACAGTGCCACAAAAGGGATCGGGCGCCGAAGCGCCCGATCCCTTGTCAAATCTGGTGGCCTGGGACGGAATCGAACCGCCGACACAAGGATTTTCAATCCTCTGCTCTACCGACTGAGCTACCGGGCCAAAGAAGCGAAACTATAACGGGCAGAACCGGCCCCGTCAAGCGATTTCTGAGCGGCGGCTACTGCTCGGTCGGTTCCGGCTTGTTGCGGCCCAGTTCCACGCCCAGTTGCTTGAGCTTGCGGTACAGGTGGGTGCGCTCCAGGCCCGTCTTCTCGGCCACGCGCGTCATGCTGCCGTGTTCTCGCACCAGGTGGTACTCGAAATACGCACGTTCGAACAGGTCGCGGGCTTCACGCAGCGGCATGTCGAACGAGAACTGCATCTCGCCTTCGGGTACGCCACGGGACGGGTTGCCATTGGTCACCGCTTCCGTCGGCGCTTCGGGCGCGCTTGCGGTGGAAGCCACGGTGTCGGGCATGCCGGTGGACGCCAGCGGCGCGGTGGCCGGGGGCGCGGTGCGCGGACGCTCGACGCCGCGCGCCAGCCCCGCTTCCACGGCGGCCAGCAGCTTCTGCAGCGCGATGGGCTTCTCAAGGAAATTGAGCGCGCCGATCTTCGTCGCTTCCACGGCAGTGTCGATCGTGGCGTGGCCGGACATCATGATGACCGGCATCGTCAGGTAGCCCTGTGCCGACCACTCCTTGAGCAGCGTCACGCCGTCGGTATCCGGCATCCAGATATCGAGCAGCACCAGGTCGGGCGTGGACTGCGCGCGAAACTCGCGTGCCCTCTGCGCGTTCTCCGCCAGCTCGACCACATGCCCTTCGTCACTGAGAATTTCCGAGAGCAGCTCCCGGATTCCCATTTCGTCATCGACTACGAGGATCGTTGCCATACTTCCCCTCTTAACCCCACCGCAGCGCTAACCGGAGGCGCCGGCGCGCAAGATTGACTAAGCCAGTTTAACGAACAGGATCGAGATCTGTGCACCTGCCATCTCGGTACCGTTCATGCGATTTCGCAACTCAATGCGCGCGCCATGTTCGTCAATGATCTTTTTTACCATCGCCAGCCCGAGACCCGTACCCTTGGCTTTCGTGGTCACGTACGGTTCGAACGCACGGCTCAGAATCCGTGGTGCGAATCCAGGACCGTTGTCCGTGATGGACAACTTGACGGCTTGCCGGTCTTCGCCGGCAGAATCTTTGTATTCTACAGTCTCGGTGTGCAGAGTGATATGGGGCGCCGCCCTACCGGCCGCCACGTTGTCCGCCGCCGCATCCTGGGCATTCTGCAGCAGGTTGTGGATCACCTGCCGCAGCTGCGTCGGATCGCCCTTTATTTCAGGCAGATTCGCGCTCAGCGACGCATGAATCACCGGATGCTCCTGCACCGCCGGATCGTCGATGCCGTACAGATGCAAGACTTCTGCCACCAGCCCGTTCAGGGCCAGTGACTGCATCACCGCCGGTGGCGTCCGCGCATAGTCCCGGAAGTCGTCCACCATGCGTTTCATTGCCGCCACCTGGTTAACGATCGTCGTGGCGCCTCGCTTTAGCACTTCGGCATCGGAATGCTCCAGCTTGGGCGACAGTTTCATCTGCAGCCGTTCGGCCGAGAGCTGGATTGGCGTCAGCGGGTTCTTGATTTCGTGCGCCAGCCGGCGCGCCACCTCGCCCCAGGCCACCGAGCGCTGGGCCGCTATCACGTCCGAAATATCGTCGAACACCACCACGTAGCCGGGCTCGTCGCGGCTGCCGCCCGGCAGATGCGCACCACGCACCAGCAAGGTGAGCGGCTGTTCCTCGTCGCCCTGCGGCAGCTCGATCTGCTTCTGCCAGTGCTGCGCGCCGCCCAGCACCTCGCGCGCGGTCTGCTCGGAGAAGGCCTGGCGCACGATCTCGCCGAAGTCGCCCATGCCCGGAATCTGTGCCACGGGCTGGCCGATGACGCCGGCAAAGGGCTGGCGGAAGATGCGCTCCGCACCGGGATTGGCGGTGATCACCGTGAAGCGCCGGTCGAACACGATCACGCCGGCGGTCAGGTTCTGCAGCACGCTTTCCAGGTAAGCCTTGGACTGCTCCAGTGCCACGCGGTTTTCTTCCACGGCAATACGGGCCTCGGAAAGCTGGCGCGTCATCTGGTTGAACTGCTGCGTGAGCTGCCCCAGTTCGTCGCGGCTCTTCAGCTCGCGCTTGGGCGAGAGATCGCCCTCGGCCACTTCCTTCGTCCCCTGCAGCAGCATCAGCAGCGGGCGCGCCAGCTGGCCGCCGAGCAGCAGCGCCAGCATCACGGCGATGAACACCGCCAGGAAGAGCGTCAGCGTCAGCGTGCCGATATACATCTTGCGCAGGCCGGTGCGACCCAGCGCCTTTTCCTGGTACTCCTGGTACGCGCGCTGGACTTCGTCGGCATTGCGCGCCAGCACGGCCGGCACGGGATGCAGGACCTGCAGGTAACGTTCCTCGCGTACCGTCTCGCCCATCAGGCCGAAACCGGTGGCCGGCGCGTCCTCGGGGCGACGTTCCACCGACAGCCCCGACCCGGCCCAGCGGCCGCCCGGCGGGGCCAGCCTGGAGCGCGCGCGCGCCGCGGCAGCGGCGGCATTGGCCGAGGCCTTGGCCTGCTCGTCACTGGCGGCCGGCGCGGGCCCGAGCGGAATGATTACGCGGATGCGGTACAGGTGGCTGCTGTCGACATTGACCTGCTTTTCGCCGGCGGACGGATCGGTGCCGCCCTCCACCGCCGCGTAGCCGCCTGCCATGCGCGCCTGCTCGGCCAGCACGCCCGACGGAATGTCGGGCACCAGCGCCGCGTAGCTGCTCGACGCCGTGGCCAGCACGCGGCCGCTGCCGGTGAAGATGGCGGCTTCCTGCACGTTGTACTGCTCGCGCAGACGGTTCAGTTGCAGCGACGTGGCCACGCCGGATTCGCTCATGATCTGATCGGCCATCAGGCGCGCCTTGCCCTGCAGGTCGGCCAGCTGGCTGTCGATGGTGGAGCGGCCCAGGTTCAGCCCGGCCTCCAGCGCGTTTTCCACGCGCACGTCGAACCACGACTCGATGCTGCGCGACACGAACTGCAGCGACACCAGGTAGATCAGCACGCCAGGCAGCACGCCCACCACGCCGAAGAACACGGCCAGCTTGGTCATCAGCCGCGTGCCGAACTTGCCCCGGCGGTAGCGCACCCAGAGCGTCAGCGCGAGCGCGCCGACGGTGAGCACCAGCAGCACGCCGACGACCAGATTGACCTTGAAAAGCAGCGTGAAATACCGATCGAAGAACTCGGTATTGGCCGATGCGCCAGCCAGCAGCCCCACCAGCACCAGCGCCAGAAACACGATGATGCCCACCACCACGCGATAGAGCACGCGGCGGAACCTGCTATCCCACGGATTGCCGTTCATGGCTGGCTGGCCGGCTGGACGAGTTGCACGGGCGACAGCACGTTGGACACGGTCTGTGCGAACGGCGTGCGCAGGTCAGCGGAAGGCGCGGACGCGGCTGCGGCCGACGGCGACGAGCCGGGCATGGCCGGCGGCGCCGGGGGTGCCACGGGTGGCGCGGGCGGGGCCGACGGTGCGGCGGGCGGAGGCGGCGCGTCGAAACTGGTCGGCACCGTGTAGTTGAAGCGCTTCCACTCCGACGACAGGTTCCATTCGCGCGTGTTCACCGCGTTGATCTGGAACGGCTTGGGCAGTTGCGACAGATCGAGCCGCATGCGCGTTTCCGCGTGATACGTCTCGCCGGCCTTCACATCCTTGCGTTCGAACACTCGCCAGCCACGCACCTGCTGAATGAACTGCAGCGCGCCCTTGAGGCGGTTGAACGGCAACTGCAGGCCGCCGGTCGACACACGATACTGACGCGTCAGCGGCTGGTACGACAAACGCACCGACCGCATGGCGTTGACGGGCTTCTCGTCGAACCAGTACCAGCGTGCGCGCGACAACTGGAAGTCGACGACGAAATAGAGCGAGATGCCCTTGTGCAGGGCGTCTTCGAGCGCGGGCGGGAGGTCGAAATCGAAGGCCGCGGCAAGCTCGAACGCACCATCCTGGTACTCGATGCGGGCTTCGGTGTTTTCGATCAGTTGCGCGTGCGCCTGGGGCAGGCATGCCAGCAATGCCACCAGCAGCAATGCGGTGGCACACCACATGCGCCACACCTGCCGGGCGCCGGCGCCTGCCAGGGCTGCCACCGGCCATTCGCGCGCCGCGCGGTCGGAGGCACGTAGGTCAAACAGGCGCGGCAGGCTCGGCATCGGCGGAAGTATCAGGCGCGTTTCTGGAAGCGGGCGTAGTAGAAGCCATCATGATCCGATGGCAGGCTTGCCTGGCCGGCGATGGCGCTGCCGGCCGTCTCAGGCGCCTTGATACCGGGCAGGAGTTGGCCCGGCGCCTGCAATCGTATCGCATCTGGAAGCTGCGCACCAAACCAGCGCGCCTGCTCCTCGCCTTCCGTTGGGAAAATCGAACAGGTCACGTACACGAGGATGCCGCCCGGCTTCAGCAGCGGCCACAGCTGCGAGACGATGCGGCGCTGTTCGGTCATCAGCTTCGCAATGTCAGTTTCGCGGCGCAGCCAGCGGATATCGGGATGGCGGCGCACGATGCCCGATGCGGAGCACGGCACGTCGGCCAGGATGCGGTCGAACGGCTGGCCGTCCCACCAGTCTTTCGGGCGGCTGGCGTCGCCCACCACGACGTCGGCGCGTTGCTCCAGGCGCGCGAGGTTGTCATGGATGCGCGCGGCGCGTGCCGCATCGCTCTCCACGGCGGTGACGTGGATGTCCGCCAGTTCCAGCAGGTGCCCGGTCTTGCCACCCGGTGCGGCACACGCGTCGAGCACTCGCATGCCGTCGGAAACTTCGCACAGCGGCGCGGCCAGCTGCGCACCGGCGTCCTGCACCGACACGTCGCCTTCGGCAAAGCCCGGCACCTGCGAAACCGGAAACGCCCGAGCCAGCCTGACGGCCTGCTCGCCGATGCGCGTACCGGCCAGGCCGGCGTTAGCCAGCGCCTGCAGGTATTGCTCGACGGAGATCCGCTTCGGGTTCACGCGCAGCGTCATCGGCGGGCGCTGGTTGACGCTCTCGGCCAATGCCATCCACTGGTCCGGATAAGCGGCGCGCAGCTGTTCCAGCCACCAGGCGGGCAGGTTCCAGCGGGCCTCGTCGTCCTTCAGCACCTTGGCCATCAGGGGCTTGTGCTCGCGCAGGTAGCGGCGCAGCACCGCGTTCACGAGGCCGCGCGCATGTGCGGTCTTGGGTTCCGACGCGGCCGCGCTGACGGCCTGGTCCACCACCGTGAACGCCGCGTACCCGCCGCGTCCCACCTTGCTGCCGTCGCCCTCCTCCCCTTCGATCAGCAGGGCCAGGGCCACCGCCAGCAGCGAATCCACGAGCACGCCGGGCGGGCGCGTCACCAGTTGCGTGACCAGCGCGCGCGTGGTGCCGAACAGCCGGACCGAGCGATAGGCCAGGTCCTGGATGGCGCCGCGCGTGGCGGCGTCGCGCACGCGGTCCAGCCGCAGATGCGTGGCGGCGTCTTCGAGGGCCTGCGGCAGGGCCGTGCCTTCGTGCACGGCGCGAACAGCTGCGGCGGCACCGAGCATCTGGAAGGCAAGGGAATCGTGAGGCAGGCGCATACGTAAAACCAGACTGGCAAGGAAATCGGGACAGAAATCGGGACAGCGACGCCGGGGCGTCAGGGCGTGGCGGATACAAAAAAGCCCGCCGGGTCCGGGGGAACCCAGCGGGCAGTTTACCCGTTGTCGCGGCCGGGCCGGCCAAAACCGCCAAATCGGCAAACCCGCCGGCGGCCGCTTGCGGCGCCAGCCGGCATCAGGCCGGATAGCTGCCCGTCTGCGCCATGTGCATCAGGCGCGCAATGCGCTCCTCGGTGGCCGGGTGGGTCGAGAACAGGTTCGCAATGCCACCGCCGGACAGCGGATTCATGATCATCATCTGCGCCGTGGCCGGATGCGCCTCGGCCGCCTGGAACGGAATGCCCTGGGCGTAGCGGTGGATCTTGTCCAGCGCGCTGGCCAGCGCCTGCGGGTCGCCGCTGATCTCGGCGCCGCCACGGTCCGCCTCGAACTCGCGGGCGCGCGAGATGGCCATCTGGATCAGCGAGGCGGCCAGCGGCGCCAGGATGGCAACGGCGATGCCAGCAATCGGATTGGTGCGGTTGCCGTTCTCGTCGCGGCCGCCAAAGAACATCGCCATGTTGGCCAGCGCGGAAATGGCGCCGGCCATGGTGGCGGCAATGGTGGACGTGAGGATGTCGCGGTGCTTCACGTGCGCCAGCTCGTGGGCCATCACGCCGCGCAGCTCGCGGTCTGACAGCACGCGCAGGATGCCGGTGGTGGCGGCCACGGCCGCATGCTCGGGATTGCGCCCCGTGGCAAAGGCGTTGGGGGCGTCCTCGTTGATCAGGTACACGCGCGGCATGGGCAGTCCGGCGCGTTGCGACAGCTCCTGCACCATGTTGTAGAACTGTGGCGCCGTGCCGGCATCCACCTCCTGCGCGTTGTACATGCGCAGGACCATCTTGTCCGAGAACCAGTAAGAAAAGAAGTTCATGCCCAGCGCAATCAGCAGCGCGAACATCATGCCGCTGCGCCCGCCGATCATGCCGCCGATGACGATGAACAGCGCCGTGATGGCCGCCATCAGCATGAAGGTCTTGACCCAGTTGAACATGGCTTGGTCTCCCGTCTCCAGTCAGTGCGCGTACCCGCCCCTGCGGGACGCGATGCCTGTTAGATAGGGCCAGGACCGCCGAAATTCAATGTCGATGGCAGGGTTTTTACAGCGCCGGCCGCCGGGCCGGGGTCAGTGCGCAAATGCCGCACCCGGCACTCAGGCGATGGCGCCGGGCACCAGGCAACGCGTGCCGGGCGGCAGCGGCATGGCCTGCAGGAATTGCTGTGCGGGCTGGCGGCGGCCGCCGGGCTTCTGCAGTTCGGTGATCTGGAGCGCACTGCCCTCGCCGCAGGCCACGATGACGCCTGCGGCATCGGCTGCCAGCACCGTGCCCGGCGGGTGCGGCAGGCTGGTGGAGGCAGCCAGCGGCAGCGCCTGCCAGCACTTGATGACGGTATCGCCCACCTGCACGGTGGCGCCCGGGAATGGATTGAAGGCCCGCACCTGGTTGGCCAGCGCCGAGGCCGGGCGGGTCAGGTCCAGCGGCGCCTCGTCCTTGGCGATCTTCTCGGCGTAGGTCACGCCGGCCTCGGGCTGCGGCGTGGCGGCCAGCGCGCGGCCAGCGGCCAGTTCGCGCAAGGCGTCGACGATCATGCGGCCGCCCAGCGCCGCCAGCGTGTCGTGCAGGGTGCCCGTGCTGTCCTGCGGGCCGATCGGCACCGCTTCGCGCGACAGCATGGCGCCGGTATCCAGCCCCTCGTCCATCTGCATCAGCGTGATGCCGGTTTCGGCGTCGCCCGCTTCGATGGCCCGGTGGATGGGCGCCGCGCCGCGCCAGCGCGGCAGCAGCGAGGCGTGGATGTTCAGGCACCCAAAACGCGGCAGGTCGAGGACTTCGGCCGGCAGGATCAGGCCGTAGGCGGCCACCACCATGACATCGGGAGCAATCTGCGCCAGCGTGTCTACCGCCGCGCCGGCTTCCTCGGGATATTTGCCGGTGCGCCGCAGCGAGCGCGGCTGCAGCACCGGGCCCAGCCCGGCTTCCACGGCGAACTGCTTGACCGGGCTGGCCTGCAGTTGCATGCCGCGTCCGGCGGGACGATCGGGCTGGCTCAGGACGGCCACCACCGGAAAGCCGGCGGCATGGATGGCCTCAAGGGCAACGCGCGCGAATTCGGGGGTGCCGGCAAACGCGACGCGCAGTGGCTGGGCTTGAGTCATGGCAAAGGTCCGCTAGAAAAATCGGCGATGAAAACGACACCGGCCGCATGGCGGCCGGTAGGTATTGCGGGTCTGGAAGGTGTAACCATAGCAGACGCCACTCGCGTGGCATGCCACTGTTACATCCTTACATGCGCGAGCGGACGCGCTTCTGCAGCTTGCTCTTGATGCGGTTGAGCTTCAGCGGCGACAGATATTCGACGAACACCTTGCCGTCCAGATGGTCGATCTCGTGCTGTATACATACAGCCAGCAGATCGTCGGCCTCGAGCTCGAACGTCTCGCCCTTTTCATTGAGCGCGCGCACCTTGACGCGGTCGGGGCGCTCCACGCGGTCGTAGACCTCGGGCACCGACAGGCAGCCCTCTTCCCACACCTTGCGGTTGTCGCTGGCCCAGATGATCTCTGGATTGATGAACACCATGAGCTGGTCGCGCGACTCGGAGATGTCGATGGTGATCACGCGTTCGTGCACATCAACCTGCGTGGCCGCCAGGCCGATACCGGGGGCGTCGTACATGGTTTCGGCCATGTCGCGCGCGAGCGTGCGGATGCGATCGTCCACGACCGCCACGGGCTTGGCCACTTTGTGCAGGCGGGGATCGGGGTAGGTCAGGATGTCGAGTTTGGCCATGATGCTCGGGCGCAACGCCGGGTGCTGTCCACTGCCCGACCGCCGTTGCGGCGTGCGGGGTTTCCATGCAGAATCGGGGCGCTAGTACAAAAATTCAAGGCGCGCCGCAGCAGGCACGCTCTACCTAGGGTCAATCCGGTCGTTCTCCCGACCGGCTCAGGAAAATGCGCGATCTTACCAAAGAACAGGCGGCGTCGGGCCGCAGGCTGCACGCGTTCACCCTCGCCATGCTATGTGTCTCCGGAATCACAGCCGGCGCTGCCATGGCCGTCCACGCCGCCGAGCCGGCGGTGTCACCCGCACAACTTGCCCAGGCCGACGCCACCGCGCAGCAGGGCATTCCCGTGTCCGAACTGGCGCCCAACGCGCCGGGCCAGTACACGGTGCGCACGGGCGACACGCTCTGGGACATTTCTGGCAAGTACCTGCGCCAGCCGTGGCGCTGGCCGGCGCTGTGGGGCATGAACCGCCAGCAGGTCAGCAATCCGCACCTGATCTATCCGGGCCAGATCCTGTACCTGGTTCAGCGCGATGGCCGCGCCTACCTGTCGACGACGGCACCGGGCGGCGTGAATGGCGATTCGCGCCTCTCGCCGCGCGTGCGTGGCGAAGGCGCCGATGGCGAAGCGATCCTGACCATTCCGGCCTCCGACATCGAGCCGTTCCTGACCCGTCCGCTGGTGGTGGACAAGGGCACCGTGGACACCTCGGCCCGGATCGTCGCCCTGCCCGATGCGCGCGTCTACATGGGGCGTGGCGATACCGGCTACGTCCGTGGCATTGCGCCGGCCGACGCCGCCATCGGCAGCGACTGGCAGGCCTTCCGGCCGGCCCAGCCGGTACGTGATCCGGTCACCAATCGCGTGATCGGCTTCGAGGCCCAGTACGAGGGCAGTGTCCGCGTGACGCGCGGCCCGGAGGGCCCCAATGCGGTTACGACGGTGGAAGCCACCCAGTCGCCGCAGGAAATGGGCGCCGGCACGCTGCTGTTGCCGCAACCGGCGCGCGAACTGGTGCGCTACGTGCCGCACGCGCCCGAGAACGATGTGCAGGCGCGCATCGCCGCCGTCTATGGCGGCGTGCAATATGGCGGCGCCCGCCAGGTGGTGGTGCTGAACCTCGGGGCCAATGCGGGCCTGGAGCCGGGACACGTGCTGGCGCTGTCGCGCGTGGGCGGCCGGGTCAAGGATTCCACGGACCGCAACCGTGTGATCACCCTGCCCGACGACCGCTATGGCCTGGCCTATGTGTATCGCGTGTTTCCGGGCCTGGCCTACGCGCTGGTCACCGATGCCAGCAACGTGATGAAGGTGGGCGACCTGGCTTCGACGCCCCAGTAGCCGCCTCGCGCATGCGTTTGCCGCATGCGCCACCGCGTTTCCGATGACCGAATCAACTCGCGATTCCGCCGAAGTGGCGGCCTGGGTGCGCCTCACGGCAACGCCCGGCATTTCCGCGAAGGCTGGCCGCCGCCTGCTGGCGGCGTTCGGCCTGCCCCAGGCTGTACTGGCCCAGGACGCCGCCCGGCTGCGCGAGGTGGCGGAGCCGGCGGTCGTGCGTGCGCTGTCCAGCCCGCCCGATGCCCAGGTTGCCGCCCGCATCGACGCCACGCTGCAATGGTTGGACGCGCCTGGTCACCATCTGGTGACCATGGCCGACGCCGCCTATCCGGCCCGCTTGCTGGACCTTGCAGATCCCCCGCTTGTACTCCATGTAAATGGCAACGCCGAGCGCCTGCGGCATCCCGCCCTCGGCATCGTCGGCGCCCGGCATGCCACGGCGCAGGGCGTGCGCAATGCGCAGGTGTTTGCCGGCGCGTTCTCCCAGGCCGGGCTGACCGTGGTGTCGGGGCTCGCGCTGGGCATCGATGCGGCGGCGCATGCCGCGGCGCTGGAAGGGCCCGGCGGGACGGTGGCGGTGGTGGGTACCGGTGTCGATATCGTCTATCCGGCCCGCCATCACAAGCTGGCGCACCAGATCGTTGATGCCGGCGGCACCATCGTCAGCGAGTTTCCGCTGGGTACCCCCGGCCGGCCGGATCATTTTCCGCGCCGGAACCGGATCATTGCGGCGCTGGCGCGTGGCGTGCTGGTGGTGGAGGCGGCCGAGCGGTCGGGGTCGCTGATCACGGCGCGGCTGGCGTCGGAAATCGGCCGCGAGGTGTTTGCCATTCCCGGATCGATCCACGCCGAGCTATCGCGCGGCTGCCACAAGCTCATTCGCCAGGGCGCCAAGCTGGTGGAAAGCGCGGCGGACGTGTTCGAGGAGTTCGCTGACCTGCAGCCAGCCCCGGTCCGGCCGGCCAAGCCTGCCGGGGATGCAGCGCCGATGGCCGGCCTGGACGCACCGGACGCACCGGACGCACTGGGCGCACTGGGCGCCGGGCTCGCCTATGATCCTGTCACGCTCGATGAATTGTGCGAGCGCACCGGCATGGCCGCCGAAGCGGTCTCGGCGGCACTGTTGCAGATGGAGCTGACGGGTGCGGCCGAGCGGCTGCCCGGCAATCGTTTCCGACGTCTGGCATGATCCGCGGTATCGCATTCGCCTCATCTTTCGATCGCAATGGCCGTTTACTTTCCCGAGCAAGACCCCGCCGCGCTGCGCCAGGCGCTGGCCGAACGGCCGCAGGGGCGGCTGGTGGCCTGCCTGTGCGCCGAATGGTGTGGCACCTGCAAGACGTACCTGCCGGGCTTTGCGGCGCTGGCGGCACGCCATCCGGCCGATTGTTTCGTCTGGATCGACGTCGAAACCCACTCGGACTTCCTCGGGGAGGCCATCGACGTCGAAAATTTTCCTACTGTATTGATTCAGCCCATCGCTGGCGGCGCGCCGCACTTTTATGGAACGGTGCTGCCTCACCTGGATGTGCTGGACCGGATGCTGACGCGAAAAGCGGCCATGCCGGCCGCGTCGGACTACCCGGAAGTGCTGCCCTGGCTACTTGGATAGCTGGGGCGCCGTGCTTGAGCGCGGTCACACGGCCCGGAGGCGTTTGCTTGCACGGCCGTCAGAACCGCGCTTATTATTGGCGCCTCAAAGCCCAGGCGTGCTGTTTACATAGTTTGCATTGAATTTCAAGAGGCGCAGGCTGCCCATCCAGGGCGGCCGCGTCACAAGGACCCGTTGAATGTCTAAAGCCCTCATCATCGCGGAAAAGCCATCGGTCGCCGCCGATATCGCGCGCGCCCTCGGGGGCTTTGCCAAGCACGACGAGTATTACGAGAGCGACGACTACGTGCTGTCCTCCGCGGTTGGCCATCTGGTGGAAATCGCGGCGCCCGACGAATACGAGGTCAAGCGCGGCAAGTGGAGCTTCACCAATCTGCCGGTGATCCCCCCGCACTTCGACCTGCGGCCGATCCCCAAGACGGAATCGCGCCTGAAGGTGCTGAACCGGCTGATCAAGCGCAAGGACGTGACCGGCCTGATCAACGCGTGTGACGCGGGGCGCGAAGGGGAACTGATCTTCCGCCTGATCGCGCAGCAGGCCAAGGCCAAGCAGCCGGTGCGCCGGCTGTGGCTGCAGTCGATGACGCCGCAGGCCATTCGCGACGGGTTTGTCGCGCTGCGCGAAGACGACGAAATGCTGCCGCTGGCCGACGCCGCCCGCTGCCGGTCCGAGGCGGACTGGCTGGTCGGCATCAACGGCACGCGGGCCATGACGGCCTTCAACAGCAAGGGCGGCGGCTTCTTCCTGACCACGGTGGGCCGGGTGCAGACCCCGACGCTGTCGATCGTGGTGGAGCGCGAAGAGAAGATCAAGCACTTCGTGCCGCGCGACTACTGGGAAGTGCGCGCCGAGTTCATCGCTGCCGCCGGCCTGTACGAGGGCCGCTGGTACGACCCGAAGTTCAAGAAGAACGAGTTCGATCCCGAAGCGCGCGATTCGCGCCTGTGGAGCGAGGCCGAGGCCAAGAGCATCGTGGCGGCCTGCCGCGACAAGCCGGGCACGGTCAGCGAGGAATCGAAGCCGTCGACGCAGCAGTCGCCGGCGCTGTTCGACCTGACCACGCTGCAGCGTGAAGCCAACTCGCGCTTCGGCTTCTCGGCCAAGAACACGCTGGGCCTGGCCCAGGCGCTGTACGAGAAGCACAAGGTGCTGACGTACCCGCGTACCGATGCCCGCGCGCTGCCCGAGGACTACCTGGACACGGTCAAGCAGACCATGGACATGCTGGCCGACAGCTCGCCGAATTACCTGCCGCACGCGAAGAAGATCCTGTCGCAGGGCTGGGTCAAGCCGAACAAGCGGATCTTCGACAACAGCAAGATCAGCGATCACTTCGCCATCATCCCGACGCTGCAGGCGCCCAAGAACCTCTCCGAGCCCGAACAGAAGCTGTACGACCTGGTCGTGCGCCGCTTCCTGGCCGTGTTCTTCCCGGCGGCCGAGTTCCAGGTGACCACCCGCATCACCGAGGTGGCGGGCCACCACTTCAAGACCGAAGGCAAGGTGCTGGTGAACCCGGGCTGGCTCGTGATCTATGGTCGCGAGGCCCAGGGCAAGGACGACAAGGACGCCAGCCTGGTGCCGGTGCAGAAGGACGAGAAGGTCAAGACCGACAAGGTAGAGTCCGTCGGCCTGACCACGCGCCCGCCTGCCCGCTATAACGAAGCGACGCTGCTGTCCGCGATGGAAGGTGCCGGCAAGCTCGTGGACGACGACGCGCTGCGCGAGGCCATGGCCGGCAAGGGCCTTGGCACGCCGGCCACGCGTGCGGCCATCATCGAAGGCCTGCTGACCGAGAAATACCTCGTGCGCGAAGGCCGCGAACTGATTCCGACGGCCAAGGCGTTCCAGCTGATGACGCTGCTGCGTGGCCTGGGCGTGCAGGAACTGACGCAGGCCGAGCTGACCGGCGAATGGGAGCACAAGCTGTCGCAGATCGAGCGCGGCCGGCTGAAGCGCGACGAATTCATGCGCGAGATCGCGCAGATGACGCAGCAGATCGTCAAGCGCGCCAAGGAATACGACAGCGACACCATTCCGGGCGACTACGCCACGCTCGACACGCCGTGCCCGCAGTGCGGCGGCCAAGTGAAGGAAAACTACCGGCGCTTCGCCTGCACGGCATGCGACTTCTCGATCAGCAAGATCCCGGGCGGACGCCAGTTCGAGATCGATGAAGTCGAGGAGCTGCTGCTCAAGAAGGAAATTGGTCCGCTGCAGGGCTTCCGCAGCAAGATGGGCCGGCCGTTCGCAGCCATCCTGAAGCTGGTCAAGGATGACGAGAACCACTGGAAGATGGAGTTCGACTTCGGGCAGAACGACGAGGAAGACGACGAACCGGTGGACTTCAGCGAGCAGACACCGGTTGGTCATTGCCCGAAGTGCAACGGCTCGGTGTACGAGCACGGCATGAAGTACGTGTGCGAGCACGCGGTGGGCAGCGAGAAGACCTGCGACTTCACCACGGGCAAGATCATCCTCCAGCAGGAAATCTCGCGCGAGCAGATCGGCAAGCTGCTGACCAATGGCAAGACTGACCTGCTGACCGGCTTCAAGTCGTCGCGCACGGGCCGCAACTTCAAGGCGTTCCTGGTCAAGCAGCCGGACGGCAAGATCGGCTTCGAGTTCGAGGCACGCGAGCCGAAGGCCGGCGCCAAGCCAGCCGGCAAGACGGCGGCGAAGAGCGCTGCGAAGACCGCTGCGAAGACTGCTGCCAACGCGGAGGAAGCCGACGCCGCACCGGCGAAGGCGGCCACGAAGACCGCTGCCAAGACCGCCGCCAAGAAGGCTCCGGCCAAGAAGGCGGCCAGCAAGACCGCGACCAAGACTGCCACCAAGACGGCCGCCAGCAAGACCGCGGCGGCGAAGAAGACGCGGGCTGCCTCGAAGCAGACGGCCGACGCCGAAGAGTAACGGCGCGGCCAGGCTTTCCTGGAAAGGAAACGGCGAGGCAGATGCCTCGCCGTTTTCGTCTGGATGGCCGGTGGTTACTGGACGGCCGCCTTGGGGGTGTTCTCCCCGGCCCGTTGCTTGCCTTCCTCGAGCAGGAAGTCGATGAACGCGCGCACCTTGGTGGGCAGGAACTTGCGGCTCGGGTAGACCACGCTCACATCGCGGCGCGGCAGCTGGTACTGGGGCAGGATATGCACCAGGCGTCCGGCCTCGATATTGGGCCGGGCCAGGTAGGAAGACAGCATGGCGATGCCCATGTTGGCCAGGGCGGCCTGATGCGCGAGTTCGGCGTTGCTGCACAGCAGGCCGGGCCGGATCGGCACCGTCACCTCGCCTTCGGGGCCCGAGAGCGTCCATTCATGCTCGGCCGTGGGCAGCCGCATCGCAATCGCGCGGTGGCTCGACAGGTCATGCGCGGTGCGCAAGGGCGGATGCTCGCGCAGATAGCCGGGCGACGCGCACAGCACGATCTCGGCGGAAATCAGCGGCCGGGCCACCAGGTGAGAGCCCAGCCCCAGGTCGGACAGCATCACGCCAACGTCGCGCCCTTCCTCGACGATGTCGATCATGCGGTCGGACAGCTGCACGTCGAACACCACGTCGGGATAGAGCTGGTGGAAGCGTTCCAGCGTCTGCGGCAGCAGGTGCAGGCCGAACATGACCGGCGCCACGAGCCGCAGCGTGCCCGAGAGCGACTGGCTGCGCGCGGTGACGATCGATTCCGCCTCTTCCACGTCTTCGAGGATCTGCGCGCAGCGCTGCAGGTAGGTTTCGCCGGCATCGGTCAGCGACAGGCTGCGGGTGGTGCGGTTCAGCAGCCGGGTGCCGAGATGGCTCTCCAGATCGGCCACATAGCGGGTGACCACGGCGTTGGACATCTCGAGTTGCTGCGCCGCACGGGCGAAGCTGCCAAGTTCGACCACCTTGGCGAATACGCGCATCGATTGCAGTCGATCCATGACATAGTCTCCCGCGTCCGCCATGAACTTTTACACGGGGCGCGAAGTTTATTGTTGAATCCACAATCAATCATTGTGGACGCGCATATTTATTCATATCAGGGGAATGCCTAATATCCTCACATCCGATGCCGCAACGCAGCAATCCAGATTCGCCGGCATCCTCGAAAGAAAGTGAAGGATTCGCCATGAAGCGCCAAATCGCCCTGATCGTTGCAGTCACCGCCGCCCTGTCGGCTGCCCCCGCGTTTGCCAAGATCGGCAAGTTCGATCCGTACACCGATGGCGCCAAGGCCACTCGCTTCGACCCGTACACCGACGGTGCGAAGGCCGGCAAGTTCGATACCTTCACGGACGGCGCCAAGGCAGGCAAATTCGACTCGTTCACCGACGGCGCCAAGTCGTTCGATGTGTACGCGGACGGCGCCAACCGCTGATTCCCGATATTCCGCAAAAAGCCCGTACCAACCGGTACGGGCTTTTTTTATTGTGCCGCGATATCGGTGCGCGGCCCCCTGAAAACTGAAAAAGGGCCCTTGGGGCCCTTTTCTTGTTGCAACCGCGACTTAGTCGTCGTGACGGTGGTGGCGACGATGCTTGCTGCGCTTGTAGTAGCGACGGTCATCGTCGTACGAGTTGCTGCGCGACACATTGCCGCCCAGCGCCGCGCCAGCCGCGCCGCCCAGGCCAGCACCCACCAGGCCGCCGGTGCGGCCGCCCACGGCGTTGCCTGCTGCCGTGCCGGCACCACCGCCCAGCGCACCGCCGATGATGGCGCCAGTGCGTTCGCGCCGGTTCGAGGTAATTGCGCCGCCGGCGCCGCCTCCGATGGCACCACCGATGACCGACCCGGTGCTGCCACCGAGCGCGCCGCCCACGGCGGCACCTGCCACGCCACCCAGGCCACCGCCGAGCGCGTTGTTCAGGTCACCTCCTGCAAACGCCGGCAGCGCAGCCGCCGAGAGGGCAAGAGCCAGAGTCAGGTTGCGGAGAGGATGGCGAGACATCGTATTTTCCTTTTGTGATGAGTATCTGGAAGCGGAGTGTAGAGAAGCAACCCTGCCCTTGCTGTAACCAGTTGTGAGGCCCTGTAACCCGCCCCAGAAACGGTATCAAAGCATTAAAAACCGATGTTCCGGCGCAACAGGCAGCCCCTTATCCGCCACAGGAACTGCGCTGGACGACGTAGACCAGTCAACGACGCGGACAACAAAAAAGCGGCCATGCCGGCCGCTTTTCCGTGGGGAGACAGTGCCGCTGCTCAGCAGCACTTGCCTTGCCCGCCGCCGTACCGGGCTTCCTGACGTTCGCGGAAGAATTCCTCGTACGTCATGGGCGCGCGGTCCGGGTGCGTGCTTTCCATGTGGGCCACATAGGTCTGGTAGTCGGGCAGGCCCACCATCAGCCGCAGCGACTGGCCCAGGTAACGTCCCATGTTTCCGATCTGTTCCAGCATGTGCGGCTCCCGTGCTTAATGCGAGGCGGCCGAGGCCTGTGCCGGCATCGGTTCGAACGGCGTTTCGCGGTCGGTGCGGCGGGCGGCGCTGCGGGCCGACATGGCGGTCTTGAAGCCGTAGAACACGATCGACAGCACCACGAACATGAACAGCGCGCACAGGCCGGCGTCCAGGTAGTCGTTGAAGACGATGCGGTGCATCTGCTCCATCGTCTTGGCCGGGGCCAGCACCTTGCCTTCGGCAATGGCGGCGCTGAACTTCGAGGCGTGGGTCAGGAAGCTGACCTTCGGATCGGCGTCGAACAGCTTCTGCCAGCCGGCGGTCAGGGTGCAGATCAGCAGCCAGCAGGTGGGCAGCAGCGTGACCCAGGCGTACTGGCCGCGCTTCATCTTCACCAGCACGCAGGTACCAAGCACCAGCGCCACGGCGGCCAGCATCTGGTTCGAGATGCCGAACAGCGGCCACAGCGTGTTGATGCCGCCCAGCGGGTCAACCACGCCCTGGTACAGGAAGTAGCCCCAGGCCGCCACCGTCAGCGCCGTGGCAATCAGGTTGGCCGGCAGCGATTCGGTGCGCTTCAGCGACGGCACGAAGCTGCCCAGCAGATCCTGCAGCATGAAGCGGCCGGCGCGGGTGCCCGCGTCGACGGCGGTCAGGATGAACAGCGCCTCGAACAGGATGGCGAAGTGGTACCAGAAGGCCATCATGGCTTGGCCACCCACCACCTGGTGCAGGATGTGGGCGATGCCGACAGCCAGCGTCGGCGCGCCGCCGGCACGCGAGATGATGGTGTTTTCGCCAACGTCCTTGGCGGTCTGGATCAGCACGTCCGGCGTGATCACGAAGCCCCACGTCGATACGGTGTGCGCCACGGCTTCCGGCGTGGTGCCGATCACGGCCGCCGGGCTGTTCATGGCGAAGTACACGCCCGGCTCGATCACCGAGGCGGCCACCAGCGCCATGATGGCGACGAACGACTCGGCCAGCATCGCGCCATAGCCGATGAAGCGCGCGTGCGATTCGTTCTCCAGCAGCTTGGGCGTGGTACCCGACGAGATCAGCGCGTGGAAGCCCGACACGGCGCCGCAGGCAATGGTGATGAAGAGGAACGGGAACAGGTTGCCCGACCACACCGGGCCGTTGCCCTGCGCGAACTGCGTGAACGCCGGCATTTTCAGCTCCGGCGCCACAATCAGGATGCCGATGGCCAGCGCGATGATCGTGCCGATCTTCAGGAACGTCGACAGGTAGTCGCGCGGCGCCAGCAGCAGCCACACGGGCAGCACGGCGGCGATGAAGCCGTAGATGATCAGCATCCACGTCAGCGCCTTGCCGTCATACGTGAACAGCGGCGCCAGCACGGCGCTCTCGTGCACGTACTGGCCGCCGATGATGGCCAGCATCAGCAGCACGAAGCCGATCACCGACACCTCGCCGATGCGGCCCGGGCGGATGTAGCGCGTGTAGATGCCCATGAAGACCGCGATCGGAATCGTCACGGCCACGGTGAACGTGCCCCACGGCGAGCCGGCCAGCGCCTTCACCACGATCAGCGCCAGCACCGCCAGGATGATGATCATGATCATGAAGCAGCCGAACAGCGCGATCAGGCCGGGCACGGTGCCCATCTCGGACTTGACCAGGTCGCCCAGCGAGCGGCCGTCGCGGCGCGTGGAGATGAACAGGATCATGAAGTCCTGCACCGCACCGGCAAACACCACACCGGCCAGGATCCACAGCATGCCGGGCATGTAGCCCATCTGCGCGGCCAGCACGGGGCCCACCAGCGGCCCGGCGCCGGCAATGGCGGCGAAGTGGTGGCCGAACAGCACCGCCTTGTTGGTCGGCACGTAGTCCAGGCCGTCGTTGTGGCGCCACGCGGGCGTCATGCGTTTGGGGTCCAGCTGCATCACCTTGTCGGCGATGAAGCGGCTGTAGTAGCGATAGGCGATCAGGTAGATGCAGAGCGCGGCAACCACGATCCACAGTGCGCTGACGGCTTCCCCGCGCGATAGCGCGACGGTGGCGAAGGCGAAGGCGCCGAGCACGGCGACGGCCAGCCACAACAGATGTTGTCCGATGCGATTCATGTTGAAGGGTCTCCTCAGACCGGCTGAAAGAACCTGCGGCGACTTGAGGTGCGGGCAGCGGGGGCGGTGCCGGAATAGCGGCCGCCGACAATCGCGTGGAAAGGGTGTCTCCTGGATGTCTGCGGCGCCCGGTCTGTTCTCGTCTGGAACCGGATCTTGTCGTGCAGGCAGGCAGTGCGCCCCGCATGCGTGAAACGTATGGTCGAGGTACACCTACTGCGTCGGATTTGCACGGTGGGCAGGCCCCCGGCTTGATCCGGCGTGTAGTATTGACACCCGCCCATGTCGACACAAGCGCGAAACTACGCAACACTACTGCGTAGTAGTACGTAGGGCGACGATGTCAAGCGGCCTGCCCGGCATCGGTGTTTACCCCCGGTTCGATGAAACTCCGCCAAAAGATCCTGTTGCTGGCCGTGGCGCCCCTGGCCGTCGCGATGATCGGCATCGCCTTTGCCGTGCGATATCAGGCCACGGCGCTGGCCCGCCACGAGCGCGCGCTGGTGGAGGCCGCCTACCTGCAAAGCAAGGAAACCGAGCTGCGCCACTATGTGGAACTGGCGCAAAGCGCGATCGCGCCGATGGTGGCATCGGGCCGCAACGACCCGGCCACGCGCCAGGCCGCCATGGAGGCGCTGGCACGGCTCGACTACGGCCCCGACGGCTATTTCTTCCTCTACGACCTGCAGGGCCGCAACCTCATGCATCCGCGCCAGCCCGAGCTGGTGGGGCAAGACCTGTGGCTGATGCGCGATCCGCAGGGCGCGCTGACGATCCAGAAACTGATTGCCGCGGCCAAGTCGGGGGGCGGCTCGGTGCGCTATCTGTGGCAAAAGCCGTCGTCGAAGCAGGTGGCGCCCAAGCTCGGCTACGTGGTGGCCGTGCCGGGCTGGAACTGGATGCTCGGCACCGGCATCTACCTGGACGACGTGGAGCAGACGCTGCGCCAGCTCGATGCGCGCGCGGAAACCGACATCCGCGAGACCATGGCGTGGATTGGCGTGATCGCGGCCATCAGCATCCTGCTGGTGGCGGCCAGCGGGCTGGCGCTCAATATCAGCGAGCATCGCGAGGCCGACGCCAAGCTGCGCCAGCTGGCGCAACGCGTGGTGCAGTCGCAGGAGGAGGAGCGCGCGCGGCTGTCGCGCGAGCTGCACGACGGCATTGGCCAGCTGCTGGTGTCGGTCAAGCTGGTGCTGGAAGCGGCCACCAACCGCCTGCGCCAGGCGCCCGGGGAGTCGGCATCGGTGGCACCGATCCTTGGCATGGCGCTGAACCGGCTCGATTCCGCCTTCAATGAAGTGCGGCGCGTCTCGCGCAACCTGCGCCCCGCCCTGCTGGACGACCTGGGTTTGTTCGCCGCGCTCGAGCATCTGGCGCGCGAGATGCAGGCCGGCAGCACGCTGACCATTGATGTGACGCAAAGCGGGCGCCCGCGCGAATTGTCCGACGAACATGCCACGGCGCTGTTCCGCATCGCCCAGGAAGCGCTGACCAACGTGGGCCGGCACGCGAACGCCACGCGCGTCGGCATCGACCTCGAATTCTCGCCATCGGCCACCCGGCTGACCGTGCGCGACAACGGCACCGGTTTCGACGTCGCGCGCATGCAGCACGACCCCCAGCGCGGCATCGGCCTGCGCAACCTGCGCGAGCGCATGGCCGCGCTCGGCGGGCAGTTCGACATTGTGTCGATGCCGTCCGGCACGCGGCTCGTGGCGATGCTGCCGGTGATTTCCGTTACCTCCGATATTCCGCTGTCATGACCGCCCTGCACGACGACGATCCCGTTCTCCGCCCCGCTGGCGCCCCCGCCCGGGTGCTGCTGATCGACGACCACGCGCTGGTGCGCGACGGCATGCGCATGCATCTGTCGCTGCAGTCCGGGCTGGAGGTGGTGGGCGAGGCCGACGACGGCGAGGCCGCGCTGGCGTGGCTGGCCCACGCCGGCCCGGCGGGGCTGCCCGAGCTGGTGATCACCGATATCGGCATGCGCGGCATGGGCGGCATTGCGCTGGCCGGCGCCTTGCACGACCAGTATCCCGAGGTGGCGGTGCTGATCGTGTCGATGCACGACAACCTTGAATACGTACGCCAGGCCATGCGCGCGGGGGCGCGCGGCTATGTGCTCAAGGATGCGCCGGCCGACGAGCTGATGGCCGCCATCCAGGCGGTGCTGGCCGGGCGCGTGTTCTACAGCGCGCGGGTGGCGCGCGGCATGGCTGAGCAGACCATCAGCCCGCTCGACGCGCTGACGCCGCGCGAGCGCGACATCCTGCACGGCATCGGACGCGGGCATTCCAACAAGGACATTGCCGCGCGGCTGGGCGTGTCGGTGCGCACCGTGGAAACGCATCGGCTCAACCTCAAGCGCAAGCTGGGCATCGAGGGTCGTGCCGAGCTGGTCAAGTATGCGGTGCAGCAACTGGGCATCGACGCCGATCCCGGCGCACCGGGCTGAGCGCCATCCGACGCCGAATCGGGTATTCCCTACATTGTTGACGTGATCTGCTGTACCTAAGATCAAGACAACTGATGGGCCCGTGGCTGTCCGCAATGTCTGGTTGCGGCGACGGCGCGGCCGGCGTTGGAGGCGCCGCGCAGCGGGCCCCCGCACTGAATCCTTCCTTTTCCTTTACCTGTCCATCGACGTGGCGCCGGTCTTCGACGCCGCGCCGGGGGACGGTTGTGCAGTTGTCGTTCGTCGGTTCGTCCAACACGAAGGGGAGACGGTCATGGCAGCAAGGCGCAAGGACGGCACCACCGGTGCCGTGGAAAAGGTTTCGCGACGGGGATTCATCGGCGGCGCCACCGCGGCGGCGGCAGGTGCGGCCACGATGGGCTTTCCATCGATCGTCAAGGCCCAGGGGCCGGTCACCATGCGCTGGCAGAGCACATGGCCGACCAAGGACATCTTTCACGAGTTCGCCGGCGACTTCGTCAAGAAGGTCAACGACATGTCTGGCGGCGACATCAAGATTGAGCTGCTGCCAGCCGGTGCCGTGGTCAAGGCGTTCGACCTGATCGACGCCGTGAGCAAGGGCACGCTCGACGGCGGCCATGGCGTGATTGCCTACTGGTACGGCAAGAATTCCGCGCTCGCGCTGTGGGGCTCCGGCCCGGCCTGGGGCATGGACCCGAACATGCTGCTGGCCTGGCACAAGTACGGCGGCGGCAAAGAACTGCAACAGGAAATCTACAAGAGCCTGAACCTCGACGTGGTGTCGTTCCTGTACGGCCCGATGCCCACGCAGCCGCTGGGCTGGTTCAAGAAGCCGATCACCAAGCCCGAGGACTTCAAGGGGCTGAAGTTCCGGACGGTGGGCCTGTCGATCGATATCTTCACGGGGCTGGGCGCGGCGGTGAACGCGCTGCCGGGCGCCGAGATCGTGCCGGCGATGGACCGCGGCCTGCTGGACGCCGCCGAGTTCAACAACGCCAGTTCCGACCGCGCGCTGGGCTTCCAGGATGTGTCGAAGGTTTGCATGCTGCGCAGCTTCCACCAGTGCTCGGAGCAGTTCGAGATCCTGTTCAACCGCAAGCGTTACGAGGCGCTATCGCCCAAGCTGCGCGCGCTGATCGCCAACGCCGTGGACGCCAGCTCGGCCGAGATGTCGATGAAGGCCATCGACCGCTACGCGAAGGACTACCAGGCGCTGCAGGAGCAGGGCGTGAAGTTCTATGCCACGCCGAACTCGGTGCTGCAGGCGCAGCTGAAGGTGTGGGACGAGATTGTCGCGCGCAAGGAAAAAGAGAATCCGATGTTCAAGAAGGTCAACGATTCGATGAAGGCGTTCGCGCAGCGCAGCACGCGCTGGCAGAACGATACCAACGTCGACTATCGCATGGCCTCGTCGTACTACTTCTCGACCAAACGCGGCTAGCCGCTGGCCGCAGTCACCCGCCGCCATCGCCGCCATCCGCCACGCATGGCCCGCGCCCCCACGGAGCACCGCATGCAAAGACTGCTGCTGGGCATCGACCGTATCAGTACATTGGTGGGACAGGCGGCCTCGTGGCTGATCGTCGGCCTGACGCTGATGATCAGCTACGAGGTGTTTTCGCGCTACGCGCTGGGCACGCCGCACGCCTGGGTGTTCGACGCCAGCAACATGCTCTATGGCGCGCTGTTCATGCTCGGCGGCGCCTACACGCTGGCCAAGCGCGGCCACGTGCGCGGCGACATCCTCTACGGCTTCCTGGCGCCGCGTGCGCAGGCCACCATCGACCTCGTGCTGTACCTGGTGTTCTTCTTCCCCGGCGTGATCGCGCTGGCATGGGCCGGCATCGACTTCTTCGAGGTCTCGCTGGCGCAGAACGAGCACTCGTCGATTGCCGCCGACGGGCCGCCCATCTATCCGTTCAAGGCCGTCATTCCCATCGCGGGCGGGTTGCTGCTGCTGCAGGGCGTGGCCGAAGTGGCGCGCTGCGTGCTGTGCCTGTCCACCGGGCACTGGCCGCGGCGCGAGGACGACGTGGAGGAAGTGGACGTCGACAAGCTCAAGCAGATGGTGGGCAAGGACGTGCCGCTGGCCGATGCCGCCGCGGCCGCACCGATGCCGAAGATCGAGGAGCGCGCGCGATGAGAAAGGAACTGTGGTTCGGCGTGGGGCTGATGGCGCTGATCGTCGGCGCCGTGATCGTCTTCATGCCCGCGCCGGCTGACTGGACCAACGGCCACCTGGGCCTGCTGATGCTGGCGCTGATCGTGGTGGCGATCATGCTCGGCTTTCCCACGGCGTTCACGCTGATGGGCATGGGCGTGCTGTTCGCGTGGCTGGCGTACCGGCATGCCAACCCCGAGATTGCGGTGGCGCAGACGCTGGACCTGATGGTGCAGCGGGCCTACGCGGTAATGACCAACGACGTGCTGATCTCGATCCCGCTGTTCGTCTTCATGGGCTACCTCGTGGAGCGCGCCAACCTGATCGAAAAGCTGTTCCGCAGCCTGCATCTGGCGCTGGCGTGGCTGCCCGGTTCGCTGGCCGTGGCCACGCTGATCACCTGCGCGGTGTTTGCCACGGCCACCGGCATCGTGGGCGCGGTGGTCACGCTGATGGGCCTGCTGGCCTTTCCGGCGATGCTGCGGGCGGGCTACAGTACCCAGCTCTCGGCTGGCGCGGTCACGGCCGGCGGATGCCTGGGCATCCTGATTCCACCGTCGGTGCTGCTGATCGTCTATGGCGCCACGGCGGGCGTGTCGGTGGTGCAGCTCTATGCCGGCGCGTTCTTTCCCGGGCTGATGCTGGCGGGCCTCTACATCCTCTACGCCATCCTCATTGCCAAGCTGAAGCCAGCGTTGGCGCCGCCGCTGTCGCAGGAGGAACGCAGGATTCCGTTGTCGGGCTTTGCGTCAGCGCTGCACGATCACGTCAGCACGCGTGCGTTGCCGGCGCTGCTGCTGGGCTTCAAGGGCCGCCGCAATGCCGACGTGCCGGCAGGCTACCTGGTGCGCCAGCTTGGCGTGGTGCTGATGCCCGCGTTCGTGGTGGCCGTGGCGATGAGCCTGATGTATGCGGCCCTGACCGCGCCGAAGCCTGCGGATGCCGGACCGGCCGAGATCGGCGCCACCGTCGAGAGCGCCGCGCCGCAGTCGTTCGACGACCTGCAGGCGCCGCCGGCCGAGAGCGAGGCGCCGACGCCGCTGAATGCATCCGATGCCGCACCGACCGTCACGCCCACAACGCCCATAACGCCCAAGCCCGCTACCGCGCAGGATGTGGCGCCGGCCGCCAATGGTGTGGCTTCCCCGGCAACAAGCGCGCCCGCCAACGCTGCCGCCGCCACCGACGCGCCCGCACGGGCCGCGCCGGGCTGGTTCTGGATCACGCTTGCGGTGGTGGCCGTCGGGCTTGCGGTGTTCTACTGGTACTTCAACTTCGCCCGGCTCGAAATCTTCAAGCTGCTGCTGTCGTCGTTCTTCCCGCTGGCGGTCATGATCCTCGCCGTGCTCGGCTCGATCGTGTTCGGGCTGGCCACGCCAACCGAAGCCGCCGCGGTGGGCTCGCTCGGCGGCGCAATCCTCGCCGCGGCCTACGGGCAGCTCAACTACGGCGTGGTGCGCGATTCGGTCTTCCTGACCGTCAAGACCAGCGCAATGGTGTGCTGGCTGTTCGTGGGCTCGTCAATCTTCTCCGCCGCCTTCGCGCTGCTGGGCGGGCAGGCGCTGGTGGAGCAATGGGTGCTGTCGCTGGACCTGAGCCCGGTGCAGTTCATGATCCTGGCGCAGGTCATCATCTTCCTGCTGGGCTGGCCGCTCGAATGGACGGAGATCATCATCATCTTCATGCCGATCTTCATCCCGCTGCTCGACAACTTCGGCATCGACCCGCTGTTCTTCGGGCTGCTGGTGGCGCTGAACCTGCAGACGGCATTCCTCTCGCCCCCGGTGGCCATGGCCGCGTTCTACCTAAAGGGCGTGGCGCCCCCGCACGTCACGCTGAACCAGATCTTCGCCGGCATGCTGCCGTTCATGGCGATCCAGCTGGTGGCGCTGGCGCTGCTGTACATCTTCCCGGGCATCGGGCTGTGGCTGCCGGAGGTGCTGTACCGGTAGCCCGGCCGCAGGCTGCGCGCAAAAGAAAACGCCGAACGGTGGTGAGCCGTTCGGCGTTTGGCTTTCCGCGCGTCTGTCTTGCCGTGGCGCAACCAATCGTCAGTTCGAGAACTGTCTGATAGAGGTCCGCAAGCTCGATGCATACAGTCACGTCATGTCGACGTGCGTCCATACTGAAGACAATGCCTGCAAACGAGATGTTCAACCGCCTGAAGACGATGGCTTCGGAGGAGCGTGAAAAATTCTTCCTGATGGTGGGTCAGCGCGCCTTCGGCGACGAGAATTTCCGCCATGGCGAAGTCTTTGGGGACCTCGCGGATGCCGATTTCACGGCTGCTGAAGCAGCCGAATACCTCGAGGTGTCGATGCCCACGTTCCGCCGATTCGTTCGCGACGGTAAGCTGACGCCGCGCGCGGAAGTTGGGCGCAGCCAACTATTTGCCATCGCGGACCTGAAGGCATTCAAGCAGCACAGAAAGGCCGTGAAAGGCTGAATGACAGGCGACAAAAAAGCCGCCCGGCGTGGCCGGGCGGCTTCTCGACAGATCAAACCGGCGACTTAGCCCAGGCGCTTGGCCAGCGCCGCCTTGGTTTCCACCAGGGCCGGCGGCAGGTTGTGCTTGAGCTGGGTGAACAGTTCGTCGTGCAGGGCCAGTTCCTTCTGCCAGGCGTCGAGGTCGATCGACGTGACGAGGTCGAACTGCTCGGCCGTGAACGGCAGGCCGTCCCAGTTCAGGTCGTCGTAGCGCGGCGACGTGCCGAACACGTGGTCCGTGCCCTGGCCGCGGCCTTCCACGCGGTCGATCATCCACGACAGCACGCGCATGTTCTCGCCAAAGCCCGGCCACACGAAGTTGCCGTCGGCGTCCTTGCGGAACCAGTTCACGCAGTAGATCTTCGGCAGCTTCGCGCCCGATGCCTCGAGCTTCTTGCCCAGCGCGAGCCAGTGGTTGAAGTAGTCGCTCATGTTGTAGCCGCAGAACGGCAGCATCGCGAACGGATCGCGGCGCACCACGCCCTGCTGGCCAGCGGCGGCGGCGGTGGTTTCCGAGCCCATCGTGGCGGCCATGTAGACGCCTTCGGTCCAGTTGCGGGCCTCGGTCACCAGCGGCACGGTGGTGCTGCGGCGGCCGCCGAAGATGAAGGCATCGATGGCCACGCCGGCCGGGTTGTCCCAGTTCTCGTCGATCGACGGGCACTGCGAGGCCGGTGCGGTGAAGCGGGCGTTCGGGTGCGCGGCCTTGGCGCCGGTTTCCTTGGCGATGGCCGGCGTCCAGTCCTTGCCCTGCCAGTCAACCAGGTGCGCGGGCGCCTCCTTGGTCATGCCTTCCCACCACACGTCGCCGTCGTCGGTCAGCGCCACGTTGGTGAAGATGACGTTCTCCTTGAGCGTGGCCATCGCGTTGAAGTTGGTCTTCTCGCTGGTGCCCGGGGCCACGCCGAAGTAGCCGGCTTCCGGGTTGATGGCGTACAGGCGGCCGTCCTGGCCCGGCTTGATCCAGGCGATGTCGTCGCCAATGGTGGTGATCTTCCAGCCGTCGAAGCCCTTGGGCGGAATCAGCATGGCGAAGTTGGTCTTGCCGCACGCGGACGGGAACGCGGCCGCCACGTGGTACTTCTTGCCTTCCGGCGAGGTCACGCCGAGGATCAGCATGTGCTCGGCCAGCCAGCCTTCGTCGCGGCCCATGGTCGAGGCGATCCGCAGCGCGAAGCACTTCTTGCCCAGCAGCGCGTTGCCGCCATAGCCCGAACCGAACGACCAGATTTCGCGCGACTCGGGGAAGTGCACGATGTACTTGGTGGGGTTGCACGGCCACGGCACGTCCTTCTCGCCGGCGGCCAGCGGCTTGCCCACGGTGTGCACGCACGGCACGAACTCGCCGTCGGTGCCCAGCACGTCATACACGGCGCGGCCCATGCGGGTCATGATGCGCATGTTCACGGCCACGTACGGCGAATCCGACAGTTCCACGCCGATGTGCGCGATCGGCGAGCCCAGCGGGCCCATCGAGAACGGCACCACGTACAGCGTGCGGCCGCGCATGCAGCCGTCGAACAGGCCGCTCAGCGTGGTGCGCATCTCGGCCGGGGCGATCCAGTTGTTGGTGGGGCCCGCGTCTTCCTTCTTCTCGGAGCAGATGAAGGTGCGGTCTTCCACGCGCGCCACGTCCGACGGATCGGACAGGGCCAGGAACGAGTTCTTGCGCTTGGCGGGGTTCAGGCGGCGCATGGTGCCGGCGGCCACCATCTGTTCGCACAGGCGGTCGTATTCCTCCTGCGAGCCATCGCACCAGTAGATCTGGTCCGGCTTGGTCAGCGCGGCGATTTCTGCAACCCAGGCAACCAGTTTCTGGTTCTTGACCCAGGCCGGCACGTTCAGTGCGGGTGTGCCTTGCATTGTGGGGTGGTTCATTTTTGACTGCTCCAAAGCGAAAAAGGAAACCTTTTCATGTCCGACGCACGGTGGCGGGGAGCCTTGGCGGGGGAAGGCGGTCGGGGCGGGCGTGCCGCGTTGGGCATGGCGCACTCGCTCGGGGGACCGTCACATCCCGTTACAACTCCGCGGCGACCGATCCCGCGCAAATGGTCGCGGGGGTCCCTGCGGCTGCGATACAGTTGCGCTTCGCCCGCTTTTGGCGGGCGGCAGGGTCCGGTCGGGCATTGTCCGGCGGCAAACAGGAGGCGGGAGCATGGCTCGACCGCACTGTCCGCCGCGGCAAGCGGGCAAGAATACCACCGTACGGACCCCCTGTTTTTTGCTGCGCAGCATTGTTTCCCCTGTCAGAATGCCTGTCGCCACCGCGCAGCATCGTCGCGCGGCGGGATCTCGCCGGGACGTGTCTGCTGTCAATGTTGCGTCAGGGAAGCCAACAATACTGTCGGGCGTGCGCTGATTCTGTGGTCGCGCGCACCAAGCCCCCAATGAGTCATCCATGAAGATTGCCGTTCTCGACGATTACCAGGACGCCGTCCGCAAGCTGCCCTGCTTCTCCCTGCTGGAGGGGCATGACGTCAAGGTCTTCAACAACACCGTCAAGGGCGTGGGCCAGCTGGCCGCCCGCCTGTCGGACGTGGAAGCGCTGGTGCTGATCCGCGAACGCACCCGCGTGACGCGCCAGTTGCTCGAGAAGCTGCCCAAGCTCAGGATCATCAGCCAGACCGGCCGCGCCGGCAGCCATGTGGATCTGGACGCCTGTACCGACCGCGGCGTGGTGGTGCTGCAGGGCGTGGGTTCGCCGGTGGCCCCGGCCGAGCTGACCTGGGCGCTGATCATGGCGGCCCAGCGGCGCATTCCGCAATACGTGGCCAGCCTCAAGCACGGCGCCTGGCAGCAGTCGGGCCTGAAATCGACCACCATGCCGCCCAACTTCGGCCTGGGCCAGGTGCTGCGCGGCCAGACCCTGGGCATCTGGGGCTACGGCAAGATCGGCAAGCTGCTGGCCGGCTACGGGCGCGCCTTCGGCATGAACGTGCTGGTGTGGGGCCGCGAGGCATCCCAGCATGGCGCGCGCGAAGACGGCCTGAACGTGGCGGAATCGGTGGAACAGCTTTTCGCCGACAGCGATGTGCTGTCGCTGCACCTGCGCCTGAACGACGACACGCGCGGCATCGTCAAGCTGGCCGACCTGCAGCGCATGAAGCCCACCGCGCTGTTCGTCAACACGAGCCGTGCCGAACTGATCGAGGAAAACGCGCTGGTGGCGGCGCTCAACCGGGGGCGCCCGGGCATGGCGGCCGTGGACGTGTTCGAGTCCGAGCCGATCCTGCAGGGCCATGCCCTGCTGCGCATGGAAAACTGCATCTGCACGCCGCACCTGGGCTATGTGGAGCGCGACAGCTACGAACTGTATTTCCGCACCGCGTTCCAGAACATCCTCGATGTGCTGGAAGGCCGGCACGACAGCATCGTCAATCCGAAGGCCCTGACGCCCGCGCTCTCGCGCTGACCGCGCCTTTGACCTTGACAGACGCACGCTACGCGGCGTGCGTCTGTTTGCCCACATTCCCCACCTTCGAACACGTGGACGAGCCGGTACACTCGGTGCACAACGTCAGCGCGTGACGCCCCCATCCGGTGCACTCGCGCGGGCCCGTACACGCAAGGAGGGCGTTCCGTGGCCGAATCCGATCCGCGTCCCAATCCGGCAGGCGCCGGCGGCGCTGCCGTCGGCCGTGTTCTGGCCGTCAATGTCGGCACGGCGCTGCCGCTCGTGGTAGCCGGCGCCGGCACCGAAGCCGTGGTGATGTCGGCCATCCGCAAGCATCCGCTGAGCACCCTGCACCATCCGATTGCGGTGGGCGTGCACCGGCTGGGCATGGCCGGCGACGAACAGGTAGACCGCTCCGTGCACGGCGGGCCCGACCGGGCCGTCTACGCCTATCCGATCGAACACTACACATGGTGGAACACGCGGCGCCGCGAGGCGGGCGTGGAAGAGGCCGAGCGGCCGCTGGCCTTCGGCGCCATGGGCGAGAACCTCACCATCCAGGGGCTGCTGGAGGCGGCACTGTGGGTGGGAGACCGGCTACGCATCGGCGAAGTCGAATTTGTGGTGGAATCGCCACGCAAGCCCTGCTACAAGTTCAACGCCGTGATGGGTTACGCCCACGCCGTGCGCGACATGGCCGACAGTGGCTTTTCGGGCGTGTACCTGAGCGTGGCGCGTCCCGGCGTGATCCGCGCCGGCGATGGCATGGTGCTCACGCCCGGCCCGCGCCGGGTGCCGCTGCACGGCCTGGACCGGCGCAGTCACGCCTGAGGCTGCAAGCCGGTTCGCGCCGGGGCTCGCCCGCCCTAGGGCGCCCGCTTGGCTCCCTTGCTTTCCGACCGTCCGGGCCTCCGTCCCCGCCTTCCGGCCGTATCCCGCGTATGGGAGGGCATCTCCCGCGTTAGTCCCGAGTTGAGTCGTCACGCTTTTCTGCTAATGTTTTGTATCTGATACAAGCGTGCCGGCCAACACGTCCGTGCTGGACCGGGCATCCGCCCCCTGCGGTGCTGTAATGGCTTGTAATACCACTCGCTTGGCCTGACCGGGCCGATGCGGTACTAGTAGCGGTTTGCGCGGGCAACAATGCGGCTCCAAGAAGCCGGTGCCAGGTTGGGGGAGCGCGCCATGCGGCATTTGAGGGTCCTTACATGAAAACAGACGGGATCGACCAGCCGAAAGGCTTCGTCGATGGCAACTGGAGCGCGGCCGCCAGCACGCGTCGTGGCCGTACTTCGCCCTGGGTGGCAATCGTTGTAGTGGTGTTGCTCGCGCTGGCCGGCTGGTACGGCTGGAAAACCTGGTTCGCGCCGAAGCCGGCGGCCAAGGGGCCGGCCGTGACCACCGTCAGCACGGCCGTGGTGACGCAGGGGGACGTGCCGGTGGAAGTGACTGCCAACGGCACGGTCACTGCCATGCAGACCGTCGATGTGCGGCCGCAGGTTTCCAGCACGGTGCGCACCGTACATATCAAGGAAGGCCAGTCGGTGAAGCCGGGCGACCTGCTGTTCACGCTCGATACCCGCATGGACGAGGCCAACCTGGCCAAGGCCCGCGCGCAGCTGATGCGCGACCAGGCCGACCTGGCCGATGCGCGCCGCACGCTGGCGCGCAGCCAGGAGCTGCTGGAGCGCAACTTCATCTCGCGCAGCGCCGTGGATACCGCGCAGGCCAAGGTCGACGGCTTCGAAGCCACGATCCGCGCCGATCAGGCCGCCATCGAGGCCAGCAAAGTGGCTATCAGCTACGGCCAGATCCGCGCCACGATCGGCGGCCGCACCGGTGTGCTCAACGTGTTCCCCGGTTCGCTGGTCACGCCGACCAACACCACCACGACCACCGCGATGGTGACCATCGCCCAGATCGCGCCGATTACCGTGATGTTCACGCTGCCGGAGCGCCAGCTGGCCGCACTGCGCGAAGCGCTGCAGGCCGGCCCGGTGACCGTGACGGCGCAGCCGAACGACGGTAACGCGGCGCCGGTGACCGGCAAGATCACGTTCGTCGACAACAGCGTCGATCCGCAATACGGCAGCATCCGCGTGAAGGCGATGTTCCCCAACGACGAGCATCGGCTCTGGCCCGGCACCTACGCCAACGTGAGCGCCACCGTGCAGGTGCTGCGCAACGCGCTGAGCGTGCCGCCGCAAGCCGTGGTGGCCGGCCCCGAGGGCCGTTTCGTCTATACCGTCGGACCCGACAGCAAGGTGGCCCGCGTACCGGTGAAGGTGCTGGTGACCACGGCTGCCGCCGCCGTGGTGGAAGGCGTGCAGCCGGGCGCGCGCGTGGTGACCGAGGGCGCGCAGAACCTGCGCCCGGGCAGCCAGGTGCGCGAGGCCGTGGCACGCGGCGCTTCGGCGTCGGCCGCCGCTGCCGCCAACGGACACTAAGACCATGTCGCTGTCCGAGCTCTGTATCCGCCGGCCCGTGATGACGGTGCTGCTGTGCCTGGCCGTCATCGTCACCGGCATCGTGCTGTATCCGACGATTCCGATCGCGGCTCTGCCCAGCTTCAATTCGCCCGTGATCCAGGTCACGGCCACGCTGCCCGGCGCCAGCCCCGAGACCATGGCCGCGTCCGTGGCCACGCAGCTCGAAAAGCAGTTCGCGACGATTCCGGGCGTGACCGTGATCAGTTCGTCGAACACGCTTGGCAACTCCAGCATCACCATCGAGTTCAACAGCGACCGCAACATCGACGATGCGGCCGTGGATGTGCAGGCGGCCCTGTTCCGCGCGCAACGCTCGCTGCCGATCGAGATGACGGTGCCGCCGTCGTACCGCAAGGTGAACCCCGCCGACGCCCCGGTGCTGCTGCTGGCCATCAATTCGCCGTCGATGAGCCTGGGCGAGCTGAACGCGTTTGGCGACAACCTCATCTCGCCCACGCTGGCCACGCTGCCTGGCGTGGCGCAGGTGCAGATCTTTGGCCAGAAGCGGTTCTCGGTACGCGTGCGCGCGCACCCCGACGCGCTTGCCGCGCGCGGCATGACGCTCGACGAACTGGCCACGGCGCTCAACCGCGCCAACGCCAACACGCCGGTGGGCACGCTCGATGGCGCGCGCCAGACGCTGACCATCCAGGCCAACCGCCAGATGACCAGTGCGGACGCGTTCCGCAACATCATCGTGGCCAGCCAGCCCAGCGGCGCCGTGGTGCGCCTCTCTGACGTGGCCGACGTGGAAGACAGCGTCGAGACCATCAAGACCGGCAGCTGGCTCAACAACGAGCGCTCGATCGTGCTGGCCGTGCTGCGCCAGCCCGATGCCAACACCGTGGCCGTGGTCGACGCCATCAAGGCGGCCCTGCCTCGCCTGGTGCAGCAGATGCCTGGCTCGGTGAACGTAAGCGTGGTGAACGACCGCTCGAACTCCATTCGCGAGTCGATCCACGACGTGCAGTTCACGCTGGCGCTGACGGTGGCGCTGGTGGTGATGGTGATCTTCCTGTTCCTGCGCCGCGCGGCGGCCACGCTGATCCCCACCGTGTCGCTGCCGATCTCGCTGATCGGCACGGTGGCGCTGATGAAGGCGTTCGGCTACAGCCTCGACAACGTGTCGCTGCTGGCCATCACGCTGGCCGTGGGCCTGGTGGTGGACGATGCCATCGTGATGCTGGAAAACATCGTGCGCCATATCGAAGAAGGCGTGCCGCCGCTGAAGGCCGCGCTGGTGGGCTCGCGCGAAATGGGCTTCACGATCCTGTCGATCTCGATCTCGCTGGTGGCCGTGTTCATCCCGATCTTTTTCATGCCGGGCGTGATCGGCCTGCTGTTCCACGAGTTCGCGGCCGTGGTGTCGCTGTCGATCCTGGTGTCGGCGCTGGTCTCGCTCACGCTGATCCCGATGCTCTGCGCGCGCTTCCTGTCGGCCGAGAACGTGCCGGTGGACGAATCGCAGCATGCCTATGGCGACCATCCGCACGGCGCGCCGGCGCACCACGTGCCGCAGCAGCGCACGCTGGGCATGCGCAGCACCCAGTGGTTCGAGGACCTGTTCGAGTGGACGCTGCACAAGTACGCGCGCGGGCTGGACTGGTGCCTCGCGCATCGCCGCGTGGTGCTGGGCGTGGCGGGGCTGACGTTCGTGCTGACGGCCGTGCTGTTCGTGAAGATTCCCAAGGGCTTCTTCCCCGAGGAAGACATCGGCCAGATCCAGGTGAACGCCGAAGGGCCGCAGGACATTTCGTTCGACGCGATGTCCGAGCGCCTGCGCGACGCGGCTGAGCGCATCCGTGCGAACCCGGCCGTGAAGAGCGTGGTGGCGTCGATTGGCGGCGGCCCGTCGCCGGCCATCAACACGGGCCGCATGTTCGTGGAACTGAAGCCGCTGGGCCAGCGCCCGAAGATGCCGCAGGTGGTGGAATCGCTGCGCCGCGATGTGTCCGGCGTGCCGGGCCTGCAGGTCTACTTCTCGCCGGTGCAGAACCTGCGCCTGGGCGGCCGGCAGAGCAAGAGCCGCTACCAGTACACGCTGCAGAGCGTGAAGCCCGGCCAGTTGCAGGAGTACAGCGACAAGCTCATGGCGAAGATGCGCGCCGAGCCGGTGTTCCGCGACGTCACCAGTGATTCGCAGCAGTCGGGCCTGGAAGCCCAGCTGACGATCGACCGCGACAAGGCCAACGCGATGGGCGTGCAGATGCAGGACGTGCGCGCCGCGCTGTACACGGCCTTCGGCGAGCGCCAGGTGTCCACGATCTACACGCCGATCGACAACTACTACGTGATCCTGACCGCGGCCGACGTCGACCGCGTGGACGAGACCGCCTTCTCGAAGCTTTACGTGCGCAGCAAGACCGGACAGATGGTGCCGGTGTCGGCGTTTGCCACCACCGAGCGCCGCGTGGGGCCGATCGCGGTGAACCACCAGGGGCAGCTGCCGTCGGTGACGGTGTCGTTCAACCTCGCGCCGGGCGCGCCGCTTGGCGACGCGTCGAAGCTGATGGAACGCTTCAGCCGCGAGATCGAGATGCCGGCGTCGATCTTCACCAGCTGGGGCGGCGACGCGGCCGTGTTCCAGTCGTCGCAGGCCACGCAGGTGGTGCTGCTGATCGCGGCCATCGCGGTCATCTACACGCTGCTGGGCGTGCTCTACGAGAGCTACATCCACCCGCTGACGATCCTGGCGGGCCTGCCATCGGCCGCCATCGGCGCGCTGCTGACGCTGTTCATCTTCAACGTCGAGCTGTCGCTGATCGCCACGATCGGGGTGCTGATGCTGATCGGTATCGTGAAGAAGAACGCGATCATGATGATCGACTTCGCGCTGGCGGCGCAGCGCGAGCAGGGCATGCACCCGGCACGGGCCATCCGCCAGGCCTGCCTGCTGCGCTTCCGGCCGATCATGATGACCACCTTCGCGGCTGTGATGGGCGCGCTGCCGCTGGCACTGGGCCTGGGCGCCGGCGCGGAACTGCGCCAGCCGCTGGGCCTGGCCGTGGTGGGCGGCCTGCTGTTCTCGCAGGTCATCACGCTGTTCATCACGCCGGTGATCTACCTGGCGCTGGACCGCTATTCGGGCAACGGCCCGCTGCAGATCGACTCGGAAGGCAACGCACTGGACGTGCGTCAGCCGGAAGCGGTAACGCACTGAGCGTGGACATCCGGCCGTGGCGCCCCGCATGCTTGGCGCGGCGGCGGGGTGCGCTACTGCGCGTTGGCGGTATCCGGACAAAGAATGCGTCGATTGAATTCGCGCCGTAGGCTATTCTTCGTGTTGATATATACGAAGACGCTCGACCATGACTCCTACTTTGCTTGAAACCCTGATGTACGACGTCGGCCAGTTGTTCCTGTACCCGACGCTGGTTCTGATCGGGCTGCTGTTCCTGTATGCGTTCTGGGCGCTGGGCGACTTCGCGATGCAGGCCTGGCTGCGGGGGCGCCATGCGATGGAGACGGGGCGCGGGTATCCGCTGGTCGCCTGGGCGCGCCGCCACAAGGTCAGCCATCCCGACGCGCTCGACGTGACCGCGCACAAGCTGCTGGAGCGCCCGCGCATTGCCACACGCGTGGCGCCGATGCTGGGCCTGGTGGCCACGATGATTCCGATGGGGCCGGCGCTCAAGAGCCTGTCCGGCGGCAACCTGGCCAACGTGGGCGAGAACCTGACCATCGCGTTCTCCGCGGTGATTCTGGCGCTGATCGCGGCCAGCATCACGTTCTGGGTGGTCAACGTGCGCCGCCGGTGGCTGGCCGAGGAACTGGTGTGGCTGGGGCAGTCGAAGCCGCAGTGGGAGTCCGAGGCATGAAGTTCCTCGAGGAGAGCGAAGCCGACGACCCCATCCTGTCGGTGGTCAACCTGATCGACGTGTTCCTGGTGGTGATCGCGGCGTTGCTGGTAACCATCGCGCAGAACCCGCTCAATCCCTTCACGCACAACGACGTCACGATCATCACCAATCCGGGCAAGCCGAACATGGAAATCGTGTCGCGCCAGGGCGAGAAGGTGGTGCGCTACCAGGCCAGCGGCCAGGTAGGCAGCGGCGACGGCATCAAGGCCGGCGTGGCGTACCGGATGAAGGATGGCTCGATGGTCTACGTGCCCGAAACGCCGGCCGTCAGCAACCACGCCACCAACGCCGCCAACCCCGCCAACCTCCCGCAGGCCCGAATGAAACCGGAACCCGCCCGCCCATGATGCGCTCCCTGACCTGTATCGCCACGGTGGCACTGGCAGCAACGCTGGTCGCCGGCTGCGCGACCTCCCCCATCGCGCCCAGCACGCCCAGCACGCCCACCACGCCCCCGTCATCCCCGTCGCCACAGGCCGTGAGCCAGCAGTTCGCTGGCAAGTCCTACGTGTTGCTCGGCGAGGTGCACGACAACGCCGCCGCGCAGCAGCAGCGGCTGCAGGCGCTGTCGCGCGCGGTGGAGGCCGGCTGGCGTCCTGCCATCGCGATGGAGCAGTTCGATCGCGAACGCCAGCCCGATATCGATCGCGCGCGCCGCGAGCGTCCGCGCGACGCCAACTACCTGATCGCGCAGGCCGGCAGCAAGGCCGGCTGGGACTGGACGCTGTACCAGCCCGTGGTGGCGCTGGCCCTGCAATACGACCTACCCTTGCTGGCGGCAAACCTGTCGCGCGCCGATGCCGCGAAGATCGTGCGCGGCGGCTATGGCGACGTGTTCGCGAAAGACCAGCAGGCTGCGCTGGGCCTCGATGCGGCGCTGCCAGCGGATATCGTGACGGCACAGACGGCCGTGCTCGATGCCGGGCACTGCGGACACTTCCCGAAGACGATGCTGCCCGGCATGCTGAGCGCGCAGGCCGCGCGCGATGCGGTGATGGCGCAGACGCTGCGCCCCTACGCCAGCCGTGGCGCGGTGCTGATCGCCGGCAACGGCCACGTGCGGCGCGACATCGGCGTGCCGCGCTGGCTGTGGGACGCGGGCAACAACAGCGTGCTGAGCGTGGGCTATATCGAAACGGATTCGCCCGCCACGGGCTTCGACGCGGTGGTACGCGTGCCGCCCAGGGAGCGCGACGATCCGTGCAAGGATGCGGTAATGGGGAAGCCGATGAGGTAATGCGCTTTGGCTTCCCATTGTTTTCTCCCCTCTCCCACGCGTGGGAGAGGGGCCGGGGGAGAGGGCGTGGCGGTTCAAATTGCCACACGTCGTACTTGAGACGCCCGCCCCTCTCCCCGCCCCTCTCCCGCATGCGGGAGAGGGGAGAAAACAGCAGCGGGAAAAAAATCCCTCAGCCCTGCAGTTCCACCAGCGCAAAATCCAGTTCCGCTCGCAATCCCCTGCCCTGCGTGGCATCGCGTAGCGTCACCTTGCCGCCGAAGCGCGCCGCCATCTCGCGCGTGATGGCCAGGCCCAGCCCCGAGCCGGGCTCGGTATTTTCCACGCGGCGGTAGAACCGTGCGAAGACCTTTTCGCGTTCGTTCTCGGGAATGCCCGGGCCATCGTCTTCCACCACCAACAGCGCGCGGCCGTCGCGGCGCGCGGCGGACAGCGTGATGCGGCTGCCGCGTCCCGAGTACTGGATGGCGTTGTGCACGAGGTTGGCCAGCGCCTCGCGCAGCAGCGCCGCGTCGGCGCGCACCGGCAGGGTCAGGCCGGCGGGGCGTTCCCAGCCGAAATCCTGCTGCTTGCCGCGTGCCAGGGGCAGGTAGTCCAGCGCCACGTGCTCGGCCACCGTTACCGCGTCGATCACGCCGGCTTCCTCGTCGGGCGTGGCGCCGTCGCGCGCGGGCTGGCGCACGCGCGCCAGCGCCAGCAACTGGTTGGTCAGGCGCGCCGCCTGCTCCAGCTGCGTGACAATGCCACCCACCGCTTCGGCCGCAGCTTCGCGCGGGGCATCGTGCGCGGGGCTGTCATGGCGCATCTGCAACTGGCGCTGCGCGAACTCCGCCTGCGTCTTGAGGATGGCCAGCGGCGTGCGCAGCTGGTGGGCGGCATCGGCGATGAACTGCGCCTGCGACTGCGCCATCGCCTCGGAGCGCGACACGTGCACGTTCACGGCATCGACGAGCGGGCGCACTTCCACGGGCACCACGTCGAACGCCAGCGGCGTGAGATCCTCGGGCGAGCGGGCGCGTACGTCGTCGCGTACCCGTTGCAGCGGCTTGAGCACGTAGGTGATGCCGCCGACGAGGATAAGGGCCGACAGCACGATTAGCGCGATGTCGCGCAGCAGCGCGCTGCGCCAGACATTGCCGATCAGCGCCGCACGCGGCTCGGCGGTTTCTGCCACCTGGATGATCACGCGCATGTTGGCGTCGGGCCGATAGATCGGCCGGGCCATCGCCGCAATGCGCACCGGATCGCCGTGATAGTCGGCGTCGTAGAAGCGCGGCACGTTGTTGGCGAGCGTGCCCTTGGGCAGCGGCAGGTCGTCGTAGCCGGTCACCGTCTCGACGCTGCCCATGCGCTCCATCGACACGCGATAGAACACGTGGGTTTGCGCGGCCGTCTCGAACATTTCCATCGCGGCGTCGGGCAGCGTGAGCTGCACGCTTTCGCCGGCCATGCCGATGGCGTTGTCGATGGTGCGCACCGAGCCGTAGAGCGAACGGTCGTAGGCGGTATTCGCCGCGTCGCGCAGCGTGCCGTAGGTGAACCAGGTGTCGGCGGCCATCATCAGCGCCAGCGCGGGCACCAGCAGTATCAGCAGCTGGCGGCGCAGGCTGCCGCGCAGCCACAGCCGCACCGGCAGCCGTGCGCGCTGGCGCAGGTGGCGACGCCACATGTCAGGCTCCGGTCCCGGGCGTCTTGCCTGTGTTGCCTGTGTTGCCTGTGTTGCCTGCGTGGCCTCCACCAGAAGCGTCGGACGCCTCGGGCTCCAGCAGATAGCCGAAGCCGCGCAGCGTGACGATGGTCACGCCGTGGCCGGTTAGCTTCTTGCGCAGGCGATAGACCAGCACCTCGATGGCGTCGGGGCTGACATCGGCGTCGAGCGAGAACACCTTGTCCAGCAACTGCGCCTTGGTCAACGGCTGGCCGCTGCGCGCCAGCAGCGCGCCCAGCAGCGTCGATTCGCGCGGCGTGAGCGATAGCGGCGCGCCATCGAGCGTGAAGCTGCGCGTCTCGCCATCGAACACCAGCGTGCCGCATTGCAGGCGCGGATGCGCGCGGCCACGGCTGCGGCGGATCAGTGCGAGGATGCGGGCTTCGAGTTCGGCGATGGCGAACGGCTTCGGCAGGTAGTCGTCGGCGCCCAGGTTCAGGCCGCGCACGCGTTCGTCGAGCGTGTCCTGCGCGGTGAGGATCAGCACCGGCGTGCGGTCGTCGCGTCCGCGCATGGCCTTGAGCACCGCCAGGCCGTCCTTGCCCGGCAGGCGCAGGTCCAGCACCACGGCGTCGTATTCCTCGGCCGTCAGGCGGGCTTCGGCCTGCAGGCCGTCGGCAACGTGCTCGATGACGAATCCGCCCTGTTCGAGCGCGCGTGCCACCCAGCGGGCCAGTTCCACTTCGTCTTCCACCAGCAGGATGCGCATGCCGGACCTCCTCCGCCCTCTTGTCTCTTATTGCGTGTCTCGCGGCACCGCCCGTGCGTGCCGCGGGCGCCTATAATACCCCCGCCCTGCCCGCCGGTGTCCGCCGGCGTGACCCGCCGTTCCGCACCTCCGATTCCGTGTCCATCGCGCCCCCTTCCCTGACGGATTCCTGCAATCGCGCTCGGCGCCAGCTGCTGCTGGCGGCCGGTGCCGTGGCCGTCGGCGCGCCCGCGCTGGCGCAGCCCGCGCCGCGTGTGCCCGAGGGCTATCCGGGCGACTATGCCGACCTGATCGCGGCGGCGCGGCGGGAAGGGGCGGTGACGGTCTATGCGTCCACCGATCTCGAAGTCGTGCAGCCCCTGATCGACGGGTTCGAGGCGCGCTATCCCGGCGTGCGCGTGCGCTATGAAGACCTCAACACGCTGGAGCTGCATGAGCGGTTCCTGGCGGAAAGCGCGCGCCTCGGATCGACCCCGCCGGTGCAGCCGGCCCGCGACACGGCGTTCGCCGACGTGCTGTGGAGCACGGCCATGGACCTGCAGATCAAGCTCGTCAACGATGGCCATGCGCAGCGCTACGACTCGCCCGAGCGCGCGGGCCTGCCCGGCTGGGCGGTCTGGCGGGACGAAGCGTGGGGCACCACCTTCGAGCCCGCGGTCATCGTGTACAACCGCAAGCATTTTGCGCGGTCGCACGTGCCCGGCAGCCGCAGCGGGCTGGCGCGCCTGCTGCAGGAGCACGCGCCGCAGTGGCGCGGCAAGGTGGTGACGTACGACGTGGAGCGATCGGGGGTGGGCTATCTGCTGGCGCAGCAGGATGCGCGCATGGGCAGCGAGTTCTGGTACCTGGCGCAGGCGCTGGGCCGCGCGCAGGTGCAGCTGTCGTCGTCCACGGGCGAGATGGTGGAGCGCATTGCGAGCGGCGAGCTGGTGCTGGGCTACAACCTGCTGGGGTCCTACGCGTTGTCGCTGATGGAGCGCGGTGCCGGCATCGGCGTGATCGCGCCGCGCGACTATACGCTGGTGATGTCGCGCGTGGCGTTCATCGCGCGCCGTGCGCCACGGCCCAACGCCGCGCGCCTGTGGCTGGACTACCTGCTTTCGCGCGAGGGCCAGGCGCTGCTGGGCCAGTCCACATCGCAGCTCTATACGATCCGTACCGATACCGACAGCGCGCACACGGCCAATGCGCTGGCCGAGCGGCTTGGCTATGCGCTCAAGCCGATCAGCGTGGGTCCGGGGCTGCTGGCCGCGCAGGACGCGCTGCGCAAGAAGGCATTCCTTGCGCGCTGGCGCGAGGCGCTGAAGGGATAGGCGTCAGACCACCACGGCCTGCGGGCGCTCGCACAGCGCTGCCATCTCGGCGTCGAGCGGCGCCATCGGGCGCGGCACATAGCCATGGCGCAGCGCGGGCGACAGCCGCAACGTGTCGACAAAGGCGTCGGCCAGGCGCTCGGCCTGGTGGTTCAGTTCGAAATCGGTCGGCGAAAACAGCCAGTGGGCCAGCACGCCGCCAATCGCGGCATGGAAGGCATTCACGGCGAGGTCGAGATCGAGGTCCGCCGGCAGCTGGCCGCGCTCCATGGCCAGGCGCAGATGTTCGCGCATCTTGACCGTGCCGTCCTGGTGAGACTGGCGCTGGCGCTCGAAGATGGCGCCGTTGTCCTCCACCATCTCGCACTTGTGGAAAATGATCTCGAAGACGCGGCGCCACTGCGGGTTGGTGACGGTCTGGCGGAACACGAAGGCGCAGATGTCGCGAATCGCGCCCAGCGGGTCTTCCTGCTGGGCCAGCCGCTCGGGCGCGCACAGCGCTTCCACGGGCAGGTTGACGCGGTCGCACATGGCGGCAAACACGTCGCTCTTGTTCTTGAAATGCCAGTAGATTGCGCCGCGCGTGACACCGGCCGCCTCGGCAATGTCCGCCAGCGACGGACGTGCCACGCCGCGGGCGTGGAACACGGTCTCCGCCGCATCCAGAATCCGGTTGCGCGTTTCCAGCGCTTCTTCCTTGGTACGTCTGACCATTTCCTCTTTCCCCCATGGCCAGTTGGATGGCCATCCGGGTCTCTCGTGGTGTCCTCGCCGCACAGGGGCCGCGAGGCCTTTATGTGTTCATTGCCCAGTGGCACTGGCGGGCCGCATCGTACCTTGAATGGAACAATCGTGCTGCCAGGGCCGGAACATTCCAATGCACGCAATAGGTGCCAAGTGTTGCTAACTGCCTAAATTTGCAATCGGCTCTTACATACATGCGCGAATGTATCTATACTACGCGCTTGCCCGGAATTCGGCCAAGCATTGGCGTGATTCTGATCACCACCGAGTCCCGCCGCCGGCATCCATTACGTCTCAAGCATCACTTTTGGCCGCCATACCCCGTCCCCGGAGTGTGGCCGTTCCCAGTTCATGTTGGGTGCGTCTGGCCGATCTCAAATTGTCATATGGGGTTATCGATGAGGAAGTCCCAACGTATCCGTTGCGTCGCCGCCGCAGCTGCCGTCATGGCCGCGGCCCTGGGGTTGTCCGCCTGTGGTCAGAAGGCGCCCCAGGGCGGCGCGATGCCGCCGCCGGAAGTGGGTGTGGTCACCGTCACGCCGTCTGCCGTTGCCGTCGTCAATGAACTGCCGGGCCGCCTGGAAGGTGTGCGCACCGCCGAAGTGCGGGCACGCGTGGAAGGCATCGTGCTGTCGCGCAACTACACCGAGGGCGGTGAAGTGAAGGCGGGACAGGTGCTGTTCCGCATCGATCCGGCCCCGTACCAGGCGCAACTGGCATCGGCCAAGGCCCAGCTGGAGCGCGCCGAAGCCAATGCCGTGTCCGCGCGCCAGAAGGCCGAGCGCTACAAGCCGCTGGTAGCCGTGAACGCGGTCAGCAAGCAGGAGTACGACGACGCCGTGGCCGCCGCCGGCCAGGCCAATGCCGATATCGCCGCCGCCAAGGCGGCCGTGACCACCGCGCAGATCAACCTGGGCTACACCACGGTGACGTCGCCGATCTCGGGCCGCGTGGGCCGGGCCCTGGTAACCGAGGGCGCGCTGGTCGGCAAGGGCGAGGCCACCAAGCTGGCCACCGTCGAGCAGGTGGACCCGATCTGGGTCACGTTCACCCAGCCTGCCTCTGAAGTGGCGCGCCTGCGCGCCGCCATCGAGTCGGGCAAGGTCAAGGGCGTGAACGGCGGTGCCAGGGTGCATCTGTTCCCGCAGGCGGACGACAAGGAATACGGCGCCACCGGCAAGCTGCTGTTCTCGGACATGACGGTGGACCCGACCACCGGTGCCATCACGCTGCGTGCCGAATTCCCGAATCCGAAGCGCGAGCTGCTGTCCGGCACCTTCGTGCGCGTGAAGATCGAACAGGGCATCGACGAGAACGCCCTGACCGTGCCGCAACGCGCCCTGATCCGCAGCGCCCAGGGCGCCAGCGTGCTGGTGGTGGGCGCCGACGGCAACGTGGCCGCGGTGCCGGTGAAGGCGCCGCAGGCCATCGGCGATCGCTGGATCGTGACCGAGGGCCTCAAGGGTGGCGAGAAGGTGATCGTGGAAGGCCTGCAGAAGGTGCGACCCGGTGCACCGGCCAAGGCGGTGCCGTTCCAGGCCCCGAAGACGGCCGAGGTGCCGGCCTCCGGCGCCACCGCGCAGGGCGCCAAGCCCGAGGCGGCCAAGGACGCCAAGGCCGACGAGAAGTCCCCGGCCAAGCAGGGCTGATGCGGACCTTCGACACGAATTAACAGGGAGCCAGATTCATGGCGAAGTTTTTTATCGACCGGCCGGTGTTCGCGTGGGTGCTCGCGCTGATCATCGCGCTGGGCGGGGTGCTGGCGATCACGCAGTTGCCGATCGCGCAGTATCCCAATATCGCCCCGCCGATCATCACGGTGTCCACCACCTATCCGGGTGCGTCGGCCAAGACGATCGAGGATTCGGTGATCACGCCGATCGAGCAGGAGCTCAACGGCGCGCCCAACCTGCTCTATTACGAATCGCAGAGTGAATCGTCCGGCCTGGCCACGATCAACATCTCGTTCGCGCCCGGCTCGAATGCCGACCTGAACTCCGTGGAAGTGCAGAACCGGCTCAAGCGCGTGGAAGCGCGCCTGCCGTCGGAAGTGCGCCAGCAGGGGGTGAGGGTCGACAAGGCCGGCAACAACTACATGATGTTCATCACGGTCTCGTCGAAGTCGGGCAAGTCCGACGCGATCGAACTCGGCAACTTCGTCTCGGCACAGGTGGTGGACTCCATCCGCCGCGTGCCCGGCGTGGGCGCCGCCGATCTGTTCGGCACCGAGTACGCGATGCGCATCTGGCTGGATCCGGCCAAGCTGACCGGCTTCAACCTGACGCCGCTGGATGTGACGGCCGCCGTGTCGGAGCAGAACATCCAGGTGGCCGTGGGTGAACTCGGCGGTACGCCGTCGCCGCGCGGCACCGAGCTGAACGCCACGGTCAACACCGAAAGCCGGCTGACCACGCCCGAGCAGTTCGCTAACATCCTGCTGCGCGTGAATCCGGACGGCTCGTCGGTACGCATCAAGGACGTGGGTCATGTGGAGCTGGGCGGCGCCGACTACTCGACGCTGGCCCGCATCAACAGCAAGCCGGCCTCGGCCATCGCCATCAAGCTGGCGCCCACCGGCAACGCGCTGGCCACGGCCACCGCCGTGCGCGCGAAGATGGAAGAGCTGCAGCGCTTCTTCCCGCCCGACTACGAATTCAGCATCCCCTACGACACCTCCGCGTTCGTGAAGATCTCGATCGAGGAAGTGGTCAAGACGCTGCTGGAAGCCGTGGTGCTGGTGTTCCTGGTGATGTACCTGTTCCTGCAGAACTTCCGCGCCACGCTGATTCCCACGCTGGTGGTGCCGGTGGCGCTGCTGGGCACGTTCGGCGCCATGCTGGCGTTCGGCTTCTCGATCAACGTGCTGACAATGTTCGGCATGGTGCTCGCGATCGGTATCCTGGTGGACGATGCGATCGTGGTGGTGGAGAACGTCGAGCGCATCATGAGCGAGGAAGGTCTCTCGCCGCGTGAAGCCACGCGCAAGGCCATGGGCCAGATCACCGGCGCCATCGTCGGCATCACGCTGGTGCTGACCGCCGTGTTCATCCCGATGGCGTTCTTCTCGGGCTCGGTGGGCAACATCTATCGCCAGTTCTCGCTGTCGCTGATCTCGTCGATGGCGTTCTCGGCCATCCTGGCGCTGACGCTGACGCCGGCCCTGTGCGCGACGCTGCTCAAGCCGGTGGAGGCGGGCCATCACCACGAGAAGAAGGGCTTCTTCGGCTGGTTCAACCGTACCTTTGCCACGGCGTCGAGCGGTTACCAGGGCCTGGTGGCGCGCATCCTCAAGCGCTCGGGCCGTTACCTGATCATCTATGCGTTGATCATCGCGGGCGTGGTGGTGCTGTTCCAGCGCCTGCCGTCGTCGTTCCTGCCCGATGAAGACCAGGGCTACATGATCACCGTGGTGCAGCTGCCCACGGGCGCCACGCAGGAGCGCACGATCGGCGTGCTCAAGCAGATCGAGGACTACTACCTCCAGAAGGAGTCGAAGGTGGTAGACCAGATGATCACGGTGGCGGGCTTCTCGTTCTTCGGCCGCGGCCAGAACGGCGGTATCGCGTTCGTGCGACTGAAGGACTGGAAGGAGCGTCCGGGTGCGGACCAGACCGCGCAGGCGCTGGTGGGCCGTGCGTTCGGCACGCTGTCGTTCATCAAGGACGCGATCATCTTCCCGCTGAACCCGCCGGCGATTTCGGAACTCGGCAACTCGTCGGGCTTCGACTTCCGCCTGCAGGATCGTACCGGCCAGGGCCACGCCAAGCTGATGGAAGCGCGCAACATGATGCTGGGCATGGCGGCGCAGTCGCCGGCGCTGCAGGGCGTGCGGCCGGAAGGCCAGGAAGATGCGCCGCAGCTGCGGATCGACATCGACCGCGAGAAGGCGCGTGCGCTGGGCGTGACGGTGGCGGACATCAACGCCACGCTGTCGATCGCGTTCGGCTCCTCGTACGTGAACGACTTCATCTACGAAGGCCGGGTGCGCCGCGTGATCGTGCAGGCCCAGGGCGAAGACCGCCTGCTGCCCGATGACCTGAGCAAGCTGCGCGTGCGCAATGCCAATGGCGACATGGTGGCGTTTGCCGCGTTCTCGACGTCGCAGTGGATCATGGGTTCGCCGCGCCTGGAGCGCTACAACGGCATGCCGGCCGTGAAGCTGGCCGGCCAGGCCGCGCCGGGCAAGTCCACCGGCGAGGCCATGCGCGTGATGGAAGAAAACTTCGCGAAGCTGCCGCCGGGCTTTGGCTACGAGTGGTCGGGCCAGTCGTACGAAGAGCGCCTGGCCGGTTCGCAGGAACCGATCCTGTACACGCTCTCGCTGATCATCGTGTTCCTGTGCCTGGCCGCGCTCTACGAGAGCTGGTCGATCCCGGTGGCGGTGCTGCTGGTGGTGCCGCTGGGCGTGATCGGCGCGCTGCTGGGTGTGACGCTGCGCGGCATGCCCAACGACGTGTACTTCAAGGTGGGCCTGATCGCCACGATCGGCCTCTCGGCGAAGAACGCCATCCTGATCGTGGAATTTGCCAAGGACCTGCAGGCCCAGGGCCGCAGCCTGGTGGATGCCACGCTGGAAGCGGTGCACCTGCGGTTCCGCCCGATCCTGATGACGTCGATGGCGTTCATCCTGGGCGTGCTGCCGCTGGCCATCTCCACCGGTGCGGGCTCGGGCAGCCAGCGCGCCATCGGTACGGGCGTGATGGGCGGCATGATCACGGCAACGGTGCTGGCCATCTTCCTGGTGCCGGTGTTCTTCGTGGTGGTGCGCGGCCGCTTCAAGGGCAGCAAGGCCCAGCACGACCGCGAACAGGCACGCCTGGAAGCCAGCCACAAGGAAATCTGACATGACGAAGACTTTGACCACATTGCTGCTGGTGGCCGGGGTACTGACGGGCTGCACGCTGGCGCCGCACTACGACCGCCCCGCCGCCCCGGTGGCGGGCAGCTACCCGGCCGCGCCGGACGGCTACGCCTCGGCGGAAGTGAAGACCGGTGAAACGCGCGACGCCACCAACATCGGCTGGCGCGAGTTCTTCACCGACCCGCGCCTGCAGACGCTGATCGCCACTGCGCTGGAGAACAACCGCGACCTGCGCACGGCGGCCTTGCGTATCGAGGAAGCGCGCGCGCAGTACCGCATCCAGCGCGCCGACCTGCTGCCCACCGTGAACGGCAACGCGAGCTTCCAGCGCGGCCGCTTCTCGGGCGCCACGTCGGGCGTAGACCAGTCGTTCACGGGCAACATCTACCAGGTGGGGCTGTCGGTCACGCAGTGGGAGCTGGACTTCTTCGGCCGCGTGCGCAGCCTGTCGAATGCCGCGCTGGCGCAGTACCTGGCCACCGAGGAAGCCCATCGCGCCGCGTACATCTCGCTGGTGTCCGAGGTTGCCAAGTCCTACCTGGCCGAGCGCGCCGCCGCCGAGCAGTACGACCTGGCGCGCGAGACGCTGGAAGCGCGCCAGAGCACGTACGACCTGGCGAAGAAGCGTTTCGATGCCGGGGCCACGTCGGCCTTGGACCTGCGCGACAACGAGTCGCTGGTGGCGCAGGCCCGCGTGGCCGCCGCGCAACTGGCGCGCCAGCGTGCGCAGGCCCAGAACGCGCTCGAAGTGCTGGTGGGCAAGCCGATTGCCGAAATCCAGAACCTGCCGGCGCCGATGCGGCTGTCCGACGAACGCATCATCAGCGATATTCCCGAGGGCCTGCCTTCGGACCTGCTGACGCGCCGCCCGGACATTCGTCAGGCGGAGCAGGAACTGCTGTCGGCCAACGCCAACATCGGCGCGGCGCGCGCGGCGTTCTTCCCGCGCATCACGATGACGGCCAATGCGGGCAACATCAGCACGTCTTTCACGAACCTGTTCGACAACGGTGCCGGTGTCTGGTCGTTCTCGCCGCAGCTGACGCTGCCGATCTTCGACTACGGCCGTAACCTGGCGAACCTGGACGTGTCCAACGTGCGCAAGAACATCCAGATCGCCAACTACGAGAAGACGATCCAGACCGCGTTTGCCGAAGTGGCCGATGCGCTGGTGGCACGTGGCACGCTTGAAGAGCAGGTGGCGGGCCAGGAGCAGCAGCGCAACGCCGAGGCCGCGCGCTACGAGCTGTCGCGCCTGCGCTTCCGCAGTGGCGTGGCGAGCTATCTGGACGAGCTCGATGCGCAACGCCAGCTGTTCTCGGCGGAGCAGGCGCTGGTGCAAGCGCGGCAGTTGCGCCTGACCAATGCAATCGACCTGTATCGCGCGCTGGGCGGCGGGCTGAACGAAACGGGCGGCGCGGCGCAAACCACCACGCAGTGATGCGTGGTTGCCCTTCTCCCGCATGTGGGGGGAGGGCGCGCCAAGCGCGCGATCCAAATCAAAGGGCGAGGCCTTACCGGCTTCGCCCTTTGTTTTTTCGCTGCCCTACCGCCGGCGCGGCTGCATCAGAACTTGTACGTCGCCGCCAGGAAGAACACCAGCGGGTTCGGCCGCAGCGTGGTCTTCGACGTCGACAGCACGGTGCCGTCAGACGCCTTGATGGTCATCGTCGATTCCGACTTCAGCGGGATGTAGGTGACGGCGCCGGTCACGCCCCAATGCTCGTTGAAGTTGTAGGTGCCGCCGATATTGAAGATCGGCGCCCACGACGACGAGGCATCGGCACTGACCGAGGTCGGCCCCGGAATGCCGGCACCGGCGGCCAGGATGGCGCCGAGGTTGTTGTTCACCGATTCGGCGAAGGCCGGATTCACCCGGATGTCGGTGAAGAAGTTGTACGAGACCCCAATGCCGACGAACGGCCGGAATGCCACGCCCGGCGAGCGGAAGTGGTACTGCACCATGGCCGCCGGGCTCCACTGCCGCGCCCGCGTGATGATCGGATTCAGCGACGGGTCTCCCAGGCTCTGATGCCCCAGCGCGCCGGCCGGCCCGGGCGGAATCAGTTCGCCATGGCCGTAGATCTTGAATTCGGGCGGAATGCCACCCACGGCCGTGATTGCGATGTGGTCGGTGACGAAGTGGCTGAACGTCAGGCCCAGCGTATCGGCGTTCGACGACGACAGGCCACTGCCCGGCGCCTGGAAGGTGGACGGCAGCCCCAGCGGGTAGTTGATCGGCACGTCCACCACGTTGGTGGTGAGCGGGCCACTGGTGCCGAAGGTCTGGATGTGGAACCAGCCGGCGGACACCACGTTGTCGCCCGCCTTCTGCGCGAAGGCGGGAGCACTCACGGCGAGGGCGGCAAAGGTGGCCGCCAGCGCAATCCAGCGCGCGGGGGCGCGGCGCTTGTTCTGCATGGTTGTCTCCCCTTGTTGTTATTCGACGAACGCGCCGATCGTGAAGTACGGGCTGCCGTTGCGTGATTCCAGGAAGCCGAACACGCCGCCCGTGAACATCAGCTTGCCGGTGATGCCGGGCGTGCCTTCCTTGCGCGTGGTGGTGACGATGCCGGGCGTGGTCTGCGAGAAGTCGAGCTTCAGCGCTATGGCGCGCGTGGCGTCCGACGCGTGGAACGGGTCGAGCATTGCGGCGTCGGCGCCCACCAGCGCAGTGGTCTTGTATTCGAACGCGCTGTCCACGCCGACATATTCGCCATTGACCGTGCCCTGCGTGGCGGAGACCGCCGGCGCCATCATGCCGATGCCGATTTCATCGTCGGCGCCCAGCGGCAACGCGTCGGCGCTGGCATAGCCCACGCGGATCATCACCGGCACCAGCGCCCCGCGCAGCTTGCCCACGATCAGGTAGGCACGGCCCATCACGCCACCGATGTTCGGCGGCTGCTCGCCTTCGTAGTTGGTGGAGAGCAGCGTGCCGTTGGCCTGCGGCGCGAACTTGTTGCCCTTCTGCTTGCAGGTGCCGCCGGTCTTGTTGTCGCAGACCGTGAACGAGCCGTCCGCCGCCAGCGACATGCGGTAGTCCTGCGCCACCTGCGCAAAGCCCTTCGACGGAATTTCGTGGAAGCCCGAGCCGTTGTAGAGGCCCGCCACCTTGCCCAGGTCGGTCTCGGTCTGCGCGAAGCCGATGAACTGGAAGTACGGGAACGTGGTGTCGGGCACCGCGCCGCCGCCCAGCAGGCCATTGAACTGGATGCGCGCGCCCGGAATGGTGCCGCCCATCACGCCTTCGCCGAGGAACAGCTTGGCCGGGCGCGCCGGATCGAGGCTGGCCCCCTGCAGCACGAACGCGCACTGGTTCAGCTTGTTGGTGGGCAGCGCGGTTTCCTGCACCAGCGTGCCCGTCATCACGTTCTTGCCGTCCGTGGGGTCCGAGCGCGTGGGCGATACCGTGCCCGTGGTGCGGGGTACCGACGAGTCGAGGAACGTTACGGCCCAGGTCATCTTCGTGGTGTCGATCTGCACCTTGACCAGCTCGCCGGAGCCGGTGCCGCCGAGGTACGGCGTGGAATAGTCGACCGACGCCGGGCACAGGCGCGGCGTGGCGGCCGCAGAGGGCGAGGCGGAGCCGCCGCCATCGCCACCGCCGCCGCCACAGGCGGCCAGCATGGCGACGGTGGCGATGGCGAGTGCGAGGCGGGGTGCCAGGCGTGATGCGACGCGTGGTGCGACGTGTGATGCGACGTGTGATGCGACGCGTGGTGCGCGGGACGGCCGTGCGGTGGGCGTGGCCTGCGGTTCGGTCGATTGCGGCAGCTGCATGATGGCGTCTCCTTGGGGCTTTCTTATGTATGAGGCAGGGTGCTGTGACGGGGCACCTGACGGCTGATCTATCCGCTGATCTATCGGCTGGCCACCGCGCTGACGCGGAAGACCGGGCCGCCGGCGGTGGTGAACAGGTGCGCGTAGACGGGGCCGGTGGTGATGATCGATCCGGCCTGTCCGCTGTTGTCCACCGTGCTCACCACGCCGGGCCGCGTGGCTTGCGTGAAGTCCATCTGGAACGCGCCGGTCGGCACCAGCGTGGGGTCCTGCGGATCGAGCAGCGCGCCCACGTTGTCGTGCAGCGACGATGCCGTGTACTTGAAGTCGCTGCCCGAGCCGATGTAGCCGCCCTTGAGCACGGCGGCGCTGGTGGCGGTGGTCGGCGACAGCAGCGCGATGCCCGATTCGTCGTCGACGGTCAGCCGGAAGTTCAGTGGGTCGAGATTGATGTCGGCAAAGCCCACGCGTACCAGCAGCGGAACCTGCTTGCCTTCGAGCTTGCCGACGATCAGCACGCCCTTGGCCTGGCTCGTGTTGTCCTGCAGCAGCGCGCCCTTGTAGAAGTACGGATAGGGCGACGCGTTGTTGGCATTGCCGCTTTCGAAGGCGCCATCGGCGCGCGCCGTCCACGGCTGGCCGGTGGTCTTGCATGTGCCCGAGGCTGTGGTGCAGGTGCCGTCCGCGTTGAGCGTTTCGACGGCATTCGCGGTGGCCGGCGCGAAGTTCGTACCGAACAGTTCGCCGCCCGACGGCACCAGGTGAAAGCCCAGCACGTTGTACATGCCGGCCACCTTGGCGAAGTTCGTCTCGGTCTCGGCAAACGCCAGCACCGGGTACATCGGGAAGGTGGTCGACGGAATCACGCCGATGCCACCCAGGCCCGGGTTGTCGTAGGCGATCGTGGCGCCGGGAATGCCGCCGCCGGCCACACCGTTGCCGACGAACAGGATCGGCGGGTGCGCCGGATCGATGATGGCCTGCGAGATGCCGTCGGACGCGGTGACCGTCTTCAGTTCGTACGCGCAGTTGTTTTGCGCGGCGGTGGGCAGCGGCTTGCTGGGATGGGCCATGGTGCCGGTGAACGTCACGCCGGCGCGCGTGGGCGACACCGTGTTGATCTGCTTCGGCACCGCCGACTCCAGGATCTGGATGCGATACGTGCCCTGCGTGCTGTCGAGCTGGATCTTCACGTACTCGCCCGCGCCGGAGCCGCCGGTGTACGTGGTGTTGTAGTCGAGCACGCTCGGGCAGATGGCGGCCACCGGCTGGTTCTCGGTGGGGCCGGTGGGCGTGCATGTGCCATTGGTGGCGCACTGCTGTGCCGCGGCCTGCGGCGTGGTGCCGCCGGGACTGCCGTCGCCGCCGCCGCAGGCGGACAGCGCAATGGTCAGGCTTACCCCTGCCAACGCAAAAAGGGCGCGTTGGATCGTCGACGCTTGCATGGTTGTCTCCTCGTTATCTTGACCGGCGCGCTCGCCCTTGCCGGGTCTCTCGCACAGTGGTCGGAATCTCGCGTTTCAAGCGCCTCGGCGCAATAGAGCGCTCGTTCCAAACGTGGGTGCCGCGCCGCGTACCGTTGATGGCCAAGCGCTTCGCGCCGGTGTTCAAACCGCCTGCGCAGGGAGATGTGCACACATTCAAACGGGGGTGGCGCCTGGCCGCGGCGGTTCAGAACTTGTATTCGCCGTTCGAGGGGTCGAAGGCCGACGCATCGAAGGTCTTCTTCACGGCCTTCTCGAAGACGATCTTCTCGACCATGTTGCCGTCGGCATCCCATGCGGTTTCCGCGCGTGGCCACGGATGCTTGAGGTCGAACATCAGCTGCACCTTCTTCGCGTAGTACTTCGGCGCGCCCTCGGGCAGCTCCCATGTCAGCGCCACCATGCGCACGCCCTGCTCGTGCACGATCTCCGTGCGCGCGTACTTCTCGGGCAACCCCGCGGCGCGCAGCGTCCTGGCGTCGCGCTCCAGCATCGACAGCACGAACTGGAAGCCAAGGTCGCGCACGGTATGGTTCGATTGCGATTTCGCGAGCGTGCCGTCGATGCTGGTCCAGATCGACGTGAAGCCCATGATGCCGCCCAGGTGGCCATACATCTCTTCCTTGCGCTTCGTTTCGTCGTAGATGATTTCCTGGCCCGCCTGCGCGCCGTTGGGCAGCCACTTTGCATAGAGCTGGCGCGGCAGATGGCGGTAGCGGATCATCATGCGCGCGGGCTTGTCCTGCCACTGGCCGTTGAGCCGCTCCTGGCGCGTCATCCAGTATTCGTACTCGGGATAGCGGTTGATCTCCTGGCGCGCCCACGTCAGCAACGCTTCGGGCTGCAGCGCGTCGAACACGGCCAGCACCTGCGCGTCGGGCATGGCCGCCAGCTCGCCGCTGGCAATCTGCCTGGCGAACAGCGTGGTCTGCTGGGAGGTGGGCAGGCCGTCGTACGGCGTGGGCGTGCGGTTGGCCTGCTGGGTCTGAGCTGCGGGCGCGCCTTGCGCATGGACGTCGAACAGGTTGCCGGCCGGTGCGGCCAGGAAGCCAAGCGCGCCGCCGAACGCGGCAATCACGAACATCTGCTTCATCGCGTGTCTCCAGTGTCTTGTCATGGTGTTGCGGGCAAGACGGGGCCCTCCCGCGCGTGCGGACACGGCAGGTGCATCGCGCACGGCGAACGCAGCGCGCAGCGGGTCACGCCTCGCGTGGTGCCGCGTGGCGAATCGATTTGCTGAACGTCTCGGAGTCAGTGGCGACGGGTGGGGTCGCCTGCTCGGTGGTCGACTGGCGCAACGGTCCCGGTGGAGGCCGTTGCGCCAGCACGGCTAGGTTCTGGGGCGGGTGCGCATCCAGTCATCGAGCGGATTGCTGGGGAAGGCGCAGTGCTCGCGCCGTACGGCCAGGCTGGCCGTGGCGGAGCGGTTCGCGCCTTCGTTGCGCACCGTGCGTGCGCTGCGTCGTGCGCGCCCCAGTGCGGCGGCTGCGGCGGCGGCCACCTGCTGGGCCTCGCTTTCAGCCGTGGCCGTCTGCGCCGCCATCTGTGCCTGTTCGTCGGCGTGCTGGGCGTCGCCGATTTCAAACACCTCCTGCAGCGCGCCAAGCTCGTGCGTTTCCGGCGATGGCGATTTCAGCGCGGCCACCACCATCGACGTGAGCTGGGCCAGCACCTGCGCGTCGCTCATGCGCCGGCCCTGCGTGAACGCCGGCATCAGATTGCCGAGTTCATCGCCGGCCAGCACGCCCGCCAGTGCCTTCAGCGCGAAATGCAGGCGCCAGCCAAGCTCCTGGCGCGGCACGTCGGGCAGCGCGCGCGCAAACGCTTCGAAGAAGCGTCCGAACACCGGTGCGTAGTGCCCCATCAGCCAGGACTGGATGAATGGCGAGGTATCGGAATACACGCGCCCGAGCAGGCGCAGGAACGACGGGCCACCCAGTTCGGGCTCGCGCGCCATCTGCAGCGCGGGCACGAACAGCGCACCCATCACGTGTTCGCAGCGGATCTGGTTGCCGGGCCAGCGTGCCTCGCACGCGTCCAGCAACGCAAGCCGCCTGGTGTTGAGGGGATCCAGCCGGCGGCTCAGCACCGACTGCATCATGATCTCCTTGCTCCGGAAGTGATAGTTGACAGCTGCCAGGTTGACGATGGCGCGCGACGTTACCTGTCTGAGCGACGTCGCTTCATAGCCAACCTCGATGAACAGCTTCTCGGTCGCATCGAGGATGCGAGCCTTCGTATCTCCTGCCGTGGTTTTCCCGGTCTTCATGGGGGCGTCTCTCGCTGAAAAACCGCTGTGGACCCCTGCAAAAAAAGCACTTCAAATCCACGACCGTCCGCTCCTTGCTCTATCGGCATACGGATGCTTGAAACGGTTGTAGGGAGCCTATCCAGCGCTCCGAGCGTTTCACAAGACCATTTTTCGAAGACTTGCTCTAAATTGCAAGCCCCACGTCACGTGACGTGCCGCCTGGCAGGAATCCGATCACGCCGTGATGGTCTTGTGCATCGCAGAGGCATTCTGCGCCGTCAATGCGAACACTGACAACTGGGGATTCGCACCGATGCTGGTTGGGAACAGCGAACCGTCGAAGATATAAAGGTTGGCGAGCTGGTGGTGGCGGCCCGCGCTATTCACCACACCGCGCGCAGGGTCATCGCTCATGGCGCAGCCACCCATCAGGTGCGCGGTGAACAGCAGCGCGCGAAACTTCTTCAACGGCAACTGGCCGATGGCCGCGCGCGCCTGCGGCCAGCTCGTGTAGTAGGTGGCATCGAGATGGGCGGGCCGCACGCGCCGCGCGCCCGCCGCGAACTGTGCCTCGGCCATGCTCAGATAGGCCCGGCGCACGCCGTCCCACACATAGTCGCTGACGTCATAGTCCAGCACCGGGCTGCCATCGCCGGCAATGCGCACGCGCCCGCCCGGGCTGTCGGGCACGAAGCCGTCGCGCAGCAGCGCCAGCATGGCGTTGGTATGCGGCAGCGCGGCCATTTCGCGCTTCAGGTCTTCGCCCATCGCATTGAAAACCCCCGCGCTGATGCCGGGGAACATCGGCGGCACTTCGAGCTTGTAGCCCATGGCCCCCGTGGCGCCGTCGCGCCACTGGAAATGATCCGAGGCCACCGACTGCGGCGCGCCATAATACGGATCAATTTTCTCTGGCATTTCGGCGATGCTCAAATTCACCGGATGAATAAACGTGCGCTGTCCGATGCGGTCGTGCGGATCTGGCACCCGCGAGCGCAGCAGCAAGGCGGGCGTGTTGATGGCCCCGCCGGCCGCAATCACGTATTGCGCGCGCACGGTCACGCCGATGCCGGTGGGCGTGTAGCCGTCGTGGCCGATGGCCTCGGCGGTCAGGCCGCGCACGCGCTTGCCGTCGTGGTCGAGGGTGCGCACGCGCAGCCGGTGCACCAGCGTGGCGCCATGGGCCAGCGCGCCTGGAATCGTCGATACCAGCATCGACTGCTTGGCGTTGACCGGGCAGCCCAGGCCGCAATAGCCGGCGTTCCAGCATCCCTTCACGTTGCGCGGTATCACGTGCCACTCCCAGCCGAGCGCCTCGCAACCGTGCCGCAGCACGGCGTTGTTCGGGTTCGGGTCCATCGCCCAGGGCGCCATGTTCAGGCGCGCCTCGACCTGCGCGAACCACGGCGCCATGTCGGCCTCGCCATGCCCGGTTACCGCGTGTTCGGCGGCCCAGTGCGCCAGCGTGCGCGGCGGCGTGCGGAAGCTCGACGACCAGTTCACCGTGGTGCTGCCGCCCACCGAGCGCCCCTGCAGGATCGAGATGGCGCCGTCCGACGTGGCGCGCGCCGCGGCCTCCTGGTACAGCTCGCGATAGGCGCGCGCTTCGTCCATGTCCTGGAAGCTGTTCGAGGTATGCAGCCCACCCTCTTCGATCAGCAGGACGTTGAGCCCGGCGCGGCTGAAGATTTCCGCCGCCATGCCGCCGCCCGCGCCGCTGCCGACGATGGCAAGGTCGGCGTCGAGTGTGCGCGAAGCGGTAAAGGTGGCGGCGTCGAGCACGCGCCAGCCAGACGCCATGCCGGCGCCGTAGATGTCGTCAATGGCCATGTTGGTCTCAGCTGTGGAGCGCGCGGTAGACGGCGGGGTTGGGGCCGGGATAGCCGCTGGCTTCCCAGGTATCGGGCAGCACGAAGTAGCCGACGCTGGCCAGCTTCACCAGCACCACGCCGCCGGCGTTGAGCGTGGCAAACCGGCTGCCGCGCCAGCGCGCCAGGAAGTTGCGCACTTGTTGCGGCGTGGCGGCCTCCCAGGGTGTGCGGATGCCGGCCAGCGCCCAGCGCAATGGCGTGCTGGACAACAGGTCCAGTAGCTTGCGCAGTTCCGTCTGCCCGTTCTGGCCCATCGCAGCGATCGAGCCGTCGATGTTCTTCAGCGCGGCGTCGATGCGCGCGTGGCGCTGCGCGGCGGGCATCGGTTCCAGTTCGATGGCGATGGCGGGCAGCACGGCGCGGAACAGCGCCACGTCGGCCGGCTTCAGATAGGCCAGGCCCGGTGCGGGCGGCGTGTCGGACGTGCTGCAGCCGGTCAGCGCGGGCAGCAGCGCCGTACAGGCGACAGCGGCGGAAAATCCCGCGCCAACCTTGAGGAACAAGCGCCGGGACGCATCCGGCGGCGCTGCGTGCGAGGGGGCCATGCCGTCTCCATGTGTTGTTGTGTTGTCCGCTGCAGAGCGGATACCGATGGCGACCGCGACATCGCCGGGGCCCGGCCACCGCAGCGTTGCGATTCTGCCGAAGCGGCCGAAATTTTTTTGTCATGAGCCAGCGGTTTCAAACGCACGACCGATGCCTTTGCGCCGTGCCCCTCTCGCCGCAAGCCTCGTGTTTCATGTGCGCCAGGCGCCGCTGGAAAACGCCGAAAACTAGAGCAATTCTTCAGATGCGCACATTGACCGGCCTCATATCGGTGCCTAGGATGACATCGACCAATGTCACGATCAACCGTGTCAATGACGAGCCAGTACGCATGGCTACGCCGCCGACACCACCGGACGAGCGCCCCCATGAATGCACCCGCGGACCTGCCCATGCCTCTGCCGACCGAGCCCGATCTCGCTTGCGACGTCGCCATCATTGGCAGCGGCTTTGCCGGCCTGGGCATGGGCATCCGGCTCAAGCAATCGGGGGTGGATGACTTCCTGATCTTCGAGAAGGCCGATGCGGTGGGCGGCACCTGGCGCGACAACCACTACCCGGGCTGCGCCTGCGACGTGCAGTCTCACCTGTACTCGTTTTCGTTCGCGCCGAATCCGGACTGGTCGCGCATGTTCTCGACCCAGCCCGAGATCCGCCGCTATCTCGAGCATTGCACCGACCGCTTCGGCCTGCGCCCGCATCTGCGCTGCGGCCATGAACTTGCGCATGCCGAATGGGATGCCACGACCGCGCGCTGGCGCCTGCGCATGCGCGACGGCCGCCGCGTGCAGGCGCGCGTGCTGATCTCCGGCATGGGCGGGCTCAGCCGGCCGGCCCTGCCCGATATACCCGGCCTGGCCTCGTTCGCGGGAACGATGTTCCACTCCCAGCAGTGGCGCCATGACTATCCGCTGGCCGGCAAGCGCGTGGCGGTAATCGGCACGGGCGCCAGCGCGATACAGTTCGTGCCGCAGATCGCGCCGCAGGTGGCCAGGCTGGACCTGTACCAGCGCACGCCGCCATGGATCATGCCCAAGCCAGACCGCCGGGTCTCCGCCGCGGAGCGCTGGCTGTTCCGCCATCTGCCCATCACGCAGACGCTGATGCGCGCGGGCCTGTACTGGATGCTCGAATCGCGCGTGCTCGGGTTTGTGGTGCATCCGAAGCTGATGAAGGCGGTGGAGCGCGTGGCGCGCCGCCACCTGAGAAAGCAGGTGGCCGACCCTGCGCTGCGCCAGACGCTGACGCCCGACTACACCATCGGCTGCAAGCGCGTGCTGATCTCCAACGACTACTACCCGGCGCTGACGCGCAGCAATGTCGAGGTGGTAACCCAGGGCATCTCGCATGTGGAGCCCGACGCCGTGGTGCTGCGCGACGGCTCGCGCCGCCCGGCCGACGCGATCATCCTCGGCACCGGCTTCCATGCCACCGATCCGCTGCCACGCGGCGTGATCGTGGGCCGGGATGGCCGCGACCTGCTCGATGCCTGGCGCGATGGCGCCGAAGCCTACCTGGGCACCACCGTCTCGGGCTTTCCGAACCTGTTCCTGATCGTCGGGCCGAACACGGGGCTGGGCCACAGCTCGATGGTGTTCATGATCGAGTCGCAGGTGAACTACGTGCTCGATGCGCTGCGCCAGATGCGCGCCGAGCGCGTGCAGGCCGTGGACGTGCGCGCGCCCGTGCAGGCCGCCTTCAATCGCGGCATCCAGCAGAAGCTGGGCCATGCGATCTGGGCCGCCGGCGGCTGCGCCAGCTGGTACATCGATCCGCGCAGCAACAAGAACACCACGTTGTGGCCCGGCTTCACGTTCCAGTTTCGCCGCGCCACGCAGACGTTCCGCATGAGCGACTACGAGCGCTGGCCCGTACGCCAGCACAGCACGGCGCCGCTGGCGGCCAGCGCTGCGCCCACCGACGCCATCCAGGCCTGACCCGATGCCTCACGCCAACAAGAAGCCAGACGCACAGGAGACAGCATGAAGGATTTCCGCAACAAGGTTGCCGCGATCACCGGCGCCGGATCGGGCATGGGCCGCTGCCTGGCCGTGCAGCTCGCCCAGGCCGGGTGCCACGTGGCGCTCTCCGACTGCAACCAGGCCGGCCTGGCGCAGACGGTGGCCGAAGTGCAAGGTGCCGCGCCGGACGTGCGTGTGACCAGCCAGCGCGTGGACGTGGCGGACCGCGCGGCGGTCTATGCGTGGGCCGACACCGTGGTGCGCGACCACGGCCACGTCAACCTGATCTTCAACAACGCCGGCGTGGCGTTGTCGAGCACCGTGGACGGCATGAGCTACGACGATCTGGAATGGATCATCGGCATCAACTTCTGGGGCGTGGTGTATGGCACCAAGGCGTTCCTGCCGCACCTGAAGGCCAGCGGCGACGGCCATGTCGTCAACACGTCGAGCGTGTTCGGCCTGTTCGCGCAACCGGGCATGGGCGCCTACAACGCCAGCAAGTACGCGGTGCGCGGCTTCACCGAGTCGCTGCGCCAGGAGCTGGACCTGATGGACTGCGGCGTCTCGGCCACCACCGTGCACCCCGGCGGCATCAAGACCAATATCGCGCGTGCCAGCCGGGTGTCGCCCAGTGTGAACGGCCTGCTGGTGCGCGATGCGCAGCAGGGCCGCGAGGAGTTCGAGAAATTCTTCATCACCACGGCCGACAAGGCGGCGCGCGTGATCCTCGATGGCGTGCGTGCCAACCGGCGGCGCGTGCTGATCGGCCCCGATGCGTATGCGGCCGATGCCATGGCGCGCCTGCTGCCGGCGGCCTACCAGTCGCTGGTGGTGCGTGAGGCGCGCCGCAAGCGCCGCCAGCTGGTGGCCGATGGCGCCACCGCGCCGGCACGCGGCGGAGAACGCGCATGACGCGCGCCGCCCTGCCACGCGAGGCCGCGCTGCAGTTGCCGCCCGGCACCTTCACACGCTGGTTCGGCCAGGGGCGCGTGGGGCTGATCAGCCTGTCGCGCGACACGCTGGCGCGCCGCTACGCGCTGCCCGCATCGCGCTGGGTGCAGGCCATGGGCGCGCTGGTGCACTACACCGAGGAAGGCGCGCCCGAGGGCGAGCCGCTGGTGCTGATCCACGGCTTCGGGGCATCGCTGCACACGTGGGAAGGCATTCTGCCCGCGCTGCGCCAGCACTATCGCGTGATCCGGCTCGATCTTGCGCCATTCGGGCTGACCGGCCCGTTGCGCGATGCAAGCGGCCGCATCGTGACGATGGATATCGATGCCTACCGTGGCTTCATCGACGCCTTCCTGGCCGCCGTGAACCTCTCGCGCGCCACGTTCATCGGCAACTCGCTGGGCGGGCTCATCGCCTGGGATCTGGCCGCGCGCCGGCCTGCCGTGGTGGACCGCCTGGTGCTGATCGACGCCGCCGGCTTTCCGATGAAGCTGCCGGTCTATATCGACCTGTTCCGCCACGCGGTGGTGCGCTGGTCCGCGCCCTGGCTGCTGCCGGAGTGGATCATCCGCGCGGCCACGCGCGATGTGTATGGCGATGCGTCGCGCGTGCCCGAGGCCACGTTCCGGCGCTACGTCGATTTCTTCTACGCAGCAGGCAGCCGCGAGGCGGTGGGCCGCATGGTGCCGAAGCTCGATTTCGACCAGCTCGACACCGAGCGCCTGCGGGCCGTGCGTCAACCCACGCTGGTGCTGTGGGGCGACCGCGACCGCTGGATTCCCCCCGCACATGCCGCGGCGTTCGCGGCACGTATCCCCGACGTGACGCTGCACCGCTATGCGGGCCTTGGCCATGTGCCGATGGAAGAAGACCCGCAGCGCGTGGCGGCCGACCTGCTGCGCTTCCTTGATGGCGCCCGCGCGGCGCCTGCCCTCCAGCCACAGGAGTTCCCATCATGATGCCCGTCCGCCGCGACGTGCACCCCCACCTTCCGCCGGAACGCATTTGCGACTGGCACGAGCGCGGGCAGCACGTGACCCACTTCATCAACGCGTTGTCGATCTTCTTTCCGGCCGGCGAGCGCTTCTTCATGGACAGCGTGCGCAACTACCGCGACCGCGTGACCGACCCTGAGCTGAAACAGGCCGTGGCCGGCTTCATCGGACAGGAGGCCATGCACACGCGCGAGCACATCCTCTACAACCGCCTGCTCGACGATGCCGGGCTGCCCGCGTCGCGGCTGGACAACGCGGTGGCCGCGCTGCTGAACCTGCTGCGCAAGATCCTGCCGAAGTCGTGGCAGCTCGCGCACACCATCGCGCTGGAGCACTACACCGCGATGCTGGCGGGCGGCATGCTGTCCGACCCGCGCCACATGGGCGAATCGGAGCCTGGATACCGGCAGGTGTGGACGTGGCATGCGCTGGAGGAAACCGAGCACAAGGCCGTGGCCTACGACGTATGGAACATCGTGATGAAGCCGGGCCCGTATCGCTACCTGCTGCGCGCGTTCACGATGCTGACCACCACCGTCACGTTCTGGGCGCTGGTGTTCGTCTTCCACGTGCGGCTGGTAATGGCCGACAAGACGTGCCGCAACAAGCTGCTTGGCTTCGGGCGCGTGGTGAACTTCCTGTGGGGCTCGCCGGGCGTGCTGCGCAAGATGATTCCGGAGTGGCTCGACTACTTCCGTCCGGGCTTCCATCCGTGGGACGCGGACAACCGCGCCGAGCTGCAACGCATCCTGCCGCTGATCGACGAGATCGAGCAAACCGCGATTCGCGCCGGGGCCAGCACGCGCGCGCCGTCGATCCGTAACGCGGCGTAGCGGCGGGCGCTTATGGTTCGCGTGGCGCGTCGTTCAGATGTTCGAGAATCGCCGCCACGCGGTCGCCCAGATACTTGTTCGCCGAAATCTCCAGCGCCCGCATCATCTCGGTTTCCAGCGCCACCAGCGCCAGCGGACGAATGCGCCACAGCACGTCGACGATGCGCGGCACTTCGGCGGGCGGCGGCAGCTGGCCTTCGCCAAACTTGTCGAGTTCGCGCACCACCATGGCCACGATGCGGTCGGACACCGCCTGGAAGTGCCCGCGCGCCTGCCCGATGATGTCGAGCACGTCTTCGAGCGGAAAGCCCGCGCGCGCCATTTCCGCGCCGGCCGCCAGCGCGCGCGGGCTGCGCGCGAGATAGCCGAAGCCGTCGGGCTCCAGCAGGCCCAGCGTGATGGCGCGCTCCAGTGCCGGCCGCGAGATCGCGCGGCCGAACAGGCGGGCCAGCGCCAGGTAGGAGTAATGGCGCGGCGCTTCGCTGTTCCACGGGCTGCTGATGGCGGTCTCCAGGCCCAGGATCGAGCGCAGGTCGTGCCCTTCGACGATGGCCTTGAGCAGCTCCATGATGTTGGCGAGCGTATAGCCGCGCGCCAGCAGATGATGGATCAGCCGCAGGCGGCCCAGGTGGGTCTGCGTGTAGATGCCCACGCGACCGCGCCGCTCGGGCGGATCGATCAGGCCGCGATCCTGGTATGAGCGGATATTGCGCACCGTGGTGCCGGCCGCGCGCGCCAGTTCGTCGATCGTGTATTCGGGGAATGCCGCGCGCGCCGATGACGTGGCATCGGACGGGGCGGCAGTGGGTGCGGAGGGGCTGGCGTCGCGCTTGTGGGCAGGCATGGCGAAAATTCTAACCGAGGCCGCCGACGTTACAATGCGCCAACACTTCCCGGCGCTCCCATGCATATCCGTTGGCTCGAAGATTTCGTCTGCCTGGCACAGGCTGGCAGCCTTGCGCGCGCCGCCGAACTGCGCAACGTCACGCCACCGGCGTTCGGGCGCCGCATGCAGGCGCTGGAGGTCTGGGCCGGCGCGCCGCTGATCGATCGCAGCGCGTTTCCGGTGCGCCTGACCGCCGAAGGGCGGCAGTTCCTGGAGGCCGCCCAAACGGCGCTGCGCACGCTGGACGAGACACGCCTGTCGCTGCGCGCCGCGCATCGCGCCGACGCCAGCACGCTCACCATCGCCACCGGCAAGACACTGGCCCGTTCCATGGTGCCGGCCTGGCTGGCCGGCCTGCGCGAACGCCTGCGCGACGACGCCGTCGGCGCGGGCTTCCGCACCCGTCTCTCGACCCATGCCACGCATGACGCGCTGGAGATGTTCACCGAGGGCGATGCCGACTTCCTGCTCTGCTACAGCCCGCACGACCTCCCCGTGATGCTCGACGACGCGCGCTACCAGTTCCACGCGGTGGGCGTGGAGCGGCTGGTGTGCGTGTCGGCGGCCACCGCGCGCGGCGGGCCGGAATTCCGCCTGCAAAAGCCCAGGGCGGGCGCGCGCCCCGTGCCAGTGCCGATGATCGCTTATGCCGAAACGCTGACGATGGGCCGCATGGTCAACCAGGAGGTAGCGCGCCGCAAGCTCGCGGGCTGGCTCGACGTGATCGCAATCAGCGACTTCGCCGAATCGGTGCACGAAATGGTGCGCCAGAAAATGGGCCTGGCCTGGCTGCCCGCACGGCTGATCGCCGACGACCTGCACGCGGGCCGCCTGGTGCGCGCCGACCTCGCCGGCGGCGACACCGCCGACCTCGCGCTCGACATCCGCCTGTACCGCCCCCGCGCCGCCATGCGACCGCTGGCCGAAGCATTCTGGAAAGCCGCAACGAAAGATTGAGCGCCTGTTTTCTCCCCTCTCCCGCCGCGCCCGTTTTCTCCCCTCTCCCGCGTTGCGGGAGAGGGGCCGGGGGAGAGGGCGCAGCAATCCAAATGGCCGACCTCGCATCTCGAGCCGCCCACCCTCGCATCTCAAGCCGCCCACCCTCCCCTAACCCCTCTCCTGCATGCGGGCGAGGCCAACCGACTGCAGTCGCCCACCGCCTCGCTCCGTGGCGATTCACTGGCCCACCTGGCACCCCACAAGCCGCCCACCCAACCATTGCCGAAACGGCAACCCCCATTGCCAAAGCCGCATGACGCGGGCCTGCGCGCTCTCTACCATCGCCGGAAAACATTGACAGACCTGCCGGAGAAATCATG